>Ga0209507_1000911_pt1 | contig 26556 bp, 21 predicted proteins | sample AD_UKC028_MetaG_FD_184414 | JGI IMG/M metagenome (GOLD analysis project Ga0209507, IMG submission 184414) | Active sludge microbial communities of municipal wastewater-treating anaerobic digesters from USA - AD_UKC028_MetaG (SPAdes) (version 2) | ecosystem: Engineered > Bioreactor > Anaerobic >...
GCGGGAACGGACAATTCGAGTGTTGTCTCCTATGGTGCCGAGGGGCCGCGTTGGCCGGTGAATGGTATATATCTGGCGCATAACACGCTGGTCAACGACAACTACACTGGAACTTTTCTGTCCGTGAGAGACGAGAAGTTTCCGGGTGGTATCGATGTCTGGGCGATCAACAACCTGACGGTGGGAAATGGCGATGTCAATCGTCCGGCGCAGGGCCGGTTCGAGGGAAACCGCTCGGCAGGAAGAGGGGAACTGATCGAATATGGTGGATTGCCCTTGCGCCTGACCAATATGTCGCCCCTTCGGGGTTCGGTTCGTCCACCGGGCGGCATCGGCGCGGTCGACCTGCTGCCAAGCGCCGAATTCACCTATCCGGTCGGTACGCGAAAGATTCGGGTAAGCAGTTCGTTGTCTCCCGGGGCGTTCCAGTAACCGTCAGAACGACATTTCCGGGAATGGCGATGGCCGCTGTTGCCGGCGGAGCGCCATTTTTTGGCAACGCTTGCCATGCATGCAGGACGCCCGGCATTCGCGTAGAATCGTGCGCTGGCCGCGCGGCATTTTGCCGCTCGTGTATTCCGGAAAGGCGATGATGAGGCGTGTGGACGATTTCCGCTTGCGGTTTGGCAAGCAAGAACTGGTGCCGATCATGATCGGCGGCATGGGCGTCGACATCTCGACCGCCGATCTGGCGCTGGAAGCGGCACGTCTCGGCGGCATCGGCCACATTTCGGACGCGATGATCAAGACGGTCAGCGATCGCCGCTACAACACCAAGTTCGTCAAGGAAAAGCTCGCCCTCTACAAACTCAGCGTCAAGAGCGAGGACAAGTCGCTGGTCAAGTTCGACCTCGACCGTCTCGTGGAAGCCACCCGTCTGCATGTGGTCGGGACCATGGAGCGCAAGCAGGGTTCCGGCCTGGTGTTCATCAACTGCATGGAAAAGCTGACCATGAACGCCCCGAAGGAAACGCTGCGGGTGCGCATGCGTGCTGCGCTGGATTGCGGCATCGACGGCATCACGCTGGCGGCTGGGTTGCATCTTGGCTCGTTCGCGTTGATCGAGGATCACCCGCGCTTTCGCGATGCAAAGCTGGGCATTATCGTTTCATCGGTGCGCGCGCTTTCGCTGTTCCTGAAGAAGAGCGCCCGCACCAATCGCCTGCCCGACTACATCGTCGTCGAAGGCCCGCTGGCCGGCGGCCACCTCGGCTTCGGCATGGACTGGGCGAAATACGATCTGGCGACTATCGTCGCCGAGGTCATGGCGCATCTCAAGAGCGAACACCTCGACATTCCGGTGATTCCGGCAGGCGGCATCTTCACCGGCAGCGATGCCGCGGCTTTTCTCGAAGGCGGCGCGGCGGCGGTCCAGGTCGCGACGCGGTTCACGGTTGCCGAGGAGTGCGGACTGCCGGCCGAGGTCAAGCAGGAATACTTCAAGGCCAACGAGGACGACATCGTGGTCAACGAGATTTCACCGACCGGCTACCCGATGCGCATGATCAAGAGCAGCCCGGCCATCGGCGACGGTATTCGCCCCAACTGCGAGGCCTACGGCTACCTGCTCGACGCCAACGGCAAGTGTTCCTACGTGACCGCCTATAACCGCGAGGTGGCAGCCCATCCGGAGGCGCGCAAGGTCAAGGTCATGGACAAAACCTGTCTATGCACGCACATGCGCAATTTCGACCTGTGGACCTGTGGCCAGCTGACCTGGCGGCTGAAGGACACGACGCACCGCCTGGCCGACGGCAGTTACCAGATTCTCTCCGCCGAGCACATCTTCAAGGATTACCAGTTCAGTACCGACAACAAGGTCGCGCTGCCCTAGGCAGCGGCGCTTCATCGCGGAAATTACGGGCGGCGTCGGTGATGAATATCGAACTGATCGGATTGCTAGTCATCTTTGTGCTGATCGCGATCATCGTCATCAAGTCGCAATAAGCATGCTATTGCTGTGTATTCATCCAGCCAGGGTGCGCCAGCGCCGCGGCGAATTCGCCGGATACCGGCGCCGCGATCCGCAGGCGCCGGCCGCTCGCCGGGTGGTCGAAGCACAGTTCGGTACATGCCAGCAACAGCCGGCGACAGTCGAATTCGTCGGCGAAGAAGCGATTGTGCCGACCCTTGCCATAAGTCGCGTCGCCGATGATCGGGTGGGCAATATGTTTCAGGTGGCGGCGCAACTGGTGGCGACGACCGGTCAGCGGTTCCAGTTCGAGCAGGGCATAGCGGCTGGTCGGGTAGCGGTCGACCGCTACCGGCAGTTCGATTTCAGCCAGTTTGCGGTAATGCGTCAGCGCCGGCTGTGCTTCCGCGCTGCTCTGCTCACCCCGAAACAGGTAAGCGTCGCGCTGGCGGCTGAGCGGGTGGTCGATCGTTCCGGAAGCGGACGGATGGCCGCGAACCACCGCCCAGTAGCGCTTTTCCACTGTGCCGGCGACGAACTGGCGACCGAGCGCACCGGCAGTTTCGCGGTTGAGGCCAAAGAGCAGTACGCCGGATGTGCCGCGATCGAGCCGGTGGGCGGCCCATACCCGCTGGCCGATCTGATCGCGCAGGATCTGGATGGCGAAGCGCGTCTCGTGGCGGTCGATCTCGGAGCGGTGGACCAGCAGGCCCGGCGGCTTGTCGATGACGATGATGTGCTCGTCGCGAAACAGGATGGGCAGGCGGTCAGGCAAAAAAGCGGCTCTGGGCCGCGCCGGGGATCGCCATGCCGGTGACGTGGGCGCGTTCTAGGAGTTCCCAGTAGTAGCGGTAGGAGGCGCGATCGTGCAGTTTGCCATCGTGCTGGATCGGTCCCCAGTCCTTGTCCTGGGCGGCGACGAGAATTTCGGCGGCGGCCAGGGCCTCGGAAAAGTCCGGGCGCATCGCTTCGACGATGGGGACGATCTGGTTCGGGTGGATGCTCCACATGCGCAGGAAGCCGAACTCGTCGCGCGCGCGGCGGGCGTCGTTGCGGATGTACTCGACATCCTTCAGTTCGGTGGTCACGTTGTGCGTCGGGACGCGGCCGTTGGCCAGCGCGGCGGCGCTGATCTCGCACTTGGCGCGAGCGACCAGCGGGTGCGCGAACTGGCCGGGACTGCTCATGGCGCTGCCCGGAATGGCGCCGTGGTGACCGGAAACGAAATCCATCAGGCCGAAATCGAGACTCTCGACGCCGGGCAGGGCGGCGATCTCCCAGACCTCGCGCAGGGCGCCATGGGTCTCGATCAGCACATGCACCGGAATCCTGTGGTCGACACCGAAATGTTGCTCGATTTCACGCAAGGCTTCGATCTGGAGCTGGACATCGCCGACGCCGCAGGGCTTGGGCAGGGTGATGAACGGCAGGCGGCTGCCGGCGCCGCGGACCAGTATTTCCATGTCCTGCCGCCAGTGGGCGTGGGTGACGTCATGAACACGGGCGCCAACGCGGTTGAATCGGTTGTCGTCGCTCGTGATGACGCCGGCCACCATTTCGGCATGGTCGCGCTCGGCGCCGGCAACGGCGCCATCTTCGCAATCGCAGGTGATATCGAAGATCGGGCCGAGTTCCTTCTGCAATTGCAGGGCCTTGCGCATCAGCTTTTCCGACCCGGCGTAATGGTCGACCACGGGCAGGACGGGGAAGGCTGCTTCGCCGGCAAATAGAACGGTTCTCGGATGGCGCATGGATTTGCTCGTCACAAAATTAAAAGGGCCGCGGCATTTTACCGCGACCCTTTGCTGAAGCCGGAAATCGGTGCTGGTTTTTAGACCAGACCCATGCCCTTGACGGCGTCGGCTTCGTCGGTCAGCTCCTTGAGCGTGATGTTGATCTTCTCGCGGGCGTAGTCGTCGATTTCCAGGCCGTGGATGATCTTGAAGGAACCGCCCTTGCACTCACAAGGCATGCCGAACACGAGGCCGGCCGGGATGCCGTAGGAGCCGTCGGAGGGGACGCCCATGGTGACCCACTGGTCGGAACCGAGAACCCAGTCGTGAATGTGGTCGATGGCGGCGTTGGCGGCGGAAGCGGCAGAGGACAGGCCGCGGGCTTCGATGATCGCGGCGCCGCGCTTGCCGACGGTGGGCAGGAAGACGTCATTGTTCCAGGCGTGATCGTTGATCATGTCCTTGACGCTGTCACCGTTGGAGGTGGTGTAGCGGTAGTCGGCGTACATCGTCGGCGAGTGGTTGCCCCAGACGATCAGCTTCTGCATCGAGGAAACCGGGCGACCGGTCTTGGCGGCGAGCTGGGACAGCGCACGGTTATAGTCCAGACGCAGCATGCTGTGGTAGTTGTTCGGGTCGGTGCGCCCCACCTTCTTGGCGGTGGCGGCGGCGATCAGGGCATTTGTGTTGCACGGATTGCCGACGACCAGAACCTTGACGTTTTCCTTGGCGTTCTCGGCGATGGCCTTGCCCTGAACGGTGAAGATGGCGCCGTTGGCGCTCAGCAGGTCGGCGCGCTCCATGCCCTTGGTGCGCGGGCGGGAACCGACCAGCAGGCAGATGTCGGCATCCTTGAAAGCGACGTTCGGATCGTCCGTCGCGATCATCCCGGCAAGTAGCGGGAAGGCGCAGTCCTGCAGTTCCATCATGACGCCACCGACGGCCTGTTGGGCTTGCGGCAGATCGAGCAACTGAAGAATGACGGGCTGGTCCTTGCCGAGCATATCGCCGGCGGCAATGCGGAACAGCAGGCTGTAACAGATCTGGCCGGCGGCGCCGGTAACGGCAACGCGCATGGGTGCTTTGGACATGTATCGCTCCTGTTTGAAACTGTACGGTTAAAAAATGTTCGAACCTGCTCGGGAGCCTGCCGCGGGAATTTGCCTGTTTCGTGAGCGGGCGCGAGGAGGTACTGATGTTAGAAGTTAAGCGGTAATCTGTCAAATGATTATATATCTTATATAAGACAACTTTTCGTAGACTGTCGCTGTGAAATGTGCTGAAATCTGCCCTGATGAGTCACGATCCCACCCGCCAGTCGATTCGCGTCGCCGCCCCGACGTTCAGTCCGCTCTACCGCCAGATCAAGGATTTCATGATCCGCAGTCTGGAAGCAGGGGAGTGGGGTCCGGGCGACGCCATTCCCAGCGAAGGCGAACTGGCGGCCCGTTTCAATGTCAGCCAGGGAACGGTGCGCAAGGCGATCGACGAGATGGCCTCGGAAAACATGCTCGTCAGGCGCCAAGGCAAGGGTACCTTCGTCGCCAGCCACGACGATCCGCGTTCCTATTACCGCTTTTTGCGACTGGTGCCCGATGATGGCAACGTCGAGCATGCGGTCAGCGCTCCTCTGTCCTGCGCGATCGAGGAAGCCGGCGGCGAGGTTGCTGCGGTGCTCGGTATAAAAATCGGTGATCCGGTGATTCACGTTGAGCGCCTGCTGCGTTTCAACGGCGAACCGGTCGTTCTCGACCAGATTTATCTGATCGCCGAACTGTTTCCGGAACTGACCCTGGAGCGCCTGAACAACGAGGAGCGCTCGCTCTACAGCCTCTTCGAAAACGATTTCGGGGTGCGCATGATTCGCGCCGAGGAACGGCTGCGCGCGGTGGCCGCCGATCGCTATATCAGCGGACTGCTCGCCGTGACGGAAGGAGCGCCGCTGCTACTGGTGGAGCGCACGGCGTATAGTTACGGCGACAAACCGGTCGAATGGCGGCGCGGCTTCTACTGTACCAATCGGCACCATTATCGGAATGACCTCGGCTGAGCGGGGAAGTGCTCGGCGTGCCAAGTTTCGCCTGGTTTTGAACGTGTAGTTGCATCTCTTTTCAAATCATCTGGAAGCGGAAAACCGCAGCTTTACCAAGGACGACCCTCATGGCAAAAGTACCCATCAAGAAGCGACCAAGAAACCTTGATCTGGCATTGCTCAGGCAATACAACCTGCCACTCCCGGGCAAGGTTTCGATCTTTCATCGGATCAGCGGCGCCGGTCTGTTTCTCTGTCTTCCCCTGATTCTCTGGCTGTTTTCCGCCAGTCTGACCTCGCCGGAAAGCTTTGCGCTGTTCAAGGCGGTGTTTGCTGCCTGGCCGGCCAAGGTTGTCATGGCCGGTTTGATCTGGGCCTATGTGCACCACTTCTGCGCCGGCATCCGCTTTCTGCTGCTCGATCTGCACATCGGGATCGAAAAAGAGGCTGCCCGCAAATCCGCGGGTATCGTGTTTGCGGTCAGCATACCGCTGACGCTGCTTCTCCTGGGGGTGCTGCTGTGATCAACCGTATCGTTGTCGGGGCCCATTACGGCCTCAGGGACTGGATTGTCCAGCGTGCCACGGCGGTCATCATGGCCGTCTATTCGGTGATCATCGCCGCCGTGCTGCTGGTGGTTCGCCCGTCCGGATTCGAGGCCTGGCAAGGGGTTTTTGCCAATGGCTTGATAAAGTTCCTGACCTTCCTGTTCTTCGTCAGCCTGTTCTATCACGCGTGGATCGGTATTCGCGACATCTGGATGGACTACATCCAGCCCGTCGGTCTGCGCCTGACACTGCACGTGCTGACCGCTACCGCGCTGGTGGGTTACACCGCGTGGGCCGCAGCGATTCTCTGGAGGTTGTAAGCGTGAGTATTCCTGTTCTCAAGTTCGATGCGGTGATCGTCGGCGCCGGTGGCGCCGGTCTGCGTTCCGCCATTCAATTGTCCGAGGCCGGTCTCAAGACGGCTGTCCTGTCCAAGGTATTCCCGACCCGCTCGCACACCGTTGCGGCACAGGGCGGGGTGGCCGCTTCGCTCGGCAACTCCGAGGAAGACCACTGGCACTGGCACATGTACGATACCGTCAAGGGTTCCGACTGGCTCGGCGACCAGGACGCCATCGAATTCATGTGCCGGAAGGCCAATGAAGTGGTCGTCGAGCTCGAACATTACGGCATGCCCTTCGACCGTACCGACAACGGCAAGATCTACCAGCGCCCGTTCGGTGGTCACATGTCGAATTTCGGCGAAAAGCCGGTGCGCCGTTCCTGTGCCGCGGCTGACCGTACCGGTCATGCGATGCTGCATGCCATGTACCAGCGCAATGTCAAGGCCAATACCCAGTTCTTCGTCGAGTGGATGGCGCTCGACCTGATCCGTGACGAAGAAGGCCACGTGCTCGGCGTCACCGCCCTTGAAATGGAAACCGGCCAGATCGTAATCTTCCATGCGCGGGCCACCATTTTCGCCACCGGCGGCGCCGGCCGCATCTACCATTCGTCGACCAATGCCTTCATCAATACCGGCGACGGCCTGGGCATGGCGGCGCGCGCAGGCATCCCGCTCGAAGACATGGAGTTCTGGCAGTTCCACCCGACCGGCGTGGCCGGCGCCGGCGTGCTGATTACCGAAGGTGTACGCGGTGAGGGCGGTATCCTGCGCAACAGCAGCAAGGAGCGCTTTATGGAACGCTACGCACCGAACGCCAAGGATCTGGCTTCGCGCGATGTGGTTTCGCGCGCCATGGCCACCGAAATCAAGGAAGGCCGCGGCTGCGGCGTCAACAAGGATTACGTTCTGCTCGACGTGACCCACCTCGATCCGGCGACCATCATGAAGCGTCTGCCGGGTATTCGTGAAATCGGCATCCAGTTCGCCGGCGTCGACTGCATCAAGGAGCCGCTGCCGGTGGTGCCGACCTGTCACTACCAGATGGGCGGCATTCCGACGCATTACTCGGGTCGCGTCGTGATGCCGCAAGGCAGCGACATGGCGGCCATCGTCCCCGGCTTCTACGCCGGTGGCGAATGCGCCTGCGCCTCGGTGCATGGCGCCAATCGCCTCGGCACCAACTCGCTGCTCGACCTGCTGGTCTTCGGCAAGTCGGCCGGCGACGCCGCCGTCGAAGACCTCAAGGCAGGTCAGGTGCACCGCGATTTGCCCAAGGATGTCGCCGACAAGACGCTGGCCCGTATCAGCGCGCTGGACAACCGCAAGGGCGGCGCCGATGTCCATGAAACTCGCCTGGCCATGCAGCGCACCATGCAGGATCATGCCGGCGTGTTCCGCTTCAATGATCTGCTCAAGCAAGGCGTCGAGAAGATTCTCGAAGTCGAGAAGGCGGCTCGCCAGCTCGAGATCAAGGACAAGTCGCAGGTCTGGAACACCGCGCGGGTCGAGGCGCTCGAGATGGAAAACCTGATCGAGGTGGCCAAGGCGACGATGATTTCCGCGGAAGCGCGCAAGGAATCGCGCGGCGCGCACGTGCGCGACGATGCGCCGGACAGCCCGGAGTTCCCGAACGGCCGCAACGATGCTGAATGGCTCAAGCACACGCTGTTTTTCCCGCAGGACGGGAACCGCATCAGTTACAAGCCGGTCAATATGAAACCCTTGTCCGTCGAAACCATCGCGCTCAAGACGCGCTCATACTAAACGGAGTCCAGAATGAGCAAACGCACGGTTCAATTCAGCATCTATCGTTACGATCCGGACCAGGACGATGCGCCGTACATGCAGGACATCTCGGTTGACCTCGACCCGACCGACCGCAAACTGCTGGACGCCCTGACTAAACTGAAGGCGCTGGACGACACGGTGTCCTACCGCCGCTCCTGTCGCGAGGGCATTTGCGGTTCCGATGCGATGAACATCAACGGCCGCAACGGCCTCGCCTGCCTGACCGATATCGAGAGCCTGAAACAGCCCATCGTGCTGCGTCCGCTGCCCGGGTTGCCGGTCATCCGCGACCTGATCGTCGACATGACGCAGTTCTTCAAGCAGTATCACTCGATCAAGCCCTACCTGATCAACAACGATCCGCCGCCGGAGCGCGAACGCCTGCAATCGCCGGAGGATCGCGAAGAGCTGAACGGTCTCTACGAGTGCATTCTGTGTGCCTGTTGCTCGACCTCCTGTCCGTCGTTCTGGTGGAACCCGGACAAGTTCGTCGGCCCGGCCGGCCTGCTCGCCGCCTACCGCTTCCTCGCCGATACCCGTGACCAGGCGACCAACGAACGTCTCGACAACCTCGAGGATCCGTACCGCCTGTTCCGCTGCCACTCGATCATGAACTGTGTCGATGTATGCCCCAAGGGTCTGAATCCGACCAAGGCGATCGGCAAAATCAAGGACATGATGGTGCGGCGCGCCGTCTGATGGAAAGAGAACACTACGAACGCTTGCGCTGGCGCTGTATTCGGCGCGGCTTGCTCGAGGTCGACATTGCGCTCACCCGCTTTCTCGACCAGAAGTTCGAGCGGCTGAACGATGAAGAGCAGCAGGCGTTCGTGGAACTGGCCAACATGGAAGATCACGATCTCTGGCACCTGATCAGCGGTCAGGCCGAGATCGATAATCCCCGTCTGGCACACGTCGTGACGATGATTCGTAAGAGTTAAGTAAGGTTGGCGCTCTAGCGTGCAGGAATGCTGACCGTTGCTTTTGACCGTGCAGTAACAACCAACACCTGAACAAGGGATACACAATGACGACCGAACGCAAGGCAACTTTGACCATCGACGGACAGGCGCCCGTCGAATTTCCGATCATGACCCCGACGCACGGCAACGACTGCGTCGATATTCGTACCATGGGGGCCAAGACCGGTCTGTTTACCTACGACTCCGGCTTTCTCTCGACGGCAAGCTGCAAGTCGAAGATCACCTTCATCGATGGTGACAAGGGCGAACTGTTGTATCGCGGCTACCCGATCGAGCAACTGGCCGACAACTGCAACTTCCTCGAAGTTACCTATCTGCTGAAGAACGGCGAACTGCCCAACGCCAAGCAGAAACTTGACTTTGAGACCACCATCAAGAAACACACGATGGTGCATGAGCAGCTGTCCAAGTTCTACTCGGGCTTCCGTCGTGATGCCCACCCGATGGCCGTCATGGTCGGTGTGGTTGGCGCCCTGTCCGCCTTTTATCACGATGCGATGGACTTTTCGGACGTCGAGCACCGCAACGTCAGCTTCAACCGCCTGGTGGCCAAGCTGCCGACCATCGTCGCGATGGCCTACAAGTACAACACCGGCGCCCCGTTCATGTATCCGGACAACGATCTGGACTACACCTCCAACTTCATGCGCATGATGTTCGGCAATCCCTGCGAGAAGTATGTCCCGAATCCGGTTCTGGTTCGCGCTCTGGATGTCATCTTCACGCTGCATGCCGATCACGAGCAGAACGCCTCGACCTCGACGGTGCGTCTGGCCGGCTCGTCCGGCGCCAACCCGTTCGCCTGCGTCGCCGCCGGCATCGCCTGCCTGTGGGGGCCGGCCCACGGCGGCGCCAACGAAGCCTGCCTGCAGATGCTGGAACAGATCGGTGATGTTTCCCGCGTCCCCGAATTCATCGCGCGCGCCAAGGACAAGAACGATTCGTTCAAGCTGATGGGCTTCGGTCACCGCGTCTACAAGAACTTCGATCCGCGTGCCACGTTGATGCGCAAGGTGTGCAACGAAGTGCTGGGCGAACTCGGTCTGCAGAACGACCGTCTGTTCAAGCTGGCCATGGAACTGGAAAAGATCGCACTGGAAGATCCGTATTTCGTCGAGAAGAAGCTTTACCCGAACGTCGACTTTTACTCCGGCATCGTCCAGAAGGCGATCGGCATTCCGACCGAAATGTTCACCTGCATCTTCGCGCTGGCCCGCACGGTCGGCTGGATGACGCAGTGGGAAGAAATGCTGACCGATTCGGAATACAAGATCGGTCGTCCGCGTCAGCTCTACGTCGGCGCCGCCAAGCGCGACGTCGTGCCACTGGCCCAGCGTGGCTGATCGGATGGAAGGGCGGCCGGCTGGCCGCCTTTTTTTTCCCGTCGCAGAGTGATGCCGCGACGCGCTGTCGCGGCAATATAAAACAACCTTGGGGAGAGACCCATGACTACGATGAATCAACTGTTCGACAGCACGATGTTCTTCGGTGGCAACGCGCCTTTTGTCGAAGAACTTTACGAGACCTACCTCGACAATCCCACCGCCGTTCCCGCGGAGTGGCGCGACTACTTTGACCGTCTGGCCCAGATGCCTGGTTACGTGGCGCGCGATGTGCCGCACGCGCCGGTCGTCGCCGCCTTCGCCGAACTCGGCAAGGACGGCGGTTTCCGCCCGGTGGCACAGGCGGCTGCCGAAGAAGACAAGAAGCAGGTTTCGGTTCTCCAGCTGATCAATGCGCACCGCATTCTCGGCACGCGCTGGGCGGAACTCGATCCGCTCAAGCGGATGGCGCGTCCGGCCATTCAGGAGCTGGAGCTGTCCTTTTACGGGTTTTCAGACGCCGACCTGAACCATACGTTCAACGCCGGTTCGTTCAAGGGTACGCCCGAGCGGGCGACGCTCGGCGAGATCGTCGGCGCCCTCAGGCAGACCTACTGCAGTTCGGTCGGCGTCGAATACATGTACATGAGCGACTATGTCGAGAAGCGCTGGCTGCAGGAACGCCTCGAGACGATCCGCTCGACCCCCGCCTATAACGCCGACCAGAAAAAACGCATTCTGGAGCGGTTGACCGCGGCAGAGACGCTCGAGCGTTACCTGCATACCCGCTACGTCGGCCAGAAGCGCTTCTCGCTGGAAGGCGGCGAATCGCTGATCGTCGCCATGGACGAGACGGTTCGCGTCGCCGGCGGCATGGGCGTCGACGAAGTGGTGATCGGGATGGCCCACCGCGGCCGCCTTAACGTGCTGGTCAATACGCTGGGCAAGACGCCGTCCATGCTGTTCGCCGAATTCGAAGGCAAGAAGAAGAGCGATCTGTCGGCCGGCGACGTCAAGTACCACATGGGCTTCTCTTCCGACGTATCCACCCCGGGCGGCCCCTGCCACCTGACCCTGGCCTTCAACCCGTCGCACCTGGAAATCGTCAACCCGGTGGTCGAAGGCTCGGTCTACGCCCGTCAGGTCAGGCGCGGCGACGAGGGCAAATGCCGGGTCCTGCCGGTGCTCATTCACGGCGACTCCGCGGTGGCCGGCCAGGGCGTCAACCAGGAAACGCTCAACTTCGCGCAGACCCGCGGCTACGGCACGGGCGGCACGCTGCACCTCGTGGTCAACAACCAGATCGGCTTCACCACCAGCGACCCGCGCGACTATCGCTCCGGCCACTACTGCACCGACATCTTCAAGATGGCCGATGCGCCGATCTTCCACGTCAATGGCGACGATCCGGAAGCGGTGGCGCTGGTGACCCAGATCGCCGTCGAATTCCGCCACAAGTTCAAGAAGGACGTCGTCGTCGACATCATCTGCTTCCGCAAGCTCGGCCACAACGAGCAGGACGAGCCGATGGTCACCCAGCCGCTGATGTACAAGATCATCGCCAAGCACCCGGGCACGCGCAAGCTGTTCGGCGACAAGCTGATTGCCGAGGGCGTCCTGCCGGCCGACGGTCCGGACCGCATGATCGAGGAGTACCGCGAGCATCTGGACAAGGGCGAACTGCTCTACAACCCGGTGCTGGCCGGCTACAAGCACCCGAAGACGATCGACTGGACACCGTTCCTGACCAAGGGCTACATCGAGAACTGCGATACCACGGTGCCGATCAAGGAACTGAAGCGCTTGTCGAAGCGACTGACCACGTTTCCCGAAGGTTTCGTGCTGCAGTCCCGGGTCAAGAAGATCGTCGACGATCGCGCGGCGATGGGCGAGGGCAAGCTGCCAGTCGACTGGGGCATGGCCGAGAACCTTGCCTACGCCTCGCTGCTGGTGTCCGGTTACAGCGTCCGCATTTCCGGCGAGGATGTCGGGCGCGGCACCTTCTTCCACCGCCATGCCGCCTTCCACGACCAGGATCGCGAGAACTGGGCCGAAGGCACCTATCACCCGCTGATGAACCTGCAGGCAAAGCAGTCGAGTTTCTACTGCTACGACTCAGTGCTGTCCGAAGAGGCGGTTCTTGCCTTCGAGTACGGCTATGCATCGGCCAATCCTTACGAACTGGTGATCTGGGAAGCGCAGTTCGGCGACTTCGCGAACGGCGCCCAGGTCGTGATCGACCAGTTCATCGCTTCCGGCGAAGCCAAGTGGGGTCGTGCCTGCGGTCTCGTCATGCTGCTGCCGCACGGCTACGAAGGGCAGGGACCGGAGCATTCATCGGCCCGCCTCGAACGCTACATGCAAGCGTGTGCAGAGATGAACATGGAAGTCTGCGTGCCGAGCAACGCCGCCCAGGTCTTCCACATGCTGCGTCGCCAAGGGCTGCGCAAACAACGCAAGCCGCTGATCGTCATGTCGCCCAAGTCGCTGCTGCGCCACAAGGACGCCTGCTCGCCGCTCGAGGATCTGGCCAGCGGCTCCTTCCAGACGGTCATCGGCGAAGTCGACAAGATCGATCCCAAGAAGGTGACGCGCATCATCCTGTGTTCCGGCAAGGTCTATTACGATCTGCTGGCGGCGCGGCGCGAGAAGAAGATCGAGAACATCGCCATCGTCCGCATCGAGCAACTCTTCCCCTTCCCGAAGGAAACCCTGGAGCGGGGACTGGCGATGTATCCCAAGGTCACCGAAATCGTCTGGTGCCAGGAAGAGCCGCGCAACCAGGGCGCCTGGTACTGGATTGCCTCGCGTCACCATCTCGAAATGCAGATCAGCGCCAAGCAGAAGCTGCTGCTGGTATCGCGTCCAGCGTCCTCGTCGCCGGCGGTTGGCTACCTGGCCAAGCACAACGAGCAACAGAAGGCACTCATCGAGTCCGCATTGGGCAAGATCGAGTACTGATAACTACAGCAGAGTGGAGTAATCATGATCATCGAAGTTCAAGTTCCCCAGTTGTCCGAGTCCGTTGCCGAGGGCACGCTCGCTTCCTGGAAAAAGAAAATCGGCGAGGCTGTCGGCCGCGACGAAATCCTGATCGACATCGAAACCGACAAGGTCGTCCTCGAAGTGCCTTCGCCGGGTGCCGGCGTGCTGGTCGAGATCGTCAAGGGCGATGGTGAGACGGTCGTTTCCGGCGAACTGATCGCCCGCATCGACACCGAAGCCAAGGCCGGCGCTGCTGCCCCGGCTACCGCGGCGCCGAAAGCCGCTGCCGCGCCTGCTGCTGCCCCGGCCGCCGCCGTGCCGGCCGGTACGGCCAGCCCCTCGGCGCGCAAGATCCTCGACGAAAAGGGCGTTGCCGCCGCTGACGTCGCCGGTTCCGGTCGTGGCGGCCGCGTGACCAAGGAAGACGCGGTCGCTGCCCAGGCGAAGGCTGCCGCGCCTGCGGGTCCGGTCGCCGCGCCCGCTGCGGTCAGTGCTTCGCTGCCGATGCCGCCGACCGGTGTGGACACCGGGCCGCGCACCGAACAGCGGGTGCCGATGACCCGCCTCCGTGCCCGCATCGCCGAGCGCCTGCTGCAATCGCAGGCGACCAACGCCATCCTGACCACGTTCAACGAAGTGAACATGGGCCCGGTCATGGCGCTGCGCAAGCAATATGGCGAGAAATTCGAGAAGACCCACGGCGTCCGCCTCGGCTTCATGGGCTTCTTCGTCAAGGCAGCCTGTGCCGCGCTGCAGAAATTCCCGATCCTGAACGCCTCGGTCGATGGCAATGACATCGTCTATCACGGCTTCATCGACATCGGTATCGCCGTCGGTTCGCCGCGCGGCCTGGTCGTCCCGATCATCCGCAATGCCGACCAGCTGAGCATCGCCGACATCGAGAAGAAGATCGCCGAATTCGGTGCCAAGGCCAAGGACGGCAAGCTGTCGATCGAGGAACTGACCGGTGGCACCTTCTCCATCTCCAACGGCGGCATTTTCGGTTCGATGATGTCTACCCCGATCATCAACCCGCCGCAATCCGCGATCCTCGGTATCCATGCCACCAAGGACCGCGCGATGGTCGAGAACGGTCAAGTTGTCGTGCGTCCGATGAACTATCTGGCCATGTCCTACGATCACCGCATCATCGACGGCCGCGAAGCCGTCCTCGGTCTGGTGACCATGAAGGAAGCGCTGGAAGATCCGTCCCGTCTGCTGCTCGGCGTCTAATCGACGTTTGCCGGCGCCAGTTCCCCGTCAAAGGGGACTGGCGCTTTTGCACATTTAAGATCTGAAAGGATATTCATGTCCCAGCAATTTGACGTGCTCGTAATCGGTGGTGGCCCTGGCGGCTACATTGCAGCCATTCGTGCTTCGCAACTCGGTTTCTCGGCGGCCTGCGCCGAATCCAATCCCTATGCCGATCCCAAGGGCGAGCCGCGTCTCGGCGGTACCTGCCTGAACGTCGGCTGCATTCCGTCCAAGGCCCTGCTGCATACCTCGCACCTGTTCGAGGAAGCCGGCCACGCATTCGAAGCCCAGGGCATCAAGGTCGGCAAGGCCACCATCGATGTGCCGGTCATGAAGGCGCGCAAGGATGGCGTGGTCAATCAACTGACCTCCGGCATCAAGATGCTGCTCAAGAAGAACAAGGTTACTTTCCTGGCTGGCCACGGTTCCTTCGTCGGCAAGGAAGGCGATTTCTGGAAGGTCAAGATCGGTGCCGAGGAAGTACTGGCCAAGCAGGTTATCGTCGCCACCGGCTCCAAGGCTCGTCATCTACCGAATCTGCCGGTCGACCAGAAAATTGTCATGGATAACGAAGGCGCGCTGAATCAGGAATCTGTGCCGAAGAAGCTGGCCATCATCGGTGCTGGCGTCATCGGTCTGGAAATGGGTTCGGTCTGGCGTCGTGTCGGTTCCGAAGTCACCGTTCTCGAAGCCATGCCGGACTTCCTGGCGGCAGCCGATGTCGATGTGGCCAAGGAAGCCCTCAAGCTGTTCACCAAGCAGGGCCTGAACATCCAGATGGGCGTCAAGATCGGCGACATCAAGGCGACCAAGAAATCGGTTTCCATCGCCTATACCGACAAGGATGGCAAGGCGCAGAAGCTGGATGCCGATCGCCTGATTGTTTCCATCGGTCGTGTGCCGAATACGGATGGCCTGAATGCCGAAGGCGTTGGTCTCAAGTTGGACGCCCGTGGCATGGTTGAAGTTGATGGTCACTGCAAGACCAATTTGCCTGGTGTCTGGGCGATCGGCGACGTTGTGCGTGGCCCGATGCTGGCGCACAAGGCGCATGAAGAAGGAGTCATGGTTGCCGAGTTGATGGCCGGCCAGGCCGGTCACTGCAATTTCGACACCATCCCCTGGGTCATCTACACCTCGCCGGAAATCGCCTGGGTCGGCAAGACCGAGCAGCAGCTCAAGGCCGAAGGCGTCGCCTACAAGGCCGGCAAGGTTCCGTTCCTGGCCAACGGCCGGGCGCTGGGCATGGGCGATCCATCCGGCTTCGTCAAGGTGCTGGCCGACAAGGCTACTGACCGCATTCTGGGCGTCCATATTATCGGCGCCAATGCCTCTGAAATCATCGCCGAAGCCGTTGTGGCGATGGAATTCGGCGGTGCCTCCGAAGATCTGGCGCGCATCTGCCACGCTCACCCGACCTTGTCGGAGACCGTGCATGAAGCGGCCCTGGCCTGCGACAAGCGGACGCTGAACTTCTGATGCCGCCGGCTGGCGCCAGCGCCGGTCGCTCGGACCAAGCAAAGAGCCCTGCGGGGCTCTTTGTTTTTGCGGGGCTTGCCGCCATACTACGGGTCGAATAATACCGACCCATCATTCGAGTTGCGTCATGCACAACGACGATCATCTGGCCTTTGTCGAAGATACCCCCGAGCCGCAGTCGGTCGGGGCGACCGGGGCATGCTGGACGGTGCTGATCGTCGACGACGACGAGGATGTACACCACGCGACCGAATTCGCCCTCCATGACCTCCGGGTGCTCGGGCAGCCGCTGCAGTTCCTGCACGCCTTCAGCGCCGAGGAGGCGATCACGGTGCTCGAGCGTCATCGCGAGGTGGCGGTCATTTTGCTCGATGTCGTCATGGAGCGCGAGGATGCGGGTTTGGTGGCGGTCGAGCGGATTCGCAACGAACTCGGCATGGCCGCCGTGCGCATCATCCTGCGTACCGGGCAGCCCGGCTACGCGCCGGAACTCGACGCGATCGCCAATTACGACATCAACGACTACAAGACCAAAACCGAGCTCACGCGCAGCAAGCTGTTCACCACGGTCACCGCGGCGATCCGTTCCTTCGACCAGATCCGGCGCCTGGACGAGAGCCGCGGCAGTCTCGAACTGATCATCGACGGCGCCAGCCGTTTCAATGCCGAACTCGGGTTGCCGACCTTCGCCACGGCGGTCATCGGACAACTGGCTGACCTGCTCGGCATCCCGCCCGACGGGCTGGTCTGCACGCGCGCGTCGGGCGATGCGAACGGTGCAGCCGAGGAGATGATTCTGGCTGCCGCCGGACGTTACGCGCCGCTGGCGACCCGGCCGCTGGCGGCGGTGGCCGATCCGGCCGTGCGCGAGATGGTGGGGAGTTGCCTGCGCGAGGGCGGGAACCGGCACAGCGAGCGGGCGCTGGCGCTCCATTTCGCCGGCCGTCATGGCCGCAATTTTGCCGTCTATATCGAGTCGACCGCGCCGATCCGCACGCTGGATCGACACCTCCTCGACATCTTCCGCACCAACGTCGCCATCTGCGGCGAGAATGTCGGCCTCGTCGAGCGCCTGCGCAAGGCAGCCTTTGTCGACAAGCTGACAGGCTTGCCCAATCGCGCGGCGCAGATCGAGGCCATCGACGAGCTGAGCGGGGTTTCGGGCGCCGGCGATCATGTACTGGCGCTGATCGACATCGACGAGTTCTCGGAATCCATCGACGCCTTCGGTTACAGCTTCGGCGACCAGCAATTGCAGGCGGTCGGCGCCCGGCTGCGCGCCTTGTTGCCGGACGACGTGCATGTCGCCCGGGTCGGCAGCGACCTGTTCGGGGTCTATGGCAGCGGCCAGATCGTCAATTCGGCCAGGCTGCGGGAAATTCTGCTCGACCCGTTCGACAATGAAGGGGTGGCGCACACGATTTCCTTCTCGCTCGGACTGGTGCGCGCCGCCGATGCCGACTGCAGCGGCGTCGACCTGCTGCGCAACGCGTCGATCGCGCTCAAGCGCGCCCGGGTCGACGGGCCCGGCAACGACGGCTATTACACCGCCGAAGTCGGCGTCCTGACCCGGCAGCGCGTGCACCTGCTGCACGATTTGCGCGCCGCGCTGGAGAACCGCCGACTGATCGTCGCCTTCCAGCCGCAATTCGATCTCGCCACGAACCGCGTACTCGGCCTCGAAGCCCTGCTACGCTGGCGCAACGAGGCGGGCGAGTACGTGCCGCTGGAGCAGTGTATTCCGGTGGCCGAACAGTCGGGATTGATCGTCGAGATCGGCGCCTGGGTGCTGAATGCCGCATTGGCGGCGCAGCGCGAACTTGCCGGGCAGGGATTCAAGCTGCGCATGGCGGTGAATGTGTCGCCGGTCCAGTTCCGCCATCCAGGTTTTCTCGATATCGTCCGCCAGGCGATAGCCGGCGCGGGAATCGATCCGGCGCTGCTAGAGCTCGAAATTACCGAATCGGTTGCCCTGTCCGGCTGGAAGCTGGTGGTCGAGCACCTGCAGGCGATCAAGGCGCTCGGCATCTCGATCGCCATCGACGACTTCGGTACCGGGTTCTCGTCCCTGAGCTACCTTGCCCGTCTTCCGGCCGACTGTCTCAAGATCGACCGCAGCTTTGTCCATGCGCTGGGTGACCGAGGTTCCGGAACGCCCATCGCGACGATGGTGATTCGCCTCGGGGAGCAGTTGGGAATGCGTGTCCTCGCCGAAGGCGTCGAGGATCGCCTGCAATTGCAGATCCTGAGCGAACTCGGTTGCCGCGAGGCGCAAGGCCTGGTCTATGCCCCGGCGATGGAGCAACCGGATCTGCTGGCCTGGCTCAGGGGGCGGGAGCGCTGACCGGCGATGCTCAGGGTCGGCGCGTTCCTTCTTGTGCTTGCTCTCCTGAGCGGTTGCGGACCGCGCGAGCCGCTGCGCATCGGTTTCATCGGCGGCCTCAGCGGACACGTCGCCGATCTCGGCGAGGCGGGGCGCAACGGTGCGCAGATCGCCATCGAGGAGATCAATCGTGCCGGCGGCATCAAGGGTCGCCAGGTTGAACTGATCGTCCGCGACGATGCCCAGAGTCCCGAGAAGGCGATCGCCGCAGCCAATGAACTGATTGCCGCGCGGGTCGAGGCGATCATCGGCCCGCTGACCAGCGCCATGGCCGAAGTCGTGCTGCCACTTGCCCAGCGGGCGGGCGTCGTTCTTATCAGCCCGACGGTTACTGCGCACAACTTTTTCGGCGTCGACGACGTGCTGTTTCTGATCATGTCGAGTACGCGGAACGAGGCGTCTGCGAGCGCCGAGTATCACTTCACGCAGAGCGCCGTGCGTCGTGTCGCGGCCATTCATGACATCAGGAACCGCGCCTATACTGAAAGCTGGCTGCGCGATTTCACGGTCGAGTTTCAGGCGCGCGGCGGCGACGTCGTGCCGATCGCCTTCGAGTCCGGCCCGGACGTCGATAGCGGCGCCATCGTCCGCAAGGCGCTGGACCAGCGGGCGGATGCCATCCTGCTGATCACCAGCGCCTTCGATGCGGCGCGCTTCGCGCAGAAGGTCCGCGAGCGCAATCCCGGCATTCTGCTGTTTGCCGCGCAATGGGCCAGCACAGAACGACTGATCGAGTTTGGCGGCAAGGCGGTCGACGGCATGGTCCTGCACAACTATTTCGACCACGACAGCAGAGTGCCGGGAATCCAGCGCTTTCGCAAAATTTACGGCGAGCGATTCCAGCGCGAACCGGGTTTTGCCGGCGTCGCCGGCTACGATGCCACCCATGTCGTTCTCGAGGGACTGGCCCGCCGTTCCGGCGGTCAGTCGCTGCGCGAAACCCTGTTGACGCGCGGCCCCTTCGCCGGCGCCGAAGATCAGATCATCTTCGACGAAAGTGGCGACAGTCGCCGCATTCCGCATATCACGGCCGTCCGTGACGGGCGCTTCGTCAACGTGCGCTAGGGAGGCATTTTGAGCTTTCCGGGATGGTCGACCGCGAGACGCGAATGGCGGCTGCGCTCCTCGCTGATGCTGCTCCTCGTGGTCGCGACGATGGGGGTTTTCGGGCCGATCGGCTTCGGCGTGCTGGCCTATCGCGTGCCCACCGTTCTCGAAGAAGAACGCCAGCAGGCGCGCGAACAGGCGGTCAGCCTCGCCCGCTACTTCGAGCAGCTGATAACCGGTCTCGAAGGGCGGCTGGGCGCGCTCACGGCGCTGAATCAGGATCTGCCGCCGGCGCAGGTGCAGGGCTTCCTCGATTCGGTGGTCGCCGAGGGCGGGTTTGCGGCGATCTTCCTGCTCGATGAGCAGGGACGGGTCGCCCATGCGACCTTGGCGAACGGCTCGCCGCATGTCCGGCCGAACCTGCTCGCCGCCGACTTCTCGCGCAATCCCCTGTTCGTTTCGGTGCGCCATCTCGGGCGGCGCGTCTGGAGCGACCGCTACCTTTCGGCGCTGAACGGCGAAGGCGCCGTCGGGCTGGCCATACCGATCAGGGATTACGTGCTGCTGGGCGAGGTGGCGCCGGATTTCGTGCGTTTGGCGGTCGAGCGCAGCACTGAAGGCATCATCTACCCGGTGATGGTGGTCGATGGCGCCGGTGAGCACGTGGCCGGCAGAAATCTGGCGGAAAGCGACCGCCTGCGCAACTGGGCGGTCGAGCTGCGGGCGGAATCGGTGGCACCCGGGGGCGATGTTCGCGAGCTGGTCTTTGCCGGCACGCCTTACGATGCCGGCATTGCCCGCAGCGAAAAACTCGACTGGACCTTCATGGTCGCCAACCCGGCCGGCCGCGCCAATCCGCGCGTCCGCGTGACTGTTCTACTGGTTGTCGCCGGATTTGCCGCGTCACTGCTGCTGGCCGTCATTCTGGCGCCGCTCTGGGCATCGCGGATGAACGCGCCCCTGCGCGACCTGATGGCGCAGACCCGGGCGCTGACCACCGGCAAGTTCGGGCGCAAGGTCAAGCGCGGGCCGATCCAGGAATTCAACCAGCTGGCGTCCGACATGGAGTCGATGGCCGAAGCCACCCGCCAGCGCCAGAGCGAACTCGAACAGAGCGAGGAACGCCTGCTGCAAACCCTGCAAACCCTGCAGCGCCTCAATGTCGAGCTCGAAAGCCGGGTCGAGCGGCGCACCGGCGATCTGGCGCGGGCCAACCGGGAACTTCTGGGGGCCCTGGAAAACCTCAAGCTGGCCCAGAGCGAACTGGTGCGCAGCGAAAAGCTGGCGGCGCTCGGCAACCTCGTCGGTGGCATCGCGCATGAGTTGAATACGCCGATCGGCAATGGTGTGATGGCGGTGACGACCCTTTACGACCAGGTTCGCGATTTCCGCTGCGAGATGGCGGACGGACTGCGCCGCTCGACACTGGAGGCCTTCGTCGAGCGCGTCGAACGCGGCAGCGAAATCGCCGTGCGCAACCTGCAGCGCGCCAACGAACTGATCGCCAGCTTCAAGCAGGTCGCAGTCGACCAGACCAGCGTCCAGCGTCGCCCGTTCATCCTTTCCGAGGTGGTCGACGAAATTCTCCTGACCCTGCAGCCGACGCTCAGGCGGACGCCGTACAAGGTGCGCAGCGAGATCGCGGCGGGACTGGCGATGGATAGCTATCCCGGGCCGCTCGGGCAGGTGCTGACCAACCTGCTGACCAATGCGCTGCTTCATGGTTTCGAGGGATGCAGCAAGGGGTTGATCGAGATCACCGGCGAGCCCGGCGACGACGGGCAGGTCTGTCTGACCGTGGCCGATGACGGCGCGGGCATCCCGGCGGAACTGCGCGACCGGGTTTTCGATCCTTTCGTCACCAGCAAGCTCGGGCGCGGCGGCACCGGCCTCGGCCTGCATATCGTCTGGAATACCGTGACCGTCGTGCTTGGCGGCAGCATTTCCGTTGACAGCGCACCCGGTCAGGGGACGCGTTTCCGTATAATCCTGCCTGTCGTCGCCCCGAGTCAGCCCGCAGCCGACTGATACATCGCCTGTTCCATGCCGCACAGAAAACTGAATGTCTCCGCCCAGGGCTTCCTGGAATCCTACGCGGCGCTGCTCGCGTCGCGCGGCTACGTCGCGGATGCCGCCCAGATGGCCGCCGCCGGCGCGCTGCAGGCGCTTTATGCGAAGCTGCTGGCGTTCAAGGTCAAGCGCGGCAGCACCCTGAATCGCCTGCTGGCGCCGCCCGAGCCGCCGAAGGGCGTCTATTTCTGGGGCGGCGTCGGACGCGGCAAGAGCTTCCTGATGGATTGCTTCTACGATGCCGTGCCCTACCGCCGCAAGAAGCGCATCCATTTCCACGCCTTCATGCAGCGCATTCACCGCGATCTGGAACGCTTCAGCGGCGAACCCGACCCGCTCCTGAAGGTCGCCGGGCAGATCGCGCGCGAAACCCGTCTGCTCTGCTTCGACGAGTTTCACGTTTCCGATATCGCCGACGCGATGATCCTCGGCCGCCTGCTCGATGGCCTGTTCGCCAAGGGCGTCGTGCTGGTGATGACCTCCAATTACCCGCCGGACGCGCTGTACCCGGACGGCCTGCAGCGCGAAAACTTCCTGCCCGCCATCGACCTGCTCAAGAAGCGCCTCGACGTCTTCAGGCTGGATGCCGGCACCGATTACCGCCTGCGGGCGATGGCGCAGGTCGAGATCTATCGCTGGCCCGCCGATGCCGCCGCCGAGCAGGCGATGCTCGAGCATTTCCGCACGGTGGCCGGCGAAGATGGCGCGCCGGGCGGTCAGATCGAGGTCATGGGCCGGCGGATCGACACCGTGCGCCAGGGCAACGGCGTGATCTGGTTCGAATTCAAGGCACTGTGCGGCGGCCCGCGTTCGCAGAACGATTATCTGGAAATCGCCCGCGGCTATCCGGTCGTCCTCCTTTCGCACGTTCCGAAAATGACGCCGCACCAGGCCTCGGAGGCCCGTCGCTTCACCTGGCTGGTGGATATCTTCTATGACCTGAAGGTGAAACTAGTCGCCACCGCCGATTGTCCACCCGAGGATTTGTACACGCTCGGTACCATGGCCGGCGAGTTTTCGCGTACCGTCAGCCGGCTGACCGAAATGCAGTCCCGGGAATATCTTGCCTTGCCCCATGATGCCGGATGAAGCCATGACCGAACAGGCGCTGCCGCCAGACCTCGCGATCGACCTCCGCCAACTGGTGATGACGATCGCCAACACCGTCGATCTCGTCGGCGTCGACGACTTGCTGCATGGCCGCCGGGTCGGCATGCTGGCGCGCGAACTGGCGCGCCAGTCGGAGTGGGATGAAGCAGCCCAATCGCTGCTTTACGACGCCGGACTGCTGCACGACTGCGGCGTTTCGTCGACCCGCGTCCATCGCCGTCTGGTCGCCGAACTGGAGTGGTCTGGGGCGCAGGAGCATTGCCTGCGCGGCGAGGAACTGCTGCACGACTTCGCGCCGCTGGCGCATCTGGCGCCGGTCATCCGCTATCACCACAGCCGCTGGGAGTGGCTCGATCAGCAAGCGTTGGCACCGGACGTCGCGCGCTTCGCCAACCTGATCTTTCTCGCCGACCGCATCGATGTCCTGGCCGCGCCGCTGCACGCCGACCAGACCACCCTCGCCCATGCCGAAGAGATCAGGAACCGGCTGGCCGGCGAGCGCGGCCGGCTGTTCGCGCCGGAACTGGTCGACGCCTTTCTCGACCTCTCGGCGGGCGAGGCTTTCTGGCTGGCGTTGCAGCCCGATTCGGTGCATCAATACCAGACGGAAATGGAAGCGCAGGGCGATCCGCGCATCATCGGCTGGACCGATTTCAAGCGCTGCGCCGACATCTTCGCGCGCATCATCGACGCCAAGTCGCCGTATACCGAACAGCATTCCCGGGGCGTCGCCATGCTGTCGCGCTACCTCGCCGGCAAGATGGGACTGGACAACGTGACCTGCGAAAAAATCGAGGTGGCGGGCCTGCTCCACGACATCGGCAAGCTGCAAATTCCCGACGAGATCATCGAAGGCCACAATCCGCTGACGGCGCAGGAATTCAACATCATGAAGAGCCACAGCTTCGGCACCCGGCAGGTGCTGAAGCGCCTGCACGCCATCGACGATCTCGCCAGCTGGGCCTATTACCATCATGAAACGCCGGACGGGCAGGGCTATCCCTTCCATGTCGGCGGCGCCGCCCTGCCGCTCGAGGCGCGCATCATCAACGTCGCCGACACCTTCCAGGCGCTGGCGCAGGAGCGGCCCTATCGCAAGCCGATGGCGCCGGACGAGATCATGGCCATCCTGCACCAGCGCGTCGCCAAGGGACGGGCCGATCCGGACGTGGTTGCCGTCATCGCCGGCGATCTCGCCAATTGTCACCGCATTGCCCTGTGCTGTCAGGGGTGACCGCCACGCCGGCACGCCTGCTGTTCTGCCTGGTGCTGCTGTTCGCCTGGCCGGCGGCGGCGCAGCAGGAACTCGAAATCATTCCCCTGCGCAGCCAGACCGTTGACCGGGTGCTGCCGACGCTGTTGCCGCTGGTCGAACCGGGCGGCACGCTGATTGGCGCCAACGACCAGCTTTTCCTGCGCGCCAGCCAGCGCAACCGCGAGGAGATCAAGCGCGTGTTGGCGACCATCGACCGGCCGTCGCGGCGCTTGATCATCCGCGTCAGCCAGAACCGCGAGAGCGAGGGCGCCAGCCGCGGCGGCGAGGTCGGCGGTCGGGTGGTGATCGGCGACAGCAGCCGCAGCCGTGTCGATGCCCGCCTGTGGGACACCCAGGGCACACGCAGCGAGAACACCGGGCAACTGGTGCAGACCGTCGAAGGCAGCGCGGCCTTCATCCAGGTCGGGCGCACGCTGCCGATTCCCCTGCGCCAGGCGACGATCGGTCCCGGTGGTGCAGTGATCAGCGAGACGGTCGTCTTCCACGACGTCGGGCGCGGCTTCTTTGCCACGCCGCGGCTCAACGGCGAGCGAGTGACCATCGATATCAGCCAGCAGGCGGACAGCGCCGCCCGCCTCGGCCCGCCCGGCGGCGTCAGTACCCAGCGCCTGTCAACGACAGTCTCCGGCCGTCTGGGCGAATGGATCGAACTGGGCGGCACCAGCCGCCAGGTCAGCGGCAATCAGGCCGGAAGTTTCGGACGTTCGACCAGCGGCGGGCAGGATACAGGCTCGATCTGGCTATTTGTAGAGGAAGTGCAATGAGTATGAAACGCCATATCGGCCAGCAGGTGGCGCTCGCCACGGCGGCTTTCTGCGCCTTGCTGGCGCTGCCGGCCTTCGGGCTGTTTCTGTGGTTGTGGAAGGAGCGCGGGCTGGCCGACACCTGGACGCCGAGCGCGCTGGCCGCCGTCGCCTTCCTCGGCGCCTGTGCCGGCGTCCTCTATGTGATGAGCCGGCCACAGCCGCCGCTGCCCGAGGAGAATGCTGCGGTCGACGGCTGAAAAGGGGCAAAATCCAGGCATGAAAAACCCGGCGCGCGGCCGGGTTGCCAGGTGCGCTGCCGCCTGATCAGGCGGCGTTGAGCGCCTGATCGAGGTCGGCGATCAGGTCGTCGACGTGCTCGATGCCGACCGACAGCCGGATCATGTCTTCCGACACGCCGGCCTTGGCCAGTTCGGCCGGCGCCAGCTGGCGGTGCGTGGTCGACGCCGGGTGGCAGGCCAGGGTCTTGCAGTCGCCGATGTTGACCAGGCGGGTGACTAGTTGCAGCGCGTCCTGGAACTTGCCGCCACCCTCGCTACCGCCCTTGACGCCGAAGTTCAGGATGCCGGAAGCGCGGCCGCCCATGTACTTCTGCACCAGCGCGTGGTCCTTGTGCTCGGGCAGGCCGGCGTAGTTGACCCAGCTCACCTTCGGATGCTTCTGCAGGAACTGGGCGATCTTCAGCGAGTTTTCGCAGATCCGGTCCATGCGCAGGGCCAGCGTCTCGATGCCCTGCAGGATCAGGAAGGCATTGAACGGCGAAATCGCGGCACCCATGTTGCGCAACGGCACGACGCGGGCGCGACCGATGTAGGCGGCGGGGCCCAGCGCCTCGGTGTAGACGACGCCGTGGTAGGAAACGTCCGGCTCGTTGAGACGCTTGAACTTTGCCTTGTGCTCGGCCCACGGGAACTTGCCGCTATCGACGATGATGCCGCCGATGGAATTGCCGTGGCCGCCGAGGTATTTGGTCAGGGCGTGCACGACGATGTCGGCGCCGTGCTCGAAGGGGCGGCACAGGTAGGGCGACGGCACGGTGTTGTCGACGATGACCGGTACGCCATGCTTGTGGGCGATTTCGGCGAGTTTCTCGAAGTCGGTGACGTTGCCCAGCGGGTTGCCGACCGATTCACAGAAGACGGCCTTGGTCTTGCCGTCGATCAGCTTCTCGAAGGCCGCCGGGTCGCGGTAGTCGGCAAAGCGGACGTCGATGCCGTATTGCGGCAGGGTGTGGGCGAACAGGTTGTAGGTGCCGCCGTAGAGCGTCGACGAGGTGACGATGTTATCACCGGCCTCGGTGATGGTCTGGATCGCCGCGGTGATCGCCGCCATGCCGGACGCCATGGCCAGCGCGGCAATGCCGCCTTCCATCGCGGCGACGCGCTTTTCCAGCACGTCGGTGGTCGGGTTCATGATGCGCGTGTAAATGTTGCCGGCGACCTTCAGGTCGAACAGGTCGGCGCCATGCTGGGTGCTGTCGAAGGCGTAGGAGGTGGTCTGGTAGATGGGAACGGCGACCGCCTT
>Ga0209507_1000913_pt1 | contig 26533 bp, 27 predicted proteins | sample AD_UKC028_MetaG_FD_184414 | JGI IMG/M metagenome (GOLD analysis project Ga0209507, IMG submission 184414) | Active sludge microbial communities of municipal wastewater-treating anaerobic digesters from USA - AD_UKC028_MetaG (SPAdes) (version 2) | ecosystem: Engineered > Bioreactor > Anaerobic >...
TACTGGCTGCTGAATTTCGGGTCGCCGGCCAGGTATTGGCCATCGACAAAATACGCCACCACATCGGCCCCTTTCAGCATCAGACGGTCAGCATCGCCCTCGGCCACGGCATTGACCGGCGTGTATTTGCCCGACGGGTTCTGCGCCGACATGGCGCCGCAACCGGCCAGCGCGAAGGCCGCAATCAGCATCAGGAACCAGCCGCGCAAGAAACGAATTTTCATCAGGAAGTCTCCAGGGAAAGCAGTGGATTGGCAGCCGGAGCATGGGCGGCTTTGCCCAGACGTCCGGCGTAAGGCGCCGGCCAGCCGAGCAACTCGCTGGCCGCCCGGCAACGCGCCTCGAGGTCGGCCGCATCGCGCCCGCCGAGATGCAGGATGCCGTAACGATAGCTTCCCAGCCATTTGAAGTCACGGGCTATCTGGCCGCGACCCTTCGGAAAGCTGAACAGCATGGCATCGGGAAAAGCCCTGGCCAGCGCCGCTTGCCGCGTGCGCGAAGGCATCGGCGGCTGAGTCGCCGGGTCGAAACGACGATAGACGAAGCTGGCCGTTGCCCCGGCCGTTGGGACGCTGCGCGGCAGCAGGGCCGGGTCGCGGCCAAAGGCCAGCTCCAGCGCGACACGGTGCAGGTCGATGCCGTCGACGCGCAAATAGAGGTCGGAAAACTGCGCCGCCATGCGCGGGTTGAATTCGATGACGGTCAGCCGGTCGTGCGCCGCATCGTAGAAAAACTCCATGTTGAACAGGCCATGCGTGAAGCCGACCGCCTGCAGGAAGCGCCGCGCCACATCAAGCGCCCGCACCTGCCCCGCCTCGGGAATCCGGCACGGGTAGCCAAAGCGCATGAAGGCCTGGGTACCGGGATACATGACCGATTCGACGATGCCCAGCGGCCGCAGCTCGCCATCGAACACATAGCCATCAAGGTTGTATTGCAGCGCCTCGACCGGCGTTTCCAGCAACATGCGATGGGCGCTGCCGGCGGCCGGCAACCGCTTTTGTGCGACGCGCTCGAATGGCTCGACCAGATGGCGGATCACCCACAGTTCCCAGAAGCCGAACCGGGTCAGCGCCATCAGTTCGTCGCGGTTGTGCACCACCCGCGCCAGCACCGAAAAAGCCGCTTTGACCGGTTTGACGAAAACCGGATAGACGATGTCTTCCGGCACTGCTTCGCCATAGCGCGAGGCCAGCAGCGAGCACGGCGTATTGGCTTCCGGCGCCACCTGCTCCAGTACTTGCCGGGCATGGAACTTGTGCTGGCAGGCGAGCACCGCATTCACCGGCGTCCCCGGCCAGCCCATTTTTTCGGCCAGCAACGCTGCCGCCAGCGCGCCGAACTGTTCGTGGTTCGACGTCACTGCCTGCCAGCCGGCCGGCCCGGCTTTTTTTGCCAGTTGCTCAACGAAGCGTTCGAGATCGAAATTGACCAGGTGCGCATTGCTGGGAAAACTGAACAGGTCGAAACCGGCACAATCCGACGGAAACTCGGGCGCCCAGCGGGCAAAACCAAGCCGGTCCCAGTCAAAGTTGAAGAGAACGAGCGTACGCGGCGAACTCATGCGATCGCCCCGACCCGGCGCTGCCAGACATGATGCCCCAGCTTGAGCGTCCAGGGCAGCAAGGCCAGCGCGGCAAGCGACAACAGCGCGCGCGGCGAGTAGAGGTCACCGACCGTCTCGATTGCCGCCAGTTGGCTACCGGCATTGACGTAAACGAAGGTGCCGGCCAGCATGCCGACGAAGCTGATCCAGGTGAAGGTCCATACCTTCATGCCGCTCAGCCCGGCGACCACATTGACCAGCGCAAAAGGAATGACCGGCAACAGGCGCAGGCTGAACAGGTAGGCGGCGCCATCGCTGGCAACCCGGCGCTCGAGACCGGCCAGACGAGCGCCCATCCTGCGTCGCAACACGGGTTGCAGAAAATGGCGCACCGCCAGCATCGACAGGCTGGCGCCGGCCGTGCATGCCGTCAGACAAAGCAGCGTTCCGGCAAGCGGACCCAACCCGGCACCGGCGACCAGCATCAGCAGCGATGCGCCGGGCATGGCCAGCATCGCCAGCAGCACATGCAGCACGAACAGAACCACCGTCGCCGCGAACGGATTGCTGCGCACGAAATCCAAGAGAGGATCGTGCCAGGCGCGCCAGCCTTGCAATGTCATGCACTCCGGACAGGTTTCGGCGGCCAGGCGCCAAAGCAGGAAGGCGGTTCCCGCGCTACCCGCCAGCAGCAGCGCGGAGCGGACATATCGCCAAAATGACGTGCTGTCGGGCAATGGATTTCGAAATATCATCAGCTTGGATCAGGAATTTGCGGCGCCATGTTACACCGTTAGCGCTCGCCCCCGCAGGCGAAGCGAACAGGTCGCGCTATTATCCGGCCAATGCTGCCGTGTAAGAAATCAGCGCATCCGGCCGACCAACGAATAAGCAGGGTAAATACCGCCCACCAAACAAATTTACGAAAAGGTCATCATGCAATTACGCAAACTGGCATTGATCCTCGCGGCGGGCGGACTCATCGCGGCCTTCTTTGCCTTCGATCTCGGCCGCTATCTCAACCTGCAGACGCTCAAGGAGCAGCAGGCAGTGATTGCCGCGTTTTATGCCGAAAAACCGCTGTTGACCGCGGCCATTTACTTCGTCGTCTACGTTATCAGCACGGCCCTGTCGTTACCCGGTGCAACCTTGCTGACGCTGGCCGGCGGTGCCGTATTCGGGCTGCTCTGGGGTCTGGTGATCGTTTCCTTCGCCTCGACACTGGGCGCGACGCTGGCCTTTCTGATGGCGCGCTTCCTGTTGCGCGACTGGGTGGAAAAGCGCTTCGGCCAGCGCCTCGCCCCCATCGACGCCGGGGTGAAGCGCGAAGGGGCGTTTTACCTATTCACACTGCGTCTGGTGCCGGTCTTTCCCTTCTTCCTGATCAACCTGCTGCTCGGCCTGACGGCAATGAAGGCGCGCACGTTTTACTGGGTCAGCCAGGTCGGCATGCTGGCCGGCACCGCGGTCTACGTCAATGCCGGCACGCAGCTGGGCAAGCTCGAATCGCTTTCCGGCATCCTGTCGCCGGCGCTGCTCGGATCCTTTGTTCTGCTCGGCATCTTTCCGCTGCTTGCCCGAAAAATCGTCGAGGCGGTCCAGAGCAACAAGGTGTTTGCCGGCTGGAAAAAACCGGCGCGCTTCGACCGCAATATCGTCGTCATCGGCGGCGGCAGCGCCGGGCTGGTGACGGCCTATATCGGTGCGGCGGTCAAGGCGAAAGTGACGCTGGTCGAAAGGCACAAGCTCGGCGGCGACTGTCTGAACACCGGTTGCGTGCCCTCCAAGGCGCTGATCCGCTCGGCCAAGTATCTGTCGCACATAACCCGCTCGCAGGAATTCGGGATCAATGAGGCGCGGGCGCAATTCGAGTTCGCCGATGTGATGCAACGGGTGCAGTCGGTGATCAAGACCGTCGAACCGCACGACTCGGCGGAGCGTTACAGCGAACTGGGCGTCGATGTGGTGCAGGGTTCGGCCAAAATCGTGTCGCCTTGGGAAGTGGAAATCACCGGCGACGATGGCAGCACACAACGCCTGACGACGTGCAGCATCGTGATCGCGACCGGCGCTCGCCCCTTCGTGCCGCCGATTCCTGGCATCGAAGAGGTCGGCTACCTGACTTCGGACAACGTCTGGGAACTGCGCGAACTGCCCGAACGCCTGGTCGTGCTTGGTGGCGGGCCGATCGGCTGCGAGCTGACCCAGGCCTTTGCCCGCTTCGGCGCCAAGGTCAGCCAGGTCGAAATGGGGCCGCGCCTGCTGGCGCGCGAAGACCCGGAAGTCTCCGATCTGGTCGCCGAACGCTTCCGGGCCGAAGGCATTGCCGTTCTGGTCAATCACCGGGCCAAGCAATTCATCATCGAGAACGGCGAAAAAATCCTCATCGCCGAACACCAGGGTCAGGATGTGCGCATCCCTTTCGACGCCGTGCTGGTCGCTGTCGGGCGCGCCGCCAACCTGAAGGGTTTCGGACTGGAAGAACTGGACGTGCCGACCGGGAAGACTGTCGACACCAACGAATTCCTGCAAACCAATTACCCCAACATCTATGCTGCCGGCGATGTCGCGGGGCCGTTCCAATTCACCCATACCGCCGCCCATCAGGCATGGTACGCCGCGGTCAATGCCCTCTTCGATCCGTTCAAGAAATTCAAGGCCGATTATTCGGTGATTCCCTGGGCCACCTTCGTCGAGCCGGAAGTCGCCCGGGTCGGCCTCAATGAACAGGAGGCCAGGGAAAAAGGTATTGCCTTTGAAGTGACGCGCTATGACATCGACGACCTTGACCGGGCCATCGCCGACGGCGAAGCGCACGGCTTTCTCAAGGTGCTGACGGTGCCGGGGAAAGACAAGATTCTCGGCGTCACGATTGTTGGCGAGCATGCCGGCGACCTGATCGCCGAGTACGTGCTGGCGATGAAACAGGGCATCGGCCTCAACAAGATCCTCGGCACCATTCACATTTACCCGACACTGGCCGAAGCCAACAAATACGTCGCCGGCAACTGGAAAAAGGCGCATGCGCCGCAGACGCTGCTGACCTGGGTCGAACGTTTCCATGCCTGGCGGCGGGGATGAGCATGATAAAAATAACGCGAATTTTCGGGTTGACCGTAGCCCTTGGCCTGGCCGGCAACGCACTGGCCGAACCGCTCTGGGTCGGGCGTTTCAGCGAATCCGACGCCGCCGTGCCGGCGCCATGGAAGATCGAGCGTCTGAGCGACAAGTTTCCGCCCACCCGCTACGCCGTGCGACGCTGGGACGGCGTGGTCGGCATCGAGGCGCATGCGCGGAAAAGCATGGCGCTGTTCGGGCGAAACGTCACGGTCGACCTAAAAAAGACGCCAATTTTGTGCTGGCAATGGCGGATCGACGCGCCGGTTGCTTCGGCCGACATGAGCACGAAAGCCGGCGACGACTACGCGGCCCGAGTCTATCTGACTTTTACGCTGCCGCCTGACGAGCTGAGTTTCGGCACGCGCGCCAAGCTGGCGCTGGCCCGTTCAATCTACGGCGACCAGGTGCCGGATGCGGCGCTCAACTATGTCTGGGACAACAAGCACCCGGTCGGCACGTTGCAGGACAACGCCTACACCGACCGGACCCGCATGCTGGTACGGCGTACCGGCAGCGACCAGGCCGGGGGCTGGGTGCAGGAACGGCGCGATGTCGGCAAGGATTTGCAGCGCGCCTTTCCCGGCAGCAAGGGGCAATTGACCGGCCTCGCCATCGCGTCCGACACCGACAACACCGGCGAGGAAGCGCATGCCGGCTTCGCCGATTTTCGCTTCGTCGCCAGCGAGCAGGAATGCCCTGTACCATCGGGCGAATGATGCAGCAGCGAACATGACTTCCCAGCCCCGGCCACGGCAACTTTCGATCGTCATCCCGGTCCTCGACGAGGCAGCCGGGATCGCGGATTTGCTGACCTCACTGCATGACCTGCGCCAGAATGGCGCCGAGATCATCGTCGTCGATGGCGGCAGCAGCGATGACACGGCACGCCTGGCGGCGCCGCATGCCGACCAAGTGATCAGCGCGCCGCGTGGCCGCGGTGCCCAGATGAATGCCGGCGCCGCAGCCGCATGTGGCAGCATCATGCTCTTCCTGCACGCTGATACCCGCTTGCCGGCGGCAGCAGCGACGCTGATTGTCCGGGCCATCGACCGAGGTGCGACCTGGGGCCGTTTCGATGTAAAAATCGAGGGACAGGCGGCCGGCCTCGGCCTCATCGCATTCATGATGAACTGGCGTTCCCGCCTGACCGGCATCGCCACCGGCGACCAGGCCATTTTCGTGACCAAGGCGGCGTTCACCGCAACAGGCGATTTCGCCGACATTCCGCTGATGGAAGACATCGATTTCTCGCGCCGGATGCGCGCCCTCGCGCGTCCCGCCTGCCTCTCGGAAAAGGTCGTCACCTCCGGCCGGCGCTGGGAAAAGCATGGCGTGTTGCGCACCATCGTGACCATGTGGCGGCTCCGCCTGCGCTACTTTCTTGGCGCCAACCCGAACCAACTGGCGCGCGAGTATGGCTATGTCCCACGCCAACAGTAACAACAGCGTCGCCATCGCGATCCTCGCCAAGGCGCCGATTCCGGGTCTGGCCAAAACCCGCCTGATTCCCCGGCTCGGTGCCGGTGGCGCCGCCAGGCTGCAGGGCTGGTTGCTGCGACGCACGGTAGCCACCGCCTTACAGGCCAACCTGGGGCCGGTCACGCTGTGGTGCGCGCCCGATACCGCCCACCCCGATTTCGTCGACCTCGCTGGCGACGGGCAACTCGGCTTACGCCGGCAACCCGAAGGCGATCTCGGTGTGCGCATGCAGCAGGCGCTGACCGAATCACCGGCGACCGGCGGCACGCTGGTCATCGGCACCGATTGCCCGGCGCTCGAGCCGTCGCATCTGCAGGCGGCAGCCACGGCGCTCATCGCGCATCAGGCTGTCGTCATTCCGGCCGAGGACGGCGGCTACGTGCTGATTGGCGCGCGGCAGGCCGAAACCCGGCTGTTTGCCGATGTAACCTGGAGCAGCGACCAGGTGATGGCGCAAACCCGCGCGCGCCTGCGTGAAATCGGCTGGCGCTGGCATGAATTTTCGCCATTGTGGGACGTCGACCGCAACGAAGACCTCGACCGCCTGAACGAATGCTTTCCCGAAACCGGGGCCGGCGCGTGACCGCCGCCGCGACGCTGCCGATCGCCAACGCCGATCTCGACGCAATTCGTCGCGATATGTTGAAATTCGCCCATCTCCAGCTGCGCGATCGCGCCCAGGCCGAGGATGCGGTGCAGGAGGCACTGCTGGCCGCCTTTGCCAATGCCAGGAACTTTGCCGGGCGCGCCGCCCTGAAGACCTGGGTCTTCGCCATCCTGAAGAACAAGATCGTCGATTCGCTCCGGCAACGGAACCGAACGATCAACGTCTCGGCGCTGTCTGCGGCCGATGAGAGCCTGGACCAGGCCTTTGAAGCGCAATTCAAGGCCAACGCGCACTGGAATCCGGGTGCGCGCCCTTCAAACTGGGGCGACCCGGAGGAAACGCTGCGGCAACAGGCGTTCTGGACCGTCTTCGAGGCCTGCCTCGAACACCTGCCGGAAAATACCGCCCGCGTCTTCATGATGCGCGAATTTCTCGAATTCGAGACCCCCGAGGTTTGCCAGGAATTGAGCATCACGACGAGCAACTGCAACGTCATTCTGCATCGCGCCCGCAATGGTCTGCGGCGCTGTCTTGAGAAAAACTGGTTTTCTGCCGGAGAGCAGCCATGTTGACCTGTAAGAACGCTACCCGAATGTTGTCCGAAGCTCAGGATCGGGAACTTGTCCTTTCCGAAAAGATGCAACTGGAAATGCATCTGGCGCTGTGCAAGGGATGCAGGAATTACCGGAAACAGATGAAATTCCTGCGCCAGACCTGTCGGCGCTTTGTCGAAGAATCCAGCAAAGACGGCGCGTAGGCCGAAATCACCCGCCCGGAAGCGATGTTCGGGATTGTTCGGGATATTTACGGCAATCTTGCCGTGATAGAATTGCCAGCTTTATTTTTTCGGCTCGTGGTCACAAGGGATTCTCATGGAAACAACTACTGCTCAAGCTAACGAACTCGAACGTCGCATCGACCTCTCGATCGCCATCGCCGATGTCGAGAAGGAAATGGAACAACGCCTGAAGCGCATCGGCCGCAACATGAAAATGCCCGGCTTCCGCCCCGGCAAAGTGCCGTTCAACATCGTCAAGCAACAGCATGGTGATCAGGCGCGCCATGAAGTGCTGTCGGAAGAACTCGACCGGGTTTTCGGCGAATCCGTCACCACCCAGAAAATGCGCGTCGCCGGTTATCCGCGGATCGAACCCAAGGCCAGCGAAAGTACCACCCATCTCGAATTCTCGGCCATTTTCGAGGTTTACCCGGAATTCACCCCGGTCGACATGTCGACCGCAGAGATCGAACGTCCGGTCCTCGAAGTCACCAGCGCCGAAGTGGACAAGACCCTGGAAATCCTGCGCAAGCAGCGCGTGACCTACGAAGATACCGATCGTGCAGCGGCCAAGGAAGACCGCGTCGTCATCGATTTCCTCGGCAAGAAGAACGGCGAGCCGTTCTCCGGCGGCCAGGCCAGCGATTACGCCTTCATTCTCGGTCAGGGGCAGATGCTGCCCGATTTCGAGAACGCGATCGAAGGCACCAAGGCCGGTGAACCCAAGACTTTCGACATGACCTTCCCGGAAGACTACTTCTCCGTCGATCTGGCCGGTCAGACCGTGCAGTTCGAAATCACGGTCAAGCAGGTTCAGGCACCCAAACTGCCCGAAGTCGATGCCGAATTCGCCAAGGGCATGGGCATCGCCGACGGCGACATCGAAAAGATGCGTGCCGAAATCGAGGGCAACCTCAAGCGCGAAGTGAAGCGCCGTATCGAGGGCCGGGTCAAGGATCAGGTCATGGATGCCTTGATCAAGGCCAACCCGATCGCGACGCCGGCGGCGCTGATCGATATGGAAATCCAGCGCCTGATGCAGGCTGCCCGCCAGGACATGGAACAGCGCGGCATGAAGGCCGCCGACATGCCGATCCAGCCCGAGTGGTTCGCCGACCAGGCCAAGCGTCGCGTCACGCTGGGCCTGATCCTTGCCGAACTGGTCAAGGCCGAGAACCTGCTGGCCAAGCCGGAGCAAGTGCGCGCGCTGGTCGAGGAAAACGCCCAGAGCTACGAACACCCGGAAGAAGTCATACGCTGGTACTACGCCCAGCCGCAGCGCCTCGGCGAAGTCGAAGGCCTCGTCATCGAGAGCAACGTGGTCGAGTGGGTCCTGAGCAAGGCCAAGGTCACCGACAAGCCAGCAGCTTTTGATGAACTGATGGGCCAAAAGCAGTAATCTTCCCGCTGTCGCCACGGCGGCAACCTATTGAACGCAACCGACAAGGGCAGACATGAATAGCGACAACGCAAGCAACTGGGACCCGCAGGCATTGGGCATGGTCCCGATGGTGATCGAACAAAGCGGACGCGGCGAACGCGCGTTCGACATTTATTCGCGCCTGCTGAAGGAGCGGGTCATCTTTCTCGTCGGCCCGGTTAACGACGCAACGGCGAACCTGGTCGTCGCCCAGTTGCTGTTCCTCGAGGCGGACAATCCGGACAAGGATATTTATTTCTACATCAACTCGCCGGGCGGCTCGGTCACTTCCGGGATGTCGATCTACGACACCATGCAGTTCATCAAGCCGGATGTGTCCACGCTGTGCATCGGTCAGGCCGCCTCGATGGGCGCCTTCCTGCTGTGCGCCGGTGCCAAGGGCAAGCGTTTCGCGCTGCCCAACTCGCGCGTCATGATCCACCAGCCACTCGGCGGTTTCCAGGGTCAGGCTTCGGATATCGCCATCCACGCCAAGGAAATCCTGTCGATACGCGACCGCCTGAACCGGATCATGGCCGAGCACACCGGCCAACCGCTGGATCGGATCGAAAAGGATACCGATCGCGACAATTTCCTTTCTTCGCAGGAAGCGGCAGAATACGGTCTGATCGACAAGGTATTGACCCGCCGCGACGCGGCTTGACCGGGGAGTTTCAGATGTCAAAAGGCGGCCAGGAAAAACTGCTCTACTGCTCGTTCTGTGGCAAGAGCCAGCACGAAGTCAAGAAACTGATCGCCGGTCCGTCGGTGTTCATCTGCGACGAATGCATCGCACTGTGCAACGATATCATCCGCGACGAGTTGCCGGAAGAAGCCGCCAAGGCCGGTCGTTCCGACCTGCCGACGCCGCGTGAGATCTGCTCGATCCTCGACCAGTACGTGATCGGCCAGGAAGTCGCCAAGCGCATCCTTGCCGTCGCCGTCTACAACCATTACAAACGCCTGCGCCACACCGCCAAGAATACCGGCGACGTCGAACTGGCCAAGAGCAACATCCTGCTCGTCGGGCCGACCGGTTCGGGCAAGACCCTGCTCGCCCAGACCCTCGCCCGCCTGCTCAACGTACCATTCGTGATGGCCGACGCGACGACGCTGACCGAAGCCGGCTACGTCGGCGAGGACGTCGAGAACATCATCCAGAAGCTGCTGCAGAAGTGCGACTACGACATCGAAAAGGCGCAGCAAGGCATCGTTTACATCGACGAAATCGACAAGATTTCGCGCAAGTCGGATAACCCGTCGATCACCCGCGACGTCTCCGGCGAAGGCGTGCAGCAGGCCCTGCTCAAGCTGATCGAGGGCACCGTCGCCTCGATTCCGCCCCAGGGCGGGCGCAAGCATCCGAACCAGGACTTCGTCCAGGTCGACACGACCAATATCCTCTTTATCTGCGGCGGCGCCTTTGCCGGCCTCGAAAAGATCATCCAGAACCGCTCCGAGAAGGGTGGTATCGGCTTCGCCGCCGAAGTCAGAAGCAAGGACGACAAAAAGGCCATTGGCCAGGTTCTGCTCGATGCCGAACCGGAAGATCTGATCAAGTTCGGCCTGATTCCCGAGTTGATCGGCCGTCTGCCAGTCGTCGCCACATTGCAGGAACTTGAGGAATCAGCGCTGATCCAGATCCTGACGGAACCCAAGAACGCCCTGATCAAGCAGTATCAGAAGCTGTTCAGCATGGAAGATGTCGAACTGGAAGTGCGCCCAGGCGCCCTTTCGGCAATCGCCAAGAAGGCGCTCTCACGGAAAACCGGCGCCCGCGGTCTGCGTTCGATACTTGAACATGCGCTGCTTGACACGATGTACGAACTCCCGGGCATGGAAAATGTCGAAAAGGTAGTCATGGACGAAAACATGATCGCCGGCGACACCCCTCCCCTGATCATTTACGCCGATCAGCCGAAGGTTTCGGGCTCCAACTGAAACGGGGCTTGAATTGCGGCTACCCGTCCCCAGCTAGGGGAAACATAATTATTTCAAAGGCTGCGTAATGTCGAACCCCACTACCCTTCCGGAAACCGTCGAACTGCCGCTCCTGCCGCTGCGCGATGTGGTGGTTTTCCCGCACATGGTCATTCCGCTGTTCGTCGGTCGCCCCAAATCCATCAAGGCCCTCGAAATGGCGATGGAGGGTGGCAAGAACATCCTGCTGCTGGCCCAGAAATCCGCCGCCAAGGACGAACCCGAGCCCGACGATCTCTATCGCATCGGCTGCCTGGCCAATATTCTGCAAATGCTCAAGCTCCCCGATGGCACCGTCAAAGTGCTGGTCGAAGGTACCCAGCGCGTTCGTGTCGAAGCCATCGAGGTGCAGCCCTCGCTGTTCATGGCAACCGCCGTCCTGCTACCGCAACCGGGGGTCGAAGATCACGAGATCGAAGCCATGCGGCGTGCCGTGGTCGCCCAGTTCGACCAGTTCGTCAAACTCAACAAGAAAATTCCGCCCGAGGTGCTGTCGTCAATCGCCGGCATCGAAGACGCCGGTCGTCTCGCCGACACCATTGCCGCGCACCTGCCGCTCAAACTGGAGCAGAAGCAGGAAGTGCTGGAGATGGAAAGCATCCGCGACCGCATCGACCGCCTGTTGTCGCAGCTCGAATCGGAAATCGACATCCTGCAGGTCGAGAAGCGCATCCGCGGCCGCGTCAAGCGCCAGATGGAAAAGAGCCAGCGTGAGTATTACCTGAACGAGCAGGTCAAGGCGATCCAGAAGGAACTCGGCGAAGGCGAAGAAGGCGCCGACCTCGAGGAACTGGACAAGAAGATCAAGGCTGCCGGCATGAGCAAGGAAGCCCTGACCAAGGCGCAGGGCGAGCTCAAGAAGCTGCGCCTGATGTCGCCGATGTCGGCCGAAGCCACCGTCGTGCGCAATTTCATCGAAACCCTGGTTGGCCTGCCGTGGCGTAAGAAAACGCGGATCAGCAAGGATCTGCGCGTCGCGGAAAAGGTGCTCGATACTGACCACTACGGTCTCGACAAGGTCAAGGAACGGATCGTCGAATATCTTGCCGTGCAACAGCGCGTCGACAAGGTCAAGGCGCCGATCCTCTGCCTGGTCGGCCCCCCCGGTGTCGGCAAGACCTCGCTCGGCCAGTCGATCGCCAAGGCGACCAACCGCAAGTTCATCCGCATGGCACTTGGCGGCGTGCGCGACGAGGCCGAGATTCGCGGCCACCGCCGCACCTACATCGGTTCGATGCCGGGCAAGATTCTGCAGAGCCTGACCAAGGTTGGCGTCCGCAATCCCCTGTTCCTGCTTGACGAAGTCGACAAGCTCGGCCAGGACTTCCGCGGCGACCCTTCCTCGGCGTTGCTCGAAGTACTCGATCCGGAACAGAACCATACTTTCCAGGATCACTACGTCGAAGTCGATTTCGATCTTTCCGACGTGATGTTCGTGGCCACCGCCAACACGATGAACATTCCGGCACCGCTGCTCGATCGGATGGAAGTCATTCGCCTGTCGGGTTATACGGAAGACGAAAAGATCAATATCGGCATGCGCTATCTGCTGCCCAAACAGATCAAGAACAACGGCCTCAAGGCTACCGAAGTAACCGTTGCCGACAGCGCCATTCGCGACATCGTCCGCTACTACACGCGTGAGGCGGGCGTTCGTGCGCTCGAACGCGAAATCTCGAAAATCTGCCGCAAGGTCGTCAAGACACTCGTTCTCAAGAAGCGCACGACGAGGATTGCGGTCAACGCCAGAAACCTCGATAAATTCCTCGGCGTCCGGCGCTACTCGTTCGGCGTCGCCGAAAAGGAAAACCAGGTCGGTCAGGTCACCGGTCTGGCATGGACGGAAGTCGGCGGCGAACTGCTCACCATCGAATGCGCCAACATGCCCGGCAAGGGCAACATCATTCGTACCGGCTCATTGGGCGACGTCATGAAGGAATCGGTCGAGGCCGCCCGTTCGGTCGTCAGGGCTCGGGCGCGCCGCCTTGGCATCAAGGATGAAGCCTTCGAGAAAACCGACATCCACATCCATGTGCCGGAAGGCGCCACGCCCAAGGACGGTCCGTCGGCAGGCATCGCCATGACCACTGCGCTGGTTTCCGCCTATACCGGGATTCCTGTCCGTTGCGACGTCTGCATGACCGGCGAGATCACGTTGCGCGGCGAAGTCCTGGCCATCGGCGGCCTCAAGGAAAAACTGCTAGCTGCCGTCAGGGGTGGCATCAAGACGGCATTGATCCCTTCCGAGAATGTCAAGGACCTCACCGAGATTCCCGACAATATCAAGAACAAGATCGAAATCGTTCCGGTCAAGTGGATCGACCAGGTTCTGGAACGGGCTCTCGAGCGCAAGCCCGAGGCGCTGCCCGATCAGCTAGTGGAAAATTCCAGCGTTAAAGCCGGCACCGAGAACGAGCCTGCAAAAGCACTGCTTACTCATTGATTTTGAAGGAATGCATGCCGGCGTCTTAATTGCTGGCATGCATCTTGACCTCCAAGCGCCGGGCAAAACCGCCAGAATCCGCTTGACACAAGGATTTCGGGGAGGTTTTAATCCGTATTCGAACAATTTTTTTCGTGACCGAATTTTTTCAAAGGGGATCCCATGAACAAGACAGAACTGATCGACCAGATTGCCGCTTCCGCTGAAATTTCCAAGGCTGCCGCCGGTCGTGCACTCGATGCCACCGTTGACGCCGTCAAGGCCGCCCTCAAGTCTGGCGACAGCGTTAGCCTGATCGGCTTCGGTACCTTCTCCGTTGGCGAACGTGCTGCCCGCACCGGCCGTAATCCGCGTACCGGCAAGGCGCTGAAAATCAAGGCTGCCAAAGTGCCGAAGTTCCGCCCCGGCAAGGGCCTCAAGGACGCCGTCAACTAACCGTTTTCCGGGTGCTTAGCTCAGTTGGTAGAGCGTCGCCCTTACAAGGCGAATGTCGGGGGTTCGAACCCCTCAGCACCCACCAAACTTAACACCCGCAAGGCCCTGATTTTCAGGGCCTTACTTTTTTCCGGCCAGTAATGCCGCGCACGTCACAACTGAAATCGAGCCTCTGGCCAGAAAACACACAGCAGCCAGGACTGATTTCCGCGCGGGATTCAGTTTTTCCGTGCGTGCCCGGTGGTGTTTTGCGTAGCCGCCAGAATGCCGCGCAGAATATTGATTTCATCCTTCTCGATACGGGCACGCCCGAACAGGCGGCGAATCTTGGGCATCAAGCGACCTGGTTGCTCGGGATTGAGAAAGCCGGTGGCGGTCATCACTGCCGCAAAATGTGCGTAAAGCCCTTCCAACTCATCATGCGAAGCCAGCGGCGACGAAAAAGGTGTGACCGTCGGATCAACGGCAGGTAGGTTATCGGCGAAGGCCAGCGTGCGTAGTTCATAGCACAGCACCTGGACTGCCGAACCCAGATTCAAGGAACTGAACTCGGGGTTGGTCGGAATGGTCACCGCCGCATGGCACTGCTGAATCTCATCGTTGCTCAGGCCGACCGATTCGTTGCCAAAAACCAGTGCCACCGGGCCTTTAGCGGCCTCTGCCAGCAGGCGGCCTGCCATTTCGCGTGGCACACCGATCTCCGGTCCGAGATCACGCCGGCGTGCCGACAGGGCGACGACGAAAACTGCGCCAGCCAGCGCCTCGGCCAGCGAATCATCGATTTTTGCCGATTTCAGGACGTCGACCGCACCGGTTGCCCGCGCCTCGGCTTCAGGGTCGGGAAACGTACGCGGATGAACCAGCCGCAGGTCGGACAAACCCATCGTCTTCATCGCCCGCGCCGCCGCGCCGATGTTTCCCGGATGGCTTGGCCGGCACAGGACGACACGGATACGGGACAGCAAGAGTTCCGGCTTCATAGTAAAATCCACGCTTTCCAAATATAGCGGGCGGCCTCGCCGCCCGTGAGCTCTTTAAGCCATGCATCCAGCCCTGAACATCGCCATCAAGGCAGCGCGCCGCGCCGGCCAGATCATCAATCGCGCTTCCAATGACCTCGATTTGCTCAAGGTGGAAACGAAACAGCCCAACGATTTCGTCACCGAAGTTGACCGGAAAGCCGAAGCGGCGATCATCGAGACGTTGCGCGAAGCCTATCCTCAGTACGGCATTTTAGCAGAGGAGTCCGGGCAGACAGCCGCGACGGGATCCGGCGAACCCGAGTATCAATGGATCATCGACCCGCTCGACGGCACGACCAATTTCATTCATGGCCTGCCGCAGTACGCGGTTTCGATCGCACTGGCCAAAGGCAACAGTCTTGAACAGGCGGTCATCTTCGACCCCAATCGCAACGAACTGTTCACTGCCAGCAAGGGCGCCGGCGCCTTCCTCAACGAGCGCCGCATCCGCGTCTCCAAGCGCAGCAAATTGCAGGATTCGCTGATCGGCACCGGCTTCCCCTACCGCATGTTCGAACACATCGACACCTATCTGGCAATTTTCAAGGAACTGGCACAAAAGACAGCTGGACAGCGGCGCCCGGGTGCCGCTTCGCTGGACCTCGCCTACGTTGCCTGCGGCCGCTACGATGGTTTCTGGGAGTTCGGGCTCGCCCCGTGGGACATGGCGGCCGGTGCGTTATTGATCACCGAGGCCGGCGGCCTGGTCAGCGACATGCGCGGCGAGGCGAGCTATCTGGCCAGCGGCAACATCATCGCCGGTACGCCGAAAGTCTTTGCGCCGTTGCTCAATCTCATTCAGGGAAAACTGCCCGACTCGGTCACTGGCTGACCAGGGCGCCCGAGGCAATACCTCGAACAATGATCCGCCGGCCGGAAACGGCGGTGGACTCGTGATCTACTTTTCGACCTAATCCGGCTTGCCGGCCAGCGGAAAAGCCGTAAACATGTTGCGCGTCTGATTTTGCAGTTGGTCCTGCATCTGCTGGAACATCACCTTCGACTGGTCCATGTAGGCCGCCATCATGCTTTGCATCGCCGGTTGCTGAAAGGTCAGAAATTGCGACCAGAAATCCGCCTGCAGGTTGCTGTTGTCCCCGTGCATCAGGCGCGATTGTTCTTGCAGTTTGTGCTGGAAATCAACGAAGGTCCGCATGTTGTTTTCCAGATATTTGCCCAGCATGCCCTGCATGGCGCTTCCGTAGAAACGGATGAAACCGGACAGCAACTCGCTGGTGAAGAGCGGTGCTCCGCCGGATTCCTCTTCGAGGATGATCTGCAACAGGATGCTGCGTGTCAGGTCTTCGGCAGTCTTGGCGTCGACCACCTTGAACGACTCAAACTTGATGACCAGATCCTTGACATCACCCAGCGTTATGTACGCGCTCGTCTTGGTATCGTACAGGCGACGGTTGGGGTATTTCTTGATCAGGCGTACGGGTTCAGTCATCCTGCGATCCTCGACCGGGTTTATGTGCACCGCACCATTATAGCGCATAAATACAGGCACTCGCAGGTGTCTGCTCTTGATGCAGCGCAAGAATATTGAAATGAGCAAGCTTGTATCGTGCCCACAAATCCTTTCCGTTCCATTGATCCGCCATTCCGGCACGCAAGCTGAATTTATGCAGCCGCTGATCTCCTTCCGAGGTCACTGGCATATTCGGTGGCATCCATGTTGGAACGCTGCTTGCCGGAGGTCGCCCGCAAGGTTTTCTTGATGTCGTCAAACATGGGCAGCAATCCGAAATGCAAAATGGCGAACTGAAAATTGGCCTCTGAGCTTGTTCTGAATGGCGCGCCCGGGACGACGTTCAAGTCCAGATTGAAGTATTTCCATTTGCATAATCAAACATTTCTTTGGAATGTTTCCGTATAAATTCTAGAATGCTCGGATATTCCATTTTGTTGGACAATACTCCGTGCGTATCACGCTTGTTCACCCTGCGGGGTTCAATTTTGTGCCGGGTCATCCGGACTTTTCCGTGCTGGCCAACCGGATGCCGCCGATCGGCATCATGCAACTGGCCTCCTGGCTGGAAAAATTTGGTCACAGTGTGCAGTTGCACGACTGCCTTGGCCCCTATGCGCCACCGACGATTGCCGAAAATGCCGAGATCGTGCTTGCTACCGACCCGGAAATGGTCGGTTTTTCGGCAACGACCTCGGGGTTTATGGATGCCATCGAGCTTGCCACCCATATTCGTGCGCGGCGACCGGATATCAAGATTACCTTTGGCAACGTCCATGTTTCGTCGCTCGGGGCGCCCATTCTGGAGCATTTCCCCGAGATCGACTATCTGGTGATCGGCGAGGGTGAAGGTGCCTTTCTCGATCTAGCCGACGGCAAGCCGTTGAAGGGGATCGGCAACCTGATCTACCGGGACGAAAATGGCAAGATTCGCATCAACCCGCGCCGCGATCGCATTCTCGATCTCGATGAACTGCCCTTCCCTGCCTACGAAAAGCTGGCCGGTTTTCCGCATGCTTACCATCTGCCGCTGTTCGCCTACGAAAAACGTTATGGCGCGACGATGATCACTTCGCGCGGTTGCCCCTATACCTGTTCGTTCTGCGACCGGACGGTGTTCGAGCGGCTGTACAAGACCAATTCAGCGCAATATACCTACGACCACATGAAATACCTGCGGGACAGGTTCGGGGTGTATCACATCAATATGTACGACGACCTGTTCACCGCCAAGAAGCAGCGGGTCATGGATCTGTGCGACCTGTTGATCGAGAAGCCGCTCGGCATTCAGTGGAACTGCGCAATCCGTACCGGCCACACTTCGGACGAGATGCTGGCCAAGCTCAAGCAGGCTGGTGTGCTGATGGTCTCGATGGGTGTCGAGTCGGCCGATCCGGTGATGATGGCGCGCCACAAGGCCGGCGTGACGCTCGATGCGGTGCGCGATACGGTGCGCCAGATTCACGCGGCTGGCATGCGCGCCAAAGGGCTGTTCATATTCGGCATGCCCGGCGAGACGCCGGAAACGGTGAAAACCACCAGCGACTTTATTCTCTCGCTCGAACTCGACGAGATGAACATGACCAAGTTCAGCCCGTTGCATGGCGCGCCAATCTGGGAGGAGTGCGCCAGCCAAGTGTCCGGCGAGTTCATTGAAGACTGGCGCTTGATGAACTGTCTGAACTTCGTTTTTCTGCCGGAAGGCTTCACGTCGCGCGAGGAGATGGATGCGCTCTACAACTGGCACGTCAAGCGCTTCTACGACAGCAAGGGTTATCGGCGCCGTTTTGCCAAACGGCTGTGGGCGCATCGCTGGAGCCTCTGGCATGTGCTCAAGCATTTGCCAGAAACCATCGCTGCCGCGCGCTATTTCAGCACCAACAAGGCGCAGCTGGAAAAAGCCAAGCGCGAATTCAAGCTGCATCCCCGCCAACCGCTCGGCCTCAAGCCTTACCTGAGCCCGGACTTGCAGGTGGATAACATTGTTTCGATGTCGCCCGTCAAAATATCTCGGCGGGAGGCGATGAGATCGATCATCCCGCAGGTTGAAGAAGGTGGTATCCGTTGTGTCTCGCCGGCATTGCCAGCATCGGTATAATTACGTTTATGGGGGGGTGGGATGAAAACAATTTTTGGTCATTTTTCACTGTTGACCGCAGCATTACTGTCGGCACACCGATCAAAGTCAAGTCGATCAGTGGCTAGCGGGCCTATGTCGAAGTCGATGGCATGGCGATGCACCTCGGTCACGATTATGGTCGTGTCGAGGAAATCACCGAACTGTGTGTGAACAAGATCGATGGCCATCCGTAAACCGTGAGCTACATGACCTATACCGGCAAATAGCGCGCGAGCGCCCCCTTGGAAAAGTACCGTATGGAAATACAGACGCAGGAAATGGAACATTGCGCATGCGATGTTCTGGTCATCGGTGGCGGCCCGGCCGGAACGACGGTTGCGCCCCTGCTGGCAGAAAAGGGCTACAAGGTCGCCCTGCTTGAGAAGTCCCGCCACCCGCGCTTCCACATCGGCGAATCATTGCTTCCGGCTAACCTGCCACTCTTCGAACGGATGGGCATCGCTGATCAGGTCAGGGCCATTGGCATGGAAAAATGGGGAGCCGAATTCATTTCACCTCACCACGAAATGTCGCAAACCTTCCATTTCGCAGATGCCTGGGACAAATCGATGCCTTACGCGTACCAGGTGAAACGGTCGGAGTTCGATGAAATACTGATTCGCAATGCAGAGAACAAGGGCGTTGAAGTACATGAACACTGCAAGGCAAAAGCAATCGAATTCTTGCCCAACAACAGTGGCGCAGTGATTCATGCCGAGCATGATGATGGCCGCAGGGTCGAATGGAAAACCCGTTTTGTTGTTGACGCCTCCGGCCGTGACACCTTTCTGGCAAACCGTTTCCAGATCAAACAGCGCAATCCGAAACACAACAGTTCTGCAATCTACGGCCATTTCTCCGGGGCCAGGCGCCATGATGGCCAAGCTGAGGGCCATATCAGCATTTTCTGGTTCGAACATGGCTGGTTCTGGTTCATCCCGATGAAAAATGATGTAACCAGCATCGGCATGGTGACCTGGCCGTATTTCATGAAAACACGGGGCAAGCGCAGCCTTGAACAGTTCCTCATGGACGGCATCGCCATGTGTCCTGCACTGACCGAACGTCTGAAGATGGCAACGCTGGTAAATGAAATCGAGGCCACAGGCAATTTTTCATATGTATCGGATCGCAACCACGGCGCCAGCTATCTGCTGCTTGGCGACGCCTATGCGTTCATCGACCCGGTTTTTTCCTCCGGCGTGCTGCTGGCGATGAATAGCGGTGTGATAGGCGCCACGGCAATCGATACCTGCCTGCGCCAACCTGCTGAAGCAGCTGCTGCACTCAAGCGTTTCGACGAGTTGATGAAGCATGGCCCGAAAGAGTTTTCATGGTTCATCTACCGGGTTACCAACCCGATCATGCGCGATTTCTTCATGCACCCGAAAAATCTGTTCCATACGAAGGAAGCGGTTCTTTCAATCCTGGCCGGTGATATTTTTGGCAAGACACCGATCTGGCGCTCGATCTGGGCATTCAAGGCACTCTATTATTTTGCCAACGCACTTCAACCGAAGCGCGCTTTCATGGCCTGGAAAAGGCGGCGCTTCAATGTCCGCCAGCATGATGAGCCACTAACAAATTCTGCATAAAATCCAATAACTGACGGCTGATACCCGTGAAAATCCGCCATCTTCCAGGCTCTCCGGTTCGAGGCGAGCCATTTACCCCTGACTGCCCAGCGGAACATGTACTCGGCGGCACATGGCTCGGTGACTCTCAGCCAGCACAGGCTCAAACGTGGCCGTTACAGGTTATTCCGACCAGACTCCTGGATAACTCGGTGGATGGTATTGAGGAAATCTGGTTTTGTGACCTCCCCTGCTCGTCCGGTGCTTTTGAAAGCATTGAATGGCGACGGACAGATGACGTCCTCTACGGCGCTCTTGAGCTGGATGAAGACGAGTTCGTCGATTCAGTTTCCGGTTCGCCTCTGCAGGCCGCCAGCCGGGAAGCCTACAGTCGAATTTTCAGGCTACTCGACGAACAATGCCTGCCCAATCTGTGGCGGGCATGGAATTATCTGGCCGACATCAATCGAGAGACGGATGGGCTGGAACGTTATCGCCAGTTCAACATCGGGCGACAGGACGCCTTTCATGATTTCAGGCACGGCAGTTCCGGCAATGTGCCTGCCGCCTGCGCCCTGGGGTTATCCGGCGGTCCTTTGCGCATCGCCTTCATGGCCGGAATGGTAGAGACCATGGCGATTGAAAATCCTCGACAAGTCAGCGCCTATGATTACCCTGTCCAGTATGGACCGCGCAGCCCGACCTTCTCGCGTGCGGCGCTGGTTCGATTGCCCGAACAAGAGATCCTGTTCTTGTCCGGAACCGCAAGTATCCTCGGGCACCGCACCGTTCACCCGGGAGACATTGCCAACCAGACGCGCGAATCGCTGGCCAATGTCAACGCGGTGATTACCGAGGCCAACATGCTGAGCCGCTCAGGTGAGTACACTCTCGACGAATTGACCTATCGCGTCTACCTTCGCCACGTCGATCATTTGGCAACCGTCCGCGACGTACTGGCGACCACCCTGGGTGCCGACACTTCGATCACCTACGTTCAGGCTGATATCTGCCGCGCCGATCTCCTCGTCGAGATTGAAGGCATCGCATCCCACGCCGTGGAGAACTCACACCGATGAAACACCTATTGATGTACGGCATAGTGATATTACTCGCGCCGATCCTGGCTTCAGGTTCCGTTCAAGCAGCAGAAGAGAAGCCGCTGTGGGAAGCGGGCGCCGGTGTTTCAGTGCTCAGTCTCCCCGCTTACCGAGGTTCCAACCAGACCAATACATTCGTCCTGCCGGTGCCATTTTTCAGCTATCACGGCGACTTCTTCAAGGCGGATCGTCATGGCATCCGTGGCAGTTTTTTCGATAGCGACCGTCTGGATCTGAACGTCAGCCTCGGACTTTCGCCCCCGGCGGGCAGCAAGGATATCGACGTGCGCACCGGTATGCCAGATCTCAAAGCCACCTTCGAGATCGGCCCGCAGATCGACGTGACTTTCTGGCGCTCCGAGAACAAGGCCCGCTTTTTCAAGCTGCTGATGCCGCTACGAGCCGCATTCACCATCGAGGGCTCTCCGCAGGACGTGGGCTGGGTGTTCAGCCCGAGCCTGAACCTTGATATTGCCGACCTGCCGGGGATGCCGAAATGGAACCTAGGGCTGCTTGCCGGCCCTGTATTCGGCAACCAGCGCCAGAACGCCTACTACTATTCGGTCGCCCCCCAGTATGCGACGATCGATCGTCCGGCCTACGATGCGCCCTCGGGCTATGCCGGCATGCAATATACGCTGGGCCTGTCGAAACGCTTCCCGAATACCTGGGTCGGCGCCTTCATCCGCTACGGGAATCTCGACGGCGCAAGCTTCGCGGATAGCCCATTGGTGCTCCAAAAAGATTTTTTCTCGGCCGGCGTGGCGCTCTCCTGGGTATTTGGCGAATCAAGCACCCGGGTCATGGTCGATGACTGAGCATTCCCGACACGGCGGGCTGCTCTGGACCGCCTACGAATACGTGGCGATGGTCGTCGGGCTGGGTTTTCTGGCACTCATGTGCCTGCTCTGGTTGCCTTTTGCGATGATCCTTCACCCGTTGCTCCCGCGGCGCTGGGGTCAGCCTCTCGGACGACGTGCCATCATGCTCGCCTTCCGTATCTACACGATCTTCCTGGAACGCTTTTGTGCCTGCCGCTTCGATCTGGCTGCTATCGACAATCTGCGTGACCAGGGCGCCCTGGTCATCGTTGCCAACCACCCCTCGCTGCTCGACGTGGTGATGATCGTGTCGCGTCTGCCGAATGCGGTCTGCGTCATGAAGGCGCAACTGATGGACAACATTCTTTTCGGTGCCGCCGCCCGGCTCGCACGCTATATTCGAAACGACTCGGCGCTCGACATGGTTTGCGATGCCCGCATGGAGCTCCAGCGTGGGGCACAACTGGTGATTTTTCCCGAAGGCACACGCACGACAAGCTTTCCGATCAATCGATGCCTGCCGACCGCCGGGTTGATTGCCAAACGCAGTAGCACCCCTGTTCAGGCGCTATGCATCGAGTTCAGTTCACCGTATCTCGGCAAGCAATGGCCACTCTTCAAAAGGCCGGAATTACCCCTCCGTTTCAGCGTCCATCCCGGCGAGCGCTTTCCCGCACCGGGAAACGTATCGGCCTTTGCCACCACGCTTGAAGAATACTTCCGCTCGGAATTGACCTACACCAACTCGTCCACCGTAACCCTGCCCCAGTGCTCATGAGTACTGCATCGACCACCCACATCGTCCTGATCCCCAGTTACAACCCCGGTCCCAAGGTGGTGGAGACCGTGCTGGCTGCGCGTCGGCAATGGAATCCGGTCTGGGTCGTCGTCGATGGCAGCACGGATAGCAGCGCCGATACTCTGCAGACGCTTGCCACCGGCGACCCCGGACTAAGTGTGCTGGTGTTGCCGGAAAACCGCGGCAAGGGCGCGGCGGTGCTGGAAGGTATCACCAGGGCGGCAGCGGCCGGCTTTACCCACGCGCTGACCATGGATTCGGACGGCCAGCATCCGGCCGACCTGATCCCCGCCTTCATGCATGCATCGCAGGCCAGGCCCGAGGCAATGGTACTCGGCAAGCCGGTATTCGATGCCGACGCCCCGGCGCTTCGCGTCAACGGGCGCAAGGTATCGAACAGCTGGGCCAACCTGGAAACGCTGTGGATGGGCATTGGCGATTCGCTGTATGGTTTCCGCGTCTATCCGATCGCCCCGCTGATCGGGATCATGCGCGCCAACCGCTGGATGCGCCGCTTCGACTTCGATCCGGAGGCGGTGGTCCGCCTCTGCTGGGCCGGTGTGCGACCGGTCAACCTGGACGCGCCGGTGCGCTATTTTCGGGCTGACGAAGGCGGTGTCTCACATTTCCGCTATCTGCGTGACAACACCCTGCTGACCTGGATGCATACCCGGCTATTCCTCGGATTCCTGTTCCGCCTGCCAGTGCTTGCCTGGCGCCGCCTGCAATCCATCACCTGAAGGCACTGTCCGAGACATGACCGACCCTCGTTCGCGAACCGCCGCCCTCAAGGCCGACCAGCGCCTGCAACCCTATTTCACGGGTGAGGAAGAGCGCCGCGCTGTCACCCGCACCATGTTCGATCAGGCGGCCAGCGGCTATGACCGGGCCGAGCGGATCACGGCACTGGGCAGCGGTGCCTGGTATCGGCGGGATGTGTTGCGCCGCAACGGCTTGCAGGCTGGAATGACACTGCTCGACGTGGCCGCCGGCACGGGTCTGGTGGCTGCCGAAGGCCAGCGCCTGATCGGGCCTTCCGGGCGCCTGCTGGCCCTTGACCCGTCGCCGGGCATGCTGGCCGAGTTGCGCAAGAAACTCACTGTCGAGACCATCGAAGCCTATGCCGAGTCGATTCCGCTCCCCGACAATCATGTCGACTTCGTCTCCATGGGTTACGCCCTGCGCCATGTCGGCGACCTCGACCAGGCCTTCGGCGAATATCTCCGCGTCCTGCGCCCCGGTGGCCGCGCCTGCATCATGGAGATCAGCCGCCCGGAAAGTCGTCTCGGTCAACTGGCGCTGCGTGCCTATATCCGCGGCATCGTGCCCTTCCTGGCTCGCCTGACGCGCAACCAGGCCGACGTCAAGCAGCTCTGGGAATATTACGGCGAAACTATCGAGTTGGCGGTCGAGCCCGATCGCATACTCGACGCCATGCGCCGGAGCGGTTTCGTCGACGTTGAATGCTCGGTGACCTTCGGCATCTTCCGCGAATACCTCGGACGCAAGCCCTGAGCATTTTCAGCCATTTTTTGCCGTCGACCGCAGGCATGAGTTTCTTGCGATGAACACCGCTGAAATTTTCCTGATCGCAATGACGATCATTTTTTCCGTTCCCTACCTGATCTGGCGACTCGGCAGAACGGACTATTTCGCACCGCTGGTCGTCGTCCAGATCATTACCGGCATCCTGCTCGGGCCGGGCATTCTCGGTCGGTATTTTCCGGATTATTACGCTTTCGTTTTCTCGCCGGCCGTGATCCAGTCACTGAACGGCATTGCGTGGTGGGCGGTAATGCTGTTCGTAATGATCGCCGGTATCGAACTGGACCTCAAAAAGACCTGGGCATATCGCCGGGAAAGCTCGATCACCGCCGGCCTGGCGCTCGGCACGCCATTGCTGTTCGGCTGCATCGCCGCCGCCGTCCTGCTACTCGACGAGGGCTGGATGGGGCCGAAAGCAATGACCTGGCAGTTCGTGCTTGGGGTCGGTATGGCCTGCGCGGTCACCGCACTGCCGATCCTGATCCTGCTCATGGAAAAGCTGGAAATACTGCGTCAGCCGATCGGCCAGCGCATCCTGCGCTATGCCAGCCTCGACGACATCGCCATCTGGGGCGTCCTGGCACTGATCCTGATGGATTGGCAGCGGGTCGGTAAGCAACTCACTTTCCTGCTTGCCTTTGCCGTCACCGGCTACGCCTTCCGCCGGCTGATGATGCGCCTGCCCGCTGCTGACCGCTGGTACGTCGCGCTGATCTGGCTGGCTGGCTGCGCCTTCGCTGCCGACTGGGCCGGCTTGCACTTCATGGTCGGCGCCTTCCTGGCCGGCGCCATTATCGAGGCCGACTGGTTCGATCAGGAGAAAATGGACTTGTTGCGCCACCACGTGCTGCTCATCGTCATGCCGGTCTTCTTCCTTAGCACCGGGTTGCGCACGACGTGGACGATGGGCGGCCAGACAGTATTCGTCGCCGCGGCAATACTGCTCGTCGCATCTGTTTTCGGCAAGCTGATCGGTGTCCGGCTTGCCGGCAAGATCCTCAAATGGTCACCCGGTGAAGCCTCCATCATCGGCTGGCTGTTGCAAACCAAGGCACTGATCATGATCATCTTCGCCAACATCCTGCTCGACAAGCAGATCATCACCAGCGAAGCCTTCACCGCGCTGTTGCTGATGGCGGTTGCCAGCACCATGCTGACCGTGCCGGTTGTGGCAGCGAAACTGGCAAGGATGAAGGATGCCATTCGGCAGATTCCCTGAACGCATTGGCAATGCTCGGCGGTAACTCCGGGAAATTCGTCCCAGCTGAAAGCTATAGATCAAGTTCTGAGATGGCCTTCAACCCTTGCCTGATATTTTCGCGAGCAGCAGCCTCAACTGCCAGGCGCGCCCGGGTCACGAAGGCAAACGCCTCACTCATCGTTACGGTTCCGCTGGACTTGACGGATTTCCGCATGACAACAGATCGATCCCCGACTTTTATCAGCGACCAAGCCGTTTCAAACTCGACCGTAAGCGTTCCACCAAAGATTGGTTTGGAAAAGTAAATGACTCTGACATTCAATTCATAGTCGCTTCCATCCTTACCTTGAACCACAGACTTGAATAACTTACTTTGAACAACAGCATCTTCGATGGCTGCTTTCAGATCCGAGTCCGAGATATTGATGGTATCCAAAGCGCTCGTCTCAGAGCCGCCGCTAGTTTGCACTCTGATGCTATACGGAAATTGTTTACCAAAAACCGGACTTTGTAGGGCCATCCCTTCCCGACTGGCCGGTGAGGCACATCCCGCCAGAACAAGGACAATTGCGGCCACAACAATACCGCCATACCTTGTAACCATCGAGTTCAACTACTTTGCCCCCTTGTAGATATTTTCGACGACTTCGTTAACCATTTCCTTGGGAGACAGCCGCGTAAGTGAAGTATGGAAAGAGTTACCGGTAGCAATTGGAAAATCAGTCTTCGGATCACGGATGGTAATAGTCAATTCAAGCATATACATGGTGATATCCCACATCCACTTGTCGATATAAGTCACAACGGCATCGACGTTGCTCACTGGAGGTTCGGTGCCTGTCGTGACCGTGACCCCCTTGGTTCGTAACTTGTCAGCAATCAGCAAGTTAATTTCACGACCATCCTCAGGTATCTTTTTGACGTACATGGTTTTTATACTGGAGAGCACTACTGTCCGGTTAAATGAAGCCCCGAACCGCCGAACGCCATGACTGACGTGACTTTCCGAGCAATGAGAGGTGGTGTCGATTTGAAATTGGCGAAAAATGGCCCTTCGAAATTTTCGGAGGGTT
>Ga0209507_1000918_pt1 | contig 26435 bp, 23 predicted proteins | sample AD_UKC028_MetaG_FD_184414 | JGI IMG/M metagenome (GOLD analysis project Ga0209507, IMG submission 184414) | Active sludge microbial communities of municipal wastewater-treating anaerobic digesters from USA - AD_UKC028_MetaG (SPAdes) (version 2) | ecosystem: Engineered > Bioreactor > Anaerobic >...
TCAGCCTGGCGTGGGACAGCGCCGGCGTCACCACCGGCCCGGTCACCGTGCCGCTGCTGCTGGCCCTCGGCATCGGGCTGGGCGAAGCGGTCGGCGCGCCGGAAGGCTTCGGCATCCTCGCCCTGTGTTCGGCAGGGCCGATCCTCAGCGTGCTCGCCGCCGGTCTGTGGATCGACTGGCGCAACCGTATTTCGCACCGCAATGCAGCAAGGAGAAAACCATGACTCAGAGCGAAATGATCGTCCTCACCGACGCAGTGCTGATCACCGCGATCGTCCAGCGCGGCATCGCCGACATGGTCGTGCAGGTGGCGCAGGACGCAGGCGCCCAGGGCGCCACCATCTTTCACGCGCACGGCACCGGCGTCCGCCAGAAGCGCCTCGGCATCCTCGGCCTGACGATCAATGCCGAGAAGGAGGTGGTCTATATCGTCGTCCCTTCCGACCAGGCCGACAGCATTTTCGAGCGCATCTTCGTCACCGCCAAGATCGACACGCCGGGCATGGGCATCCTGTGGATGACGCCGCTGGAAAAGATGGCGACCTACGTGCCGCACGAAGTCGCCGCCCGCTTCGGCCTGCACGCCGAGCCAAAGAAGTGAGCCGGCGATGAGCGTTCTCGCCCACATCGGCCGCGAGCTCGAGAAGAAGCTGATCACCGCCATCCTGCCGCCGGGCATGGGCCGCAAGCTGGTCACGGCGCTGGCCGAAATGCCGGGCGTGCTGTCGATCTCGCACCACCATGCGCGCGGCGTCGGCAACCGGCGGCTCAAGACCGGCCAGCTCTTTTCCGGCGAGCAGGACGTGCTGATCGTGCTGGCCGAGGCGACGCAGGCCGACACCATCTTCGCCCGCATCTACCGCGACGGACGCATCGGCGAACCCGGCTCGGGGATGGTTTTCAGCGAAAAGGTCTTGCGCGGACACCCGATGATGCCGGTAGACTGGACGGACTGGTAAAAGGGGAGAGCCACCATGAAAGGACGCACAACAGTCCGCAGTTGCACGTGGGCCGTCATTTTCGGCCTTTTCTGGCCGTTGACCGCAGCAACCGCCCAGGAAGTGCGGGCGCTGAGCGCGGGGCAGACCATCTACCTGCCGATCTACTCGCACATGCTCTACGGCAACCTGGGCAAGAGCGGCAAGGCGTCGCAAGTGCTGCTCTCGGCGCTGGTCAGCATCCGCAACACCGACGGCCGGCGCCCACTACGCATTCTCTCGGCACGCTACTACGACACTCACGGCAAGCTGCTCGGCGAGCGCACGCCGACGCCGGTCGTCATCCCGCCCTTGGGCACGCTTGAACTGTTCGTCGAACTCAACGATGCCACGGGCGGCTCCGGCGCCAATTTCATCGTCAAGTGGGATGCCGAGGCGCCGGTCAATCCGCCGCTGATCGAAGCCCTGCACGCCAACATGGACGGCGGCAAGGCGGTCATCTTCATGACCCAGTCGGTGCCGATCAACGACCCCGCCACCCCGCCCGCACGGTGATCAATACCTCGCAGATCGGCTACATCGTCCGCCTGTTGTGGCTGGCGCTCGGCGGGCTGGTGGCCGTGCACATCTTCGGCACCATCGGCTACATGCTGCTGACCGAAGGCAAGTACTCGTGGTTCGACGCCTTCTACATGACCTTCATCACCGTCGCCACCATCGGCTTCGGCGAAATCATCGACATGTCGAGCAACCAGCCGGCGCGCGTCCTGACGGTCGTCATCGGCATCCTCGGCGCCGGCAACCTGTCGATGCTGTTCTCGATCGTGACGGTCGCCCTTCTCGAAACCGATCTAAATGGAAGCCTGCGGAGACGACGCATGGAAAAGGCAATCACCAAGCTCAAGAGCCACTACATCCTGTGCGGCTTTGGCCGCGTCGGGCGCAACATCGCGCACGAACTGGAAGCCACCAACCGCCATTTCGTCGCCATCGACGAGGAACGCGACAAACTGCAGGACTACCGCGACAAGAACCCCGGCATGCTCTACCTGCACGGTGACGCCAGCGACGACGACATGCTGCTGGCCGCCGGTCTCGAAGATGCCAGGGGACTCTTCGCAATTACCGAGGACGACTCGCGCAACCTGATGATCATCATCACCGCCAAGCAGCTCAAGCCGACCATCCGCGTCGTCGCCCGCTGCCAGGAAACGCGCAACAGCGAGAAGATGCGCAAGGCCGGCGCCGACGCCATCGTCTCGCCCGACTTCACCGGCGGCATGCGCATCGCCTCGGCGATGATCCGCCCGCACGTCGTTTCCTTCCTCGACGAGATGCTGAAGTCGGAGAAGAACCTGCGCATCGAGGAAATCCCGATCCCGGCCGGCTTCATCCCCAAGCCGATCGGCTCGCTCAAGCTGCGCAGCGCCAACTACGTGCTGCTCGCTGCCCGCGAGCGCAACGGCAGCTGGCAGTTCAACCCGGACAAGGAATTCCTGCTCAAGCCCGGCTTCACGCTGATCGCCATGGCCAGCGCCCTTGGCCGCCAGGAAATCGAGGCCCTGCTGATCGACATGCTGGGCTGAGGCAATGCGTGAAAATCGAGGTTTGATCGGACGCTGATGAGCAGACAGGAGGTCCGGGTTCAGCCAAGAGTGGTAATTCGACGTACCGAAAAACCAACCATCTGAACGGCCGCTCCGCTCTGAAACCTATCGGGCAGTCTACGCGTTCAACTCGGCCAGTCCGGACATTCGTTTGCATGCCAGTCTGGGTCGGCAATGCGCCGGTTACCAGCCGGTCGGCAGGGAGATGCGGGGAACGGCAGCTTACCTGACAACCGTATTGAAACAGTCGCGAGCGCGCTGAAATCGAGTGCAGGTACAAACACGGATGCCCTCATCGTCATCAATGCTGATGCCAAGGCATCGCATCAAAGTGTTATCGACGTAATGCATGCAGCTCAATCGGCTGAGTTTGCCCGTATTTCGTTCTCCATTCAAAGCGGAGTTCGGTAAGCAAATAGCCTATCAAGGCTCACGAATTTCCACCTTTTTCCGGCAACGCAATTGCTCGGTCAATAGCTTTCCAAACTTGCTCAAGCAACGCCAGTGTTGCAGGTGTGATTTCTCCGGGACGAGTTGCGTAAAGGGCGATAACCAGGCGTTTATCAAAGTCGATATACAGACTGGTCCCATGCGCACCGATCAGCGCTACCCTATTTTGCGCCCCACCCAAGTGCACAAACCCGTAGCGTTGCTCGCTGCCCTTGACCAGCCCCTTGATTTCCGTAGAACGTATGCCCGATGAAGCAACCAGAGTCTCGATGAACCAGCCGGGAATCTTGGCGCGGCTGCGACTGCTGCGTGCCTCGACAAGTAATTGACCCAGTTTCGCAAAATCCCGCAAAGACAAACCTAGTCCGGACGCCAATTCGATCCCTTGCGAGTCGCTGACCCAGAGTACGGGGTGCTCCGGGTTGGTTCGGCTCAACAAATGTTCGCAGAACAGTCGGGCTAGTGGCATGGCGTTACTTTCTGCCAATGTCCAGGCCAACAAGTCGTCATCCGGTGACATGCCAAATACTGGGACCTCCCGCTCAGTCAAAGGTTTGTTCCAGCGCCCTGATTGAGACAGCCAGGTACGGATGCTGTTACCTGCCTGATTCGATATCCAACCACTTGCCAGGCGCCAAGCATCAAGCTCCTCCGGTATCCAAGCGTGACGCTCCTCGTTATCCAGCAGACGCTGTATCGACATTTTGCGCAGACCGGTTGAGGCAGCCAAGTTGGGGAGATAACGAATGACGGACTTGTCGGGGGCAAGTTTGCCCTGACTGACACTCATTGCTCCAAGGAGATTGAGTAACGGACGAGTTGCCTCCAGCAAGAGTCTAGGTCTGTCAGGCGTCAGCCCATTACGGTAGCGTTCTGTAACGACACGACCGTTGCGCAGGACGACGAGACCGTCAGCATAGAGACGACTATCGAGCAGAAATCCAAGGTCGCGCCGGCTGCCATCAAGGGGATCGATAATCTGAAAATTATCAATCGGGCGATGCTTTATAGCAACGGCTTGCCCATTACTCGCAGGAGCCAGACGCCAAGTGGGCATGAATACTTCGGCGGCCTGCAAACTCAGGCGCTGGTTATCAATGGCCAGCCAGTTACTCTTGTCGATCCAGGGCCCAAGTTTTTGCGCGCCGACCGGCACCTGCTCAAATTGACAGGTCGAGTTCGCCGCCAATGTGCCCGTGGTAACGAACAGTGACAACAAGGCTGCAGACAACCGGCGGATCATCGTGTCTTCTCCTGGATTTGATTGTTTTTGCCCATCAGCCGTTCGCTGGCATCGCGAACCACATCGTTCAGATTGCCATGCTGCTTTTCTCTGGCTCGGAGCCAGGCTGCATCGCCCGTATTCTCGGCGACCGCCTGCTTGAGCGGGCTCAGCCAGTGTGCGCAGTCCAATTCCCGGGCGTCCTCCGAAACCTCTTTCAGCAAGTTGGCCAGGGTTTGCTTCAATGGGATTTGGCATAGGTCCACCGGATCGGAAATCATCGCCTCCAGGCCATAGCGACAGGCCTGGAATTTGTTGTAACGGGCAACATGGGCCTGTTTGGCGGCATGTAGTGGCGGACGGGTGCGCAACAGCCAGCGCGAAAGGGATTGGGCCAAGGCAGCCAGCGAGGTCGCCTGTTCGATGGTCAGCGGCGTATCGCAGACACGTAGTTCAACTGTGCCGAATTCCGGTTTCGGGCGGACATCCCAATACAGATCCTTGATGCCCTGCGCGATGCCGCACGCTTGCAGGAAGGCAAAGTGTTCAGTGAATTCCTGCCAACTGCCGAGCGGCGGGCACTGTCCACTCAGCGGAAAGGCTGAAACAGCGTTTAGCCGGGCCGACTGGTAAAAGCTGTCCACGCCATCGACAAAGGGGGAGGAGGCAGACAAGGCGATGAAGGCTGGCACATAGACGCCGAGTGCCTGAGTCAACCAGATGGCGTCATCGGCCGAAGTGCACCCGACATGGATGTGCTGGCCGAATACGGTAAATTGCTTGGCCAGATAACCATAGCGCTGGTAAAGCTCGTTGAAGCGGTCGCCGGGACAAATGCGCCGTTCCGGCCAATGATGGAAAGGGTGCGTGCCGCCACCACAGACGCCGATGTTGTTCCGCTCGCAATGCTCGCGCAGGGTGTCGCGCAGGCCACCGAGGTCGGCGGCAATGCCATCGACGGTCGGCCGCGCCAGTGTGCTGATTTCGATCATGCTTTCGGTGATTTCCAGCTTGATCTCGCCGAAACGTTCGTCGTAATCGAGGCTGCCGAGCAGGTCGGTCGCGCCCCGCGTCAGGTCGAAATCCCGCTTCGAGACTAGTTGCAGTTCGAGTTCGACACCGAGGGAAAATGCGGCGCTGTCCTTGAAGTCGCCCAATGGTTTGGTGGTCATGCGATACCTCCTCGACTGCGGTCGCCGCTCTCGCACTCGCCCGACCTCTGCAGCGCCAATCGGCACAGGGCGGGGCCGACGAGTTCCATCATGGCTGCCGCGAACAGGGGCAAGGTCAGGGCCGAACGCCCGACTTCCGGATAAAGACTGGCGATTTCATAGGCCATGAATACGGCCGTGGCAGACAGTGGCTGGATACCTATTCCGACCAGCAGGCGTTTGGGCAAAGGCAAGCTGCCTCCCGACCAAGCCATCGCCCCGGCTTTGGCCGCAGCGCGCACCAGCAGCAATCCGAGCGCCTGCAGTCCGGCCAGCCAGGTAAAATCCTGCCAGGGCAAGGAAGCGCCGACGATGACAAAAAGTACGATGGCGAGTAGCCAATGCCCCTCGGGCAACTCGGTGTAACGCAAGGTTTGTTGCCGGTCACGGGAAGCCAGCAGAACGCCCATCAGGAAGAGGGTCAAAAAGACCGGCACGGCGAGCATGCGCGCGATGCCAACGGCCAGCAGGGCGCAGGCAACCAATACAAAAACCTGTGCCAAAGAACGCTTGGGTAAAGTCTTGGCGATACCCAGCGCCAGCCAGGTTCCAATACCGCCAACCAGCAATGCGCCAGCGACCACCCATAGCGGATGCACAATGGCATTCAGCCAGTCCTCACTCAGTTCAGCATGAACGATGCCGAGCACGAAAGCGAAGGCGACAAAGGAAGCGGCGGAACCAATGGCTGTATGCAGGATGATGCGTTCGGTCACCAGTCCCTGCGCCCTGGCTTCCTCGATGGTCAGCAGGACAACAGCCGGGGCTGAGGCCATGGTCACGGCCGCAGTGGCAGCCGCCCAGGCAGGGGTCAGACCGACCAGCCAGAGGGCAAAAACAAAAATCAGGGCAAACGATAGCGTGATGTCAGCGAAGGTGCTGCGCAACAATTCCGGGGTTCGGCGGAGCCAACTCAAATCGAGACGCCGCCCTACCTCCATCATCAGCAAACCGAGCGCCGCATCGGCAATTGGTCGCGCCTGCGCCAGTGCCTCGATGCTGATCCAGCCGAGCAATGAAGGACCAAACAAGATGCCAGCCAGCACATAACCGATTACTTTCGGCCACCTGACATGGGCGTGCAACCACTCTCCGATGAGCAGGCCGACGACCAGCAGCAGGCTGAACAGGGCCAGCGAATCGATGCTCTCAGGAAACGGGGGCAGGAAAAACAGGCGTTCGAGTAAGCTTTCCCAGATGGCACGTAATGGCGAAGTAATCCTGTCGATCATGCCAAGTGCTTTGCTGCGGTGAACTGCACAAAAGAATCAAAAATCACCATCGCCGCCCTCGCGCCGCACTCAGAAACTCGTCAAGAATTGGATTGCAGTTCAGCAAATCAGGGTTGCCGGGCGGGTGAAACTCAGGATGCCATTGCAGCCCCAGCACATAAGGCTTCCCCTCAAGGCGGATGGCTTCAATCAAGCCATCCTCTGCGCTACGAGCTTCGACACGCAGACCCTTGCCCAGGACTTTGATGGCCTGGTGGTGAATCGAAATCACCTTTCCGCCGCCCAACTCGGGGTACAGCTTGCTCAGTCCGCTGCCGGCTTCCCACGTGATGTTATGGGCGTGCCTGTCGTAATCATCGTGCACATGAACTTCCGGCTGTTCGTACTGTGTAGCGATGTCTTGATACAAGGTGCCGCCGAGCGCGACATTGATCAGTTGGGCACCCCGGCAGATACCAAGCACCGGTCTACCGGCTTCCATGAATTCGTGAAGCAATTCCATTTCATAGGCATCGCGCAGACGATCACCCGCCCACTCCGCTTGCAGTGCATGCTCGCCATAGCATTGCGGGCTGATATCAGCACCGCCCTGCAAAACCAGCCCATCCAGATACTGTGGATAGTCGGAAAGGCGGATGCTGCTGCGGTGCACGATGCCGTCGCCGCTAACCGAGGGGATCATGAAAACCATAACTTCCCGGGACATGACCCAATGTGCCACCGATTGCTCTAGGTATTGCAGTGACTTCGATTGAAGCCCGGTAGCCCCCGGTTGCGGATGATAAATTCGGGCCGAAAGCCCGATACGCAATGGGCGTCTGCTCATAATTTGCCTCCATTTTTTTCTGCCGGCACACCTGTGTTGGTAGAGGAGCGAAGTCGAGTCGCCTCGCCGAATCCCTTGATCGCCGTCTGTGTCGCCAATGGGCCCAACAATTGCATTAGTAGGATAGTTGCCATCAGCATACCAACCAGCTTGGCATCCATGCCGCTATAGAGCGTCTGGGTGTTGACCAGAAGCACCAGCGCGATACTCGACATCGGTTGTAATCCGATACCCAGAAAAAAGCTCTCACGGGCTGTCAGACCAACGCTTTTGCGCGAAATCAGTGTGGCCAGCATTTGCCCGATTAATCGAACGACTGCGATCAAAATCGCTTCCTGCCAATAGTCACGAAGATAGGCAATATCCAGTGCTGCTCCAGCGAGTACGAAAGTAATGACCAGAAATACACGGGCGTCACTGGCAATTCGAATGGCAATGACCTTACGATCACGGTCGATAGTGCTAACCAGAATGCCAAAAATCAGCATGGGCAGAAATACCGAGACATCCAAATAAATCGCAGTACCGACACCAAGCACGATGGTGCCAAGAATCAAAAGATGCTGGTGTTCAGCCTGCCTTTCCAATCTGTCTGCCCCCATGAGAACCAATCCGGCACAGGCCCCGCCCAGAACTATCGAGCCGATGATGCTTCCCAGCGCACTGCTTACGCGGGCGAATCCACTCATCGGCTCACTGTCAATCAAGAACGGGACAAGCAACACCACCGCCGCAAAGGCAACGGCACCATTGATTGCCACCATCGTGTAAAGCAAGCCGGTACGCTCTCCTTTGGCCCCCACATCACTACAAGTGGCAATGGTGATGGCGGGCGAGGTGGCCACGCAAAGCGCCGCTGCAAACAAGGCAGAACCTGCTGAAAAACCCCAGTATCGAAACAAAACCAATACCAGGAAACCAGTCATTAGCGAAAGGGCAAAGCCCGTCAGCAATCGATTGCGACCGTTCTCGAAGTTAATGCGCGGAACCAGGTAGCCTAGTTCGAACAGAATCAAGCCAAGCGCCAGGTCGATGAAAAGCTGCGCAGATTCGATGTGTAGAAGCGTCACCCAGTTGAGGCCGCTCTGACCAACCAGCAGCCCGAACAACACGTAGCCGGTCGTTCTTGGCAAGGCGAAAAGTCTTCTCGACACCTCTCCGGCGGCCAATCCACCAAGCAACACCAGACCAAAGAGTTGAATCGAGTTAAACATAAAAAAGGGGGCAAAGCCCCCTAACACCTTTGTCGATAAGGATTGTTGTAACAGCAGCTCAAACTGCATTGGTTAGCAATATAATTTGAGCCCCAAATTAGTGCAACCGATCATTTCAATGAATGACACTATCCCCCTTTTGACGCTTGAGGTTCTGCAACAGTTTCGAGTGATCTATGGAACCATGCGCCAGTATTTCCGGGAACTTGAAGAATCCTGCGGTCTGCCTGGTTCTCAGATGTGGGTTCTCCAGGAAGTTGAGCGGTCTCCGGAAATCGGCATTACCGAGTTGGCCGCTCGGCTAGGCATTCACCAGTCGACGTGCAGTCAGCTGGTTGAGAAACTGGTGGCCAAAGATTGCCTCGTCAAGAGAAAGCAAAGGAAGGATCTGCGACGCGTTGGGCTTTGTCTGGCTGTCGAGGGCAGAAAAGCCATCGCTGCATTACCTGGACCCGCGGAAGGTGTTCTGCCCGAGGCCCTCGCGGCGATACCGGACGTTGCTCTAAAAACATTGCATATCAATCTAGATGAATTGATTGGTCATCTACATGGCAAAGATGAGGCGTTCGCAGCTATGCCACTGGCGGAAATTGTTAATGACTAAGGGCCCAGCATCCTGGGGTCTGCGCGTCCGCGCACTGGGCCTGTTTCTCCCCATGTTTCTTATGTTTGGATGTGGTTCGACCTCTCAACCTGAACGACCAATTCAGGTAGTAACCACCCCGGAGCCACTTACAAAGGCCAAGACCAACGCTCAACCGCCAGAAACGACAAGCGCAGCCGAACAAAATGCAATAGCCGAAGTTGATGAAAAGAACAGCATTTTCTTTTCCCTAGGCTCCAGCACCATCAATGAGCGGGAAAGAGACAAGCTGCGACATATCGCCATCCTTTTGAAGAGCAACAAGGCGATGTACGTCACGCTGATCGGACATGCCAATGACAATGGAAGCAGCTCTTTCAACCTCGCGGTGGCCGACGCACGAGTGGAGTCAGTCGGCACAGTCTTAAAAAAATCTGGTGTTAAAGCTCCGCAGATAAAGAAAAAGGTCATTGGTGGCGAGAAAATTTCAAGTGCTTGCCAATCTCAGGAATGCCGCCGAAAGATGCGTCGAGTTGAACTCATTATTTCTACGACTAGGTGATACAGAGGGCTTAAGGGTGTCAAATCGAGTGTTCGCTTCTTCAGGCAAGGGCTTCCGCAGGCAGCCAAGGCTGCGGGCCGGCTGGCATCCCACCCGCTTTAATCCTCCTTGCGCTGACCCTGCTCGGCGTGGCGGTGATCGCCATGTCCAGCGCGCTCGTCCGCTAGGAGATCTAGGCCCTGCTGATCGACATGCTCGGCTCAACTCAGGGTTTTCCACAGGCGGCCAGACGCCTGGCCAATGCTAATATCCGGCGCCCGCTTCAAATCAACATCAACTGCAACGAGGTTTCGAGATGCTGACCGCTCTAGTCATTGTCTTTGTCATCGCCTACGCCGCGATCGCGCTCGAGCATCCGCTCAAGATCAACAAATCGGCCTCCGCGCTGATCGGCGCCGGCCTGCTGTGGACCATCTATGCGCTGTCCACCGCCGACCACGAACTGATTTCGCATCAACTCGGCGAATCGCTGATGGCGACCGCGCAGATCACCTTCTTCCTGATGGGCGCGATGACCATCGTCGAGGTGGTCGACGCGCACAACGGCTTCGAGGTCATCACCAAGCGGATCAAGACACAGCAGTTGTCGACGCTGATGTGGCTGGTCGGCATCGTCACCTTCTTCCTCAGCGCCCTGCTCGACAACCTGACGACGACCATCGTCATGATCTCGCTGATGCGCAAGCTGCTGTCGAACCGCCCCGACCGGCTGTTTTTCGCCGGCATCATCGTCATCGCGGCCAACGCGGGCGGCGCCTGGTCGCCGATCGGCGACGTAACGACGACCATGCTCTGGATCGGCGGCCAGATCACCTCGATCAACATCATCACTTCCGTCTTTGTACCGGCGGTCATCAGCCTGCTCGTGCCGCTGAGCATCACCGCTTACGTCCTCCGCGGCCGGCCGGTGGTTTCACCCGAACACATCGAGATGGACCACGGCCTCCAGACCAGCGAGTTCGAACGCAAGACGATGTTTTTCCTCGGCCTCGGCATCCTCATCGCCGTGCCGGCATTCAAGACGATCACCCACCTGCCGCCTTTCCTCGGCATCCTGTTCGGCCTCGGCATCCTCTGGCTGGTTGGCGATCTGATCCACCGCAACAAGGATGAGGAGTACAAGAACCACCTGACGCTGGCCCATGCCCTGAGCAAGATCGACATGAGCTCGCTCGTGTTCTTCATCGGCATCCTGCTCGCCGTCGCCACGCTCGAACATACGCACATCCTGTCCTCTCTCGCGCAGTGGCTCGACCAGACCATCGGCCGTCTGGACCTCATCGTGCTGGTTATCGGCCTGGTCAGCGCGATCGTCGACAACGTGCCGCTGGTCGCCGCATCGATGGGTATGTACGACCTCGCGAAGTACCCGACGAATCATTTCCTCTGGGAATTCCTCGCCTACTGCGCCGGCACCGGCGGCTCGATCCTCATCATCGGCTCGGCGGCCGGCGTCGCGGCGATGGGCCTGGAGAAGATCGACTTCTTCTGGTACATGAAAAAAATCAGCGGCCTGGCGCTTATCGGCTACCTGGCCGGTGCCGGCGCCTATGTGCTGCAGTACCAGCTGATGCATTGAGCCGGCGGCCTGCCGCGATCCGCGTTTCGCCACCGGCCATGCCGGGTGAATTGCCCGGCGCGGCTTGTCGATTCACCGCCGCCCCGTTAGGATTGGCCGCACCCGCTCTTGCCAAGGCATGTCCATGACACTCCGCCGCCTTTTTCCGCTCGCCCTGCTCGCTGCCGCCTGGCCGGTATTCGCCTCCGGCTCGGACGTCGTCGGCGAAAACCTGCTGTGGCTGGCCCTCATCATCCTCGCCGCCCGACTGTTCGCGCCGCTCGCCCAGAAGATCGGCTTTCCGGCCGTGCTCGGCGAACTGTTGCTCGGCGTCGTCCTCGGCAACCTCGGCCTGCTCGGTTTCCATTATTTCGACACCGTCGCCCGCGACCCGATCATCATGTTCATGGCCGAGCTGGGGGTCATCATCCTGCTGCTGCAGATCGGCCTCGAAACCCGGCTCGGCGACCTGGTCAGCGTCGGTGCCCGCGCTTCGGCGGTCGGCACGGTCGGCATCGTCGTCCCCTTCGTCCTCGGCGCCTTCGTCGCCGGCCCGCTGGTGCTACCGGGCATGGAATTCAATGCCTACCTTTTCCTCGGCGCGACGCTGGCCGCCACCTCGGTCGGCATCACCGGCCGCGTCTTCCGCGATCTCGGCAAGCTGAAAATGCCGGAAGCACAGGTCGTACTCGGCGCCGCCGTCATCGACGACGTGCTCGGCCTGGTGATCCTGGCCGTCGTGTCGAGCCTGGTCGAGGCCGGCACGGTGAGCGTCGTCGATGTGCTGCTGATCATCGCCAAGGCGGTGGCCTTCCTCGGCGGCTCGATCGCCATCGGCCGCGCCATCGCGCCGCGTCTGCTGCGCTGGGTTTCGCGACTCGACAACAGCCATTCGATGCTTTTCTCGCTGGTGCTGGTGGTCGGCCTGTTCATGGCCTGGCTGGCGCACGCCGTCGGGCTGGCGCCGATCATTGGCGCCTTCGCCGCCGGCCTGCTGTTCGAGCCGGTGTTCCTCAAGGAGTTCGAAACACCCAAGCTGGTGCAGGACATCGAGGCTTTGCTGCCGGTTGCGGTCGACGCCGATAAACAGCAAAAAATCAGGGCTGTGCTCGCACGCCATACCAGCCACCAGCACGAACACATGATCGAGCCGATTGGCTATTTCTTCGTCCCGGTCTTCTTTGTGATGACCGGCATGCAGGTCGACCTGACCGCCCTCGCCGACCCCAAGGTGGTCGCCGTCGCGCTCGGCATCACGGTGGCGGCAGTCGTCGGCAAGCTGGTCGCCGGTTTTGCCGCCGGCAAAGGCATGAATCCCTGGCTGATCGGCTGGGGCATGGTGCCGCGCGGCGAAGTCGGGCTGATCTTCGCGATGGTCGGCAAGAAACTCGGCGTCATGAGCGAGGCGATGTTCTCGGTGATCGTCATCATGGTCATCCTGACGACGCTGCTGACGCCGCCCATACTCACCGTGCTGTTGCGCCGGCACTCGGCCAAGGCCTGAAGCGATGCTCGCCCTGAGCAGCGAACAGAAGCGCCGGCGCTGGCTGGCGCTCGGCGTGGTCGCGTCGGCCTACGTCCTCTCCTTTTTCCAGCGCTTCGCCCCGGCCGGCATCGCCCAGGATCTGGCCGCCGCCTTCTCGACTTCGGCGACCTCGCTCGGCGTGCTGGCGGCAACCTATTTCTACGTCTACACGTTGATGCAGATCCCCACCGGGATCCTCGCCGACACCCTGGGGCCACGCCGGATCCTGGCGCTGGGCGGCATCATCGGCGGCCTCGGCAGCTTTCTCTTCGGCATGGCACCATCGCTCGACGTGGCGCTGCTCGGCCGCACGCTGATCGGCCTCGGCGTTTCGGTGACTTTCATCGCCATGCTCAAACTGATCGCCGTCTGGTTCGAGGAAAACCGTTTCGCGACCATGGTCGGCGTCTGCATGCTGGTCGGCAACATGGGCTCGGTGCTGGCCGGCGCGCCGCTTTCCGGGCTGGCCCAGGCGACCGGCTGGCGCGGCGTCTTCATCGGCGTCGGCGTCGTTTCCCTGCTGCTCGCCGCCGCTTGCTGGCTGATCGTTCGCGACCGGCCGGACTCGGGCGGCACGGCCACCGCACCGAAATTCGACCGCACCGTTGTCCTCTCCGGCCTTGCGTCCGTCATCAGAAACCGCGCCACCTGGCCGGCCATCGTCGTCAACACCGGGATGTCCGGCGCCTTTTTCACCTTCGCCGGGCTGTGGGCGACGCCTTACCTGATGCAGGTGCATGGTATGGCCCGCGCCGTCGCGGCGACGCATCTCTCGCTGTGGTTCGGCGGTTTTGCCGTCGGCTGCTTCTTCATCGGCACGCTGTCCGACCGCATCGGCCGGCGCAAGCCGGTACTGATCGCCGCCTCCCACATCTACGCGGCGATCTGGCTGATCTGGCTGTCCGGCATGACGATGCCGCCCTGGGCGACCTATACGTTATTCGCCGTGATGGGCCTTGCCACCGCCGGCTTCAGCCTGACCTGGGCCTGCGCCAAGGAGGTCAATCCGCCGCTGTTGTCCGGCATGTCCACCAGCGTCGCCAACATGGGCGGCTTCCTGGCCGGTGCGCTGTTGCAGCCACTGGTCGGCTGGCTCATGGATCTCGCCTGGAAAGGCGAGACGCTCGCCGGTGCCCGCCTCTACGATCTCGCGGCGTGGCGCGGCGGGGTCACGGTCGTTGCCGTCTGCGCCTTGGTCGGCGCCATCGGCAGCTGGTGGATCGTCGAGACGCGCTGCCGCAATATCTGGAAACCTGCCTGAGCGGGATGCCTTCGGCGGTCTACGTGACCATCGACGCCAAAACGACACAGGCCAAACTTTCAAGTTTGGCCTGTTGGGCTATTCGAGGAGAAACCTGCTTGCTTCGTCGTTGCCAATGCAAGTAACAGGTTAATTATCCGGCTGTCCGAAACTCAACCACCCTGCGCATTCAGCGGGTAATACTGACTTTCCAATTGCCGGTGTTTGGCTGCCGATTCGCTATCTGCGGTCATATCGGTGCGGATGGGGCCCTGCGGTCCTTGCGAAGCCCAGGCATCGTTACGCATGGATTCCGAAGACGATGCGTCGCGCGAATAAGTTAGGCCACCTTCGCCAAGATTTGCCTGAATGCGGTCATTCGGGTCTGCCGCCTGAACGGCGCTTAACGGTACCAGGAATCCAATCATCACGCCGCAACCAATTTTTGAAAAAATATGCATCTTCATGATGTTTCTCCTACCGATAACTTCCTCCCTGAAAGTACATCGTAAACCGCCGGCCTGCCGATATGCCATCGGTTACCGGTTGTCATCCGTCGCCTGCTGATGACCGATTCGACTACGATCCGATCTGGCTCTGGATGCAAATGGGACTTGAGTACAGCGGAAAAGTTCTCGCAATCTCACCGGAAAAATCGCCGGCGCCAATCAGCGCTTGTCTGGCAGGCGCGACGAGCCCTGCGCGCCCGTTGCCAGCGCCTTGTCGGCCACCGCGACCAGTGTTTTTTCAGGCGGGATGGCGGCAATCACCACGTCCCGCATCTGGAACAGGTCCAGCACATCGGCGATGAAGGTCTTGTGCTCGGCCGGGGCGTTACGGTACCAGTTGCGCAGGTAATCCTGCAGGCTGTTGCCGGCATCGCCTGGTTCCAGGTTGAGGTAGGACAGGGTGGTCCAGTGCTCCGGATTGCGCTCGAACAGGGGCAATAGCATATTGGCCACCAGTTCGTTCTTTTCGCGCTGGTATGGATCGCGCCGCAGTCGCTCCTCGTTGCTGGCCAGCCAGACGGCCAGCGGCGAGTGCGGCGGCAACTGGCGATGCCCCTCGGCAATCAGCAGATCGAAGAAGCGGTTCAGCTTTTCGGTTTCCTTAGTCCAGTCGGGTGCGGGCGGTGCGTCTTTCCAGGTGGCTGCCACATTCTTCAGCGTGAACAGCGATGCGGTTTCGCACAGGGTTTCCTCGAACCACTGGTTGTAGCGGCTGCTACCCGGCGCGACGTTTTCCTCGTAGTTCGACAGGATGTGGCACAACTCGTGGGCGAACTCGTAGGTATACAGGTGCCAGTTTGCTTCGCTGGCATGCAACTGCACCCGATACTCGCCATTTTGCCCGCGCTCGTAGAGGGCCACCGGGTTGCTGTTGGTATGGGTCACGACTATCGGCACCGATAGCTTTTTTGGCAACCGCGTCAGTAATTCGTCGGCGACGGAATAGAGCACGCTCTCGATCGTCTCCTTGCGCACGTTGCCCCAGCCCTCGCCTTCCACTTTGATGGTGAGGCCGAGTTTGCGGCTGTTCACGGGCTTTTTCAGCGGCGCGGAATAGCTTGGGGAAGAATAGATGACCGAGCAGAGGAACGATGCGATGATCAGTGGCAAGCGCATGGCTCTCTCCCTTCTCTGCGACCTGCCGGGCAGGCCTCCGGACTGTTCGAATTTACCGTCGAGCACGACCCGATCGAAGCGCCGCACTCTCCCCATTAGTCCGTTGCCGCGCTCCGGAGTTCGCTAAACCGGCCAACGATTCTCCCGCCTGCCGGCCCCGTCCGTTGCCCGGCGCGTGCCTGAAACGCCACCGTGGTTACTTTTCGACGAAGGCACGCTCGATCACGTAATCGCCGAGCTTGCCGGTATGGTGGTTCCCGACTTCGAAACCACGGGCATCGAGCATCGCCGCGGTGTCTTCGAGCATGGCCGGGCTGCCGCAGATCATGGCGCGGTCGGTGGCCGGGTCGAGCGGCGGCTGGTCGATGTCAGCGAACAGCTTGCCGGACTCGACCAAGTCGGTCAGGCGCCCTTCGTTGCGGAAGGGTTCGCGCGTCACGGTCGGGTAATAGATCAGCTTTTCCTTGACCCAGTCAGCGAAGTACTCGTGCTCCTTGAGGTCGTTCTCAATGTAGTCGTGATAGGCCAGTTCGTTGGTCCAACGCACGCCGTGGACAAGGATGACCTTCTCGAACGCCTTATAGGTTTCCGGGTCGTGGATCAGGCTCATGAACGGCGCCAGGCCAGTGCCGGTGGCGAACATGAACAGGCGCTTGCCCGGCTTGAGGTCACGCAGGACCAGCGTCCCCGTCGGTTTCTTGCTAACCAGCAGCGGGTCGCCCGGCTTGAGGTGCTGCAGGCGGGAGGTCAGCGGGCCGTTCGGCACCTTGATGCTGAAGAATTCAAGGTATTCCTCGTGGTTGGCGCTGGCGATGCTGTAGGCACGGGTCAGCGGGCGGCCTTCCACCTCCAGACCGATCATGACGAACTGGCCGTTGGTGAAGCGCAGGCCGGGGTCGCGCGTGGTGCGGAAGGTGAACAGCGTGTCGTTCCAGTGATTGACGGAAAGAACAGTTTCGGTGGCCAGGTTGCTCATGTTGGAACTCCTTTTTGGCTTTGACTGAAATGGATCATAGGCGTTGCAACACAGAAACATAAGCGGATAATTTGCATATCTATTATCGGTTTTATATATATGCGAATCACACTGCGTCAGATCGAGGTTTTTGCCGCCATTGCCCGCACCGAGAATGTCTCGCGTGCGGCCGAAGGACTGGCGATGTCGCAATCGGCGGCGAGCAGCGCGCTGGTCGAACTGGAGCGCCAGTTCGACTGCCCGCTGTTCGACCGCATCGGCAAGTCGCTGCGGCTCAACGCCACCGGGCGCGGGCTGCTGCCGCAGGCCGAGGATGTGCTGGCGCGCACCGCCGAAATCGAAGGCTTTCTGGCCGGCGGTCAACTCGGGCCGCTGGCGGTCGGTGCGACAATGACCATCGGCAACTACCTGGCGACGCTGATCGTCGCCGACTACCTGCAGCGCCACCCGGAATCGCGCATCAACCTCAAGGTCGCCAATACCCGCCACATCCTGAACGGCGTGCTGCGTTGCGAACTCGATATCGGCCTGATTGAGGGCGAGGCCAACGACCCCGACCTGGTGCTCGACCCGTGGCTGGCCGACGAACTGGTGGTCTTCTGCGCACCGCAGCACCCGCTCGCCGCTGGCGGCGCTGCCAGCACCGAAGAACTGGCCAGCCAGCCGTGGATACTGCGCGAAACCGGCTCCGGCACACGCGCGCTGTTCGACCGCGCCATCGCGCCGCGACTCGCGAATCTGCAGGTCCGCCTGCAGCTCGAACATACCGAGGCAATCAAGCGCGCCGTCGAAGCCGGTCTCGGCCTCGCCTGCCTGTCACGCATGGCCCTGCGCGAAGCCTTCCGGCGCGGCAGCCTGGTCGAGCTGCTGACACCGCAGTTCGAGCTGCAGCGCAACTTCTACTTCGTTCGCCACCGCCAGCGCCACGTCAGCCCAGCCAGCCGGGCCTTTCTCGAACTCTGCCGCAGCTTCGGCGCCAATGCCCAGGGCGCAGGCGACCTTGCGCTTCAACAATAAATTAGCGTATGCTTATATATATGAAGACAAAACTCATTTTTGGCCTTTTCTGGGCGTTGACCGCAACCGCCTTTGCGCAGGAGTTGCCGAGCGTCGTCGTCAAACCGCACCGGGTCGATCTGACCTTCCCGGCCGAATCGCTGGTCGAGGCCGTGCAGCAGACGACCGTCGGCGCGCAGATTGCCGGCCGCGTGGTCGAAGTGAAGGTCGATGCCGGGCAGAGCGTCACGAAAGGCGAAGTGCTGATGCGCATCGACGCCCGCGAGGCCGAGGAAGCCGCACGCGCCGCCGCCGCCCAGTACGCCAATGCCAAGCTCAATTACGAACGCACCAAGAGCCTCGTGGCGCAGAAATTCATGAGCGCCGCCGCGCTCGACAAGGCCAGGGCCGATTACGATGCGGCGACCGCCAACCGCGCCGCCGCCGGCGCCAGCGAGAGCCACGCCACCATCGTCTCGCCGCTCACCGGCATCGTCGCCCGTCGTCACGCCGAACTCGGCGACATGGCGACGCCGGGCAAGCCGCTGTTCACCATCTACGAACCGGGCGGCCTGCGCGTCACCGCCAGCATTCCACAATACCGCCTCAACGACATGCGCAGCGTCAAGACGGCGCGCGTCGAGTTCCCGGAACTCGGCAAATGGGTCGATGCGGTAAGCGTCAAGATGCTGCCGACCGCCGATACCGCAACTCACGTTTCGCAGGTGCGCGTGACCCTGCCGCCGGTGCCGGAAGCGACGCCGGGCATGTTCGCGCGCGTCCATTTCGTTCTCGGCCAGTCGGAAAAGCTGACCGTGCCGGCAACTGCCGTGGTCCGCCGCGGCGAAGTCGCCGCCGTCTATGTGCTGGCTGCCGACAATCGCCCCAGCCTGCGCCAGCTGCGCCTGGGCGATACCGTCGGCGCCGGCGAAATCGAAGTTCTTGCCGGCCTCGCCGCCGGCGACAAGGTAGCCACCGACCCGGTCAAGGCTGCCATCGTACTCAAGCAGAGTAGCAACAAATAAGCGGTCGCTCGTCCAATAAGCCGCAGTTGTCCCATCAACCTGGAGGAGAGACACTCATGGCACACATCATCATCGTCGGCAGTGGTCTGGGCGGCATGACCATGGCTTTTGAAATGCGGGAAAACGCCCGACCGACGGACCGCATCACCGTCGTCTCGAACAATCCGAAATTCCATTTCGTGCCGTCCAATCCGTGGGTTGCGGTCAACTGGCGAAAACGCGAGGAAATCGAACTCGATGCCGGCGCCACGCTGGGGAAACACAAGATCGACTTCATTGGCGTCGGCGTCAAACGCCTGCATCCGGAAAGCAACCGCGTCGAACTCGATGACGGCCGCTTCCTCGACTACGACTTCCTGATCGTGTCGACCGGCCCCAAGCTGGCCTTCGACGAGGTCGAGGGCATGGGCCCGCAGGGGCATACCCAGTCGATCTGCCATGTCGACCATGCGGTCGCGGCCGAAAGCGCCTGGCAGAAATTCGTCGCCGATCCCGGCCCGATCGTCGCCGGCGCCGTGCAGGGCGCCTCCTGCTTCGGCCCGGCCTACGAATTCACGATGATCATGGAAACCGACCTGCGCCGGCGCAAGATCCGCGACCAGGTGCCGATGACCTTCGTCACTCCCGAACCCTACATCGGCCACCTCGGCCTGGGCGGCGTCGGCGACTCGAAGGGGCTGATGGAATCGATCTTCCGCAGCAAGCATATCAAGGCCATCTGCAACGCCAGGGTCACCAAGGTGGAAGCCGGCCAGATGTTCGTCACCGAGCATGACGAGGACGGCAAGCCGAAAAAGGAACACGTGCTGCCCTTCAGGTATTCGATGCTGCTGCCCGCCTTCAAGGGGGTCGATGCGGTGTTCGGCATCGACGGCCTGACCAACCCGCGCGGCTTCATCAGCATCGACGCCCACCAGCGCAATCCGAAGTATCCCAACATCTACGCCATCGGCGTCTGCGTCGCCATCCCGCCCGTGGAAGTCACGCCGATCCCGACCGGCACGCCGAAAACCGGTTACATGATCGAATCGATGGTCACCGCGACGGCGAAAAACATCCGCGCCGTCCTCGATGGCCGGACACCGTCCGAAAAGGCCACGTGGAACGCCGTCTGTCTTGCCGATTTCGGCGACACCGGCGCCGCCTTCGTTGCCCTGCCGCAGATTCCGCCACGCAACGTCAACTGGTTCGGCGAAGGCAAGTGGGTGCATCTGGCCAAGATCGGCTTCGAAAAATACTTCATGCACAAGCTCAGGAAGGGCACCAGCGAGACGATCTACGAAAAACTCGTCATGGACGCGCTGGGCATCATGAAACTGAAAGGAAAATAGTCGCCGATGGGTATTTCAGGCCGTATTGCCGCTGCATTTCTGACTTCGCGGATAACGCCGCTGCTGGCGCTGGTCGCCTTCCTGCTGGGGATTTTCGCGACGCTGGTGACGCCGCGCGAGGAAGAGCCGCAGATCGACGTGACGATGGCCGACGTCATGGTCGCCTTCCCCGGCGCTTCGGCCAAGGACGTCGAGAACCTCGTCGCGCGCCCGGCCGAGCAGGTGCTGTCGCGCATGCACGGCGTCGAGCACGTCTATTCGATGTCGCGCCCCGGCATGGCGGTCATCACGGTGCAGTTCGAGGTCGGCGTCAAGTACAACGACGCCGTCGTCCGCCTTTACGACACCGTGCATTCGCACCGCGACTGGCTGCCGCCCAACCTCGGCGTCCAGGAGCCGGTGATCAAGCCGCGCGGCATCGACGACGTGCCCATCGTCGGGCTGACCTTCTGGACCAGGGACCCGGAACGCTCGGCCTACGACCTGCAGCAGGTGGCGCGTGCCGTCGAGATCGAACTCAAGCGGATCAAGGGCACACGCGACGTGTCCACCATCGGCGGCCCCGACCACGCCATCCGCGTGCTGATGGATGCCGAACGAATGAACGCCTACGGCGTCACGCCGCAGGAAATCGCCGGCGCGCTCAAGGTGTCGAACGCCCAGCAATCCTCCGGCAGTCTGACCGCCGGCAACCGTGAAGTGCTGGTGCAGACTGGCACCTATCTCGAATCCGCCGCCGACGTGAAGCAACTGGTCGTTGCCGTGCGCGATGGCAAGCCGGTGTTCCTGAGCGACGTCGCGCAGGTGGCGGATGGCCCGGACCAGCCCAAGGCCTATGCCTGGTTCGGCAGCAAGGATGGCGAATTCCCGGCAGTCACGCTGCAGATATCAAAGCAGCCCGGCGTCAATGCGGCCAGCGTGGCGAGTGCCGTGGTCGACCGGATCAATGCGCTGAAAAACACCGTAATCCCGGATGGCGTCGAAGTCACCGTCACCCGCAACTACGGCGAAACCGCCACCGAAAAGGCGCAGAAGCTGATCGGCAAGCTGATCTTCGCCACTGCCTTCGTCGTGCTGCTCGTTTTCTTCGCCCTCGGCCGGCGCGAGGCGGTGATCGTCGGCGTCGCCGTGACGCTGACCCTGGCGGCAACGCTGTTCGCCTCATGGGCGTGGGGTTTCACGCTCAACCGCGTGTCGCTGTTCGCGTTGATCTTTTCGATCGGCATTCTGGTCGACGACGCCATCGTCGTCGTCGAGAACATCCACCGCTGGCAGGGCCTCCACCCCGACAAGCCGCTGCACGAAATCATCCCGCCGGCGGTCGATGAAGTCGGCGGGCCGACCATCCTCGCCACGCTGACGGTGATCGCCGCGCTGCTGCCGATGGCCTTCGTCAGCGGCCTGATGGGGCCGTACATGAGCCCGATTCCGATCAACTCGTCGATGGGCATGGCGATCTCGCTGGTCGTCGCCTTCGTCGTCACGCCCTGGCTGGCGCTCAAGCTGATGCGGGCGACCGGCATGAGCCACGCGCACCAGCCGTCAAAACTGGATGCCCGGCTCGACAGCACCTTCCGCAAGCTGCTGACGCCCTTCCTCGACCCGCTCAAGGGCGGCGCGGCGCGCGTCAAGCTGGCCATCGCCATCGTCCTGCTGATTCTCGGCTCGGTGTCGCTGGCCTACTTCCAGCTCGTCGTGCTGAAGATGCTGCCCTTCGACAACAAGAGCGAATTCCAGGTCATCCTCGACATGCCGGTCGGCACGCCGGTCGAGGAAACTGCGCGCGTGCTGCACGAAATCGGCGCCGAGCTGGCGCAGGAGGCCGACGTGGTGAATTACCAGGCCTACGCCGGCACCGCCAGCCCGATCAATTTCAACGGCCTGGTCCGCCAGTACTACCTGCGCGCCGTGCCGGAAAAGGGCGACCTCCAGGTCAACCTGGCCGACAAACACGTCCGTTCGCGCAAGAGCCACGACATCGCCATCGCCCTGCGCGACCGCATCGAGGCCATCGGTAAGAAGAACGGCGGCGTCGCCAAGGTCGTCGAAGTGCCGCCCGGGCCGCCGGTCATGTCGCCGATCGTCGCCGAAGTCTACGGGCCGGACATGCCGGGCCAGATGGCGGTCGGCAAGCAGGTACGCAAGGCCTTCGAGGAAACCAAAGACATTGTTGCGGTCGACGACTATATCGAGGCCGATTCCAGAAAGGCCGTGCTGCACGTGCTGCAGAGCAAGGCGGCGCTGCTCGGCGTGGCGCAGGCCGACATCATCGAGGTCGTCAGCATGGGGCTGGCCGGGCAGGATGTGACGCCGGTGCACAACGCCGATTCCAAGTTCGAGATTCCGGTGCGCGTGACCTTGCCGGCCGAAAAGCAGTCGAATCTCGACGCCCTGCTCAAACTTCGCGTGCGTTCGCGCGACGGCCATCTGGTGCCGGTCTCCGAACTGGTCGAAGTGCGCGACGTGGCGCGCGAGAAAGCCATCTACCACAAGGATCTGCTGCCGGTGGTGTATGTCGTCGGCGACATGGGCGGCATGCTCGACTCACCGCTCTACGGCATGTTCGACATCCGTTCGCAGATCAACGACATGCCGCTCAAGGAAGGCGGCACGCTGGGCGAATGGTTCATCCGCCAGCCGGGCGACCCCTACGCCGGCTACAGCGTGAAATGGGATGGCGAGTGGCAGGTCACCTACGAAACCTTCCGCGACATGGGCCTAGCCTATGCCGTCGGCCTGATCCTGATCTACCTGCTGGTCGTCGCGCATTTCGGCAGCTATCTGGTGCCGCTCATCATCATGGCGCCGATCCCGCTGACCATCATCGGCGTCATGCCCGGCCACGCGCTGCTCGGCGCGCAGTACACGGCCACTTCGATGATCGGCATGATCGCGCTGGCCGGCATCATTGTCCGCAACTCCATCCTGCTCGTCGATTTCATCAAGCAGCAGGTCGCCGCCGGCATGAACTTCCACGACGCGGTGATCCAATCCGCCGCCGTGCGCGCCAAGCCGATTGCGCTAACCGCGCTGGCCGCCATGCTCGGCGCGCTGTTCATCCTCGACGACCCGATCTTCAACGGGCTGGCCATCAGCCTCATCTTCGGCATCCTGGTCTCCACCCTGCTTACGCTGGTGGTGATCCCGGTACTCTACTTCTCAGCTTTCAGAAAGGAACATCAATGACCATCGAACGCATGATCCGCATCATGGCCGGCTTCTTCGTCCTGCTCTCCCTCGCCCTCGGCTGGAGCGGCAGCCCGGTTTTCGTTTCCGAATGGTTCCTCGCCTTCACCGCCTTCGTCGGCCTCAACCTGCTGCAAAGCGGCTTCACCGGCTTCTGCCCGCCGGAAAAGTTGCTGGCCAAGATGGGGTTCAAGCGGGGCAATGGCAGTTGCGGGGTTTGATTCAGGACAAGCGCGCTACGCCGCGCCCGAAATTCAGATCGGCTGGCTGACGTGGGTACAGACCAAGCACCATATTTACAAATCGAAAGTTGAATCTTCGATTTGCAATAACTCCGGTTTTTGGCGAATTTCCCCTGCATAACGGCTATCGGGCCTCGCGGCAGCAGCAGTTTTTTCGATATGCCAAAAATCGTGAAACTGTCTGAGTTCGGCCGATGGTGTTGAAAAACTCGCTTTCCGCTGAAAAAGTTACTCCGGCTGCAAAAGCAGACCTTTGCAATCGCACCATATTCGACGATCTCACCTCAAGGAAGGCCTCGGCATACCCCGAAAAAATTCGGTTTCGAGTTTTTCAACAGAATCGGCCAACCGCTGTCAGTCGCCCCCCTGTACATATGTCATTGCAGTGGCGGCTCCGCATCCTAAAGCAGCCAGCAATGTATCAAGGTAGGATGGGGCCCGAGCTGTCAGGTCGCCAAGGTTGGCAGCAGGGATAGCGCATTTTCTCGACCAATCGCTCGAAGGTCCGCAGGAGACAATCCCAGCGATTGGAGACCATTAGCGGTGTCCATCAAGGGAACATACGGATTGTCACTACCCATCAAAATTTTCGATATGGGGACAATACTCTTAAGCGCCGCAACCGCCGGCCTATTCGCGGTACCGGCCAAATCAAAATAGTGACGGCTTATCTCGTGCTCTATCCCGAGCGGTGCGAGATTAGCAAGCCCCGGAGGGCCGTACTGCTTCATTCGTCCAAGCATCATGGGCATATTGCCTCCTGCGTGGGTAAAAATGAACTTGATATCCCGATAGCGAGAAAACGTTCCAGTAAAAAGCAAATTGGTAATTGCCCTTGCCGTATCTTGCGGAATCTCAGTGATGATAGGTGCGACATCAGGAAGCAAGCTACGGCAGCACATCGCAATCGTAGGATGGACAAACACAACAGCCTTCCGACGGTTCAACTCGATGAATATGTCGTCATAGACCGGGTCACCTAGCCATTTTTCGTCATAGCTTGTCAGCAAGCCAATACCATCAGCTTTGAGTACGTCTAGCGAATATTCAATCTCTTTCAAGCTGGCTTCCCGGTTAGGGAGAGGTACAGCAGCGAACAGACCGAAACGTCCTTTGTGAGTTCTTCCCAATTCAGCGGCATATTCGTTAACTTGCCGGGCAGTACGAGCCGCAGCAATAGCGTCGCCAAACCAAACCCCGGGCGAAGTCAGTGAAAGAATAGCTGTTGATACGTGAGCAGCGTCCATGGCCTCCAACGCTCTTTCCGGTGACCAACTAAGCCATGCCGGATTGAGTTTTCCACCGCGCGACCCCGAGATTCGCTCCCGATACTCTTCCAAGTAAAAGGGCGGAATATGGTGGTGGTGAACGTCAATCATGCCATCGTCAGTCTTCTGTTTTGAAGACAAAACTGACGCACAACCAGATAGTGCGCCTGCAATCCCTATACCGGCACTGATAGACGTCGCCAAGAACTTTCGTCTATTCAAGTTGGTGGTAGTACTTCCGCATGAACATGGAGCGAACGAGATACTAGGAAAATCATCCACGGCACCACCTCCATTTGAGGATGAATTGATTTCAGCAATGCATAGCTAATGTCTTCGGGTATCGACGAAGTGTCAATTGCTCTGTAGCAGGGATTTCATGGGTCGAAGGGGTATCACAACGAGCACCTTCGTTGGCCAGACTACTCACCGACGCGGTGATTACCAAATCCAATTAGACATGGCGGCTTTGTGGGCATGAATGGTCATCGACTTCGAAATGCGCCGAGAGGCCGCCTTGGGTTGAACCCTGCCCTTCACTCCACGCACTCCGTCATACCTAGCGCCCCATTCCCGATGGGCAAAATCCCCGCCTACGCTTTGGGGAGAACAGCATGAAAATCGGCTTTATCGGCCTCGGGATCATGGGACGCCCGATGGCGCTCAATCTGTAAAAGGGTGGTCACGACCTCACCGTCTGGGCGCGCCGCGCCGAATCGATGGAACCGCTGCTCGACGCCGGTGCAAAAGGCGCGGGCAGCCCGACCGAAGCCGCGCAGGGTGCCGCCGGTGTCGATTTCATGGATGCGCCGGTCTCCGGCGGCGAGGTGGGCGCCATCGCCGGCACGCTGTCGATCATGGCCGGTGGTTCCGACGCGGCCTTCGCGCGCGCCAAACCGGCCTTCGAGTGCATGGGCAAGAACATCGTCCATGTCGGCGCTTGCGGTGCCGGCCAGGTGGCCAAGGCGGCCAACCAGATTCTCACCGGCATGGGCGTGCTGGCGGTCGCCGAGGCCTTTGCTTTTGCCGCCAAAAACGAGGTCGACCGCAGCAAGGTGCGTGAGGCGCTGCTTGGCGGCTTCGCCTCTTCGCGCATCCTGGAAAACCACGGCCAGCGCATGCTCGACCGCAACTCCATCCTGCTCGTCGATTTCATCAAGCAGCAGGTCGCCGCCACCATGAACCTCCACGATGCAGTGATCCAGTCCGCCGCCGTCCGCGCCAAGCCGATCTTCCGGCACCCGCCGAATGCGGACGGGGCGCTGGCGCGAGCCGTCGGCCGATCAGGGGAGGAATTCCCCGCTCGACGCAACAAGACCCGCGGCGGTGAAATAATCCGGACCCAGCTCGGAGATCGCCGGGCCACGGCAGCGCAGCGTGGCCAGCCGGGTGCCCTCTGCCTCGACGGCGACGCCGGCAACTTCGCCCTTGCCGTGGATCAGGAATGAGTAGACCACGTAACGATAACGAGCACGATTGAACTCGACCCAAGCTCCGCCGCCACCGGCCAGCGTCGTGCTGCCGGCACGGAAGTCGGGGTCGCTGTCGGTCGCCTCCGGATAGCGCATTTCGAGCATTCTGCCGGGTCGACCAATGCGGTACTGCAGTAACCCCACCC
>Ga0209507_1000922_pt1 | contig 26396 bp, 30 predicted proteins | sample AD_UKC028_MetaG_FD_184414 | JGI IMG/M metagenome (GOLD analysis project Ga0209507, IMG submission 184414) | Active sludge microbial communities of municipal wastewater-treating anaerobic digesters from USA - AD_UKC028_MetaG (SPAdes) (version 2) | ecosystem: Engineered > Bioreactor > Anaerobic >...
TTTGGTTCCCGTCAGCATTTCATTAAGATCCTTGCCAAGATCTCCAACGAATTTCAAAAATGCAATGAGCTCCGTGTGCTCGGTTGGCAGAAAGAAGGCTTTTATGCCTTTGCCAACGGTATCGTTTCCGATACCTGGCACCCGGTGGATAAATTCGGTATGACGGATCATGATGGTCAGAAGTATTTCTCACCGGCTTTCTCTGAGATATATAAAGATGTAAGGGAAGATGACGATGAGTATGAGAATGACCGTAGCTTCATCTTTCAATCAGCTCCTCTTCCTTTTGATGAGTGGTGCCAGCTGATGTGCAAAGTCTACGGAGACAATGGCGTTGTCGCCGTGGCCTTTGCTCTTGCTTCGGTATTCAGGGACCTGATCTATGATACCTATAAAATGTTCCCACATCTTTTTCTGTTCGGGGAAAAACAATCCGGAAAGTCTCAGCTTGGCTGGAGTCTCTCTTCGCTTTTCTATTCCAACCTCCAGGGATTTAACCTGAACAGCGGCACCCAGGTCGGTTTCTTCCGAAAGCTTTCCCGCGTCCGGAATTCAGTGGCCTGGTTTGATGAATATACCAATGAAATTGACGAACGCAGGTTCCAATCCCTGAAGGCTGCCTACGATGGCATGGGCCATGAAAAAGGTAAAATGTCCAAAGATCTCCGCACCGAAATCACCCGGGTGAATTCTTCGTGCGTGATTTCAGGTCAATATCTACCCACCAGGGATGATAATGCATTGTTTACCCGTTCCATTTTGCTTTCTTTTTATCGTCAGAAATATTCCACCCAACAGGTCGAGCTCTTTGATAAGCTCAAGGCCCTGGAAAGGGAAACACTTTCGGGGATGCTTCTGGAAATTTTACCCCTGCGCCCCGTCGTGGCTGATCGCCTGCCAGGAGTGTATTCAATCATCTTTGATGCCCTTAAAATCGATCTGGGAGAGCGGATGATCGAATTTGATGAGCGTCTCATCCGTAATTTTACAACGATCCTTGCTCCGGTGAAAATCCTGGAATCTCATCTTTCCCTCGGATTTTCCTTTGAGCAGCTCTACAAAATATCCCTGGATCAGATCGAAGCCACTTCACACCAGCTGTCCAGCTCCGAGGCGCTGGCCGCTTTCCTACGCATGATCGAGTATTTCTATGAAAACCATAGCATCGAAGATGGAGTTGATTTCAAGATCAATTCCAGGTTATCCCTGAAGGTTGTACGAAACAACAATGAGGCTGAAGAGGTTGTTTTCCCCTTTCCCGTTAAGATCATCTATTTGCGGTTCAATAAGATTCACCCGCAATATTTGCACTCCTTCCGTAACCAGTATTCCCGAAATGGATTGGATCTTACCTCCCTGTTACATTATTTAAAGCACCATAAGGCATACATCGGTTCGATGCCCTCTACCCGCTTTAAGGGTGCCATTAGCAATTGCTGGTGCTTTAAGTATGAACTACTGGGTATCAACCTGGAAAAATTCTCGTCTGCTAGCTTTGACAATACCGTCGAAGTGTTTGATGATGATCCCAATACACCCGATGAAACCAAACCACCTTATTAATAATGAAGATCAGTGACCATTTCTACCTGCAAGAATTTGTTCCTGAATCCATTTACAAACGCTTTAGTAACCGTGCCCTCTGGTTTATCGATCCCCGATTGGTTTCGATAGCCGAATGGATCAGGGAGTACTTTGACACCCCAATCCTGATTAACAACTGGTACATGGGTGGAAATCGCCAGTTTTCAGGCTTTCGCCCCCCGGAATGCAAGGTGGGTGCCGCTTTGTCGCAGCACCGCTACGGTCGGGCCATGGATATTGTTATTCCAAAGGTACCGGCACCCCAGGTCCAGGAGGTGATCCAAGGCAATTTTGTCTTTCTTAAAACTCTGGGTTTGACTACAATGGAAGCCCATACCCGAACATGGACTCATTTGGATGTCCGCCAAACGGGAGCAAGTCATTTGCTTTTGGTCAATCCCTGAGAGAAAAAAAATAATTGTTTTACGATTTTCTAAAAAAAATGAATTTTTTCATCCTACAATCCTACAAAAAGATTAATAATATGATTATGAATTATTTAAATCGATTTTTTCTGTTGGATGATGTTGGATGATGTTGGACGATGTTGGATTGTAGGATTGTTGGATGAGGTTTTCCATTTAGGAAAAGCCAAAAAATATTTATTTTTTTTTTGCATGATGAGAATTGATGAGCACGGTTTTGAATATTATGACCAGCTGCCGGCTGATTTTCGGCTGGCCTGCATGGATGATTTTGAAAAGGGATTTCTCAGCCGTGGTAAAACCATCCTGGCCCTTACTTCCGATGACCAGCGGTTTGAAATCTACCGGGTAAACAATCCCTTATCGGAAGACTTACGGCTGTTCATCAGCCTGGGACGCCTTTATGTTCATGATCCTGTACTTTAAAAAATCAGCGCTATGTTGTTCATTTGCTGCATGGGTTCTGAGATTATTATCGAGATTCCGATAAAACCGTTCCTGAAGGATTATCTTGTTCACCTGTATGGTCCGGAACCTATTTTTGCATCTGCCACTTCGGTTCTGTTTCCAATCATCTATCCAATGCTGGAAACCTCACCCAGAGATCAGTTGGTTCTGCCAGGCAATTATGATTCTTCCATCAAAATCAACATGCCCTTGCAGAACAAGATCTTCAACAAAGATCCTCTGTACTATTTCTGTATCAGCGATTCCAATGTCCGAAACTTCCAAAAGATCATTCACTGGTGGTTTCACCAGGATTTCTTTCACTTTATGGAATCCCGCCTTTCATTGAAAACCAAAATCGAAAAACTGGATAACGAAGTACTGGTGGATATTGCTAAATCCAACTTTGGCATCTTCCAGAGCATCGATGATTTTTGTGAGATGAGAAACCTTCATCCGGATCATGTAGATGTAGATGCCTTGAAAAAGGCATTTTTTAGGCACCGGGAAGCATTTTTCTCGAAAAATTAAACTTTTTTACCTTGCATTTTGTCCCACGATGATTTTAGCATGAGCAAAATTGATCTTTTTACCGGCAGCAACATGGGTGGGATCACCCGGCTGTTTTATTGCAGCAAGCATGACGTTCAGTCCATTTCTGAAACAGATGCCCAATCAAGAGTAACTATCACATTTAAGGCAGGTTGCTCATGGAATGAAATCATCACCACCCAGGAAACGGTTTCGTTTGAAGATAAATCCATTAGGGGTGCCCCCGGTGTCTATTATGAAAAGCAGCTGGCATTGTTCATCCCCAAGGATCGGGAAGATGTTCAGAGTCATTTACGTGGCTTAAGCCAGGCTCTTATCATTTGCCGTTATAAAGATGCCAATGGAAAATATAAGATCATCGGGGATCTTGATTTTCCCCTGCGATTTGAATTCCGTTTGGAGGTTCCGGCCCAGGTGAAGGATTTAAATGGTGTTTATGGAGTTTTTACCGGTGTGGGATTGAATCCTTCCTTCTTTGATTCCAATCAGTCCTGATTGTCAAGTCCTTTATTGTGTAGCGCATCCCAAGTAATATTGCACCAGTTCAAAACGCCCTGGTGCATTGATGAGTCTTAGCCTTCTGTCATCCATCCTTCGCAAACCCTGGTTCATCGACCAGCAATCCGCCTACAGCTATCTGCCGGTGGTCAATTCCCTGCTGGGTATTTCTCCCATGGATGCTTTCACTCCCTACCCGAAAGACCATTTGCAATCCCTTGCTGCAAATCATAAGCAGGTAAAACCGCTTAATCATTTGTCGGATATTGCCGGCATCCAGCAAGGCAGCATTGCACTGATCCCTGTTCGCGGTCCCCTGGTGAAAGATGATGTTCCCTGCGGGGACGTGGGGATGAATACCCTTACGGAAATGATCCAGATGGTGGATAACACTCCGGGCTTTATCGCTTCGATCCTGTACGTGGATTCCCCTGGTGGAACGGTGGATGGCACGGAAACATTGGCAAACGCCATTTTAAATTCCCAAAAACCGGTGGTTGCCTTTGTGGATGGCATGATGGCATCGGCTGCACTGTGGATTGGCTCCGCCGCTAACTGGATCATTGCCAATTCCCCGTTCGACCAGGTAGGTTCCGTTGGTGTGATCATGTCCATTGTGGATATGCGGCCGGCTTATGAGAAAATGGGAGTGCGGTTTCATGATGTGGTATCTTCCCAGACACCTGATAAGATCAAGACTTTTCAGGAAATCCTTTCCGGGAAATATGAGAACCTGCAAAAGGAGGTTCTCAATCCCCTGGCTGATCATTTCATCAGCCAGGTGAAAGCACACCTGCCCCAGGTATCGGATGATTACCTCAGCGGCAGGCTGTATTTCGCTAAGGATGCCCTGGGAACATTCATTCATGAAATCGCCACGTTCGACCGTGCTGTCTCCAAGGCAATGGAACTTTCACAAGGCGCTTTTGAAAAATCAATCTCCATTAAAGATCAAAAATCACAAGGAATGAATGCTCAATTTCCCATTCTTTTATCATTACTCGGCCTTGAAGGGCTTGAGAGTACACACGAAGGGATTTATCTTTCCACCGATCAGCTTTCCCAGCTGGAGGATTACCTGAAAACCACCCAACACCTTGAATCGGTAAACAAAGAGCTCTCCCTTACCCTGGATCGACTTTCAAAGGATTACCGGCAGCTCTCATCCACCGTAGAGTCCCTTTCTGAAAAGGTGGCTCAGCTTGCTGACCTGCCGGGTGAAGAACCTGCCCTGGCGGTTTCTTCAACAGATAATCCTGCGAAAGCTCAAAAGAAAGATGATGACTTCGCAGCGCAGTTTCGCTCTGTACTTGAGTTCTGGAACACTATTAATTAATCTTAAAACCATGCATTATGCCTGCAATTGATGTAAAATCATTACAAGATACGGCCATCCAGTACCAGAAGGAACTGCTCTGGCTGCCTTTGATCGGGCTGGAAGATTCAATGAAATACCTGAATCTGGTGCCCAACATTCAGAATGAACGCAAGATCACCACGTTTGAACGCACCAACGGGATCTTAAAACCCCATACCGGTGCTGTCAACAAACAGGAAGAGGTGGGTAAGACAGTCACCCGCACCTTGAAGGTGTATCCTGGGGATGTGGTGGTGGAAGATTTCCCGGAGAACTACCGTACCGTAGCCTACGGTCCGGATGTGCTTCTGGGAAAGAACCAGTCCAAGAAACATCCATGGGAGCTGGTCATGCTACGTGCCATCATGGAATCCGTCAGCGAAGATCTGAACCTTTCGTTGTTCTGTGGACAACGGGATGATCTGATCCTGGATGCTTACCATGTGTTCGATGGTTTTGACAAGATCATTGATGATGAGCTGGATGATGGCAACATTTCCCAGGCTCTTGGAAACCTGTATCCTTATTATTTCACCCCTGGCAACAATGATCCTTTGGAGTATCTGCTGACCATGTGGAAATCGGCACCCCTGGAGCTCAGGCGCAAGAAAACCATCATGTATGTCTCCCAGGCCCTCTTTGATGAGTACAATAACTACTTCCTCAATGAGATGGGAGCCATGCTGGACATTTTCAACCGTACCATCGACAAGAAGGATTACACGCTTCTGCTCGGTACGGAAGGCCGTTGCATCCTGGCCCCGATGATCGGCAAACAGGGAAGCAACAGGGTGCTGCTTACGGATTACAGCAACCTGGAGGTGGGTGTTGATCAGACATCCGACCAGGAGTTCATCGAAGTGCGCCGGGTGGACAATCCCTTTGTAGTGCAGTTCGTCGTCAAGCTGGTCTTTGGCGTACAGATGCAGTCCCTGCATAAAAAGCGCTTCATGGTGGACATGGGCGATGGTGCCGAGATACCAGTTCCTTCCGGCTCTGGTTCCGGATCCGGATCCGTAATTTGATCATTTGATTAACCAATAAAAATCGCAAATACTATGAAGACATTTCGAATAATCACCAGTATGCTTTTCATCCTGGCTGTCACCGTGATCTTTGCTTCGGTAACAGGATTTCATCCCCTTTGGTTTGCTGTGCCGCTGTTAGCCCTGTCCCTTGTGCCTAAGCCAAAGGGTATTGCCATGTTCAACTTTGCCGATCTGCTCTGGGGCGATGGCAAAGAGAACATGGGAGGACTAAAAACCATTGGGTGGTACGCACCCATCAGTTCAATTGATAATTTCCCAGCATTACCCGCTTTACCGGCTTCCCCGGACGATGAGGTGACACTTGAGGCCAGCCCAGGATTTACGTTCCTTGCTGGAGCTCATTTCTTCAGGATTTATTCCACCATGGAAACATCGTTTGTCGCAGATGAACCCCAGGGTGAAGTCGATGGGCAAAGCTTTGTCAATAAGGCCGAAATCTTTTTCCCGGGAACAGAATCTGAAGTGCTGGCATTTGCCAAAGCTGTTAATAATAGCAGCATGGTCTTCATCTTTGAAGAAGTGTCAGGCCGCAAGCGGGTGATCGGCAATGCCGGTTTCCCCGCAAAGTGTAAACCGAAAATCACCACGGGCCAGAAAACCGCGGACCGCAAAGGCATGACCATGGAAATCTTTTCCTATGCCTATACGCCTGCTCCGCTTTACGATGGTCCCATCTTAGATGGCACATCGGCATCAGGTTCCGGCATTTGATTTTTGACTGCTGTTTTCGTAATAATAGGTTGTTGTTGGGATCAAAGGGGCTTTCGTGGCCCCTTTGTCCTTTTAATGGAAATTACCTGCTGCTACTTTTGGTTACTTAAAACTATCGCACGATGAATGGTAATTCACCAATGGATGTGGTCTATGTGCTGGGTTCAGGAAGCAAATGGCAGAATAATGAACTGAGATATTCCATTCGAAGCGTTCAGAAATACCTGTGCGGATACCGAAATATTTATGTCGTTGGAGCTGATCCTGGCTTTTTGACCGGAATTATCCATGTTCCCTGCAATGATTTTTACCGTGGGAATGCAGACGGGAACATGATCCACAAATTCCTTCACCTGATCAAAACATCCGGCATAGAGCTATCCGAGCCATTCATTTACATGTGCGATGACTTTTTCTTTTTAAAGCCCCTTGATGTATCCCAAATCAGGCATTGGTACAGTGTTGACCTTGCCCGGATGCCGGATAGCTACTTTGCCAACCGGATCTGGATGAACCGCCTGAAACGCACACGGGATGTTCTGCTGTTAAAAGGATTACCGGCCTTGCATTATGACCTGCATGTGCCGGTGCCTTTTTCTAAAATTCATTTTCCGGAGATTATGTCCAGGTACGATTATGCCTCTGGCATTGGCTATACGATCGTAAGCCTGTACGTGAACAACCTCCAGGATATATCTCCGGTCAAGCTCCAGGGAGAGAAAGTGGATATCTTTAAATCCCTTTCATCGGAGCAGATCGAGGCGTTGACCAGCTCATGCCAGTTTATAGCCATCAATGACAATGGCTTGAACCAAAACCTGATGACCTTTTTACAGAATCGTTTTCCAGAACCATCAAAATATGAAGTCATGATACAACCCAATCCAAAACACATTGAAATTCTCTCCTGGCTGCGGGATCCCGAAAGGCAATTCCAGACAGGCCTGGAACTGTATATCAAATACGGTTTAAACCGTTTTTTGAAGATCAATCTAATGCGCTCCGGGGATACCAAGTCCAATCGGATCCGCCTGGTATCTGCCCTGTGTTCACTGGTAAGTTATCCGTATGAAAAGGCAACCGCAGTGAGAACCCAGTTTGCAGCTGGTTTTGGTCTGAAGGTCATTGAATCCCTTCCTTCTGAAATTCAATCGGAGCCTGAGGTCAAAACCAGCAGATCCTACCGCATCAAAAAGCATCCAACGGTCAACTACGACAAGTTGCCCGCTGATCTGAAAGTGCTGTACGATAACAACATTGTCCTTAACCGGGAGATTGCTTCCCGACATGCCCTGATGGCTGCCTCCGGTGATGCTCAAAAGCGTAGCGAACTGATGAAGGAAATGGATGAGATGCTCAGGACAAAACAGGATAACTGGCAGAAAATTGATACCTACCTGTCCGTTGCTCCTAAGGATGAAGAAGGTGAGATCATTGATACCAACCTGGCCGTTGATATTCAAAAGAAGATCACGGCAGCCCGTAGCTATATTTCCAGGTACAAATCCAGTGATAATCCTGCGGTCAAGGAAAAAGTGGATTCCAGGATTGCGGAGCTTAAATCTTATGGCATCACGGTTAAGATCTAACAGCCATGGGCATAAGCTTCATAAAGTCCGATACCCGAAGTGTGGATGCTCTCATCAGTGGTTTGGCCAGAGATGAAATCAGGTTTTATTTCTCGCATGGTCACTGGAGCATGCATGATCTGTTCACGGCCCTGATTCATAAAACCGGACCGGCTAACGTGTATCTTTCGACTTTCTCTTTGTCAGAAGTTGCCATCCGTTCCCTGTACAATGCATCGAAAGATGACCTTATCCTTAAGCTGGAATGCCTGGTGGATATCCGGGTGAAACGGCATAAGATGGGACTGCTGAACTTTGCCGGTCACCTGGTTGACAAGATCACTCTGGCCAATTGCCATGCGAAGATTCTGATCCTTGAAAATGATGACTGGAAGGTGGCTGTTGTGGCATCGAACAATTTCACGGTTAATGTCCGCTATGAATCCGGTTCCATCATCACCATTCCCGATATTGTCGAATCCTACAAGCAATGCCTTCTGGAGGCGATTGCCTCCGGAATCCCTTACAAAATATATTTATAAGGCATGGAACTGACCGATGAACAGCTTGCACTGGTTGAAGAATATGCTGCGGCATTTCTCACCTTCCGTGAGATCGCTGTGTTAATCGGTGTAAATGTCTATCAGTTCTGTGAATTGATGAACGATAAGGATTCACCGGCATTTTACCGGTATTTTATGGGAAAGACCCGTGCCAAATTTGAAATCCGGAAAAATATCGTGGACATGGCCAAAAAAGGCAGTCCCCAGGCAGAGGAGCTCACTCTGTCGCTGATGAATGATGCCGAATTTGAAGAGCTGGACATCTGATCCCATGTCGCGTACAAAGCAGGAAATAACCACCTTTGACAAGATCCAGGCGAACCTTTTTGGTCATGATACCAAAATGGTTCTCTCGGACAAGGAGCAGGAAATCTTTCTGCGATACCGGGCTGGTTTTTCAGCCTGGCTAGAGGACCCCACGATCACCGATAAGCAGATGGCCACGTTCCTTATGAACACCTTTGGCATTGTCAAGCAGACTGCTTATTCAGATGTTAGCAGCATCAAACGCCTGGTGGGTAACGTCCAGAATGCTTCCAAAGAGTTTCACCGCTACACGGTGATCAAAATGCTCAAGGAGGCATACCTGGTCGCAAAGCACAAGCACAACCCAATAGCCATGGCCATGGCAGCTGACAAGCTGGCCAAAGCCACGCAGCTTGATAAAATTGATATGGAGATCCCGGACTGGAATGCGATCATTCCTCCTTCGTTTGAACCATCCTCCGATGTGCGGCTGATCGGATTAAAGCCTATGCAAGATCTTCAGGAAAGGATCAAGCGGTTGAAACAAAAATACATTTCCGATTACATCGAAGAAGTTCAGGATGATCAGGTAATCTACCTCGAAGCTACTCCGGATGAATGAGCGCCCTGCGAAGTTATATTTCAACTATCCACAGCAGCGAGCCATGTACATCGCTGCCAAAGATGAGTATGTGGTGGCTGGCCGTGGATCCGGCAAGACCGAAGGCATCATTGCTCCACGGCTGATCCGCAATGTGTTTGCCATGCCCCGAAGCTCCGGGGCGATCATCGGGGCAACCTACAAACAGCTTCTTACCCGAACATTGCCGTCCACTTTCCATGCATTGGAACGGATGGGATATGTCCGGGACCGGCATTATTTTGTTGGACGGCATCCGCCCAAAAGCTATAATTTCAAAACGCCATACATTGATCCGTTCTCCTATGATCATGTGGTGTGCTGGTTCAATGGCTCCATCCAGCATCTGATCTCCCAGGACCGGGTGGGATCCACCAACTCCATGAGCCTGGATTATCTGATCGGTGATGAAGCCAAGTTTTTGAATTTTGACCGGCTCAAGGATGAAACCTTTCAGGCCAACCGGGGCAATATCAACTACTTCAAAAACTGTCCCTGGCATCATGGTCAGGTGTTCACCACCGATATGCCTACTTCGCAGTCTGCTGCCTGGATCCTGGATAAAGTCCAGGAAATGGATCCGGAATTGATCCAGACCATCGAACAGTTATTTTTCCATATCCACCGCCTAAAGCAAAATCCTCCTTCTGAATCATCAAAGAAACGGATTGCATCCCTGTCCAATGACCTGGCATTGCTGCGGTCAAAAGCTACGCTGTATCTTGAATTTTCTGCCCTGGATAACATTGAGGTGCTGGGAGAGGAATTCATCCGGCAGATGAAACGGGATCTGCCACCGCTGGTGTTTCGTTCTTCCATCCTCAATGAACGCATCCGGAAGGTGCAAGATGGTTTTTATTCCTCCCTGAATCCAAAGGTGCATTATTACGACCGGTTTGATAATACCAGGTTAGATGACCAGAAGTTTGATTTTGATAAAATTCAATCCTTAGGCTGCCGGCAGGATGCGGATATTGCCATCGGTCAGCCTCTTTCCATTGCCCTGGATTATGGCGCTAACATCAACTGCCTGGTGGTGGGGCAGGTGATTGATAATTCAGAACTACGGTTTTTGAAATCCTTATATGTTAAAACGCCCCGGAAACTCAAGGATGTGGTCTCCGATTTTTGCGATTATTACGTCTATCATCCGGTGAAGACCGTCAATTTCTTTTACGATGCTACAGCCATAGCCCAGCATCCGGTTATGGAATATTCGTACAAAGATGAAGTGATTCGTGTTCTGCAGTCCAGGGGGTGGTATGTGGATGAAAAGTATATCGGCAAACCGGTAGCTCATAAGCTCAAACAATTCTACTGGGACCTGGCCTTGAAGGGACAGAAGTACCTTTTCCCCACCTTCAACCGATACAATTGTGAATATCTGATCCTAAGCATGGAGCAGGCCGGAATTGTTTATGGCCGGAATGGTTTTGAAAAAGATAAATCCAAAGAACGGGATTCGGAATATCCCCAGGAAGAAGCAACGCATATTTCAGATGCGGCGGATACTTTGTTTATTGGAAGTATTTTCAATCCTTGTGACTCGTTAAATAATTTTAATTATCATACTATGTTTGGAAATTATTAACCAATACATATAAATAACAAATATTTATCATTTCAGCTTATAATAAACTAAATTTGTGTTATCAATTTCATTTCATTTGTTTTTACACTTATAACTTTCATTATAATCAATTGTAAATCTAAAAATTCTTCTTATCCACGGAGTAAAAAGAATATCTACTATTTTAGTTATCAAAATCTTACAATTTTAAGTATGAAAAAACAAGAATTCATTCTTGCGGTCTTAAGTACAAAGTCCGATCATAAATATTCTCCTGTCCAAGTTCAAAAGTTATTCTTTTTAATCGATCGACTTCTTGCTCCTAAATTAGATCAGGTATTCTTTAATTTTCAACCATATCATTATGGTCCTTTCGATTCAACTTTATATAAAGAATTGGAAGACCTCTTTTTTAATGATTTCCTTAAAATTTATAGAACCTCATATAATGGATATCGTATTTATACCCTTACTGATAAAGGAATACAGAAAGGTAGTGAGTGTTTAAAAGAGCTTAAAAAAGATATTCAATCTGATATTGCTGACCTAAATAATTTTGTGACTAGCCTCAGCTTTACAGAATTATTATCTGTGATTTATAAAGAATATCCAGATATGAAAGCTAATAGCATTTTTAATTGTTAAATTTTTGTCATGACTATAGTAATAGGAGTAATTTGTAAAGAAGGAGTCGTTATCGGATCAGATAGCTCAGCTACTTTTATTGCTGGTGCTGGTAATCTTAATATTCATACTGTTGAACAGAAAATAAAAAAAGTAACAGTTATCGATAATAATAAAGTTATGTGCGGCTCTGGTGAGGTAGCTTTATCACAACGTTTTGAGCAAATAATAAGTCGCTATTGGCTTAATTCTGATTTAACTAATAAATCTGACATAGATATAACTGTTGATTTATACCAATCAACTTCGAGAGATTTTCAATTAACAAATTCTAATTTTAATCAATTTTGTGCCTGTTTAGCCTTCTTTCATAATGATAGTTTTTCATTATGCGAATTTCCTTTAAAGACATTCTTGCCTGAATTGAAATCTGAAAGTCTATGGTATGTTTCGATGGGTAGTGGTCAAATTATTACCGATCCATTTTTGGGTTTTGTGAGAAAAATATTTTGGAATGATAAACAGCCATGTCTGAATGATGGGATTTTTGGTACTATTTGGGCATTAAATCATGCAATTGAAGTTAATCCGGGAGGGATTGGGGCCCCTGTTCAAATAGGAATTTTAGATAACAATACAAAATCTGCCAGATTATTATCAGATAGTGAGTTAGAGGAACATATCGAGTGTGTATCTGATTTTGAAAATCATATAAGACGATATAGAAGAGAAATATTTAGTACTCCGACAAAGGAAATTCCTAAAGTTACTTGATATTTAATAAGTGAATGGAGTTTGGGATATTGAAGATATATCAAAATAAGGAGGATATATTATGAGTGGTTGGAAAGATGAAATTAGCGACGAATTAAACAAATGGGGAGATGCAGTAAAAGATGCATTTGGAAGTTCTACAAAATCATCTGGTGGGAGATGGTTATGTTGCAGTTGTGATGATTATAATAGTGATGATGTAGATCAATGTCCTTGTGGTCATCGTCGTTGTGGAAATTGTGAATCAATTGAGAACAATTGATTAAATCTGGCCTTGTTCTAATGAAATATCAAACTGCGAATTCGCAGTTTGATGCGATCTGCTATTATTCTTTACAAAAGGGATCTCCTAATTCGGAATTTCTGACCAATAACTTTGACAACACGGCCGAAGAGGTTGCCTGCCTTTATAAAAAGCGCTGGGGCATTGAGTTGTCGTTCAAAAAGATGAAACAGAATTTTCAGTTGCATTATTTTTATGGAGAGAACGTTAACGCGATCTATACTCAAGTATGGTGTACGCTAATTACGCAGCTTTTGCTGACAGTGATTCAAAAAATATCCCTGGCCCAAAAAGCATTTTCAGTGGTGGCAGAAATGGTTAGAATCCATTTGATCAGCATGCTGGACGTGTTTGAACTTCTGAAATGCACAGCAAAAGGATATAATAAAAAACTAGAATTGCCTCCGGGAGGTCAATTATTGTTCAATCTTGAGAGGGTATGTTTTGAAAATTAAAAACCTCACACTGACAATCAGTATGTTTTGTTGATAAATTGACGAATTTTAATTTTAGTCGGTTAATAGTGATTTCTAATTTTCTTAGTATATGTGTATTCCAAAGGAAATTGATACTTTGAAAAATGATCTTTTATGGGCATATTATGATCTTGAAGAATATAAAAATATTTATTGTAAAGATCAAAATGACCTTGATATTCTTAATGAAACAGCTCTTAATTTTTTTGTGAAGCTTAAAGAATACTTATGGGAAAGAATAATTTTAGCAATTTCAAGGTTTATTGATTCTTCGATTCAACACGGTTTCTACAATCTTTCTCTTGATTCACTTAAAGATATAGCGAAGGCAGCTGACTTACCTTTTTTTGATGATTTAGTTAGCCAAATTAATTCCATTCAAAATCTTGTAATACCTTTTAAGACATACCGTTCAAAACTAATTGCCCATAGAGATTTAAAGTATGCCACTAGCGATGATTTAAAACCTGAAACAATTTATATTGAACAGGTCGAAGAAATTTTTTCAAAAATTGGAACTTGCATTAATTATTTTTATGAATACTTCGAGCATTCAAGTTGGCATTTTCAGGATTCTGCAAAAATTAGAGGAGCTCAATCATTATTTTACTTTCTAAGGCAAGGAGCAATTTATGTCGATATGAAGCTTCGGAGAAATGATTATTCACTTGATCTTAAAGAAGAAAAAGAAAGTAAGTATTACAATAATAGTCTTACTTCCTCGTAGTAATATTCTTCTTTTCACATACCAGCAATTGAATAAGAATTCCTTATGCTAAATATTAGTAATTTTAGCATGATCAATCTCATGTTATTATGATCTCCAAAGAAGATGCATTCATTAAAATCTCCGCACTTATTAACCGCTTTGAGGATCAATACGAATCTTACAAAAAATCGGAATATAACGAAACGCAAACCAGGCGTGATTTTATTGATCCGTTTTTCAAAGCATTAGGATGGGATATTGATAACGAACAAGGCGCTTCTGAAGCATATCGGGAAGTTATTCATGAAGACAAACTAAAGGTCGCTGGTGTTACTAAGGCTCCCGATTATTCTTTTCGCTTATCCGGAGGAAAACGTCTTTTCTTTGTTGAAGCCAAACGTCCCTCTGTCTCGGTAAAGGAAGACTCAAATCCTGCTTACCAAGTTCGTAGATATGGATGGAGTGCTAAACATCCCATTAGTATTATTACTGATTTTGAAGAATTTTCAATCTATGATTGTTCCATAAAGCCCGATCCTAAAGATAAAGCTTCTGTTGCCCGAATCCGCTATATGACTTTCCGGGATTATATCAAAGAGTTCGATTTCATATGGGAGACGTTCAGCAAAGAGCATGTAATAAAAGGGAGTTTCGATAAGTTTATTAAGGATTCGGAACTTAAAAAAGGAACTACAACGGTTGATAAAGAATTTTTAAAATCCCTTGATAACTGGCGTACATATCTTGCAACAAGTATCAGCTGGAATAATAAATATCTCAATGAAGATGAAATAAATTTTGCTGTACAGCAGACAATTGACCGGCTGATCTTTCTTCGCATTGCAGAAGACCGTGGCATAGAGCCTTACGGAAACCTGAAATATGCCATCCGACAGGGTGATTATTACCAACACTTATTTGAACAGTTCCGGAAAGCCGATGAAAAATATAATTCCGGTCTGTTTGATATGATAAAGGATCGTATCACTGAATATTTAAAGATTGATAACAAGATCATCAGAACCATCATAAATGAATTATATTATCCGGAATGTCCGTATGAATTTTCCGTTCTTTCTGTTGAGATCCTTGGTAGTGCCTATGAACAATTCCTGGGCAAAGTGATCCGGATCACTCCTGCACATCATGCAAAAATCGAGGAAAAACCAGAAGTTAGAAAGGCTGGTGGGATTTATTACACCCCACAGTACATTGTCGATTATATCGTTAAGAATACGGTTGGGAAATTCATTGAAGGGAAGATACCAGCTGAGATTAGTAAATTGAAAATCGTGGACCCTGCTTGTGGCAGTGGTTCATTCCTAATTGGTGCCTATCAGTATCTGCTTGCTTATCACTTGAATTATTATTCGGCAAATGGCAAGCCATCCAAAAGCCGAAAGAATAATCCTCTTACTCCCGATGGACATCTATCTACGTCAGAAAAAAAACGAATTCTGCTAAACAATATCTATGGTGTTGATATTGATGTAAATGCTGTAGAAGTCACCAAATTAAGTTTATTACTCAAATGCTTGGAAGGGGAAACTGAGGCTTCTATTCATCAACAATTTAAACTCTGGAACGAAAGGATACTGCCAACGCTTGATGATAATATCAAAGACGGAAATAGTTTAATTGATACGGATTTCTATTCTTCTGAATTAGATTTTGGCATTGAAGAAAAGATTAAGCCTTTTAACTGGATAAATGCTTTTCCTGGAATTTTTAAGCAAGGTGGATTTGATGTAGTAATTGGTAATCCACCTTACGTAGGAAGAAGTACTTCGTTTGATGAATTAGAAAAGGAATATATTAAAAAGAAATTTGTAACATCAGAAGGTAAGTATGAATTATACCAGTTGTTCATTGAAAAGAGTACAATAATTTCAAAATCAGTAAATGCATTTATTTCATTTATTACTCCTCAAACCTGGTTGTCAATAATACAGGCAATCAAAATAAGAAAACATCTTTTAGAGAATTTTGATTTAGATGAAATTGTGTTTTTAGGTAAAAATGTTTTTCCTGCTTCGGTGGATACAATAATATTTCTTGTAAAAACAGGTGAATCTTCCAAAATCATAAATTTCATTGATGGTAAATCACTTTTAGATCAAGAAGTAAAACCATGCAAGAAAATTAGTATTGATAATATATCTCGGAATGATTTTATAATTCCTTTTACTCAGGATGTTAGATCATCTAAGGTACTTAAAATGATACATAATGATACATTGTCAATGGAAATCATTGGACATTGGAGTGATGGTGTTAAAGTCGTTGGGAAAGCAAAGGCATTTGCTTTTCAATTTGAAAAAGTGGACGAATCATTTTTCCCAATGTATTCTGGCTGCGATATAAAAAGGTATCATTTACATTGGAATGGTTTATACTGTTGCCGTGACAAGAATAAAATACTCAAGCATAATGCAACAGACATTAGATTAAGAGATGAATCAGTATTTAATCCTATTAAAATATTAGTGCGAAAAACTGGAAATGAAATAATTGCAAGTATCGACTATAATAAATACTATCATGAGCAAAGTTTATTTAGTTTTTCATTGACTGATGATTCCATAGATATTAGATTTATCCTAGGAATATTAAATTCTAAAGTTGGGGACTTTTTAATGAGGAATAATTCCTTTTCAAAAAAAGATACATTTCCCCAAATTCGCTTACATTGGTTAAAGGAATTTCCAATAAAGAAAATAGATATAAATATTGATTTCCATCAATCAATTCATGACGAAATTGTCAAACTCGTGGATCATTTACTCAAGTTAAATGAAATAAAAGAGGAGATAAAACTACAGACACAAATTAACCAGCTACAATCAAAAATTGATTATTATCTGAGCAGGATAAATGAACTTGTTTACAAGATATATGGGCTATCTGAAGAAGAAATTAAGATTATCGAGGAAAATGATGATCAATAATAGTATAAAACTGGGGGTATTTGTATTTTCATAAGTTACATATTTCACGCAGCTTCTCCGCCCGTAATTACCAAAATCTTTCAGGGCGGCGCGGGGCATAGCTTGATAAAAAAGGACTTGCAGTCCTTTTAATCCCGCGGAAGCGGCTAAATTCGAGGAATTTAGCCGCTTGTTTTTTAGAATTCCGGATCCGAAATCCCGCCGACTTCTTTTTCTATGTAGAAAACGAAGCAAAAAGAGCCTTTACCCTGGATTTCTTCCTGTTGCTATACGCTGATTATCCGCTTATTATAAATATCCATTGGTAATTTCCACCCATCAGGTTTTCCCTTGTTGCATTCCCGATGCCATATTCTTCGCTGCTTGTTACTCATAAAATCCCGCAAAGTTACTTCGCAGTATAAAATTTCGTCAAGGATAACATGCACCGGATCCTGGTTCTTCGTTTTCCGGCTTTGTTACCCGTCGGGTCTGTTCATTTTCTCATGACTTCGAAATCTGACCCATCTCCTTGACCTAATGTTATCCTGCTTGTGATTGTTCCAGCTGAATTTTTTTTTAAACCAGCAGCTCTCACCGGCTGCACAAAACGTTTAGCCATGAACACACAACCCTTATTCAAAACTTTTGTGCGCGAGCTTCGCATGAACTACGGAGTAGTCTCCTACACCGAGTGCAACAAGGTTTCCTCCAGCCTGGATGCCAGCAACATCCTGCGTGATGTCTGGGGCTCCGACCTCTCGCACCGTGAAGCCTTTTACATTCTCTGCCTGAACCGGGCCAACAAGGTCATCGGATACGCCCTGATCTCCCTGGGTGGCGTTTCTGGAACAGTGGCAGATCCTAAAGTGATCTTCTCCACAGCTCTCCTGGCCAATGCCAGTTCGATCATCCTGGCACATAACCACCCATCCGGAAACACCGAACCCTCTGCCGCTGATCAAGCCCTGACCAAAAAGCTAATCCAGGCAGGTAGTTTCCTGGATATCCAGGTGCTGGATCACTTGATCATCACTCCGGATACCTACCTGTCCTTCGCGGATGAAAACCTGATGTCCTGAAAAAGCGGAGCCGAAAGGCTCCCTTTTTTTATTCGCACTTTGTCTGATTTTTTTGTAACTTTAAAGCGTTGAGTTGAATTTCCAAATTATCGATAAATTCTTTTTTAATTCAGTCTCGCATTTGTTGAATAAATGATGATGGTAGATTTTTCGGAATGGATTTTATCGGTGTATTAATTGCATTTACACCCCGATATTTGGGTGTGTATATTCAATTGTGGCACTGATAAATTGGAAATAAATGCAATGAATATACACAAACGTTAGCGGTTATTAATATTTGAGAACTGATGAATCCTTTATGTAAACAAATATTATTTCTGGCACTTGGACTTTTAATGAAAGGTTCATTAATTGGCCAAAATAATCAATGCAACTCACTAAGTTTTACAATTACTGAAAGAATTCTGCCTGGAGGAACCCAATATGAATATGAATATTGGAATGGTCAATTAAGTGTTTATGAAGTTCCTCAAGTCTCAATTATCGTCTACGATAATAATTTAAGAGAGCCAAGTCCAGAAAAGAGAAAATATAAAATAAAATTAAAAAACTCACAAATTTTATCTGTTGATTCAATTGTAAAAAGTATTAATCCAATGAATTTAGATTCAATTTACTCGACAGCTACTATTGACGGGATGAATTGGACTCTTCAATTTAAGTTAGAAGGAAGAACAAAAAAAATATTTTTAGATAATTATTATTTAGCTCAACTTGAACCATTACTGAAATACTTAAATGAACTTTTACCAAGGGATAAAAGGTTAATAACATTTGATTTTGTATCAAAAAACAGTGTCCAAAAAAATATTAACAACCGCTAACGAGCTTGCAGCCGAGCAATGCGGGCTGTTTCCGGAGGCTGGCATACACCAAACCTATAAACGATAAAGGAAAAGCAAATATATAACAAGTAAATCCCGCACTGCGGCTGCAAGCGGGGCGTTAGGCCTCATTTAAAATGAAAAGGATTCATACAATTGTTTTATTCTTAATTCTACCAAGTATTTCCTTAGCGCAATTTCAGGTCGGAATAAATTCAGGTTATATCTATTATTTTTTCACCGATCCGAATGATAATCCCCATTATATCTATGATTATAATTACACCCATAATGCATTCTCTTTAGCAGTCTCAATCAAACAACGATCTGAAAGCACCTTTAATCATAGTATTGGAATACAATATACTAATAGATCTTTTACAGTAAAATCAATATTGGGTGGACTTGCTTCTCATGGAAGAAAGGAATATCATTATAACATTGGTAATATTTTCATTCAGTTAAAGCCAGAATTTGTCTTTGGGTCCAATGTGAAATTCTTTTTTTATCCTGGTATTGGATTTGGAACACTGATTCACTCATCATTATATGGAACAACATATTGGTATAATATTATGGGGCAATCCCATTCTGACACAATAAACGGTTCAGCGAAAGAGTATTATCCAAATTTTGAAATGACGGTTCTTGTCGGTTTTGGAATTGAAGTTCCTTTTAATAATATATTACGCTTGGCTATTGATAATAATCTTAGCATGAATGTCCTTCCAATTGCTGATGCATGGGGAGAAGAAAATATCAAAATGTTTGATATAAACTTAGCAGTTGGTTTGGCATATACTTTTAATCGAAAAAATTCAAAATCTGTAAATATTAAAGATTAAAACGAGGCCTAACGAACGCGCAGCGCCCAGCCCGAGGTTACTTTTCAAGTTGCCCCATGTGGGCGGGTGCTCTTTGAAATACTAACTTGACTATTAGCACATTAAGCGCCGCACCCGCCCGTATGGAGCAATTATAACCCGGGCCAGGGCGCTGCGCACAATGTTATAAGCCATGCAAATAATTAAGGAACTATGAAACAGATTTTAACAATTTTAAGCTTTCTTTTTTCTGTTATTGTTTTCTCACAAACAGGGGAGAAAAATTTCATTGATCAAAATTACATCGAAGTAACCGGTACAGCTGAAATGGAAGTGATTCCTGATCAGATTTATTTGAAAATAATTATAAATGAAAGTGATTTAAAAGGTAAAGTCACTCTTGATGATCAAGAAAAATCGATGATTAAGACACTAGATACTTTGGGTATTGATATTCAAAATGATCTAGCTATGATCGATCTTGCAAGCAATTTCAAATATTACTTTATCAAGGAAAATAAAATTTATCAATCCAAAGAATATGAACTCCAAGTTAAAGATGCTTCAACTGCGGGAAAAGTAATGCAAAAATTGGCAGGGCTCGGTATTTCAAATATCTCTATTTCTAGGGTTGATCATTCGAAGATTAAAGATTTCAAGAAACAAGTCAAAATTGAAGCAATGAAAATTGCTAAAGAAAAAGCAAATGAATTAGTGTCAGCAGTCGGCCAAACATTAGGCAGAACAATTTACATTCAAGAATTGGATAATCTGCAAGTAATAAATAAGTTGTCCGGTCGAGTAAGTGCAGCGAATATTACTATTCGGGGCAGCAGAAGTGATTCAGAGGAATTGATTCTACCTGAAATAGAGTTTGAGAAAATCAAACTGCAATATTCTATCCTTACAAGATTTGAAATCAAGTAATGAATTTTGCACGGCTTATAACGAACGCGCAGCGCTCAGCCCGGGGTTACTTTACAAGTTGCCCCATGTGGGTGGGTGCTATTTGAAATACGAATACAAAATCTTAATCCGTTGAGTGCCGCACCCGCCCACATGGGGCAATCATAATCCGGGCCGGGGCGCTGCGCACAACGTTACCGGTTATTTATTTGAATTACAAATATCTAAGGAGTGAAAAATATTTGTTTGATAATTTTGATTCTATTATTTGTAACGTCAATAACTACTAAGCTTTTTGGACAAAATTGTACGATAATAAATAAGACTATATTATTTGCAAAAGGAGAAATTTCAATATTGCCAGACTCAATAATAATATTTGAAAATGAATCGGACTTAGACCAACATGAAAATTACTCAGTAATAGAAAAAGAAAAAGGAAATCATTTCAAGATTACTTATTGGATAATGGAACTTGGTGGAATCGTTGATCCCACCTTTTACAGAAAGGATTTGGTTATTAAACAAGTCGGAGAAGTAATAAAAATGAAATTTGGCTCATTGACTGCTAGTTATGAATGTCAAAAACAGCTTGATAATAAAAAAGGAATAGTAATTTTAGTAAAGATAAACAACCGGTAACATGCCGCTATGCCCCATGCTATAAATAAAAGGACCGCTTGCGCGATCCCTTTACCCAACGCACTGGGCATATCGGCAAAACGTTAACAATAGTTAATAAATGAAAAAGCTATTAATAATAATTGCTTTTATTTTAGGGCGTGAAACTGTCAGTGCTCAGATTGTGGGTATCGAATCGGGACCGACAATTTCAAAAATAAACTGGACTAATTCCATGATAAAACATACTACTTTCTATGAAAATGTTTATACAGGTTATTATGCTAACCTTGGAATTACATATTTACAAAAAAAATACATCGAGTTATCCTCTTATGTGGGTTATACAAACGCGGGAGGGAAAGGTTGGATAAGAAAAACAACAATAGATTATCCCGAAATTGTGGACACTGTTCAAACAAGAGCAGCTCTTGGATTGATTGATTTAGGAAGTGAAATAAGGGCAAAGTATTTAATAGGTAAATACTTTGTACCGTTCATACAGCTTGGTTTTGAACTTAATTATCTGGCTGCTATAAATGAGAGTCCTGTAAAGCTTCTAGGTCAATTTGAGGAATATGATCAACTAAATAAATTTTTATTTTATGCCAACTTTAGCGCAGGATTGTTTTATAATATCAATCACTTAAGAATAGGTCTTGATTATCAGTATAACCAAGCATTAAACAAAATGGTGGATGTCAGATCCCAATTGGGTATAACGACTGTTATTGGATTAAAATATTCAATGATAGGTATTTCTCTAGGTTATCGTATTTATTAACTATTGCAAACAATCGCGCAGCGCCCAGCCAAAAGGATAACCTTCATTTTCCAATATCCCCCAATTTTTTGTTCATCATTCAAAATTTCTACGCAAAGTTACTTCGCCGCCTAAAAATCGGTAAAGGATAACGCGTAGACGGTTTATATCCCGCATTCCTCTAACCGTCCTGGTTACCCGTTGGGTCTCGTCATTTTCTCATACTTCGAAAGCTGACCGATCTCCTTGACCTATTGTTAGTCGGGCTCGTGTGTGTTTTACAGCGTAAAATTTTTAATTGTTTCACTTTCAAAAATTTAAAGCCATGACACACATTGCCTTAACATCAGATCGCACGACAGATGCCACCACACTGTACAATCCTTATTATCTGTCATTCCAGACGTATGAAAAGCTCTGCGAGCTTGCCGACTGCACTCCCTCAGAAGCAATGAGCTATGGTCTCACACGCCAGATGCTTATTGATCTTCTTACAGAATCTAAATAATCTCCCAGGGGCTGCCGGTCATCCGGCAGCCCCTTTTTTTCTGCTCATGCTTCACCCCCAGGAAAAAGAAGGCTATCCTTTTGGGCAATCCATTCAAAGACAATTCAATTCAAATAAATGCATTCAATGCAACTTTTGCCCTACGCACGTTTATGCTTGTTCACCGCAGGAAGGGCTACTTTTTATTCAAATAAAAACTCCGCGAAGTTACTTCGCAGTCTAAAAATCCGTCAAGGATAATCCTTGGACAATATCTCTGCCTTTATCCTCATTTGTCCAGGTTACCCTTCGGGTCTCGTCATTTTCTTACGCAAGGTTTCGAAAGCTGACCGATCTCCTTGACCTATTGTTATCCTGCTCGTGATGCTCACTGGCGTAATTTTTTTTTAATAACCCGTAGCCCTCACACGGCTGCACAAAACAAAATGCCATGAATGCAACAGAAAACACCACTGCCATCGCAGCTCAAAGAGCCTCATTGAAAGTCTTAACCCAGAGCTTAAGACCCAAAATCACCGCTGGTGAATTCAAAACCATCAATGATGCCCTGCTGGCGAGCTATGCCACAGCAAAGCACGCCACGTTTAACACCTATGAAGGCTGGGCCAAGGCCGGAAAGGTCGTTAAGAAAAACTCCAAACCTTTCCTCGTCTGGGGTCGCCCGGTGGAGAGAAGGGATGAATACGGAAAGACCTATTCCTACTTTCCGGTACGCTACCTGTACTCCAATGCCCAGGTGGTTGATCAGGTTCAGTCCTGACAGAACGCCCTTTCGCGGTGCGGCCATAACGGCCGCACCTTTTTTTTTGCTCACAGCCGTTGTCCTTTTTATTTTATGGGCGGTTGTCTTATTTCGTCCGAGATTTTACACCAGGGGGATGATCCACATTTCAAAGCTCCATATACTTCTTTCCCGTAAGGATAACCGTGGCCGTGGGCAGGAGTTCTGCCTGTCATTCATTAAATCCAATGGCCACATCGTGAAGGTTGAAAGAGCCGTCTGTACCTCCTTTTATTCCAGGGGCCAGCGATTTAATATCAGGATCCTGCCATCGGGTGAGATCCGCCAGGTAAAGCTTTACAGCGTAATAGAATTCAATCATGCCAGGGTCTATGTATGAGGACATCGTCATATTGCCCAACTTCACCGGTTACCTTCCGGGTGCCAAGGCCATCATCACCTTTACCGACAATGTCAGTTTGTATTCCATAGAGAGCCAGCCTTTGCCATTTTCCAAGAATGGCAGGCAGTACCGCGGCATTGTTCCCTGGGGCCAGAACAACCTGTTGCCTGAAGAAGTCCTGGAGATCGTATATCGCAATCCGGTGATGACCACAGGTTTGCTGTTCAATATCCAGGTCAGTTACGGACAGGGTATCCAGCCCTTCCGGTACGTTGTGGAAAACAACATCCGAAAGGTTCAGCCCGTCTATGACTGTAAGGAGATCAACACCTTTTTTGAAGAGAACAACATCAACGGTTATCTGCTGGAGCAGATGACCGATCTGAACTTTTTCTACAATGTTTTTCCTGAGATCATCCTAAACCGCGATGTTCCGGAAAAACGCAAGATCATCAGCTTAAACCACAAGGAAGCCTGTTTCTCCCGCTGGGATTCGATGAACCCTGCGACCGGTGAGATTGAATATCACTTTTACTCTGCCGAGTGGAGCAAAGGGTACCGTGAAGATACCGTTGCTGTCACACCGGTACTTTCAGCATCCCATCCCATCCAGGATCTCAAGAACCGCATTAAACGCGGGGAGAAACGCTTCCGGTACATCGTACCTGTGAATTTCCCCACCCCGGGCAAGACCTATTACCAGAAGCCTTACTGGTACTCGATCATCGAATCCGGCTGGGCGGACTTCGCCTCTCAGATCCTCACCTTTAAAAAGGCATTGCTTGCCAACCAGATGTCCATCAAATACCATGTACAGCTGGCCGACAATTACTTTGAGGAAATCTTTGCCAGGGAAGGCATCACCGATGATAAGAGACGCAAGGAACGGGTGCGCAAGGAGTATAAATCCATCAATGATTTTCTATCGGGTGAAGCCAAAGCCGGCAAGAGTGTCATTTCGTACGTCAAGCAGACCATGGATGGCAAGGAGTTTCCCAGGATGAAGATCACCGCCCTGGAAAATCATTTCAAAGGAGGGGAATATATCGAAGATACCGAAGAGGTGAGCAACATCATGAGCTATGGCCTGGGCGTGCACCCCTCGTTGATCGGTGCTTCGCCAGGCAAGAACAAAGGTTCGTTTTCCGGTACTGACAAGCGCGAGCTTTTTATCATCAAGCAGGCTCTGCTCAAGCCTGTCCGGGATATGATCCTCCGTCCCTTTTACCTGATCAAGGCCATCAACCGCTGGCCCGAAGATATCCAGTTCGGGATCCCCGACCTGGTGCTGACCACACTGGACGAGAACACGGGAAGTGAACGCAAAATAAGCTAACTAATGGAAGACACCCTTTTCACCGGCATGGAGGATATCCAGAAGTACGTGGCCGTAAGCCTGACTTCTTCTGAGGATGTGATCCATCCCTACCTGAAGCAGGCCACCTCCAAGTACCTGGTTCCCATCTTAGGTCAGGACACCATTGAAGTGTTCCGACAGGTGGTCCATGGATCCTCATCGGGTGAGGAGCCGGAGCTCATGGATGCCATCTACCTGACCAAGCTGGCTATTGCCCGCTTTGCCTATTATCTGGCTATCTCCATGCTAAACGTACATATAGGTGATGCAGGGATCATGGTGGCATCCACCTCGAACCTGGCACCGGCCTCCAAGCACCGTACCGACGAGCTCAAGGCCGATCTGCTGGCAAGCGGATGGGATGCGGTGAACCTTCTGCTAAAGCATCTGGACAGGTACAAGGATGAGCTTGCGGATCTTTTCACTGAGGAGCTCTCGGCGATGTATTGGCTGTTTGTCACCAACGCCGATGAGTACAACCGGTTTGTGAACATCGAGCACTCGTTCCTGAGGTTCTACAACCTTCGCCAGGCGATCGAGCGGGCCGAGCTGCTGCACCTAATGCCTGTGCTTTCACAGGAGCTCTATGGCGAGCTCAAAGCCCAGGTGCGCCAGGGCGAGGTCTCTGAGGCCAATCAGCAGCTTTTACTTCCCATAAAGGCTTTTGTGTGCTATAAAAGCGCCCAGCAGGAGATCGATCCCCGGTACGGCGCCTATGCCGATCATACCCTGGCATACCTGAAGCGCTATCTGGATGATCACCTTGAAGACTATCCGCTGTATGCCAATAGCTCGGTGTATGATCCCAGCAAAACATCCTATTGTGTTTTTGAAAATGATGATGAACATGGCTTTTTTGTTTTTCAGTGATCCCAACATGCAGTACCTCTCTGAGATCCTCATATCCTCCATTGTATTTACGATGGTGGCCAATGCCGGGGTGCTGGTGGCCTTTTATTTCAACACCAAGTACCAGCTGCGCAAGCACGATAAGGACATTGAATGCCTGATGCAGGAACTCAAACAAAAAGCCGATACCGTTTCTCTGGATGACCTGAAACGTGACCTGAACCAGAAGTTTGCCTGTATTGACGACAAACTCAACAACATATACGACCATTTAATTAACCATAAATACTAATACCATGGAAGCAATCTGGCAATTCATTACCGGCCATTTAGCCGAGCTGATTTTTGGCATTCTGGCATTTGCTGAAATCATCGTTCGTCTTACACCGACTAAAAAGGACGATTCGATCCTGAATTTCATCATAACCATCATTGACGCTCTTTTCCCAAATAGGAAAAAGAACGGTGGTAAATTTAAGCTCACCAGCCAGGTAAAAGAAACGAATCAGCCTAAAGACATGTTCTAGCCGAT
>Ga0209507_1000925_pt1 | contig 26304 bp, 35 predicted proteins | sample AD_UKC028_MetaG_FD_184414 | JGI IMG/M metagenome (GOLD analysis project Ga0209507, IMG submission 184414) | Active sludge microbial communities of municipal wastewater-treating anaerobic digesters from USA - AD_UKC028_MetaG (SPAdes) (version 2) | ecosystem: Engineered > Bioreactor > Anaerobic >...
GGTAGTCCAGCCCACGGCTCGGGTTCTGGAAGAATTTCAATGACTTATGCAAACATTTATTTATCAATGACTTATGGAAGCGACCGTAACGCCTATCGATGACCTTTGGTGGACCGCCACCAAGTTTAGCGACACGCTGAAAGTGGATCGTCGGGTCTGTCAACAAGCGCTGGAAACCGCGCCTTACAGAATGATCGGCAAGCGGCAAGTTTGGCATGTGCGTGAAGGGTTCGAGGCCATTTACCGCCGCAAATACGGCCTGGACAGCGCCAGCGATACCGTCAATCCCGCCAAGTTGCCGCCTAAAGACCGGCTGGATCACTTCAAAGCCGAACGCGAGCGCCTCAAGCTAGCCCAGGAAGTCCGCGCCCTGCTTCCGGCTGTCGAGGTAGAAGCGGTCGCCGGCGAGGCGTTTAAGGTCATCGCCCAGGCCATTGACGTGCTCCCCGATACCCTGGAACGCGACGGCCATTTAAGCCCGGATGCCGTCGCTCTGGTGCAACGCATCCTCGATCAAGCCCGAGAGAGGTTGTACGAGGCGATCACTGGCTTAACGGCGAAACCACAAGTAGATTGATGACCGCTCTTTCCATTCTGCAATCCGCCGCTGAAATCCTGCGCCCGCCGCGACGGATGCCGGTCGCTGAAGCGGCGAGTCGCTACCTGCATATCCACCGGCCTGGCAGCGACAGTTCCGCGTGGCGGGCTGACTTGGTTCCCTACATGGTAGAGCCGATGAACCGGCTGGCGGACCGTACCATCGAGGCCGTCATCTTTGTCGGGCCGGCGCGAACCGGCAAAACCGCCGCGCTGGTACTGGGCTGGATGGCCTATGCCGTCTGCTGTGATCCTGGCGACTTCCTAATTCTAAACACCTCGGAAGCGACGGCCCGCGATTTTTCCAAAGACGACATAGCCCGCGCTCATCGCCATTCGCCGGAACTCAAGGCCCGGCTATCGTCTTATGCCAGTGACGACAACGTATTTGATAAGCAATACCGGCATGGAATGCGCTTGTTACTCGGGTGGCCCAGCATCAATCAACTGTCTGGCCGCACCTTACGCTATGTCGCCATCACGGACTATGACCGGATGACCGACAACATTGATGGCGAAGGTGATCCCTATACCCTGGCCAGCAAGCGGGTACAGACATTCCTGAGTGCCGGGCGCGTCTGCGTGGAATCGTCGCCTGGCTGGCTAATCGAAGACGCCAAATGGCAATACCGCGACCCGCACGAAGGCCCGCCGTGCAAGGGGATTTTCGGCCTGTACAATCAGGGCGACCGCCGCCGCTGGTACTGGCCCTGCCCGGACTGCGGGATGTACTTTACCGCCGCACCCGGGCCGGATGCGCTGATCGAAGTCGAAGGAGAGGCGCGGTTGATCTGCCCGCATTGCGGGGCCGCCATTGGTCGCGACAAGAAGCGGACGATGAACGCGGCGGGCGTCTGGCTGGCATCAGGGCAAACCATCAGCATGGACGGCGTGATAACCGGAGAGCCGCCGAAATCCAAGCTGGCCAGCTATTGGCTGACTGGCCCGGCGGCGGTCTATCAAAGCTGGGATTCTCTCTGGCGTAAGGTGCAGGCCGCGCAGGAAGACCTGGACAAGACCGGCGCCGAGGAACGGTTGCAGGCGGTCATGAGCGGCGATTTCGGCATGGCCTATCGGCCTCGCCAACTGCACGTCATCCGCGATCCGCGTATCCTGCAAGAACGCGCAGAAGACGTACAGAAACGCACGATTCCGCCCGGCGTCTGTTTTCTCACGGCGGCGGTTGACGTGCAGAAAAATCGTTTTGTGGTGCAGGTCGTGGGCTGGGGTCAGGACGGCGAACGCTGGCTGGTTGACCGTTATAACTTGCGCTGGTCACGTCGCAAGGGTGGCAACGACGAGCCGGAGCCGATTGATCCAGCGGGCCGTCTGGAAGACTGGGCGCTACTGATCGATCAAGTCATCCGCAAGCCCTATCCGTTCGTCCACGACGAAACGCAAGGACTGGCGCCACTGATGACCGCTGTCGATTCAGGCGGCAAGGCGGGTGTCACCGAGCGGGCCTATCTGTTCTGGCGGCAAGCCCGCCGTTCCGGCGCCAGCCGCAGCTTGATGTTGGTGAAAGGATCCAGCAGCAAGGACGGGCCGCGCATCTCAAAATCCTATCCTGATGCTTCTAAGCGCCAAGACCGGAAAGCGAATGCTCGGGGTGAAATTCCCGTGTGGCTGCTCAATACCTTGATACTGAAAGACGCGCTGGCGGCTGACATGGAGCGCACTGAACCCGGACCGGGTTATATTCACTGGCCGGCCTGGCTGGGCGGCTGGTTTTTCGAGGAACTGACGGCCGAAGTGCGGACCGCCAAGGGCTGGGAGAATGCCGGCGGGGCCCGTAACGAGGCGATGGATTTGATGGTGTACAACCAGGCCGCCTGGCTTTGTCTGCGCGCGGAACGGTTGGACTGGAACAATCCGCCCACCTGGGCGCAACCGATTCGCTCGGCGATCCCGATTAAGTCGGGGGAACCTGTCGCCGCATCCAAACCACCACCACCCAAACCGAAGCCGTCACCGCCCGCTGGTGGCGGATTTATCAATCGACCTGTTGGAGTTCCGTGGATACGATGACAGCACCAAAAGGACGAATCACGTTCATTCGCGGACGGATCAAATTTGGGGGGCATCGGAACTTGGCCTGTGTTTTCAACGAAACAGATTCTTCAGTCAATTATATATGAGTAAATTAACATGACTACCAACGTTACGGAAACGCATGATGGGGAAGTTGACAAGCTTGCAGCAACCTTCCCGAGCATTGATCTAGTGTATCCATTGGCTGTTTCCGCGTATGACACAGCAATAAAACGGTTTGATAGTGTAGACGCCCGGCTACAGACAATCACAGCCTATGTAGCTGCGGTTTCTGTGGTCGTTCCGTCAATAGCTAACACGCGGGGCATAGCCTTTGCTTCTTTCTGGTTTTATCTCGCTGTAGCTCTTTTTGTGGTTGCGTCAGTTATTGGTATTTGCGCCAGGCTATACGGAACCCTGAGCGTATTAAGTCCTAAATCTTTATTTAATCACTGGACAAATAAGTCTCAAATAGAATTCAAGAAGGATTTTATCTATTTTTCCGCTAATGACTTTGAGCGAAACAAGATCATCGTCTTGAACAAGTGGCGGATGGCCGTGGCTATCAGCGTCATCTTTCTATTGCAGGTTGCTTGCCTGTTTGCGTGGGTGATCCTTTGCCCCTAAGTGGAGTTCCTGGAATAATAAACTCGATAGTTTCCACCGTGGGTAAGTATTTGTTTATGTATGGTTTTAAGGCGTTTACACTCAAATATCCACCAAGGCAGTTAGCCATTCACGCAAAATATTTTTGAAAAGTAGTTGACAGTCTACCGGATGGATGTATACTAACAATCAAGAAGCGAGTGAATCAACCGGAGAGAGAAGATGAACTTGATCGAAAGCATTACCAGAAATCATCGCCGTATTGAAATCAACAATCGCAATTGTGGTGGGTTAGGGTCATGGTACCAAGTATCATTTTCTGTAGAAACTTGGGGCTGCGGATGGAAACATGCCGGGGTTAAGACTTTCGCCAAAGAAGCAAGCGCCAAGAAAGCTGCGGAACTATTTTTGAACAAATGAAGAGTTCTCACGGCGGCACCAGGGACGGGGCCGGACGTAAACCGATCCCGGCCACGCTCATGAAGAGCGTCAAGCTTACGCCTGCCCAATGGGAACGGGCGCGTCTTATCGGCGATGGCAACTCGGCGGAGGGTATCCGCCGCGCCCTGGATGCGTGGCAGGCTAACAAGTAGATAACCCGCAAAAACGAGGTATTATGAAAAACTGGCAACACCCCACCGGCAACACTCCCAAAACCGTCGCCCTGGTCTGCCTCGGACCCTCGCGCAATGCCTACATCAACGCTTGGCTGGCGCAAGACCTGTCAGAAGCGGTGTGCGGCTTGGATGAAATCTGGACGCTAAATCGGGGTATCGGGGTTTTCCAGCACGACCTGGGCTTTGTGATGGATCATATTCAGGGCGAGGCTGACAAATATCCTCGCTATGGTGCCTTGCTCTGGAAACATGACAAGCCCATCATCACCAGCGATAATTGCGCCGGCTGGCCGGAACATGTTCGCAAGTTGCCGATTCGGGAAATGTGGCGCTGGGTATCGGAGACGATAAATCCGATGCACGGCGACTGGTATCACAACAGCCTTGCCTACATCCTGCTCTATGCTGCATTTATTGGGGTACGCGATTTGCGAGTCTTTGGCGCCGATTATTCGATGCACTCCTCCGGTACCGTGGAGGACGGCCATCCCAACGTAGCCTATTGGGTCGGAAAGCTGGAAGCGACTGGGATGGTAGTGACCACGCCCGCCGATTCCAGTTTTCTCAACGCCAATCAGCGCGGCCACATCTACGGCTACCAGCGTGATCCGCGCATCATCCCCGCCAACCGTGCCCGGTTCCGAGCACTGGTCGGACTGGATCCGGACGAGGATAGTACCGCGCTACTCAGCGCCGAACGGCAGGTAGGTGTGGATATCAGCGATATTCAGGCCGATCACGTCGCCCGCTATCAATGGGCAGCCAGCAAGATTCGCGGCGACCGGGTATTGGATTTGGGCAGCGGCTGCGGCTACGGTAGCGCGATCCTGGCTGATGCCGGGGCGCGACTGGTATCTGGGTACGATCTATCGGCCGAGTCGGTGGCCTATGCGCAAGCGCACCACGCCCGCCCGCCAGTCACGCAGGAAGTAGCTGACTTTGACGGCAAGCAGATTCCAAACGAGGCGGATAGCGCGGTGGCTTTTGAGATCATTGAACATCTGGCCAATCCAAAGCCGCTACTGGCTGGGCTGCGGGTCAAACGGCTATTCGCCAGCGTGCCAAACGAGCGGGTTGTCCCGTACAGCCCGGAAACCGCGCCGTTCCACCAGCGCCATTACACGCCGGAGCAATTCAAGGATTTGTTACGCGATTGCGGTTGGCTGGTGGCGGAATGGCACGGGCAGGATGGGCCGAAAAGTCCGGTCGGGCCGCTGGAGAAAACCAGCCGGACCCTGATTGTCGAAGCCGTTCGGAAGCAGTAGCCATGCCCGCGCCGCGTTTCATCCAATGGGAAGGACAGGAATGGTCGATCAATCGCCTGGCGCGGGCGTATCACCTCCCAACCTCAACGCTAAATCATCGGCTGGAACGATTCGGTGAAACAGCGACCGGGATTCAGCGGGCGTTGGCGACCGGCATTGTGGATTGCCGGACAGCGGGACGGATTGGCGCTACCCGGTCACCGTGGCGGTATCCGGGCTGATTTGATTCGTTGATACCTCGCCGCCTGCCGGCAGCGGTTGGAACAATACCGCGCCGTCCGCAGCGCGGTGAAGGAATGCCCGCACACCGGGCAGGTATGCGGGACTTTGGGGCGCAAGGCCCCGAGGGCGTGACCGGGGGAGGTCATATTTTCTTGATCTCTACTGCCCCGTGGGGCGGGCGGGTTGCGCCAGCGTAGAGCCAAGCGCGCATGGCCCTGATTCGGTAGCGTTCACCGGCGAAGTACCGGAGATCGCGGTGGGCTTGCCATCCCTTGCCGGTCTTCGGGTTGATCGTCTGCCAGTAGACGACCGCGCAATCCTCGTTAATCGAAACGGTCCAGGCTTTTCCGGCTTTGATCTTCTGATATTCGTTCATAGTCTTGCTCCTGGTTGGATTTCTCTCTACGTTGAAAGTAAGATAATACCTTACCGTTACCGTGTCAAGTTATTCTTAAAGGGCTATTGCAATTATTTTTGCGGCTATTACAATCCTGCTTGCAATTTTGCAAATGGGAGAAAGAAATGCTTTTAAGTGATATCAGCGTTCAGGGCGCGGTGGGAACTTTGCTAACCACCGACGAAATACTGGAAACTATTGCAGTTCTGAAAACCGAACTGCAACAGCGGGCGCGACAGGAACTAGCAGAAATAGACCGGCGCCGGAATGTTCTGCTTGATGTGCTGGGAGAAATGCCAGTGTCTTGCGATGACGAGGATGATGAAAAGCCGCCTCGGTCGCGCGGGTCGGTCAATCCGCCGAAGTACCGAAATCCCGAGAATCCCGAGCAGACGTGGAGTGGGCGCGGCAAGCGGCCGGCGTGGGTCGTGAATTACTTGAACGAACCAGCCCACCTGCTACAGGATGTGTTGATTCCCTGATCCCGCCGTCATTGAATAACCGCCCTCCGGGCGGTTTTTTATTGAATTACAAATCCCGCAGTTGTTTGACGTTGCCTTCCAGGGCGGCACGAACGGCGCGCAGGGCGTCCAACTGTCCGCCCAGCATGAAGCGGGTGGCCTCGAATTGCGTGTTGCCGCCTGCCCATCGGGCTAAGCCGCTCTCGGTGCGGGCGATGGCAGCACCGAGCAGGGCCAGCAGTTCCAGCCGCTTGACTTCGGCCGGGTCGGGAACGGCGGGACGATAGGCCAGGGCAGGTTCGGACTGGACGGCGGCGGGAGTCGGTTTGGTTTCTGGCATGGAAGGTTCCTCAATTTGGCTTGCCAAATTATACAGACATCTTGACATTTGAGTATCACCGCGCTTAACGCCGCGCATGGCTCTATTTACCGATATTCCCTTAGCGACGCTCAAGACCTACCGCAGCGAGGCCCAAACCGCGCTGCACCAGATTTTGACGCTTAAACGTGTCGCCCGTATCACGACCGCCGATGGCAAAACCGTGGCGTTCGGACCATCCGACATCGCCCAGCTTCGTTCCTACCTGCATTCGCTGGATAGCGCGATAGCGATCCTGGAAGGCACGACCGGCGCCGGCCTGCCCTACTCGGTGGCGACATGGACGCGCTGACCCGGATTCTCGCCGCCATCGCTCCAGGTTGGGCTGCGTCCCGCGTCGCCGGGCAAGCTCGGCTAGCGGCCGCGCAACGGCTGTATGAGGCGGTCAAGATCACCGCTCAACGGCCGCGCCGGGGCGGTCCGCAATCCAGCGATGCGGTCATGGATGCCGCCAAGGGCAACATGCGGGAGTTCGCCCGCCACCTCGACGAAAACCACGACCTCGCCATCGGCGTCCTCGACGACCTCGTAACCAACATTATCGGCGCCGGGGCTGGCATCGAACCGCTGGCGGTGCGCGGTCCCAACCGCGAACCGGCCACGGACCTGAACCGGCAACTGGCCGACCTGTGGGCCGAGTTCTGGCTGTCGCCGGAAGTGACTGGCGAACTATCTGGCCCGGAGGTGGAACGGCTGCTATGCCGGTCGTGGCTGCGGGACGGCGAGGTTTTCGCTCAACACGTTATCGCCCCAATCGCGCCTTATGCGACTCGCGTCCCCTACGCGCTGGAGCTGCTGGAATCCGATTTCCTGCCCTATGACCTTACCAGGCCAGACAGCCGGGTGACGCACGGCGTCCAAAAAGACGGCTGGAATCGGCCGGTCGGCTATTGGTTCAGCAAAGTTCATCCCGGCAATCAAACATTCAACCTGCAATCGTCCGAGTTGGTTTGGAAGCCCGCCGATTCGATCATGCACCTCAAATTCGTGCGCCGCTTGCACCAGACGCGCGGCGTATCGATCTTCCACGGCGTGCTGACTCGCCTGGATGATCTAAAGGACTACGAGGAATCCGAGCGCATCGCCGCCCGCGTGGCCGCTGCCCTGACTGCTTATATCCGGCGGGATATTGGGCTGGCCGCCGAGACGGTGGTGGCCGGCGAGGATAGCGAGACGACCTCCGTCCGCACATTTGCGATGGAGCCGGGCCTGGTGTTCGACGGACTGCTGCCCGGTGAAGACGTGGGCACCATCGATTCCAAGCGCCCGAATCCGAACCTGGAACAGTTCCGCAACGCCATGTTGCGGGCAGTCGCGGCCGGGACCGGGACGCGCTTTTCCAGCATCGCCAAGAATTACAACGGCACCTACTCGGCTCAGCGACAAGAACTCGTCGAAGCCGTCACCCATTACCGCCGCCTGTTTGATTACCTACGCGCCCGCTTTTACTTGCCAGTCTGGAAACGGTTCGTCGATGCCAGCCGGCTGGCCGGGCTGGTGCGAATTCCGGCTGGCGTTGATCAGATGAGCATCTACCGCCCGGAAGTGCGTCCGCCGAATATGCCGTGGATCGATCCGCTCAAGGAAATCAAGGCGTACCAGGGCATGGTGGAATCCGGGTTCCGGTCACGCCATCAGGTGATCCGCGATCTTGGTTCCGACCCGGCCACGGTGGACGCGCAACTTGAGGCGGACCCGCTGGATATCCGCCCGGCACCCAAACAGGTCGAGATGATGGGGCCAGTGGCGGCGCCGAAAACACCGGATGAAGAAAATAAAGACAATCAAGATGAACTGGAGGAAGCGGCATGAACGCAGCCTGTAGCGATGGCGGAAAGGAAAAGAAGGGCAAGCCGAAATGAACGCGCGTGACTTGTCCGGCCAGCGCTTCGAACGGCTGGCCACGCTGGAAACCCGAGAAGCGAATGCCGACGCCCGTACTGTGCCCGCCGCGTTATCCAGTGAAGCGCCGGTCAAGCGGCCGTGGGGAACGGAAATTCTGGTGCATACCGCCGATGCCGCCGACCTGGCGCGCGCTTCCGATGGCCTGCCGCTGCTCTGGAATCATGACACCGGCACCCCGATTGGTCGGGTTGAAGGCGTCCGGCTGAAAGACGGCAAGTTACGGGGCACGCTACGTTTCTCCCGCAACACCCGCGCTGAAGAGATTTTTCAAGATGTTCGGGAAGGTTTTTTGAAAGACATCTCCATCGGTTATCAAATTAACCGCTGGGAGGAATCCGCTGATGGCGATGACGTCCGGGTGACCGGATGGGAATTGCTGGAGGCTTCAGTAGTGACGGTTCCGGCTGATTCATCGGTCGGGATGAACCGATCTTTAACTCAAGAGGGTAAACCCATGACCGATGAAACCAAACAGCCAGAAGCCGAGTCCGGTTCCGCGCCGGTGATCGATATCGCCAGCAAAACCAAGCGTGAATATCTGATTGCCGAACGTGCCGGCGAGCAGAAGGCCATTAAGGCCGAACGCGAGCGCAGCACTCAAATCAGCGAAATGTTTGAGAACGACCTCATCCCCCGCGAGCCGTATTACGCGGCCCTGCGCGCCCGCGCCATTAATGAAGGATGGTCGGTGGATGGCGCCCGCAAGATTTTGTTCGAGGTACTGGGGGGGGCGGTGGAGCCGGCTGTTGATTGGTCCAGCGTGACCGATGGGGCTGGTGGAATCCGCGTGGCCACTCACGACCATCAGTTACCCCCGGTGGTGTTGCCGGACCGCAGCCAGCGTAAGACCCTGGGCGGCGCTATCCAGCAGGGCGCCGACGAGCGCGACAAGTTCCGCGACGGCATGGCGCACGGGCTACTGGTACGCTCCGGTGTGCTGGACAAGCGCGAGGATATCGACAAGGCCCGTGAGGGCGGGATGGTCGGCAAGAGTCTGCGGACCCTGGCCGGCGACTTCTGCCGGATGGTCGGGATCAGTACCGCCAGCTTGAGCGATGAAGACCTGGCCGGTCGGGCTTTGGCTTATCGCAGCGCGGTCGGTCAAACCACCAGCGATTTTACCAACATCCTCGCCAACGTCGCCAACAAGGCGCTGTTGCAGGGCTGGGACGAGGCGCCGGAAACGTGGATGACCTGGACCCGGCGCGGCACCTTGCCCGACTTCAAGACCGCCGAAATCAGCGGCATCAGCGGCTTTACCTCGCTGGACGTGGTTCCCGAGGACGGCGATATCACATATGGAAAGTTCACAGATCGCAAGGAAACGATCAAGCTGGTGAGCTACGGCAAGAAATACCGAGTGAGCCGCCGCCTGATCATCAACGACGACCTGCAAGCACTAGTTGCTATCCCTCGCGCCATGGGCCGGGCCGCTAACCGCAAGGTCGGCGATATTACCTATGCGCTGCTGGATTCGACGGGTCCGACCCTGAATCAGGATAGCGTGGTGTTATTCCATACCGTGACTCACAAAAACCTGGTGGAAGCCAGCACCGCGCCGACCGTGGCCACCCTGAATACCGCCAATGTCGCGATGGCTCGCCAGACCGACCCCAATACCAGCGCCGTGCTCAATATCGTGCCGCGCTATCTGGTCGTGCCGAAGACTCTGGAAAATACCGCTCGAATACTGATGAGTGCTATTTATGATCCAGCCGGTTCCGCCAGTTCCTTGCAACCGAACCCGTTCAGCGGCCGCTACGAGGTCATTGCCGACGCGCGACTCGACGGACAGACTGCCGGTACCGCCGCCTGGTATCTGTTTGCTGACCCGAATATCTTCGATACCTTCGAGGTGTCGTTCCTAAACGGGATGGCCGAACCCTACATGCGCGAGAATCAGGAATGGGACGGACAAGGCGTCAGCTACATGATCGGTGTGGACTTCGGCGTCGCCGCGCTCGATTTTCGGGCCGTACATAAGTATCGCGGGTCTTGATTTTGATTGATTGATGCGCCGGGCTTCGGCCCGGCTCTCTCCCCTGATTTGAGGTGATTGAAATGGCTCAAACTTTATCCGAAGGCGAAGTCTTCAACTATACGACCACCGGCGCGGTGGCGAACGGTGCGCTATTGGTAGTCGGGCAACGGGTCGGCGTGGCGCTGACATCCGCGACCGGAGCCGGCCAGGTTATCGGCCTGGCCGTGGAAGGCGTTTTCGACGTGGCTTGCGCGACCACCGGGACGATGGCGGCAGGCACTGCGGCCCATTACCGAATTGCCACAACCGGCACCAAGGTTATGAAAGCGGTGATCCTGGCGGCGGCAACCGGCACTACCAGCGGCATGGCGCGCACTATCGGAACGTTCTGGGAGAGCAAAACCAGCGGAGCGACCCGCACCACGATCAAGGTCAAGTTGATCGGCGGCCCGATGTGCTGGGCGTGATATGAAAAACGCTTGGGTCTACCTCAATCAATCCACCGAACCCATCGCCGTTGAATTATGGGCGATCATCGGCTGGGAATGATCACCAATGGCGGAATCGCTGTTTGACACGATCATGACGGACTCGGCAATCCCGGCCATCGAAACGGTGTTCGGGATTACCGCCACACATACCAATGCGGATGGCGATGAAATTGCAGTGACGATTATCCTGCAATCCGAATTAGTGCCGACGGGCGAATTCGGTGAGCGAATGGAAATGCGCTATACTATCGAACTCGATAAGGCCCTGGCGGCATCTATCGGCGATACTTTCTCGGTAGAGAATGACCCGACCGATGAGGATGCTGATCCCGATCCGACGATCTGGAAAACGACCCAGCTATTGGCTGACGATGGCTATCTACAGAAGTTCTCGGTGATTGAAGCATGAGCGCCAAGGCGGCCATTGCCGCGCTGAAAGTCCAACTTGCGACGGTCTATACCACGCTGACTGGACGCCCGGCTTTGGAAACGACCAGCGCCACGTTGCCGGTCATTACGGTCTACAGCACTGGCGATTCGCGCGCAGCCGATCAAGATTACAGCGATCTAACATTCACCCGGCGGCTGACGATTGAGGTAAAGATCGCGGCGACCGCGACCTATGATAGCGTGTTGGACGATGCGCTGGCCGCGATTCGCGCTGTGATTGATCAGGATGCTTTGACGGGGGCCTGGTGGGGCGGCAATTCCCTGCGTGTGCAGGAAACCAATGCTGCCTTTTTCGCGCCAGCGCCGAATAGCAATGAGGCATTTTTGCAGATTAACCTGGAATTTGATTATCGCCCATGATTTCGCTGAGTGTTTGTACCCCCACATCCGGCTTGCTGCGGGCCGAATATGCGTTATCGCTGGCACAATTTTGCATGAATTTCATGGTGGAAGCGGTTGATCCGAATGAACCGCGCCAGCATATCGTATTGCGCCAATACCAGTCGTCCAGCATTAGCAACGGACGAGAGTATCTGGCGCGCACTTCGCTAGATGAAAACGCGACGCACATTCTGTTTATCGACGACGACATGAGTTTTGCGGCGGAAGTCCCTATGCTGCTATTGCGCCGGAACTTGCCGCTGGTCGCCTGCAATTACCGCATTCGCTTTCAAGGGATGCCGTTTTCTGCGTTCGCGCCAGACTTCCAAACCCGAATCGAAACCCGCGCCGATTCGCCCGATTTGGAGGAAGCCGGCGCTGCTGGTTTCGGCATGTGCCTAATTGCCCGCGAGGTATTCGAGGCCATTCCGCAGCCCTGGTTTCCGATCCAGTGGGACGCGGAATCAGGGACGTACTCGACAGAGGACACCCCGTTTTTCTGGAAAGCCCGTGAAGCGGGTTATCCGCTCATGATCGATAATGCGGCCAGTCGCCTGATTGGCCATCATGGCAGTTATTGTTACCGCTGGGATCAGCCCAGTTGATAGGAGCTTAATATGGCCGTTTTGACTGCTGCTGCTGTTTATTACGAGAGCGCCCAAACCCCGGTTGCGTTTGCTGCAATGACCGGAAATACTGCTCGCACTACGTACAGCCTGACTAGCAAGCCGTGGAGTTCGGTTGTTGTTACTGCGGGCGTTGACCCTTATACGGTCGGGCCTTATGGCGTGATGACCGGTGGCGAGGTCACGGCAGGGGTCGCTAACGATGCAGTACGGCTGGCCGCTCTGACGGCGATGATGCCGGCCGTGGCGAGCGCCAGCGCGACGACGGGCGTAGTGACGGTGAGCGCGGTGACCGATGATTCATTGACCGCTACCCGTGGCACCAGCGCCGGGACGGCCTATCGGATTTCGTCGCTCACGATCACCAGCGCGGGCGCTGCGGCGATGGTAGCAGCGGATGGATCTACCGCCTTTGTAGCCACGCGCGGCGCTGCGGGCGGCCCACCCTCTATCCCGCTGGGCAGCATCGAAGTGGCTCAGGTCAAGCTGACCACATCAACGGCGGCGGCGGTGGCGTCTAGCGAAATCTATCAAGTAGTCGGCGATAGCCTGGAGAGGTACGATTATCCGGTCTACAGTACCGATCCGATTCGGGGGCAGATTACTTTCTCCGCTGCGTTGCCGCTGACGCATGGCACTTCGGCTGTCGCTGCCGCCACCGCCGCCAAGCTGGTTTATGCCCGCGTCGCCACGCCGGTTTTTGCCGAAATCAGCCGCGCCCGCAACTGGGTACCGGCGGAAACCAGCAACTCGACGAATTCCGAACAGTATTATGATCTTACCCTCGGCAACTATAGTTCCAGCCTCAATCAGGCCACGTTCGAAGCGGCGCTGACGGATGGAGTGACCGATGCCCTACTAGCCAAGCGCGGGATAAACCTACTGTTCAAATTCGTCCCGGATAAGAACAAGGTGCCCTATCAGATTACCCAGGGGGTGCTGGGTATAGCGCGGTCGTTTGCAGTTGGTGCTAATCCAACGGTCAGCTTTACGGTATCACCACTTCAAGAGTCCGTAGATTTTGCGTCATGACGATCAAGACAGACGGAGGCGATCTTATCTCCTATATTGATGCGATTATGCTAGAAATTTTGCAATGCATCAGGAATAAGATCGCTTATGAATATTGATGAGCGTTTAGATCAAAGCATCAGGCCCGCTAATTGTCCATTTTGCGCATCTTCAAAAATCACTTTTAGCAAACAGGAAATTGCTGGGGTGACTAATAAATTTGCGTATTGGCTGCGCTGCTTGGATTGCCAGGCGACCGGCCCTATTGCTGATAACCAAAAGAATGCCGCGCAAAAAAGGGGATTGAAAAGTGACATTTGACATCGAGCGTTTTCGCGGCGCGGCATTAGCGCCGCGCCAAGCGACTGTACCGGTCCCTGACCTGGCGCACTGGTTTAACGATGCGCCCGCTGAATGGATCGTGCGCGGACTGACCGGCGAAGAAATCGCCCGCAGCAATGAGGCCAGTGCGCGGCATAAACTGGTGGGCGTGGCGGTTGAGGCGCTGGCCAGTGCGTCAGCAGCGCAAGCGCAGCAAACCGAAGCACTGAAAGAACTACTGGGCTACGGCGCCAGTGTGCCGGAAGACCTGGCCAAGCGATTGGATCACCTGGTGTTCTGCTCTATCCAGCCCGTCATTGACCGCGATATTGCGGTACGGCTGTTCAGCCATTATCCGGTCGTGGCGTTCACGCTCACCAACAAAATCCTGGAATTGACCGGGTTGGGGGCGGATGTGGGAAAAGCGCCGCACTCTACAGCGACCCCCGCGTGAGCATTGCTTTATCGCTGTGCGACAAAAAAGGGCGGTTCCTATTTGAGGCTCTACCCGATTTATTACCACGGCGGCTCACAGCGGTAGAGTGCGAATTGTGGGGGATGTATTACGAGGATAAGTCCAGGGACTCGAAATAATGGCCACTCTACAACAGGTGATCGAACTCGTATTTGAGGGCGTCGATCATGCCAGTGAGACCGCCAAAAGTATCGGTTCAGGGCTGAATGCGCTTTCCGCCAGCGCCGAAGCGGTTGCCGATCCCTTCGCGGAACTCGCTGAACAAATCGAACTCACCGCTGCTGTCATAGGCGGCATGGCTGCTGTTATCGGAACGGTCGCCGTAAAAGCAGCTACGCAGTTTTCATCCGCGCTGTCTGATTTAGATCGATTTTTGCAAGCGGGCGAAGGCAGCGCAAACGACTATAAAATCTCTTTTCAAGATTTGGCTGTTGAATACGGCATTTCGGCGAATGATATTGCCAAGTCAACAGCGGATTGGTCGGCGGCAAACTTCAAAATCCAGGACTCACTTAAGCTGACTGAGTTAGCACTGAAGTATGCTGTTGCTGGACAATTAGACGCAGCAACATCGACCGATCTACTCAAAAAGCTTATGTCGGGTCTGAATGTCGAACAAGAAAACACCATTGAGACATTAAACCGCTGGGGCGATTTAGTTAATTTCGTTGCCGACAAATCGAAAGCAGATTTTAAGGAACTGGCGATTGCTGTTTCTGGATTGTCCCCATCATTCAGCACCAGTGGGGCATCCGCTGAACAGTTCGTTGCCATTATCAATTCCAGCGTTGAACTCTTCCAGTCCGGCTCGCAAGCAGCCGATGGTTTACGCACGATTATCGGACAAATTTCAAAGCCAACGAAAGACGCGGCAATCGCTTTAGAGGGTTTTGGTATTACGTTGAATGATGCAGGCGTCATTCAAGGGTCATTTTATCAGGCCATGACCAAAATTGCGGATAAATGGCCTGTCTTGACGGACGAACAGAAAAAGAGCGCCGCGCAAACGCTGGTTTCGTCAGAACGGGCTGATCAATTTAAGAACATTTTGGACACATGGCCACGCTCTACAGCAATAGCGGCACAGGCGATCAAGGAAAGCACAGGCTCTATTGCAGAAGAAACTGAAAGAGCATTAAAAAAAGCCGAAATCGCTTTTTCCCGTTTTGAACAATCCGTTAACAATCTATTAGCGGCGCTGGGCGAAAAGCTAACTCCAGTGACGCTGGACGTGACTGATTCGCTGAAGCAATTAGCTCAAGCTTTTCAAAAGCTCGTTGACAGCGGCGCACTTAAGCCTCTGTTTGATGTATTGGATCGACAGGGCGCGGAATTAGCAGAAACATTCCGCGCCATTGCCAAGAACTTGCCGGAGGCATTTGCTGGAGTTGATTTATCGCCGCTCGCTACGGCGCTGGAGAACCTCGGGGTTGCGTTCGGCGACTTGCTCGACTCATTGTTTGGCAAAATTGACTTAACGACAGTTGAGGGATTGCGGGATGCTTTACAATCTATCGTTAATGTTGGGACTTTATTTGTAAACTCGCTGGAAGGAATCATTAAATCATTAAAGCCCTTTGCTGAATCTATTCGCGGTGCCGTGACAGGATTTGCGCAACTGGATGAAGCTAGTCGGGTAGATTTCGGCCAATTCATCGGAACGATGCAGGTTATTGTTACGACCGGCCCGAAAGTCGCTGCGGCCATTTTGCTGGCGTCGGAAGCTGGCATTGAATGGGCGAAATCGGCATCTGGAGCTTTTGGCGTTCTGAAAGTGGCCATCAACACGCTTCAAATCACGTTTGATTTGACGGCGCTTGGCGCATTAAAAATCGCCGAAGTTATCACTGAAGCTAAATTGGCTTTCCTTGAATTAACCAATGGCGACTGGATTGAGCGGAATCGGTTAAAAAATGAAGTCCTGCCAGGGATTGCTGCATCAATTGATTCGTTCGCAAAGGCCGCAGACAGAAATGCTAAGGAATTAAAAGATGGATGGGCTTTGGCGACAGACGCCACCAACGACAAACTCAATTCACTCGCTGATGCGAATAAACGCGCTCAATTATCTGTAGAAAATTTTGCAAAAGCAAATCAAGATGCTGGCAAGGCGACAAGCGAATCAGTAAAAGATTATGATGGCATTCTTGCTGTACTAAACAAAATAGAACCGTCTACAGCAAGCGCAATAGTTTCATTAGATAAGCTGAAAGATATTTCTGAAAATGGGTTGGCTGTTAAAGGTGGATTTGAGTTTAACGATGAGTCTATTAAAAACCTAAAAAAAACCTGGGATGAAAATGGAAATCCAGTCTTTACGGCTATTGACAATGCTTCTATAAAAGCTACAGGAGCCTTTGCTGTTATTGGCGATTCCGCCAGAAAAACCGCAAAAGATGTTGAAGATACCACTAAAAAATCAGACGAATTCCTCGTCAAGATGGAAGAAATCGCCAGCAATGAGCGGATCAAGACCATCGAGGCGACTATCTCGTTAAACGTTGCAGAACTGGAAGCACAGACAAAGCAAGTCGAAGCCACATTTAAGAGTATTGACAATACTATATCCAGCACAGGTGATTTAATTGGGAGTTTGTTTGGGAGTTTGAATTCTGCCAAGGATACCTGGACGCAATGGGAAATCACAGAGCAGATTGCGCTGGAAAATGAACGGCGCGAACGTGCACTCAAGCTGCAAGAAAAGCTGACAGAGGCGCAGATCGACGCGCTCTATGCGCGCACGCGCGCGATCAATCAAGGCAATGCGTTAATTACTGTGGACGGGAGCAATTTAGCCCCCCACATTGAAGCTATCATGTGGGAATTTTTCAGGTCGATCCAAATCAGGGTCAATGCAGAATTCAGCGAATTTTTGCTGGGACTGCCCACAGCGACGGCATAATAAAACATGGCGATCAACGTTTACTATTCAACTGACACCAGTGCGCCCACTCTTAACTATACCGCTAGCGCACTAATCGGGGTACTTACGGCTTGTTTGGTGGATGGTTACGGGAGCAAGTCCGCCGCTGGCTGGTCGCTCACCAACCCGGGCACAAATGCCAGGGTCTATCGCCCTGTTTCCGGGAATCGGTTTTATCTCTATGTCAGTGACCCCCTGTCGGTAAATGCGCGTGTCTGGTCCTATGAAACACTCTACACCAATAAAATTCCTACTAATGCTCAACTCTCTGGCGGCGGGTACTGGCGCAAATCAAGCACGTCGGACAGTACCGCACGCCCCTGGATCGTCGTTGCTGGAGATAGCTATCTGTATTTGTGGATTGACGTTCAGGATGAGCCTTTAGCAGGGTTGCTCTACTTTTTCGGGGATTTAATCCCGGATATGGCTGATGACGCCTGGCATACTTTATTGTACGCAGCCACGTCGGCCATCAATGAGAGCGAGTTGACTACGCTCCAGTTTTCTAGCATTTCCGGGCACTGGCTACAACGCTCTTATGATGGAGCCACATACAGTTCCCTGTGCGGGAAATGTTCGTCGCAGTATGGCGGTAATAACCGAATTGGTAGCACTGTCCATACAAACTATCCGCCATTGCGCCTCGCGCCCGTTGTTGTGCATTCCGGCAGCGATCCTTATGAGCCGCGCGGGGAACTGCCGGGACTGCTGCAAATGCTGGGTGATACTGGCGCGCATTTAGACACATTTTCAGGGACAGGCAGTTTGGCCGGGCAAACATGGCTGATTATGACCGGCTTTCTCGACGCCAAATGGGCACTGAGGATTGCCTAAATGGCGGACTTAGGCACGCTCACAACCCGGGAGCCGGAACGCTATATGATGCGCACCGTCCCGATCTGGGACCAAAGACCCGGCACGGTATGGCTCTCAAAAGACGTAAGCGGCGTACTATCGGGGACCGTGCAGGAAGAGTCGCCGCCAGAATCCGGTACTTATGTTGCGAAAGCAGGGGTGCTGGTGGGTCTGTTATGGCGACCTACGCTGCGGCTCATTGCGACCACCGTCAGCGCCGGCGATGGCACTTATAGCTTTTCGGGATTGGATACGACCGCTACTGGACTTTATGTCGCGGTCGCCCTGGACGACGCCACAACGCCCGTCTGGAATGTGGCGGCGGCTGATTTGTTGACACCGGCATGAGCGACTACATCCCCCCCGCTGGTAATGCCGTCGTCCTGCGCTTGGGTGGTGCGGCCTATACCGCACCAGCGGGAAACGCGGTTGTTCTGCGTTTTGCGACGACAGGCGGCATCCCGGAAGCTCCGGCTGTCGTAGTGCCCGAAGGGATTACTCCACGGTTTCGCTGCACGCTCACGGGGGCGCCGGACAGCCTGCCTGATGTCCTACTGGCGGCCCGTTCGTGGCAGGGCACGCGCCATAACGCCACGCGCCAAAGCTATATCGGGGTGGTCTGTAGCGCGGCGCAATTGGATGCTATTGAGGCCCGCCCCAGCGGAGAATTGGTGATCGAGTGGGGCTGGACGGGGGCATGGATTGAGTTGTTGCGTTGCCCGTTGCAGACGATTCGGCGGGATCGTGGGGCGCGGGCTGATACGCTTACGGTGTCTGGCACGGCGACGCTGGCGGTTCCAACGGTGTATCAGGCCACACTGGCCGCCGTCAGCCGCCGAGCACGGCAAAACAGCAGCTATCGGCGCTGGCTGGCGTTCGATCCTCGCATTCGGCCAGGGTATCAAATCGTGGACGGAGCGGTCACATTCATGGCGGACTATCTGACCTACAACGCCTCTCCAAGCTCGGCCATTTTGGAAGTGGGACAATACCAATGACACCCGTTATCGGTCTATGCGCAAAAACCTTTGATCCGCTGGGTGCGGTGTTGCTGCACAACGTTTACGCGCCGAATGCGCCCGATGCCGGCCGCCGCGTGACACGCACAGCCACGCTGGACGGCGAATGCAGCATCTTTGATGGAGGGGCAACAGTGGCGGACGCTACCATCCAGCTTAGCGTGAGTGCGCCCACTGCTACTGTTGTCGCTGCGGTGCAGCGCCTATGTATGCTGTATGCCCGCATCATACTGACGCTGCCCGGAGGATGTTACGATGTGGTGCCGGAGTCCGCGACACTACAAAGTAACCAGCTGAAGATCACACTCTTAGTCATGGGGACTCTCTAATGTCTGGCTTACCTCTTGCGTGCGCCCCAGCGGCGAAAATTGCGCTTACTGCGGACACGATTAAAACCGTACTGGCGGTCACCGCGCCCAGCAACCGGATCATAACCCTGGAACGCATGACGTTCGGGTTTTTTGGGATTAGTTCAACCGCCGTTCCCGTCGAAATCTGGCTACGGCTTATGGATTCTGGCGGGACGGCCACCGCCATGACCATCGCCAATTACATGGTAACGCCTCGGCGCCGCACCAGTGACACGCTGCAAAGTACCTGTCGGCATACCTTTACGGCTGAACCAACCACCATCGGCGGTATTCTATTGGCCACTGCCGTCCATCCGCAGTCTGGACTGGATACCTTCCTGTTCCAAAACTTGGACATCGAAATCAACGGCGCGGACAGCACGCCGCAAATCGGGCTGAGGATGTTGGCAGCAGCGGATGTTTCGGTCTTGCCGACGTTTTGGTTCCGCGAATGAGCCATGCAATACGCTCCGCCTCGCCTTGTTGCGCCGCAACCTATCCCGCCGCGCGCCCATCCAACGGCAATACCGCCCCCGCCTGATTTACGCCAGACAGTTTCCTGGCGCTTTACCGCCAGCGTGGGCGGGCAGGAGATCAAGGTCGCGTTTGGCACGCTACGACTGCGCAGCAAAACCGAAACCCAGTGCTATTTGACCCTCTCTGAACTGCCGGATTTTGACCTGTCCGAACAGCTTGGCGCGGAAATCATCGTCATGGCGCTGGAAACCCTCGAAGATCAAGCCCAGCGCAGCCGTGAATTGCTGCGGTTTTTCTTGACCGGCGTTAGTTTGACTGAAACGACCCATAGCGCCAGCGCCAGCCTGACCGGAACCCGTATCGTGGAATACGGCAATCTGGCGACTGTGGCGCTGACAACGATCATGACGCAATCCAGTACGAATACATCCCAACGTTGGCGGCTGCCCTTCCGGCTTGACCTCAAGCCCGGAGATACCGCGACCTTCGCCGGCGGCACGTTGCTGATTACGGAAATTGCGCTGTATCTAAATCCGTCAAGTAGCTATATGGAAATTACAAATGGGTAAAGCGACGATCATCGAAAGCCTGGGGAAAGGGCTATATCGGGCTACAGTTGAGCGCAAGCATGACCGCATCGATGCGCGTTTGGTAGCCATTACAGCGGATTTAGTAAAAATTGCAGATGAGGTTCTGGCGCAACAACAAATCATTTTGCTAAATCAAAATGAAGCAGAAGTTCTCTACGGACAGATGGTGGCATTGGCGCAGCAAAACCCGCCGGCCGAACGGAGGGTACTGGATGCGAAAATCAAGGAATACGCGGCTGTTGCCAGTAAAATTGAGGTCGCCCAGCAGCAAATTCGGTTGCTGAACGCCAAAAAAGCGGCGCTGCTGTCCGAGCAAGCACGCTTGCAGGCCGCGCCAAAGTCAGAGGAGCAACAGATTTGGTGCGCTGACTATTCAACGGGCTTGACTGGGGCGGTAGGCACGCTGGAAACCACCGCCGCGCCGCCGATCATCCTGCCTGGACACCCCGACAATGGCGGCAATCAGTACAATTACAACGTGCATGGCATCCTGCTTCCCCTGTACGAAACGGGCGTCGCGTCGAGTCTGTATGCGTTCGGCATGGAGCCGGGCTGGCGCAAATGGAAGCCGTTTTATCGGACTGGGACGATCACCAGCTTGGTCGGCAATATCGCGCAAGTGACGTTGGACGCCGAGCCAGCGGCGGCGAACGCTGATTTGGAAACTAGTCAGACTAGCACGCTCGCGGATGTCCCCATCGATTACATGGGCAGCACGGACGGCGCGGTATTTGAGTCTAACGATCATGTCGTTGTCCAGTTCCACAACAAGACATGGGCCAGCCGCACAATCATTGGCTTCGTTGATCATCCGCGTCCCCCCGGCTGGTGCGAGAGTTTTGATGGACTGTTGTACGACCTGGGCACGAATGACCCGACGCGCTGGCCCGCAGAATGGAAGAGTGCAGGCGGCTGGAATGCGGTTACGAACTCGAATGATGTCCGCTATTGGTTGTGGGCGGGCGGCGGCGGCGGTACTCCATATTATCCAATGGTTATTGCTCCAACGTATGATGAGTGGTGGGAGTATACAGACCCAGGAGTTATTGCAGATAATCTAGCCTATTATGGGCGGCGCCAGCCGTATTACCGCTACGGCATGACCCGCAGTTTCCACAAAATTTGCTATTGGCAGGATGCAACGTGGACCAGCAACGGCATGGAAATCAATGACCATGTGTTGCTATTTCCAGGGGATTGTACCGGACTGCTTTATTTGGATTCACCCGTATCTGATTCCGTCATCCCGTCGGGATATACCCACCTTGTTATTGATTACAGCATCGAAGGGGGATGGGATTCCGACAATCCGTTCGAGGTCGCCAACTCAGGCTACATCATCCTACATCAGGGCCATCGTCCGTTGTTTTATGATCCGTACTACGGAATATCGGGTTATTTCAATGACTCATTGCTTCCCGAAGGCTGGCCGTGGGGCTATGTGATCCAGCTTTGTACGCGCGATCAATATGTCAGCGTGCTGGATGAAAACTATTTTGGTTTTGGACAGGGTCCGCCATATACCGGCATTTTGCAGTACATTACTTGTCCTAATGACGGCTCAGGGATTGCCTATCTGGCGGGGGAAAGTGGGCAACGGAGCTTGTGGGCGTTTCCGGCCAATCACAGTTATGCGTCAGTGGATACGCATCGCGAATTGGTGCTAGAGCGGGCCAAATATGGGCTTCCAGTGCCCTACGCCATCGAATTCATGACCCCCGCCCGCGATGTCGGAAGCGCCTATGATCCTGCTCCCACATGGGTGCATCCCAAATTTGTGATGCATTCAATCCGGTTTGAAACCCGTTAACCCACGGTTTGCCGATGAGGGCTAGAAATGAGCATTGAAGAAGATGATGATAACGGCGGCGGAATTTTTCTTGAATTTAAGGCATTGGATGGATCAAAGCAGGCGGTTATTTTTACGACAGGCCCGCAGCCGAAGGTTGAGATTGTGCCGGTGATAGAGGATGAGCCGTCACTAACGCAGCCGCACAATAACAGGACGCTGAATTAGTGGAAACAGCCCATGGAATACATAACCAGTGGCTTACAAGGCCGTTCGCGGGCCGGCAGGGGTGGATTTAGCGGTCCTTTTCCGCCTTGAGCCGCGCGTACTTCGCGGCCTGGCGGCAACGGTTTGAACAGTACCGCGCCCGCTCGTCGGACGCGGTAAACTCGCGCCCGCATTGGGCGCAGGCGTAGGATTTCACCGGGCGCATGGCCCGGAGGGCAGCGGCTGGGTGGGTCATGGATGTTTCCTGTCCCGGTCTGGCCTGATGGCGCGGTCATAGACGCAGGCCAAACCCTGCGCTGCCCACCAATCCAGCACTTCGCGCAGTTCGCGCGTAATCCCTTCCTCGTACCTATCTTGCGGCGCGGCTTCTTGCCGCCTCAGCTCGGCGCGATAAGCGCGGGCGAGGTGGCGGGTGTATCGGAAACTAGACAACATGTTCATCTCTCTCTCCTCAATGCCGCACCGGAGTGCGGCTTTTTGTGGGGTCAGTGGCAATGCGTGCGCAGCGTAAATCTCGATCCGTCGCCACGAACCATGCGGCGAACCAAGTCGAACGAGCAGTCCTGCTCAGCGCCGTCGCATTCGTCCATGAACCGGACGATCTCGACCGGCTCTCCGGTCTGTTCCGCCTGCTGGCGGGAGGTTTCGATACGGGCGGCCTCGGCGACTTCCTTTTCAGCGCGAGCCGCGCGGGCGGCTTCAACGCGTACCGCTTCACCGGACAGTAGCGCATTCCATTCCTCTTCTGAGATCAGGATGACCACGGATTCCATGCCATTCAGCCACCCATCATTCTGGCGCGGGCGCCCGGCTAGGAATGCCTTGGCTACCGTGCTGGTGATCGCCGTCCATTCGCCCATCGCCAGCTTGCCGCTGGCGCGGAATTCTGGTGCGAACTTCTCAGCTTCCGCCGCCTCCATCGGGCGGACAAAAACCAAGCTGGAGTTCAGGAGGTAACTCCCGTGGAGTACCAGCGCCCGCTGCCCACGGGCGGCGATGTCGGCGGCCAGGGCCGCATCAGCAGCCGCCTTTTCCGCGTGCCGCTCTGCGATTCGCGCCTCAACCGCCGCCGTCCAGGCCGCCAACGCAGCGCGGCGCAGGACGTAGCGCCCTGCTACGGCAAAGTATTCGGCGGGATCCTGTCCCGCTTTCTTCAGCGCGGCCACGAGGCCGGCTGGAATTTCGTCGTCGCCATGCCGCAGGGGCATGGTTTGGGTTTTCGTGCCATTCGTCAGGGTGGCGACGTCACCCTGGACAGTCAGAGCGTAATTGGTGGCCGAGTAAATGTTCGTTTTCATCTTCCTCTCCTCGGCGGCCCCATGCCGTCTTTCATGACCTTAATATCTCACAGTTTCGAAACTGTGTCAATAGGGGAGTGAACTATTTTTGAGGTGCGTCGAAGTAATTTAGGGTGCGTATTGCGTACCCTAAATCTGGTTCGGTCATCTTGCGCACCGCGTGCGTAACGCTCTCCAGCACGCCGACCTGCGCAACCGCGCGCATCGCGCGCATCTCATGGATCGATAGAGCGTGGTCATATACCATGCTCTTCCCGTTTTGTGTCCATCTCACGGATATGGTCATCCCCTTTCCAGGGCCGGCCCGCAGATGCACCGCGCCGCCGCCAGTGAGCGCATTTATCTGCGCTACCCATTCCGTCCACGTTTTCATGTTCATTGTTTTATTACTTTCTCCAACAAGCCGGCTTGAAAGCCAAGTTGATAGGCTTGGTCGATAGCCTCGGGGCCGGTGATCGTTCCCGCCACGAGGGCGTGCTTGATCGCGGCCAGCGGGTCAGCCTGGGCGGGCTTCGCCGTGATCTCAGCCTGCCTGCGGGCCTGCGCATCGGCTGCCTGCCGATCCTGTTCGGCGCGGGCCTGCGCATCGGCTGCCTGCTGGCGGCGCTCCTCTTCGGCGGCGCGCCAGCGGGCCAGTTCCTCCCGCTCGGCTCGCCGTTGGGCTTCCTCGGCCTCGCGCTGCCGGTCGAGTTCGGCCTGTCGCCGGGCCAGTTCCTCCCGCTGCGCCCGCAAGCGGGCTTCTTCCTCGGCTCGCCGCGCCTCCTGCGCTTCCCGCTCCGCCAGCAAGGTTTCGAGCGCCTGCCGGACCTCGGCGCTGGCCTGCATGGCGTCCGGCCAGCGCTCGGCGAAGGTGTCGGGGTCTGGCGCGAACACGCGGGCCTCGTCCAGCGCCGCCCGCAGCGCGGCGGCGTCCCGGTTCGCCACGGTCAACGCCCGCTGGCGGATCGCGTCGATTCGAGCTTGAAGCGCCGCGACGCGGGCCGCCTCGGCGCATTCGCGGGCCGCTTTCTCATCGGCCTTGCGCGTTTCTTCGGCCTTGATCGCCGCGTCGATGGGTTCCTCGATGGCGAGCAGTTCGGCGGTGATGCGCTTGGCCTCGGCGTCGATCAGGCGGGTGCGTTCCAGGGCCGGGGCTTTGATCTCAACGCGCACCTTCTCCAGGGCGACGCGATAGCCGCGTACCTCGGCGCGGGCTTCTTTGGCCATGCCCATGCCCTTGGTGGTCGTGACATCAAACGGGCCGTGGTACTTTTCGCGCAAAATCGCGATGGCGGCGGCGGTTTGACTGTATTCAGCGATTTGGTATTGCTCGGTCATCTTATTCACCCGCCATTGCTGGAGGGTGCCTCTTGTTGCTTTAATTCCCCCGAATTCGGGGGAATTAGAAAGTGCGCCATCCCTGGCGGAGGATTTCATTTTATTTCCAGTCTCGTAGTGGCTTCAAGTCGGCATCCATCTACATCGACGCCGGCTTTCAATGCCTTGGCGATTTCCGGCTTATTAGGTTCCAAACGCTCCGGGACGATGCGCAGATAATCACGCGGAATAAGAGCGTCTTCCGCAATGACGAGCCGGGGCGGATTCTTGCGGATGGCGAGCGCGAAAAACGGCGAGTCCAGCTTGCTGATACCCGCCCCATCCATCTGCTCTTTCAGATAAGCACGGATGGATTCCGCTCGCTTCTTAGCGCGTTTCGCCCGTTGCTCCATCGCCTCCATCGCCGCTTCAATCTGCTGCTCAAACGATTCCAGATTGCGGGCGACTTGGGCCAAGGAAACGGCGCTGGTGGTGATTTCGCCCTGCATCGCGTCTAGCGCCGCGCCGAACGACTCGGGATCGGCATCCGGGTCGACGGCCAGTTCTTGCAACGTGCGGTACTCGTCGGCCAACTGGTACAGGGTTAGGTTATTCATCAGCAGACTCCAAGGCCGGCGCTTCGATAGGCGTGGACACTTCGATGTTCGCCGCTTGTTGATTAATCGCTTTCGCCCGTTCAGCGCAAGCCGCTTTTAGCATTTCGTACTGTGAATCGCCTGCTTTCCATCCATGCTGCTTGCGCTCGTTCGCCAGCCAAACGCGCAGTTCCGCCACGTCTATAAATGTCTCAATCGCCGTATCTGCGGCATCTGGATCAAAAAAAAGAGCCGCCTTTGCTTCTGGCGCTGGCACCTCTGGGCCTGTTGTCGTAGAGACTCCTTGCGTTTCGCGTTCGTCTGGCCGGAAGTCGGATACTTCTTCCGGGGCATACATTCCCGACAGGACTCCGGGATAAACTGTGCGAATGCCCTCCGAGATCACACGCGCCCGTAGCATCGCGCGAGGATATTGTTTCCAGACATCTTTTCCGTTCAGCCCAGCAGTTTTAGCTCGATCAATCGTCCATTCGATTTTTACCGAGCCACCGGCAGGATGGGAAAATGTAGCAGAAACAACCGTATCACTGTAATCGTGCCATTGCACGCGCCCACTGGCGGCCTGAAATCTGGCCAGCATCGCGTCTGTTTTTAATGCAGGACGACCTTGGATCACATGATAATCACGCGCTACAGTCGCCGGATG
>Ga0209507_1000938_pt1 | contig 25979 bp, 18 predicted proteins | sample AD_UKC028_MetaG_FD_184414 | JGI IMG/M metagenome (GOLD analysis project Ga0209507, IMG submission 184414) | Active sludge microbial communities of municipal wastewater-treating anaerobic digesters from USA - AD_UKC028_MetaG (SPAdes) (version 2) | ecosystem: Engineered > Bioreactor > Anaerobic >...
AGCTTCGTCCCCGATTGGGGTTTTTGCGAATATTAGTTTTTGATCCATGGGCGCGAAAATTTTTTGCCAGTATATCCTGCATTCGCTTGACTGGCCGGCATTTAGTGACTAATATGCGCCCCTCAGTTGTTCCTCGATAGCTCAGTCGGTAGAGCGCCGGACTGTTAATCCGTAGGTCCCTGGTTCGAGCCCAGGTCGGGGAGCCACCTAGTTCGAAAGCAAATGCCCGCGCAAGCGGGCATTTGCCTTTCTAGGCCCAGTAAGGCTTTCAGGCGGTTTGTTAACGCCATACCGAAGCACTCCACAGCCACGTTTTGCGCCCTATTTTTTCAAGGCAGCCTTTGCCAAATTCAAGGTTTGGCTCCCTCCTGGCTCCCCGCCATTCCCGGTTTTTCCCATGTTTGGTAGTATCTTGGCATGCCCAAACAAACGCCATCCATTCCAAACGAAGTCTTGTGGGCGCAGTTCGGAGACCGTTCCGCACTCTCTGACGAACTGTGGTTAATTGCCGCTCAGGTTGGAATGCTATTGGGGCGCTCAACTGATCAACTAGCTGAGGACCGCAAGTTCGGCAACCCGCCAGCATTCAAAAAAGACGGGGGCTCGATCCGGTACAGGCTCGGCACCGTGAGGGATCACATGTTTGGCTCGCCGGAGTACAACAACACTACACAAGCGCGACTCTCGGTCGAAAGAAATAAGTTCGGATCCTTCAGCAATTTGCAAGAGTGGGAGGCGCACGCAAAGCCTGCTGATCTGTGGCCATTTTTGATTCGCCGTGGTGAACGGCCAATCGACTTCTGGAAGTCTCTGACGCTCGGAGCAGATCTTTTTGATGATGATCAGTGCGCACTGATCAATTTTGACGAGTACCGCATTCTTTGTCGCGATTCATCGCAATCGCGTGAGCCTGAAACCAAGCCAGTAAATACACGAGATCAAAGCGTGTCAATGCGCGAAAAGTTTGTCCGCTTTCTCGACGATGTTGCAGCTCTCGGACTCAAAGTAATCTGTCCCGCTCGAATCGCCCAAGCACCATTCGATACCATAAATGACTCAGCTCAGCTGTGGTGGATTCAAGAAATCCTGAACAGCACGACGGAACAACAGAGTCATTCCCTGGGCTTCTCGATGATGGTGACGCTGCGCGAAGCGTATGCAGCCAAGGTCGATGCCTGGACCATCCCTACAGGCATTGAAATTCTGCTGAACGTCGGCAGAAAAACCGATCGTCAAGCGGTTCAAGATGAAAGCCCAGAGATTCGCTATTTCGTCCGTCAAGCATCGGAAGCAGCGTTGTTCGGCGACCTCCCTATGACGGGTTCCGACACCGGCGATTTGGTTGCAAACCCGATAGATTTTTTGCGGTGGGCGGTTGCGAATCGCCTGCCGGTCGATCCCGACGTTGCCCGAGCAATTGAATCTCGACTGCTTGGCTCGATTAGCGCTAAATCAAAACCGGGGCGACCGCGCGATCCTGATTTGAAGGAGCGTGGCAAAAAATGGCGCGATGCTGCCTTTAAGATGATGAAAGCTAAAGCGCTAACGTCAACAGACCCTAGTTCCAAGTTCAGCCTGAGCGACGCCGCACGAACGATTTCCAAGGCTGAGGGCGTGCCCATGGAAACGATCAGGAAGCAATTGACTAAAGCGTTAATGATTGCAGATGGTTTCCGGATTTGAAAACTTCGGCTGGTACATTTTCCGCAATCGGCCAAGAGCAGTCCTTCAGTCGTGATCAATAGCTGACGATCAAGCGTCCACTAAACCCGAAACCTGCCGTATGGCCAACGGAAGTACGCCGCCTGATGCAGACGTTCGAATTGCAGAGTAACTCTGTCAGCAATTAGCCAACAGAGCAGCCCCGCAGAACCGGCAGATGACGATGGATTCAAGGGAGACCGTTTCGGCACCATAGAAGAGCCAGAGCGTCGTTGCCGAGCGAAAAGCCAGGGCCAGGCCCGTAATCGATTGCTCCACAGGCGCCCGAATTTCACGGCGCTCAGCGGCCCATTCGCCGGGCAAGTTCGCCACGCTCTGCCGTTACCTTGGCATAGAATTTTTTCAGCCCCGGACACAGGTAGTTCAATCCCTTTTCCCCGTCCGGCGTCTTGATGAAACGGTTCTTCGGACACTCGCCCCAGCATAGCTCCAGGTAGGAACAGTCGCGACAGTATTGCGGCAAGGTCTCGCTCTTGGCGTAGGCGAACTTCTTCTGCTGTTCGGAAAACGCCAGATCGCCCTCATGCACCTCTCGGATGTTGCCCAGCTTGTATTCGGGATAGACGAAGTGGTCGCAGCTATAGAGATCGCCGTTGAACTCGACGGCCAGCGCCTTGCCGCAGATGCGGCCGCTGACGCATTTCTGCGGGCCATGGCCGAACATCTGCGAGATGACGTTCTCGAACTGGTCCACAAAGACCCGCCCGAAATCGCGCTTGAACCATTCGTCCCAGACCCGCATCAGGAAATAGCCCCAGTCCTCCGGCGCCACCGACCAGTCGGCGACGACCGAATCAGGGCAGCCCGGCCCGGCGGCCTGCGTACCGACCGTCGGCAATTTTTCCCAATCCCAGTGCCCGGGCGCCACCGCGCGGAAATCGCCCGGCTCCAGCCCTGGAGTGAACTGGATGACGCGCGGCCGGACCCTGTCGCGCAAAAAGCGATAGGTGTCGATCGGCCGCCGGGCATTGGTCCGGTTAACTACGCACAGGGTGCTGAACACGATTTTGTGGGCATGCAGAAGATCGACCGCCGCCATGACCCGCTCGAAGGTTGGCTTGTTGCCCTTGCTGTAGCGGTAGAGGTCGTGCAGTTCGGCCGGCCCGTCGATCGACAGGCCGACAAGGAAATTGTGCTCGGCGAGGAAGGCGCACCATTCGTCGTTGAGCAGGATGCCGTTGGTTTGCAAGTCGTTCTCGACGCGCTGGCCGGGCTTTTGATACTTCTTCTGGAGTTCGACGACGCGGCGGAAGAAATCCAGCCCCATCAGCGTCGGTTCGCCGCCCTGCCAGGTGAAAATCACCTCGTCGCCACCCTGCGCTTCGATGTACTGACGGATGTGCGCTTCCAGCAATGAATCGCTCATGCGCGGTGCCTGCGGCTGGTGCAGCAGGTCTTCCTTGTGCAGGTAGAAGCAGTATGCGCAATCCAGGTTGCACTGGGCCCCACTCGGCTTGACCATCGTGTGGAAACGATAGAAGTCGCCGGGGCTCAGCTTGGGGAGTTTCAGTTCTGGCTCGTCGCTCATCGTTGTCATAAAAATCAGATTGGCTGACCGTCTTGGTCATTCGCAGTGAATTTCAGCAGGGCCGGCCGCAATGGCCAGCGACTGGGCAACAGTTTCTGTGTCGGCTTGGCAAAGGTGCATTGCAGGGAACCGAGGCGCTCGATGCTGATCGAGATACTGGCACCCGGATCGACGAAATCGTCATGGTCGCAGCCGGTGCAGTCGGGAATCGTGCCCATGCCCAACACAGACCCGGGCTTGAGCGGAGCGATGAACGCCAGCCAGGCGATCGCCTCTTCGGCCTTGTGGCTGATTTCGGACGTCGATCCCTGGTACTTGAGCACGCCATCCACGACGACCGCCACTTTCAGGTCATACGGATTGCCCACTTCATCGGCCGTCACCAGATAAGGTCCCAGCTGGTTGCCATTGGCCATGTCCTTGGTCAGGCAGAAGCCGCCGACGAACTCGGTGGCCTGCACGTCGCGGGCCGAGACGTCGTTGAAGATGCAGTAGCCGGCCACTGCTTGCTGCTCGTTGCCATAGATCGCGGCCAGCTCGGGCTCGACGTCCAGCCTTGATGTGTATACGGGCCAGGGGACGCTGACGCCGTTGCCGACCACGGTATTTTGATTGCATTTGTAATAGGACAGCGCTTCCGGCTGGCCCGGCGCGGGCTTTGGCTTGGGCGCCATGACCGCCTTGGCGAATGCCGCCAGCAAGGGCGCCGTCTGCGGGTTGTCCTTTTCATACTTCATGATGGTCGCGGCGGAGTTCCTGAGATGGCGCGGCGTGAGACCGAAGTCGAACAAGGCTGCCACCTCGACAGGTGCATGCAGTTTCAGCGTTTCCAGCGCCGGCTTTTCAGCGGCATCGAGTTCATGCAGATGCGCCTCCCCCCAGGCCAGGAGCTCGCGCGCCGCCCGTTCGCTTGCCGGCAGGCCGACAAGATAGGCCCGGCTGTCCTCCAGGCCCTGATAAGCCATGCCGCTGCGCCGCTGCAGGCAGGCGAAGGCAACCGCATGGTCACCGATGACGACACCGAAACTCGGGGGCTCATCGGCCATTGAAAAGCGAACTATCTTCATCGTGGATCTCCGTCCGCTTACTGGGAGGCTCAGAACTCGAGGGCCAGCCCTCGCGCCTTTGCAATCTTGTAGATCAGATCGAAACTCCGGGCGGAATCCCACGGCTTGTCCTCGGGTTCGTGCCGGAACTCCCGGTAGGCCCGCTCGACATTCAGATAGAGCCGGGACGGGGCACGCCATTTACTGTACGGGCCGAGATCGATGCGCTTGGCGGCCTCGAACGAGCTCAGCCCTTTCTCGAAACAGGTCCGCGATTCCTCGCGCAGGTATTCGAGATAGGCCTTCATCTCGACGACCCCTTCCAGCCCGCACACCGGGCCGTGACCAGGGACGATGACCTTGGGGTTGAGCGAGATGATGAGATCGAGAATCTTCATCCATTTTTCATAGGTCCCGGTCCAGCCCATGGGGGTGCACTGGCGGAACAGGACGTCACCGGCGAACACCACCCCTTCCTTTGGCACATGCACGATGGTGTCACCGGCCTGGTGGCAGGGCCCGACATAAATGAGGTGCACCTCCGTGCCGTCGAGGTCGAGCACATGACGTTCGTCGAACACGGTCGTCGGCAGCACGAGCCGGATTCCATCGAAGTTGTAGTCCGTCAGCAACTGCTGTGCGATGGCCAGTGCGCCGGGATGCAGCACCCTGAGCAGTTGCCGCGGCAGGAAGCTGCTGGCCGCCTTGAGCAGATCCTGGGTCTCCCTGGGGTCGGCCACATGCGGCATGCGCTCGGCCACCTTGCGGTGGGCGATGATCTCGGCCCCTTCGAAGAGCTGGTTACCCCACACATGGTCGGCGTCCTCGTGGGTGTTGACCACCTGCTTCGGCATGCCCGGCCAGACCTTGCCGAAGAGATTGATCATCTGGCGGCCGTGCGGCAAATCCGATTGCGTGTCGACCACGACGCCACCGCCCAGGTTGATGAGTCCGGAATTGGCATCACAGACGAGATTTTTCTCGTTCAGCACTGCGAAGCAATTGGCGCTGACTTGTTCCATTTTCATGCTTCTCACCTCTTGCTCAATTCAATTGACAGAACGGGATTAAATCTCCCCTCCCCTTGATCAAGCAGGATTGTTTTGCAAAGCCTACTTTTCACCCTTCAGTCGCTTCGAGCCTTCGATCAGCGGATGCCAGCCATAGACCAGGGTGACCATGAAGCTGTCCATGCTCAGGTCGCCGGCGGCGTTGTCGTTGACCGTCGATTTGTAGCCGACCGTGAGATTGAGGTTGTCATTGACCGTGTAGCCCAGGGTCAGGCCGACCCCCAGGTTGTTGAGCTTGCTGCCCTTGACGCCGTTGATCGTGGCCTGGCCACCGCTGTACCACGACGCGTCGAGCGAACCCCAGGCGTGCTCGGTGAAGTCGCGCGTCAGGTGGGCATCCAACTGGTACATCGGGTCGGTTTTCATTGTCGTCCCGACGTAGTCGGTGTTGTCGCCAAACAGCCAGACTGCCGGCAGGAACTCCAGCGTCGTCCGCTGGCCGGGAATCCAGGGGCCGAGCTGCACCGTCACCGGCATGCCAATGCGGCCATACCAGCGGTTTTGGCCGATATTGAGCTGTTTCGTGTTGTCGTATTCACCGATCGGCAAGGCGAGATCGGTCAGCAGGTCGAGCGAGAAACCCGGCTCGTAGCGCATGGCGTCGGGAATGTTCTTTTGCGAGCGCGGGCCGATGAGATTGATGTCGAACTCAAGCATGGGGTCGCCAAAGCCGCTCGTCTGCTGGTTGACTGTCTTGCCCCCGACGACGACATCCCCCGAAATCCGGCCCATGGGTAGAATCACGGCGGCCATGGCCGATCGGTCGAAGAGCGCGAAGGTGTGGGCGTAGCCGACCATTGCCATGGTCGCATCGAAGCTGGCGCCGGGCGTAACGTTGTGCGACATGTCGAAGGGGTTGGTGTTGCCGCTCATCGAATTGACGATGACCGGAATGCCGTTGGCACCATCCAGACTCTTCAGGTAGAAGCGGCCGGGCACCTGCGCCATGGCTTCCGTTGCAGCAAAACACCCCATCACCGCCAGCGTGGCAGCCGCCAGGCGCAGTCGCGAAATCTGTTTCATAAGCCCTCCCTCGTTATTCATAAATGCTCGGTACTGCATTACTGGTATTTAGCCCGGTGGTGCTCAAGGCTTTGGCTCCGCCACCATATCCTTCGGCGGCACGAACTGGCGCTTGTAGATCAGCGGCGGGAAGCCAGCGTCGTCCGGCGTTCTCGGCGGCAGCGCATCCTCCAGGGTCTCGAAGGGGGAACGTGCCGGGATGATGACGTTGTTGGCCTTGACATAGCCGTCCCACGAGGCGAGCAATGTCTTGAGCCTTTCGGGCTGCTGGCCGGCCAGATCGAGACGCTCGGCCGGATCGGACGCCAGATTGAACAGCTCCCAGTCGCCCTTGCCGAACGGCTTGTGCTGCCAGCGGATCTTCCAGTCGCCCTGGCGCAGTGCCCGGTTGCCGAAGATTTCCCAGGCGATGTAGTCCTTCTCGGTGCGCGGCGAATCGGCCTCGCCGGCAAGCATCTTGTTCCACGACTTGCCGATCAGTGCCGGCAACTCGTGTCCCTGATAGGTCTTGGGATATGAAAAACCTGCTACATCGAGCAATGTCGGCATGAAATCGGCGACATGCATCACCCCATGATTGATGCTGCCCTTGGGTCGCTTGACAGCGGGGCCGCTGACGATCAGGGCATTGCGGACTCCGCCTTCGGCCACCCATCCCTTGTACTGGCTGAAAGGCGTCATTGAGACCTGCGCCCACATCGGGCCGTAGCCGACGTAGGAACCGGGGTCGCCCCAGGCATTGGGATGGTTCTGCGACCACTTGATCGAGGCATAGAGGAAATCGCGCGTCCCGGGCTTGCCGGCGATCTGTGCGAAGAGGTCAGTGCCTTCGGCGCCGTTGTCGCCGAACACCACGAAAATCGTGTTCTCGTACTCGCCGATTTCCTTGAGGTGATCGACCAGCCGACCGATGTGGTGATCGAGATTTTCCATCATGCCGGCGTACAGTTCCTGCTTCTTGCCGAGGAAGGCGCGTGATGCCGGGGCCAGCACGATGGGGTCGGGCAGGAACCACATACGCTCGGCCAGCTGGGTGCCAGCGGGGATGATGCCGAGATCGATCTGCCGCTTCAGGCGCTCCTGGCGCACGGCATCCCAGCCCTTGTCGTACTCGCCGATGTGGCTGTTACGCCATTCACGTGGCAGATGGTAGGGGTCATGTGGCGCCTGGTGAGCGACATAGGCAAAGAAGGGTTTGCCGTCACCGCGGTTGGCGTCGATGAAGTTGATCAGCTTGTCAGTATAGGTTTTCGTCGCGTAATAGTCGTCGGGCAGCTTGTTCAGGTAACGGCCATCTTCGGTAAAGACAGACTGCGGTGACGCCCCGGTGAAATTGGTCATGTCCCAGTAGCTGCCTGCCCCGTCGAGCAGTGAGAAATCGCGTTCGAACCCGCGCGCGGCGGGTATCTGATTCGGGTTCTTGCCGAGGTGCCACTTGCCGACCATGTAGGTGTGATAACCGGAATCCTTGAGCAGCGATGGCAACGTGGCGACGCGATCATTCAGGTAGCCTTCGTAGCCGGGCACCCCCTTCTGGTTGGGCGCCGTCCACTCATCCATGTTACCGAGGCCGCTGACGTGGGTGTCGACACCGCTCAGCAAGGTCGCCCGCGTCGGCGAACTGCTGGCGTGAGTATAAAAATTGGTGAAGCGCACACCGTCCTTGGCCAGCGCATCCAGATTGGGCGTCCGGATTTCGCTGCCGAAGGCGCCGATGTCAGAAAAGCCCATGTCGTCGCCGAGGATGACGACGATATTTGGCCGCCGTGCCGCATCTGCAGCCGGCGCGACGGCAGGGAGTGCGATTCCCGCTGCCACCCCCAGCGCACCGATAAAAAGGCTCAATGTCCGCTTGTTTCGAGCCATGAACTTTCCCTGGTATTTCTTCGCGGTTTTCATCTATTCCCAGTTGCTCTTGGTGTAACCGTTTCAACTTTGTGACCTGATATTTCCGGCTGTGGCTGACCATACAAAAGTGCAAGGCCGCGGATCGAACGCATGACGCATCGATGTCACATCGCCGCAACGCTTGTTACACAAGACGACACGATTTTCTCCCTCCTGCACCTTCCGATGCAGTGTGAGTTCATGGAAGATGTCCGTCTATCGGAATTCCGCAAAGTAAACCAATTGCCCGCCTTGCCAACAAATGTTGTCTATTCCGTAACAGTCGCCAAGTTCAGCGAACTGAGCACGGCATCTGCGGCCTACCATTTTCCCGGACAAAATCCATGCGCTGATGTAAGAAGAATCCCCAGCACACCGATATCTGGATAACTGAAGGTCCACCAAATATTCAATCTGTTTCACGGTACGATGACAATATGAATTCACTTTTCAGATTGACGTAAGGAAGCATGATTTATGACCGGATTAGCGTTCAGCTCACTAAATGATTGCGTAGTGGCGCCCCTCGCCTCGCCTGTCATTGGCCCTTTGATAGTCCGACAAGAGGGCACGCGATGACGGTTCATCCTGTCAAGGAGCACGTTGCGGTCACAGTGTTTGACATCACCGACCCTACCTGCGCAGGTGATGGTGCCGAGCTAATCGCCATGGATGCTGTGCAGCTTCAATCGGCACCGTTTCACGCACGGCGGATAATTGTTTCTACCGAGGCCGCTAAGGTGCTCTGGCATTCAACCAATCGCCGTGTTCGGACCCACACCAACGCTCGTGATGGACAAATCGCGTATATCGTATTTGGACCTCGCGCCGAGGGTACAGTTAATGGCATTCAGGTTTGTCCGGGCTTGATGCTAATGATCTCGCCTGACGTCGAGGTCAACTTTGTCGTCATTGCCGACTGGGAAACCGTTACCTTTCTTTTTCCGCCAGACTTTCTCGTGGACCACCTTGCAGCACGCCGGCGCGATGGTGAATACCACCCGCCACAGGGGGTCGAGATGCTTCAAGTCAGCACTAGTTCGGCACAGAAGCTGTTCGAATGGGGAAAACAATTGGCTGAAACTGCCGCCGAGCAGGCGTCGACTTTCAACGAATACAAGGATGGTTTGCTGGCAATTCAATGCGAACTCGTCGAGAACCTCCTGGCGACTCTTGGTACGGCCACGAGTTTCAGGCCCAGCAGAAGCGACCGGACAAGGCAGCGGCACAGCGTTGTCGTCAAGGTCGCCGAAGATTACGCGCTGGCCCAGAACGGCAGCCATCTCTATGTAAGCGACCTTTGCCGAGTCACCAGAGTCAGCGAGCGGACACTGGAATACGCCTTCAAGGATGTCATGGGGCTGACGCCGGTGGCCTTTCTGAGCAGGCTCAGACTACATCGGGTCCGCCATCAACTGCTGTCGGCCACTCCTGGTTCAACTACCGTTGCCCATGAGGCGCTCAGATGGGGTTTCTGGCATTTTGGTGAATTCTCGGATGCCTACAACAGCTGCTTCGGAGAGCTGCCATCGGATACGCTCTTGCGAAAGAGGCCCCAAGAAGCGTACGGCAGCCGGAGGGACAAATAGTGGAACGCAGTATTAAACAAGCGACTGTCTGTACGTCAGGATTCAAAATAAGTTAGCGAGTTGCCGCCGGCCCTTAAATGCGAGACCACGTAGCGCCTTGTAAAGCGTTGCTAGAAAGAGCAACGGCGTGCGTTGGATCTATTGATTTCCATTGACTGCATTGCGCACCATAGTGACGCGCTGAGTACGATTACTCACTGACCGTGTTGGCCGACGACCTTCCAGTAAGCAGTTGGGAGGAGTGGCGGCTGTTCGCGGACAACTGCCGTTGGACCTTCGAAGCAGCCAATGACAGCTTCGGGTCGATAAGAGCCTCTGACTACATTTCATCGGATTGGTCATGAATGCCAATGCCGTTGTGCGCACGCGGCAGCAAAAAGTTGAGCGACAAATAAAAAAGCTGAGCGAAAAGTCTTAAGGTGTTGTTTATTAACCGAAGATTTTCGATTTGGCGGAAAAGGTGCGCGCCATCGCTGGTTGCCACACTCTGGCACTAATCCATATAAAACAGTAACTTAAAGCTGCCCCAAAATCTCCGGTTTTTTGTTCTTGCAGCGTAAGCTGGGTCTATTAACGCCCATTTTGCTCAACGACACTTGCTTCCGTTCATTCACCAACGGAGGCAAACATGAGCACGCAACATCAATCAACGCAGTACAAGATGGCGACCCCCGCCGAACGCAAAGCCGTGTTCGGCAATCGTGCTGAAACTCTTCGGCATGTGATTGTGCTGATCGACCAGGAAGCAATTCAGATCCAAGACACCGACTGGATGATCCGTTGTTGTCTTCATGTCCCTGCCAGCGCAGCGGCAACCCTTGTTTTTGATTGGATGCATACAGCACCGGAAACGGTGTGGCGGGTCCCTGAAGTTCAGGCATACGTTCGAGCAGCACTCACCGCTGCTCCCCAAATCCTGCCGCGGATTCGTCAGGCGGACCGTCGACTGCTGCGCAGTTGTTTTTTGGGTATTGATGCAAGCGAAAAAGCCGCAATTTGCATTAGCAACCTGTTTTCACGGTGGTCTCAAATCTGCAAGGCCGCTGCTATCAGCGCTTGGGAGTAAGCCATGAAACTCAACTCCCAACCTTCACCATTTTGTATATGGCCCCTCAAAACGCGCACCGCAGCTGCTGGACTAGTGCTGCGCGTTTCGAGTGATCCAGCTCCATGCCCCGGCCATGCCGGTGCGAAAGGTAGTGCCCTTTGGAGCCTTAGAAATGCAAACCCAATCGATCAACGCAGCATCGCAACAAAACGACGCCACTGAACTTTTCAAAGCCGTTTCACTGATTTGCCCTGTCCCTGACGGTCCGACGTCGGACATCATCACCGTCGTCATCGACGAAAAGCACACTCTCGGAAAGCAATTCTCTATCGCCGCTGATGGCACGATCCAAAAGACATCCGCTGTCTCGGTATCCCGCGGCATCGCCTGCCAGTACCACGTTCCTGATCACGGCACACTCGAAAATGTGCTTCGCGCTGTCAGTGAGAACCCCAATGCGGCAATCATCAACGCGGGCTTTTCTCCTGCGGCCATCGGCGAAACGTTTGTCTTTCTGTCCAAGAAATCGCTGGTTGGCTTGGGCCTTGAAGACGATGCAGTGACAACAGACGGCGGTATGACGGCTTTTGCACGCCTCAAAGTTCATGCCACGCCGTCAACTTGGCAGCTCCTCGACCGCGATGAAGATCACATGACGCCGACTTGGGCAAAAGCACAGTCGTTCGAGCAGTGGCGCATCAGCCTGGACAAGATTTTGCCGGGTGTAATGAACGTCAAAATGCTGCGCGCACATTCATCGTCAGCGCGCGTATTGAATGCCGATGGTTCTCCTGTCGGTGGTGGCAACGGCCATGTGTGGATCAAGATCGCTGATGCTACCGATGCCGAGCGGACTCGTGCAGCAATCATCGCCCGCGCCCTGGAAAGAGATTTGGCATGGACAAAGCCGCGCATGTCGAAAACGACTGGTCAGGAGTGCGGTCGCGGCATTGCAACGATTATCGATGCGTCCGTATGGACTGTCGGGCGGCTGATTTTTGTGGGTCGCCCCACCTGCACGGGCGGCTTGACCATCACTCCCCAAAAGTTCGACTTCATCAACGGCATGGCGGATGTGCTCGACACGTCACAAGCAATCATTGACGAATTCAAAACGGTGCGCGCATCTGTTAAACATGGAGTCCGCGTCCAAATTCACACGAGCACATCGGCCACCGGCAAAGTGACCGGCTACAACATCGCCGAGGCCAACCTGAGCCTCGATACAGAGCTGGAACTTGAAGATGGCAGCCTGACTACGGTACGCGCAGCGTTGGCCGGCTACAACGGCAAAATCCGTTGCCAAGCGCCCTTTCGTGCGTCGACGTCGATGGCTGCTTTTTTTGCGATTGATGAATCCGGGGCGCCATTCGTTTTTGACTCCGGAACTAACACGAAACACGTCCTGGCCAAGCCCCTTCGAAAGGCAGACAAGCATCGCGATCAGCTGATCCGGGAGGTTAAATCGCGCTTGTCCAATTTGATTGGTGCCGACAGTGCCGAAGTCGTTCTTGACGAAGACCGCCTTTGCACCGCTTGGGAAGCAACATTTTTTTCCCCGACATCATCCAAGGTTGCGATTCTTAATGATAACGATGAACTTATTGAGCTGTCGGTGACAAATACCATGGAGTTCGGATTCCGCCGCCGCTTTGGATCCGTGTTCGATTGGGGGTTTCTCTATGAAGCGATCCGCGAACGAAACCTCAAGCCGGAAGCAGAAGGGGAACTCGTTGAAGACTTGGAACGGATTACATACGGTCCAATGCTTGAGCTATTGCAACTGTCAAAACAGGCCAAGTCGCTTTCGGTTTCGGTAGATATCTTTGCTACACGAGGAGCAATGAGTGTTTCTGACGGGATTGCCACTGTTGCCTTGCCGCACCGCGCCTTTGGACTAGACCAGCCGGCTGACCAGAAGCTTGTTGATACCGTTGTCGCCGATTACCGCCAGCACTTCCCCGAGTTCCAAAGCTTCCTTGATCTTGTACTTCATGCTCGCTTTGCGAGCGACCGGCGCCATGCCTTTGTGTGGCTGCACTCTGCGTCGTCCTGGGGAAAAGGTTTCTTGGTTTCGATCTTTACAAAGCTGAAGCTGGTGGTCGAGGTTTCGACCAAAGAAATCGACAAAGCCCTAGAGGGTGGCCCCGTGGGTTTGTCAATGAATGACACGCTCAGGGCATGGATTCTGTTTGTCGATGAATTCAAAGCGGCATCGAGCGAATTGAAGCTTCTGAATACCCAGGTCACGCTCTCTCCCAAAAACCAACTGCGTTGTACCGTGCCACTCTATACAAAGCTTTTTGCATCCGCCGAAAATGTCCGTTCCTTGGTCGCTGATGGCGTTGAAGCGCAGTTCAACAACCGATTTGCGTATCTGGCGCCGTCAACGCATGAGCAGAAAATTGAAGACCGGCAACTATTCAAAGACCTTGGCAAGCTGACGTATATCAACGCCATGGTTACCTACGTTGCCGGCTACTTGAACGCTGGCGTCGAACGCATGCGCGCTTTGGGGCACATTGCCGCTTCGAAAGCGGCGGATGAATACTTGGCGACATACCAAGCCGCACATCGTTTGCAGGACAAGTTCGGCAACCTGGATGATGCCGTGGAAGACGTCGTCGCTGAGATTCAGAACTGCCTTTTTGAATATGGGCTTTGGATGTTTTCCGGTGACAGAACAATTCCGCTGCCGGACGTGGTCCAAGGCATTGGCTCGCAGCTGCTTGCGACACTGAAGCGTACGGCAGTCGTCGGCTGGGTAAGCGGAGGCGATAACAGCAAGAAACGGCGCTATGCCGTCGTGCTCGGTGAGGGCGAGAAATTCGTGAAGAGCTATTTAGCACTCTCGGGTGACCGGAGCACTGTGGGGAAAATGCAGTACAAATCCGACGTTATCGCCGCCAGCCTGCATATGCGCCCTGACCCCTACACCAGCAAAGTACGTGTCTATAACGCGAGGGAAAATGGCGTGATGATCTGCGACAAGCGCGGCATCGTCATTTTTGTGGAACACCCTCACTTTCAGCAATCAACATATTGATTGCACCACTGCGCCGGCACTGCACCACTGGTGTCGGCGCGGCGAAACCGTTGCAGCACAGGGGTTTCCAGGCACTGCACCACTGCACCACTTCTTTTATATTTTAAGAAATCAAACAATAAATAAATCCCACGGGTAGATAGGTAGGGATAGGCAAAAAAGCCGGTGCAGTGGTGCAATTCTCAGAATTTGGCGTGATCTAAGGGTTTTTTGCCCGCCACCATCGTGGTGCAATTGGCTACTGCACCACGGCGCAGTTCAGCACCCCGGTAAATAGCCGAATGTCCCGTTCGGTGTCATCGATCAATCGATAACCATCTTGCGAAGATAGACAACGATCTCCCCTAGATGGACATTTATCTTGCATAGATAGACAACTATCTCGCGCACATCATCAATGTTCCAGCATGCACGGAGATCGAGCAGCACTGCTACTGGCAACAAGATAGTCGCTGGCCAGCCCTTTCTGTCGAGACCTACCCATGCTGTGCGCAAGCACCTCATCGAGCCCTTCCGGCACAAGTACGCGCAGGCGCTCTCGATGGCGACTGACAGCGACATATGACCACTCCAGGTCCGTCATCGCCTCGGAAATCAAAACCGAGACATTGTCGGCGGTGACGCCCTGAGATTTATGGACCGACATTGCGTATCCGTAGTCGATGTGCCCGTAGGCGGAAGGATCAAAGACAACTGTCTCTCCAGAATCCATTCGGATAGTCAGTTCCAGATTGCCAGCGCGAGCATCTAGCGACCAACTAGACAGCGTTCCCAGCTGCCCATTTTTCACACCCAGCTGTCGACTGTTTCGTTCGAAAATCACGCGGTCGCCAACCGAAAACTCTCTGTAGCCACGCGCGGTTTCAATTGTGATTTCAGAATGCAGATGGCCCTGCTCGGCCAGTTTAGTACGTGCTAATCGATTGAGTTCTCCGACCTCCGCTCGGGTACCCGCAAGCATCAGAGACTCTCCCGGCTTCTGTGCATCTCGATGCTGATACCAGTCATTCACCATTGCTTCGGCAACCTGCTCATCCCGCTCAACTCGAAGTTGGCCAGCGTCACTCAAGCGTTGAATAGTGTTGATAGCATCACCACTGATCAGGTGCTTAATTGTTTCGCGGTCGGCCTCATCATGCTGACGGCGAATATCGCTCAGCGTGGCATAGCCGACATCATCTGAAATCCTGCGAAAAAGCCCGCCAGCATCAATAGGCTGGAGCTGCTGATGGTCACCGACCATCACGAGTTTTGAGCCAGACTGATTAACATGCTGTAGAAGCCGATGGAGCTGCCGAGTGCCAAGCATCCCTGCTTCGTCCAGGACGATGATCGATTTTTCAGTCGGTACCCGTGACCCAACCTCCAACTCGGCAAGCAACGAATGTAGCGTTTGGCTCTTGATTCCGCTTCCCTGCTCAAGGCCATCTGCCGCTTTGCCAGCGAGTGCGCAGCCCAGCACGTCAAAACCCGCCGACTCCCATGCCTCGCGGGCACGTCCGAGCATGAACGATTTGCCTGTGCCCGCCAGCCCACGCACACACGCCACCCCGCCAGACTCCTGCGTTATGTGCCGAGCCGCTTGCACCTGTTCTTCTGACAATCCGGACAGCAGTTTTTGATCTAACAGTACAACGTGCCGACGATCCGCCTTGCGGTCGACGGCGGCGGCTATTGCGTCCTGCTCCAATGCAAGCATTTCGCGCGTTGTGTATATCGAGATTGTCCGTCTGGATTTCGCTGATCCCGCTGGGCTTTCCAACTCAATTAGTCCATCCAGTTCTTGGCTGGCCATTCCTTGCTGAACCGCCCGCTCCACGATTCCTGATATCTCCGAAGCACCGGCTACCCCCTGCGCTTCTATGGCAATTGCAGCCTCAAGCTGCTGACGCGTGAAAGTTGATTCTTGCTGTGTGAGTCCAGAAATCAGGGATGGAATATCCATTTTCGGATGTTCATGGGCGATTGATTGTCCTGGTGTCAGCATGGCCTTGAGCATTTCAGGCGAGTAGCCAGCCTCTTCGGCTTCTCGTAGCCACTCCGCTTTGAGGATTCCTCGTTCGGGGGATTCCTTGCATTTTCGGGTTGCCAATGCGGCGACGTTTGCCGCTTTCGCCGAGTCATATCCGCGCTCGTCCAGGTAACTTTCAATCTGTTTTCTGCGTTTAGAAAACAGCTTGCAAATGGGCTCTGGAACTGCGGAAATCTTGAACGATTTGGCGTCTCGCTCGACCTGAAAACCCAGCTCCTGTACCCGCTTCGCGAGCTCGGCGCGGTAAACCGCGCCGGCCGCCATTTTCCAGCGGGAATCAAAATCCACCGCACAAACGGTGCCATCGGCACGGAGGCCAAGATTTGCTATCGCGCAGTGCGTGTGGAGTTGCGGGTCTTGCTCTCGGCTCGTGCTGTGTTGAAATGTGGCGGCGATGATTCCCTGAAGCGGCTGAGCACCATCTCTGTCGCGGCTGGAAAAAGCGTTCTTTTCCAGATAGTCCAGGCCGGCACGAACTGCGGCGTCGTGCGTATCAGCAATCTTCTGCTGCAAATCTTCATCTGCCAGCCCCCAAGCAACGGAAACCGATTTTGGCGCAGAAAACGTACAGTCCCAGCCGGCTTTGTGGCCCTGGCCTGAATTGCTGGCAAGCGCCTCGCCAGTTTCAGGGTCATAGCCTTCGAAAAGACGTTGGAGCTGCCCCGGTCTGACATTTCCGCTCAGGCCGATGGCACCGGACATCCGTCCGTGCCATTCACCCGCGGGCTCGCCGCCTTCGGTGTAATAGTCATCGGCGCCCAGATGCTCGTAATACTTGGCAATCCCAGAATCCGCTGCCCCGAGACTCTTGACGCTCAGCACTCGAGCTCGACCTCTCGGCTGCGTTTCTTGGCCGTTGTTGTGGCCGTTTCCATTGGCTTGTCGGTTGCCTGTCCGCCTTCCTGCTGAAGAGTCTTCTCTTTCTGGAACTGCAACACATACTCTGTAATCTGCTCTGCATCTTTTGCAGCCCGGAACAGCTCGTTGTGATCCTTGCGCAGTACCTCAATCCAGTTGCCGATGTAAGCAGCGTGCTGAGACGGGTCGTGCGGAATGCCCAATTTGGCTGATATAAAATAGCTGGCCAACTCGGCCCGCAACTCTTCTTTTGCATACCCTTCGGTTCCGAATTTGTGCGCCAGGTCGCGCGCCAGGCGGGTCTGATGACCGGACCAATGCCCCAGTTCATGGAGCGCCACGCCATAGAATGCAGCGGCATCACTAAACATCATCCGCGGTGGCATGTGGATCTGGTCGTGGGTCGGGCTGTAAAACGCCGTATCGGATTTGTCGTAGTAGATCGCGGCCCCCGATGCCTGCAATATCCCTTCAGCAGCTTCTTCTGGCGACCACGGGGACGCTGGTCGCTCGAGGGCGGGCACGCCATCAATTTGCTGGGCATTGAATACCGAGGCATAGAACACCCGTGGTTGGTCGAGTTTTACCTGCTTAATTTTGCCCTGCTCGTCCTTCTCATCCTTGTGCCATTGCCAATACTCGACGTGGGTTGAGCGTTCGCCTTTGCGTACTTGCCAGCCCTTCTCTTGAGCCTGCTTATAAGTGCACCAGCGTGGGTCCGAGTAGCCCTGGCAGGTCAGCCACAAATGATTGCCACCTTGGTAAGCACGGTTGCTGACTACATTCGTTGGCGATCCAATTGGAACGAGGGCTGGATCCCAAGGCTTAACCCAGGGCGCCGTCCCAGCTTCGAGTTGTTGGACGATCTTGTCGGTCAGCTCTTTCCGGTAATCTGATGGGCTCATTGCTCACCTCCACCTGGCGTGGCTGACATATCGTTTATCGGATCTGCGGCATCGCGAATGTCGCTGCCCGTTTCAGCCATTTCAAAAAGCTCCGAGGGCGTTGCCGGGCGCAACTTCAACCTCGGCTTCTTCGATGTCTCAGGTACATCCGTTGATCTTGGCTTGTCTTCTGTCATGGTCGTTGTATGCTTTGTTTGGTGGCGGTTGGTCGGTGGTTGTTGATCAGGGGGAAGTGTCCAGGCGGCCGGTACCACGGACGCGCGTCGTTTCGGATAGTCGGTGAATGGCCAGTGCAAAATGTGGGCATCGCCGAAGCCAAGGACCATGGCTTTCACGCCCGTGTTGTCAGGCCCCAGGTAGTCGGCAATCTCACTCGGCTCGATGACCAACTGCTGCTCGGTTTTCGGGGGCTGTAGCTCCCCGAGGTGCATGATGGTTCGCTCGATCGTTGCGTACCCAACCATCATCTTGGCGATGTAATCCGCAGTCTCGCCCGGATTTGTCCGCGCGATGATTTGCGTTTTGATCATTGCGGGCCATGCCTTGCCGGCATGCTCTCCGTAAATTTCCATGATTTGTGACGCGTCTTGCACGCCAAGGACACAGCACACGCCTTTGGATCGGCCGACGGCAATAATTGAACCCACGCGGTCGAGCTTGCCGAGCTGGGGAAACTCATCGAGGAACAGCCACACACGCCGTTGACTATCATCCGGCAGTTCCGCCGAGTTAATGCGGCCTGCTAGGAGTGAAATGGCGGCCTGGACGTAGCCCTTCGTCATCTCCAGATACCGGCCGCTGCCTTGCAGCACGAGCACTCGGTGTTCGGGATTTGGGTCCAGAAGCCACTGCGACAGTGAAAAACGTTTGGCCGATGATGTTGAGCCCCAAACCTTTGCCAGTACCGCGACGTCGGTGAGCGATGAACCCAAATTGATTAGGATGCCGTCGGTGGTTTTCGACTCGCTTTGGATGAAATTCAATGCTTCTGGGGCGAAGCGTTTGATGAGTGCCAGCAATTCCTCCTGCGGGGAACAGGCAACCCTATGGAGATCCGTCCATGTCCATCTCCCAGGCATTTCGGTCTGAAGTTTTTGAATGACCGCGGCCAGGATTTGTCTTGCGGCCTGATGCCACATAGGGTCGTGCCCCTCGGGAATGATGTATGCGGCAAGCTCCCGTGCATCCTGCGAATTAGTGCAGTCCCTGGCGATGTCCCAGACCATGCTTCTGGCGTCCCACGGCGCCAAGAATGCAAAATTGCTGTTCAGGGTCGAGGTGAAGTCCCCTTTGTTGTCGTAGATCAGAACCTTGTCGTTGCCGGCGCCAGTAGAGATGCGTTCAAGTACTGAATCAACAAGGGCTGTGATGGCGACTGTCTTACCTGAGCCGACACTGCCGATCATCCAAAAATGCGTGGTTTCACGGTCGCGCGACATCGCCCACTTGAAAGATTTGTGGAGTTTCACGCCAAGCCCCGAGCGAGCAATCTCCTCTTTGGCTACTCGACCAATTTGGCGATGTGCAGCTTTGCCTTCAAACAAGCGACGGCCGGCGAGGATTTTGGTATCCGAGAATGGCCGACCAAGCAGCAATGCCACGGCCATGCCAACAATCACAGAAATAAGCATGGCGAGGTCGAATCTCGTTGTCACCTCTCGACGATCAACTCCGGGCGGAAGATGATCCAGGTATGCCTGATAGCGGGCGGCAATTTCAGCGAAAAAACTTGGCTCAATGGCATGTAGACGGATGGCGAGCCAACCGGTCATGTGCTGATCCCAGTAGCTAATAGGGAGTGGCCATGAGAATTCGCAAAGCACTTTGCTCAAGACAACAAAGCAGCACGCGCCCACCGAGATACCGAGGGCACTGGCAGGTCCGTAATGCGAAGGAAGTTTGCCGGGCCGAATCATTTTGCCGCCCCTGACTCTGGCGTTGCCAGGTCGAGGATTTCGGTGATGCCCGCCGCCAGATATTTGGCATTGGTGTCGATACGCTCGGCAAGCCGCTGCTCCATCCCAAGCAGCGCCGACTCAACTTGTTTGCGCTGAAAAAACTCCGAAATGGCGAGCCGGACGACGTCGGCCGATGTCGTTTTCCGCCGCTCTGCTTCTTTGTCGATCTGGTCGCATACCGGATGTGTAAGCCGAAATGTCCTGACTGCTGTTCGCATAATTCACCCCTCATAATTTGTTCGATATTTATGAGAGTAGGAATTGCCGAGCAGGTGCACAAGCAAATTTCCGGCAATTTGTATTGCACCGGACACCGGAAAACATGCGTCAGCCTCGCTGCTGCAAGGGAATGTATGAAATACAGGGAGGCTACAAACAACGGGCCGTTGTTCGTGTTGATGCTAACCGCCAGCGGAGGTTACCGGGGTTTTCAGGGAACTTGGCTCGCCCAGCGATGGGCGTCGGGTGTATGCGTAATACGATTTTGATTCTTTAACCAATAACTGCTTGGCCCGACCAGCTATCACGAGAGCGAGCCAACCATCAGCCAAGCCAGGAATCAGCTGATTTCAGTCTCAATGTCATCCAGCCCAATTTTCCCTAAAAGCGTTGCGTTGGTCGGGTCCTGGTCAGTCGCAGCGGCGATTCCATTCAGAATAAGATCCACACGACGACCAGCTGATGTGTCATCGTCGTCGGAGAGTAGCTGACTCATCCCGCAAATTTCACGAAGACGGTCATTAAATCTTGACGCAGCCTTGGCTACTTGTAACGAGTTCCGGCTGTCAGGGCAGCTTCTTATCAGGTCATCCGCCGCATTAAGCGAGAGCGGGTTTATCGACGACCTGCCCCGCTCGACCGCGAGCATTGCTAGATATGCCCAGCAAATCTCATCTGATGGGCTTGGAACGCACGCGAAAGCCGTGTGAATGATGGAGATGTCGCTTTGTCTGATAGCTCGCTCACATGTCGCCTCGTCATCGAGGGGATTATTCGATACCGAGCCACCCGCCAAGAGTTTTATGAACTCGGCCTTCTCATAATCATCTGTTTTACCCAGGTATGAGTAACCATAAACACCTCCATCTTTATAGCCAGCGAGAAGCCCGCGAAATCCGGGGGACGTTGACCACGCCGCTGGGGCCTGAGCAAGATATTTTCGCAAACCGAGCCGCTGGGCCACTTTGATTTTGATGAGATCACTGGGTATGAAATTGAAGTCACTTGGCTCGAAAGCAGGCTCTTTTCCACTGCTAGAGAGGCTTTCGAGAATCTCTTCTCCGGTCGCCATATCGAGGAACAGTCGCCGGTAGTTCGAATCCATTTCTGATACGGGGCCGCGCGTCAATGCATCAAGCAACGATTTCTTGGCCAGGGCGATCACTTCCTCGTCATCAGAAAGAATGAAGTAATCGTTCAGGTAGCTCACCGCTTCTGCGCTACGGCAAGCAAGCAATTGCTGGCTGACGGATGGCTCGTCGATATATTTGATGGCTTCCCACGATTGCTGGAGGGCAATCCACTGCATGTTGTCGTCATGCTCATCGATAAAGCGGATCGCACGCCAGTCGTTCTCAACCGCACGACGCTTGATGTCGTCCGTCGTATCCTCAGCATTTGAACGCGGCACGCCTGCCAGGTGCTCCAAAAAGGCTGTTTTGAACACGGGCGCCGGGGTATTGATGTACCAAATGTTTCGGATATTTACGGCGACGACCGCTTCCTGCCAAGGCAGCGGAGGCTCATGAAATTCCGTGAGAAATGACGGGTTGTTGCGGATTGCTGTGAGGAATTTCTTTGTCGTGTGCGGATTTTCAATACGGTCCAGAAAAGCCGGGTTCTCCCCGATGACTCGGTCCTGTACAGCCTCAGAACAGAGGAAGAGACCATCGGATTTGCATATAATCTCGAACTGGATATCGTCTGGAATTGCAGTGAGGTCAGCGGGCATGTCGAAGGGTTTCAGTGTGCTCATTAGAGGAATTCCATTATGCAACCCGGATGGCTGCGAAACCAGAAACGCTAACCAATTATTCTGTCGCCCTCCACACAAGCCGAAGGTCAAAGTTTGCCCCCGAGCTACCTTGTCACCATCAAGGGAAGAATTCGGTTCCGCTGGCGGTCTCACAGGTTCACCATGCCGAGGTGGAAAGACGTTCCTCCTCTCGGTGCCAAAATCCTTGAAGAAGCGCTCTGGAGCAACCAAGACGGCGGACACGATATGGAAACCGTCCGGATATTCCACCATGGCTTCTAACGTCAGATGATCCCCCAAACTTATATCGATGCACTCGTCGAGGCGGCAGATATCGTTAGCGTCGTCGGCTCCGAAATTGAACTTAAGAAATCGGGCCACAACCACGTCGGAATCTGCCCATTCCATAGATCGCAGCAAATACAATTCACGGTCAGCCCAGCAAAGCGCTTTTACCACTGCTTCGGCTGCGGCGCCCACGGGTCAGTCATCGGCTTCACGATGGAGTACCACGGCCTCAAGTTCGTTGAGGCGGTCAAACAGCTCGCGATCAAAGTGGGAATGCCCCTGCCGGATACCGATTACCGGGGACCCGCAAAGAGAAGTACCGAAGAGACCGCACCACTGCTTGATGCAGCTTACAAATTCTACAAGTCCCAGCTGAAAGCGACGCCGGAAGCAATTCGGTTCATGAAGAAACGAGGTATCAGTGGCCCGACGGCCGCTAAGTTCGGGATGGGGTTTGCGCCAGATGGTTGGCAGAGTCTCAAATCCGTTTTGGGCGAACTGTATGAGTCGGATGCAGCGCTCAAAGCCAGCCTGGCAATCAGAAACGAATCCGGAAGAACGTATGACCGCTTCCGTAACCGGCTCATGTTTCCCCTTTTTCATTCAAGTGGCGCACCTGCTGGGTTCGTCGGTATGAGCATAGACGGAACGGAGCCGAAGATCCTGCGCCAGACCCAAGTCGATGAGGCGCCCGTCCGATCGAAAATATTCGGCGTCGCCGTCGCCCGAAAGGCTATGGGTGCCGAACGCGCGGTCATTGTTGTGCCCGGATGCATGGACGTGTTGGCGATGCACGAACGGGGTTTCCACAATGCAGTCTCGATCCCCGCGCTGGGCCGCACGAGTACCGAAATTGTCGCCGCCCTCTTCCGTCTCGTACGGCTGGTACTTGTCTGCTTCGACAATACCGACGTCGGCAACCGAACGGCCTGGTCGCTTATGGAAGCCTCACTTCCTTCAATCACTGACAGACACAGCATCCGGTTCGTAACTTTGCCGGAAGGACAAAGCCCATCTTCCGCACTCGTAATGGAAGATGGACCGGCCAATCTACGCCTCGCGCTGCAAGGGGCGCAGCCACTCCCCGACTTCCTCTTGGAAGGCTTGGCGGCGGACTGGGACGTGCGGTCCATTGAAGGCCGCGCCGGGCTGATGAGCAGCGCCACAGAAATTGTCGGCCGGATCAAGGCACCCTACATCCAGCAGTTCATCCGCGAGCGCCTTGATGCCTTGTGCAGTGATGACCTCGAAATGCTGACAACTACCGAGGAGCATGACGAATTTCTGTCACGGACCATCGACGAAGCCGAATCCGAGTTGGCGATCGTTTCACCCTGGGTCACGAAACAGGGCCTCGAGCGCTCAGGAATTTGCAGGAAGATCCACGCGGCCACCATGCGCGGGGTGGAAGTGACGGTTTATACAGACGCCCAACTGAACAAGGCGCGGAAGGATAACAGTAGGACCGGAGACCTCTTCGCTGACGGGTCGCATGCTGCCCTGGTCGCTTCCGGAGCAACGGTCATTTTCGTTCGCCGTATCCACAGCAAAGTAGTCGTCGCCGACCGTTCGGTTCTGTGCGTTGGTTCATTTAACTGGTTGAGTGCGGCACGACAAGGAAGGTTCAAGCGCCAAGAGATATCGACTGTTCACCGGACCGGCGGCATCGAGAAACAGAAGGCTGCCATTTTGGGCAAGCTCAAGGAGATGGCCGTCGAGTACGGGTGATTATGGACAACGATGGCGCATTGGAAAATGCATTTACGCCGCAGTTAAAATATCGTCATGAAGATTGATTCCAGCGCATCAGCAGTTTGCCGCTCCCGTTTGGATGCTGCGGTAGCAATCATCCCAATCATTGAATCGGGTCTGTCCAACTCAAAACTCAGTCCTGAGCGCGCCTCACTGTTGAGCGAGTTCTGCCTTTGGACGACGCAGGCTGACTTAGGATCGTGCGAGAAGAACCAAGCCATCGCAAAGGAAATTCTCGCTGGCCTGGAGCGGGTCAAAGCCCTGCTCCCCTGACAACGACAAAGGTCCGAAGTCGATTCCTTCCGGGGTTCCAAGCACCGTCGAGCAACAACGTGACCGCACGACCACTGCTTTAAGCCTTCACTACGGCTTTCAATATTTCGAGCAAGCTCGGATCGTCTTTTGCCTTTTTTAGCAAGTCAGCAAGAAAAGCCTCATCCTCGGATTGAGACTTTTCCTGGGGTAGAAACTCCTGAAGTCCTGCCGCTGTCAGGACCCTTTTCTCGTGCGCGAGGTAGATTGGCCGCAACATTTTTAGGCGCGGCTTGATCGTGATGTATCCCTGCGTTACGTCATTTTGCATGTCGGAGTGGTTCATGGCGACTTTGACCAGCCCGAAGTCCCCCTTTATTCTGCCTTCATCATCAACCATCGCGTCGACAGCGATTTCACCGGCAAATCCGCGTCGTAGATCATGCATTGTGATCCGCATGCCGGAGACCGACTCTCCCAGATCCAGCGCCGCCCTGGGCTCGACCAAATGCGTGCCCCGCTTCGGTGACGGAAAAACCCATTCCGGGATATAGGTTGCTTCCCCTCTGGCAGCCTTTTTAAGGTCCCGGCCCCGCGGCATATCGTTGTCATCAATGCGCCGCCTCAGAATGGCTGCCACCCCGGGCGTTAGGGGGAAATAGTGGTCTCGCGTGTTCTTCGTGTCTCTGAACACCACGAACTCATTCTTGAAATCCACATCGGTCACTTTAAGCTTTGCCGACTCCGAACGGCGCGCACCCCAGCATAGGGACAGGATGATGTAGTCCGCCATGACGCGCTTGGGATAGCTTCGGCCGCCAACAAGATTCCGCATCGCCGCAACGGCTTGAAGCCATTTCTGGCCAGCTTCGTCGTCGGTATGAATGACGGTTTGCCGGCGCTTGATTTCCGGCAGCGTGTGCTTCTTTAACCAATCTGCAAAGGGATCACGATCCGGCTGCTCTGTACTGTCGAGCCGGTTCCATGCCGCTCGCAAATATCGCCAAATCTTGACCGAGGTAGCGTCACCACGCTCGCTCCGGACCGACTTCATCATCTCGTCGAGCGCTTCGGGGGTAAGTTCATGGATCGGGGTGCGCCAAATAGCCATCCCCTCGATCCATTTCTGGACATCTTTGCGATCCCGGTGTGTTGACGGTGAGTCATCCTCAGCCTGAACCAGAATGTCATTGGCGAACATGGCGCCAAGCGTTTGTTTGGCAAGCTTGCGCTCGTGTTTGACCTCAGCGATGTATTTTTTCTTTTGAAGATTGGGGTCTTGGCCCAGCTTCATCATGGCCAGCGCGTCCTCGGCGTTCTTGCGCGCCTTGCCGATGCTCGTTTCCGGCCATGCACCGCAAGCAAACCGACATGGGCGCCCAGCGAGTTTTCGTTCCGCGTAAAACCGAAGGCTTTTGCCGGTTACGCGGACAGAAAATCCGGGTAGTTTGGCATCCCGCAGGAACCAGTCAGTCATCCCCTCTGGCACGGGAATCGTCTGAAGCGATCCATCAGGTTGGAGACCGATAATGCGCTGCTCGAAACGAATCTGCTCGAGCAGCTTATCGGTCAAGATCAGCTTTTGCGGTTCAATCTTTTCGATCATGTGGCACCTCGCCTTTCTGCACTGCGTTCCGAACCCCGAGTTTGGCTCCCCTCAAATTCCGCAATACCATATCGAATTACTCGGGATTGATCCGTGGGTCTTGGTAACAGACAAATTCTACCAGTTTTTGGCTCCCCCTTGGCTCCCTCCTTATCCCGTTTATACCCTTTTTTTAGCCTTGTTTTCCCAGGTTCGCAACGCACTGCCCAACAACAAAACGACGCCATAAAGCGCCTTGTTAATAAAGCATATCTAGTTGAATACAATGATTTATTTGCACCAGAATGACCGATGGTGTATCATTGCTCACTGAACGCTAAGTGCTGGAAACCCGACTCCTGTTAATCCGTAGGTCCCTGGTTCGAGCCCAGGTCGGGGAGCCAAAAAATTCGTT
>Ga0209507_1000941_pt1 | contig 25955 bp, 33 predicted proteins | sample AD_UKC028_MetaG_FD_184414 | JGI IMG/M metagenome (GOLD analysis project Ga0209507, IMG submission 184414) | Active sludge microbial communities of municipal wastewater-treating anaerobic digesters from USA - AD_UKC028_MetaG (SPAdes) (version 2) | ecosystem: Engineered > Bioreactor > Anaerobic >...
TCAGGTTGGTCACATGGCGTTCGATGATGTCGCGGCGCAGCACCGGGCTCAGGGTGCTATCGGCGAGGCGATGCTCGATCGCGCCGATTTCCTTGATGCAGGCAAGCTTGTTGTACGTGGTCATGCTCAGACTCCTGTTTCGTTGATCGGTGCAGCCATTGTAAGCGATGGCGGCGGTAGTTGTCAAGCACTAATTACCCCTTGGCTGCGAAGCCTGTCGGTCAGCTCGCTGAAAATCGGGTACAGGCCTTCGCTCAGACCAAGCGCCACGTGAGCATCAAACTTGGCCAGTGCAGCAGGGCCGGCATGGCGCTCAATTTCAGCCCGCTGCACAGCTTCCCCGCAGCCCAGCGCGGCCCAGAGCTGGATGGCAAGGCCTTCGGTGCAGCAATCGATTTTCAGTGCGAAAGGCTTGAAGCTGGTTGGCATGGTCATTCTCCTTGGTTGAGATTCGGGATGATACTGCGAAGTGCGGTATCGATATGATCATCGTTCAGGTAGGGGTACAGCGTGGCATAGACCCACTGGTTTTGCTTGGCTGCCCAGAGGCAATCCCAGCGGTATCGCATATCGCTATCACCACGCCGGATGGCCCCTTTGCGGGCCTTCTCGGTATCGTGCGGCGTGACGATCCGGCGAAGGTGCTCCAGATGCTCGGGCTTGATCTTCACAGCACACCCCCACACTCATCGTAGGCAGCCGTCAGGGCTTCGCCTTGTTCGCGGGTCAGGCAGAACTGGGAGACCGTAGCCCAGTGCGCTTCCGGATATTCCATGCCGACACCTTCGATGCAGGCAATCAGGTATTTGAGCCAGCGATTCATCATCGTTCTCCAGTTTGGTTGGTTGGTTGCAGCGAGACCCCATTATGAGGCATGGATTGCAGCTTGTCAAGCATTGATCTGACTGGGGCCGGCTTCCCAGCCCCAGTCAGCTCAAGTTACTCGAAGTTGCGATTCACGGAAACGCCCAGATTGCGGAGCACCGTAATCACAGCGCCGGGTAGGCAAGATACGCCGTACTCAAGATCGTAGTCATACAGGTGCAGCAGACCATCCTCTTCGCCGGTTTCCGGGTTCTCACGGGAGAACCAGAGCCCGCCGCCGCAACCGTCGGATTCTCGTTCGAACCAGCCGCGCAGCTCGTTTGCAAGGGTGCCGACTGTCCAGCCTTCCAAAGAGTGTTCAGAGGCCCGCAGTGCAGCCAGCGCATCGTCAGCAGGGATTGGTGCATTCTCAGGCACAATCGCAAGCCAATACTCATCCAAGAATTCGCCACCCCAGTTCTCCGCCTTCGGCCCGATCAGGAACCGATGTACCGGATGGAACGGCGCCGCGAACTTGCCGGCAATCGCTTCCTGTTGCAGCTCTTGGCAGAGTGCATTGATGGCGGCGCCCAGCTGCTCATAGGGCAGGCTCGTTTCCACCTGCAGGCATGCCGTGGGTTCGCCGCTCTTCGCCGTCCGGATGTAGCATTTTTGGATTGTTGCATCCGGGAGGTTGTCTTCGAGCGCCAAGGCGATCTGGTGGCGCTGGAGCTGCTGGTCGGAAGCGCCGATGTTCAGGCCGATGTTCAGGGACAGGGAAGTGTGGGACACGGTGTAGCTCCTAAAGGATGTTGAGGGAAATTTGCAGCAAAGCCGACATTATGGCATGCCGGCTGAGCCCTTGTCAAACATTAAGGATTGCGGCGGCTTCGTGGGGCAGCAGGAAAACGTCGCGGTCGCAGTGATAGTAGGCATGCTGGCCGGTCTTGCGGTTCCACATGTAGTGCAAGCGCTGACCCTTGACGACGAACGGCACTTCGGTGCCGCCGCAGGCCGGAACCCAATCGTCCTCAGGGAAAGTCGGAATCGGCAACAGATGAGCCATGACGGCAAGCCCCAGAGCCTGAGCCAGCTCGACGGCCGCCGCAGTGCAATCCGGCATGTAGGTGCCAGCGCTGTCATTGGCCACGTGCAGGGCGCCATGCTGGCGGGTCACAGCGAAGGGCCACGTATCGGCGAAGCCGACAACGCCTTCGGAGGGAATCCAGAGCAGGTCGCCCTTCTCGGCTTCGCCGGTTTGGCAGGCATCGTAGGCTTCGCCAGTGGAATCGAAGCGGCGGATTGTGTTGTGGGGCATGTTGGTTCCTTTCAGGATGTTAGTGGAAGTGGCGATGTTGAGACCACATTATAGGGGCTGGGCTGGAAGGTCGTCAAGCACTAAATCTAGCAGCCCAGCCTTAACGTAGTTAGAAGTCCCAATCCTCGTGGATGTAGTTCCAGCCCTTCGGGCTTTTGCGCAGTCGGATGCCGCGCTCTGCCATGTAGGCGGGTAGCCGGTAACCGGCTTCAATGTGCCGACGCAGGACACGGGATAACTGCACAAGCTCGTTGGTTGCGACGCCACCAGTTTGCATGGCGCGGATATGCTCGATCAGGTAATCCAAAGAAACCCTGTCGTTTCGTGTTAATTTGCCCATGTTCGGCTCACGAGGCATAGCTTCCTCGGATTCATTGGCATCAAAAGAGTCGTATTCGGCCATGAAATGACGAGCGATAGCTTCGAAAAGAGTGGTTTGTTCTTTTCGAGATTTTGTGAGATTGCGCACATCCTGCTTTTGCAGGGCGGTCGATATGGCTCTGTCTAGCGTGACAACCTTATCAAACAAAGGCTGGATTTCATTATTGGGTCGCATGGTGTATCTCCTGTTATGTGAGCTTGCAGGATAGCACAACTATGGCAAATCTGGCAATATGTTTTTTGAGCAAAAACCTCTGGCACGCGAAGATCGTTGTGCTGCAAGGGTTTCGGCGGATTCGCGGTAACCACTGGCAAGCACTTTCGGAGCTTGCCAGTGCTCCAAAACCCTGAAGATCGTTGCAGCACAAGGGTTTCGGGCGATATGACATCAGCACTGGCACGCTGGCACGCTGGCACGGCGCTCTCGCTCTGACTTTCGCTCTCGTTTTAGCTAAAATTAACTTAAGCGCCTATTAGCCCTATATACGTATATAGTATATATATAATAATTTATTCATTATACGCGAGGCTGGTTTTGAGCGGGAGCGCGTTTGCCAGTGCCAGAGCTTGCCAGTGGAGAATAATCCAAAGAAAACAAGGACTTAGGGTGCCAGAGGTGCTTGCCACCACTGGCATGCACGCCAGTGGTGCATCAAAGCACAAAGCGTGCCATACTGTACGCCCATCCAGTACCAACGCAAAATGGGGGTATATTTGGGGGTATCTCAGCGGCGGCCCAGCAAACAAATCCAAAAGAATCAGGGACTTAGCGGCCGAGTTCGATCCCATGCCCCACTATCGAACTGAGCCAGAGGCGTGGGTCGCCGGTGAAACCCACACAAGCACGAAGCGTGCCTGCCTGAGCCTGCCCGCCAGCTTAGCTTCGCGCTACATAGCGGCTAAGCGCGTAGCTTGCGTGCTTGTGTGGTGTGCACAGTGTGCGTGCCGCGCACGCGCCTCGCCTATTATGCGCGCGGGTGATGTGCGGGTTACGGGTGAGCGCGATCCTGCGGGGGTATGCACCCGCGCAGCCGTGCGTGTGTAGAGTCTATGGCAACCGCACATACGCTAACAGGATTTTTTCCGAAATCAATTCTTAACAATCAACGCTTGACAACCAAACAGCGCCGTGACATAATGGCTGCCTCGACAAATTTTTCGGAATCACAAAAATGTATATCTTCGCAGACATGATCGGATTTCTCTATATTGTTGGTCCGATCGCAATCCTCATCCAAAAGCTGATCGGCATCCCAGTGACACAGGGGAACGTGTGGATCACCTTCATCATCATGTACGCCGTAACCTACGTGATGGTTAAATGGATGGAGCGCAAACCCAAGCAACTCAACAGCAACTAACAGGAGAAATAGCATGAACACGATTCCCACATTTTTTTCAGAGCAGCAGCTCCATGATCCCTGCAGCTACAGCAAGAGCCCGCTCAAGCCGGGCCTGCTCGCACAGCGCATCCAGAACGATCCAGCCTTCGAGATCAAATCCAGTCTGATCGACCCGGTCACCCCCGAGCGACTGAAGCAGACCCATGAAGCCAGCTACATCGACGGGCTCATGGAAGGTACGATCGCCGACGGCTTCGGGAATAAATCCAAGAAGGACTTCAAGGCTATCCGCACCACGGTCGGGAATTTTCTGATTGCAGCCGAGTGGGCGGTTGCCGGGCGCAGGGAGGGCAATCCGGAAACGGATATCATCCATCCGGGTGTCGTGTGGTCCCTGACCAGCGGGTTCCACCATGCAAACCCGGGGCATGCCGAGGGGTTCTGCACTGTGGAGGCGCTGACCTTGGCGGCTTACGAGCTTTGGAAATACCGCAAGCTGCGGACGTTAATAGTTGATATGGATTTTCACAGAGGAGACGGATGCGAAGAGATGATCAGCATGCACCAGATGGAAGGGTATTGCGACTACATGCAATCTGATCACACTCATGTTCATCCTGATCTTGCCAAGTTCCGCGCCGAGCTTGAGCGCCGTATTGCGATCTTCAATCCGGACGCTATTTTCTACCAAGCCGGAGCTGACATGTGGATCGGCGATCCGCTGGGCGGCAGCCTGACGATGCTCGAGCTGTATCAGCGGGATTTGATTGTCTTCCATCTGGCCAAGTTGCATGGGATTCCTGTGGTGTGCAACTTGGCAGGGGGTTATGCTGAAGACTATGAGGACACGCTGCGCATCCACATGAACACCGGCGAGGCCATGAAGGAGGTCTATCACGGGTACGGTGCCGCCTTCATGCCGGTTGATGCCGTGTAGGGTTGGTGGTAGCATGGTGATATCAACAGGAGAATCTGAAATGCGCAGCCCCCAATATAGCTATCACCCGCGCGAAGCGTTCATCCCACTGCACAACAGGACCCAGCGCTGGTCGGTTGTTGTGGCTCACCGTCGCGCGGGTAAACGTCTAACGCTTGATACCGAGGTTCCGATGGCCGATGGGGGTTGGAGCACGATGGGTGCGCTCAAGGATGGGGATGTGATCCTTGATGCAGAGGGTTGGCCCACAACGGTGACCTGCGCTCACCCGATCGAAACTGAAACCGATGCCTACAAGGTGTGCTTTGATGACGGTTCGTTCGTGGTCGCGGACGCTGAACATCTATGGGTGACACAGACCAAGCTGGATCGGGCGCACACCACTAGTGGTTCCCGGGTGGGTGGTCGGCGCAATGCGATTGGTCGCATCCGGCAGCCACGCCCGGGAACGGTGAAGACGACCAAGGAAATTGCCGACACCCTGATGTATCAAGGTGAGAGCAATCACAGCGTTGCCTTGACCCAACCTGTTCTGACGCCGCCGGCTGATCTTTCGATCCCACCCTACATCATGGGGCTTTGGTTGGGTGACGGCGCATCGCTGCGTTTTGATCTGACCAACATGGACGAAGAACCATTGGTGGCATGGCAGGAGTACGCCAAGGAGAACGGCTTCGAGTGCGTGGATATGCAGCAGGATAGCCGAGCGCGAACGCTGCAACTGCGACAGGGCTCGGCGTCGTACCATCCGAATGTGCTGCTGCGAAACCTCGGGCTTGGTGCGGCTGGTGTGAAGTTCATCCCGGAAGCGTATCTGCGAGGTTCGGTCGAGCAGCGCATGGCGTTGTTCCGCGGGCTGATGGATTCTGATGGCACGATTGACTCGCGAGGTGCAATGGAAATCACTTTCAAGCACCGTGAGATGATCGACGGTTTTCACCAGCTCGCCTGCAGTCTGGGTATCAAACTCGGGCGACCGAACGAGAAGTGGGTGCAGCTCGAAGGCTGGGATGAACCGCGGCTGTATTGGCGCTTGCATTTCACAACAGAGTTCAATCCATTCACGATCGAGCGACATCGCGCTCGCTGGCAACCTCGACATCCAACCCACAATGAATCAGGCAAGCGTTTCGTTGTTGCCTGCGAGAAGATTGATAGTGTGCCGATGCGCTGCATTACGGTGGATTCACCTGATCACCTTTATTTGGTCACCCGGGATTACATCCCGACCCACAACACCGTAGCCCTGCTGAACGACATCATTGTTCGGGCGCTGCACAAGAGACCCGACGGGATGCGCGATCAGTACGCGTATTTGGCACCTTTTCAGAACCAAGCACGCAGTGTTTCCTGGAATTTTTTGAAGGATTTCACTGCCTGCTTCGCCCACTGCCCGGGATATTCCATCAGTGAGATGAACCTCACGGTGACGCTCCCTGACCCGAGCAACCTAAGCAAGAAGGGTGCCACCATCATGCTGCTCGGGGCCGAGAATGCCGAGAAGCTGCGCGGCATCTTCTTGTCCGGGGTGGTGATTGACGAGTTTCAGGATATCGCCCCCTACGTGTGGGACACGATCCTCCGGCCGGCGCTGGCCGACCGCGGGGGTTGGGCGGTTTTCAGTGGCACGGTGAAGGGGCACGACAACCCCTTGTGGGAGAATTACGAGTCGGCAGCCAATGACCCGGCCAACTGGTTCCGGATGCTGGTCAAGGCGAGCGAGTCTGGTATCCTGCCCCCGGACGAACTGGAAGACTTGAAGAAGGGCATGACTGAGGAAGCCTACGCGGCTGAAATGGAATGCGACCCCGCGGCCACGGTGACAGGACGCATCCTGCTCCCCTATGTCAAGGTCACTCAGGTTGGCAAGGTGCCTTGGCAGCCGGATGGCGGGCCGGTCATCACGGCATGGGACTTGGGCATGTCCGATAGCACCGCGATCTGGACGGCCCAGAGCGCGGGCAAGGAGCTGCACCTGCTCAACTACTACGAGGAATCGGGGGCGGCGCTTTCGCATTTTGTGGAATGGTTGCGCAAGCTGCCATACGCCAAGAACTTCGGCGCGCACCTGCTACCCCACGACACCAATGTCCGGGAGCTGGGCACCGGGGTGAGCCGACTTGAGACCCTGCGCAACCTCGGCATGCGCAATGTCAAGATCGTCCAGAAGCTGCCAAAATCCCAGCAGATCGACGCCGCCCGGATGCTGCTATCCCGCTGCTGGATCGACAAGGATGGATGCGATAAAGGCTTGCGCGCGCTGCGCGGCTATCAGTTCGCCTACGATCCGAAGCGCCAGTGCTTCACCCAGTCACCACTGCACGACAAGAACTCCAACGGGGCCGATGCTTTCCTGCAGCTGGCCGTGGGTCTGAAGCGGGCGAACACCCACATGGACAATAACCCCGGGGTCTTCGGAATGAGCGATGGGGTCGAGGATGTTTTCATTGACGACGCACCGGTTGCCGAGCCTTGGCAGGATACCTCTGGTGTGTTCGGCTGAAGTATGTTTTAATCCGCGCCATCATCGCCTGAGCCAACACCATGCCCAACGTCAAACGAGTTCGCCAAGATCAGGAAGCTGCTGCAAAGCGCTACGGTGAGTACGCCAAGCTGGTCGAAAACTACAACGCTCAGGTTGGGCAGGTGAATAACGCCAATCAGGCGGCGGCCGATCTATACAACCAGCAAGCGGCGGAATACAACCGTTTTGTGGATAGCGTGAAAGCTGGTGGTTACGGGCTGGCCCCGGTTGATGGTGGCGGGTACGCCTCGGTGCATGGTGATGTCGAAAAGGGTATCATCGAATACACCCACCGGGATGAAGAGGGTCGGCCGTTTGATAAGGGTGGGATGTACGGCAGTGCGGCGGAACTGCCGGCATCGAACGGGGGTAGCACTGCCTACGTGAAGAACGCAGACGGCACGGCCACCCCATACCAGTATGTGATGACGGACTGGGGCGATGAAGCTTCAGGCACCCCGGCAAAATATCAATGGATGGCCACGGGCAACCCGATCCGGGTGATGGAATTCACGGCTCAGCCTCCTGTCCAGCAAGAGATGACCACGCCGCAGCCGGAAGAGCCGAAGGCTTGGAACCCCAGTCGTCGCGATATTGCCGAGCTGCAAAATCCAACGGTGGATGCGGCCGACGGCCAGCTTGCCGCCGCTGCAGGTGCTTATGCCAACACCGGGATTCTCGCCGAGGCGAACAACCGCAGTCCGATCTTGGCCAACCCTGAAGAAGAACCACTCACGCCCAGCAGCTCGGGCATCTTGGCCCGGGTAAGGGCAGGAGAATTTTGATGCAAACCGAACAACTATCTCCGGAAGACGAAGCCCTTGCCACCGAGCTGCTTCAAGACATGCTGGTTTCTCCCGAGCAGGCGGCGCAAGAGCAGCATGTCTTGGAGCAACAGCAGGAAGAGCTGCGGCAAAAGCTGGGTCAGGTGCTGGTCAAGCGTCGCGACGAGGCGATCAGGTTCCGTGCGGCCAGCGGCATCGAGCGCCAGTGGGCGGAAGATCAAGCCTACTACGAGGGAGAGGAATCAACATCCAAATCGTCCTACTACAAGGGGATGACGCTGGATTCCCCGCTTCTGGCCAAGCCGAAGAACGCATTCAAGTCGAACGTCTTCCTCAACATCACCCGGCCGTATGTCGAAACCGCAGCTTCCAAGGTGATCGAGGTGCTGTCGCCCGTGGATGACCGGGCTTTTTCGGTCGAGATTTCCCCGATACCGTTCGCCATCATGGGTGGCGAGGTGCTGGCGGGCAGCGCAATTCCGCAGCAACCGCAGGTGCCGGAAGCCGGGCAGCCCCCGATGGTGGATGCCAACGGGCAACCGGCCACACCCCAGCAGGTACAGCAGGATCAGGTGAAGCAGTCCGTCGAAGACAAGTTGCGTATCGCCGCCCGCGGCGCCCAGACTTGGATCGATGACAAGCTGCAGGAGAGCGGATACAACTCCGAGCTTCGCACCTTGGTGGATAGCGCTGCCCGGCTGGGCACCGGCGTCATGCGCGGACCGATCCCGGTGGTGCGTCGCTCCATGAAGACCGAAGGGGGATCGCTGGTCATCGCGGAAGAGATCGCCCCGGAATCCCGATCCATTTCGGTATGGAACTGCTTCCCGGCACCGGATTGCGGAGACAACATCCACAATGGCCAGTTCTTCATCGAGCATGACAAGCTCACCGAGAAGCAGGTTCGCGAGCTGCAGGGTGATCCAAGCTATCTGGCTGACGCCATTGAGCGGGTTATCGAAGAAGGGCCGACGGCAAACACGGCAACCACGATGGCTGAAAGCCCGTCGGATTCGAAAGACCCGACAGCCAAGCGTTTCAGTGTCTGGTATTACCACGGCTTCCTTTCCGCAGAGGATGTGGTTGCAATGGGTTGCGATTGCGGGGATGTCAAGGGTGGCGTCGCCGCGGTGATCACGATCATCAACGACACCCCGGTCAAGGCGCACTTGGCCCCCTTGAGCAAGGGTCGCTATCCCTACGACTTCATGTGCTGGCAGAAGACGGCCGGCAGCCCGTGGGGTATCGGTATCGCTCGCCAGATTCGTGCCTGTCAGGCGATCCTGAATGCAACGGTGCGCTCCATGATGGAGAACGCCGGGCTTTCCAGCGGCCCACAGATCATCCTTGGGCGTGGCTCCGTCATTCCTGCTGACGGGAAGTGGGAGATCACCCCGCGCAAGGTCTGGCTGCTCAAGCCCGACGCCGACATCCCGGACGTGACCAAGGCCTTCAACGCGGTGCAGATTCCGAGCATCCAGCAGGAATTGCTTGAGACCGTGAATTTCGTGCTGAAGATGGCCGAGAACGTCACCGGTCTGCCGATTCTGCTGCAAGGCCAGCAGGGTCCGAACGGTGTGCCGGATACGGTTGGTGGCATGCAGATTCTCGTGGCCAACGCTTCGAGCCTGCTGCGCCGCATGGCTCGCATCTTCGATGACTGCATCACAAAACCCCATGTCACAGCCTACTACGACTGGATGATGGAATTCGGCGAAGACGATTCGATCAAGGGGGATTTCCGCATTGTACCTCGTGGCTCCAGCGCATTGGTCGCCAAGGATATGCGCGCAACCTTCCTGACCCAAGCCGTACCGCAGATGATCGTGAATCCGGCTTTCGGTATTGACCCGGCACGCTACTTCAAGGAGGTGGCCAAGCTCAACGGTCTTGTTCCGGAAGATGTGCAATTCACCACGGCCGAACTGCAGGCGCTCATGTCGCAGCAGCCGCCGCCCGACCCGCGCGTTCAGGTTGCCCAGATCAGGGCCGAGGCCGACATCAAGACGACCCAGATGGAGGTCACCACCGATCAGGCCCGCATCGCACGTGACATCGATAGGGATCAACTGTACGTACAGGCTGAGAACGAGCGCACGCAGGCGACATCGATCACCAAGCAAGCGGAGTTGGAACTGCGCCGCGAACTGGCCATGCTGGACTACGCCAACAAGAATCAGATTACGATCGAACAGATCAAGGCGAAGTTGGCATTGGAAGGTTCGAAGATGGACCTGCAGCGCGAGCTGGCGCAGTTCGGTCATGTCAGCGCCCAAGAGGCCCGGGTGACCGACAGCCACTTGGCCAAGCAGCAAGCGGTCGTGGAGAAGGCGGTCGAGCAGGTGGCCACCCCGGCGGTTGAAGTTCCGGGCCGCGCACCTGACGGGCAGGGGTATGCACTGTGAGCCTTTGGCCTGACGACTTCGAACTGCAAGACCCGGCCACGGTGCCGAGGATGGATGAGGAAGCCCGGGAGCAGTGTCGGCTGGTAGCCGCGCTGCGCCGACACTGGCACCTGCGCCCGGACGAGCATCGCCCCATTGTGTTTGCCGTGCCGATGGGTGGATCGCGTAACGCCGCCGAGGGTGCCAACCTGAAGACCCAAGGGGCGCTGGCTGGTATCCCTGACCTGATCATCTGGTTGCCAGTTGGGCGCAGCGTCCTGCTCGAGATGAAGGCACATGACGGGCGCCTGTCGTCGAGCCAGAAGGAAATTCATCATCACGCCGGGCAGCTTGGCTTCCCCGTGATCACCGCCTACAGCGCAGAGGATGCGCTGGCCCAACTGAGGAATATCCAATGAGTGCCATCAATTCCCTGATTGACCTCGTATTCGCTGATGCCGACGCCGCGCACAAGCAGCATCTGGCCACGGAAACCCTGCAGGAGCACGAAGCCCTTGGCGAGTTTTATGCCAGTGTGCGCGAGGCGGTCGATTCCACCGCCGAGGCCATCATTGCCTTGGGACAAATCCCGGACGGTGAGCCTGATATGCTGGCCCGGCTGCAAGCCAGCTTCCGGGAGCTGGAGTCCCTGCGCCCGGTGTGCGACGGGGTGAAGCCGGTCGAGAACCTGTTCGACAACATCGGCGCCGCCTACCTGAAGGCGATCTATCGCTTGACAAGGCTTGCTGACAAATGAAGATCGATGCCCACAGCGCCACATGGGTGGCTGTTTCACAATACGCAGAAGATCGTCTTGCCGAGCTGCGACTTCGCCTTGAAGGTTCAAACCTGAATTGGGAGGATACCCAAGCTACGCGCGCCCAGATGCGTGAGCTGCGGCTTCTCCTTGCCCAAGCCGAACCCATTGAGGCACAATACGTAGCACTTGATATTTCACAACAGGAGTAGTGCCATGCTTACCGAGCAACAAACCCCCGAACAAGAAGCAGCTGAAGCCGCTGCATTTGAAGCCGCTTTCCACGAAGAACGTGGTGAGAAGGCACCCGCCCCAGCGGTTGTCATCGATCCGGTCGATACCCCGCCAACGCCGGTCGAAGAACCGCCGGTTGCCGATCCGGAGCCGACACCCGAACCGGCCCCCGAACAGAAGCCGGTTCTCGCCCGTGTCTCAAGCCAGCAGAACACCCTCGACAAGCTGGGTGGCTGTTTCACAATACGCAGAAGATCGTCTTGCCGAGCTGCGACTTCGCCTTGAAGGTTCAAACCTGAATTGGGAGGATACCCAAGCTACGCGCGCCCAGATGCGTGAGCTGCGGCTTCTCCTTGCCCAAGCCGAACCCATTGAGGCACAATACGTAGCACTTGATATTTCACAACAGGAGTAGTGCCATGCTTACCGAGCAACAAACCCCCGAACAAGAAGCAGCTGAAGCCGCTGCATTTGAAGCCGCTTTCCACGAAGAACGTGGTGAGAAGGCACCCGCCCCAGCGGTTGTCATCGATCCGGTCGATACCCCGCCAACGCCGGTCGAAGAACCGCCGGTTGCCGATCCGGAGCCGACACCCGAACCGGCCCCCGAACAGAAGCCGGTTCTCGCCGGGCTGACTGAAGAGCAAATTGCTCAGGTTCTCGCCCGTGTCTCAAGCCAGCAGAACACCCTCGACAAGCTGGGTGGTCGCATTGGTCAGCTCATGCAACAGGTCGAGGCGCTGAAGTCTCAACCGAAGACCCCGGGGGAACGTCGTCAGTTTGATCTCAAACTGGAAAAACTCGGCGAGGCTTTCCCTGAACTGGCGGAAATGCTGCGCGAAGACCTCAAGGGTATCGGCGCTGGTGAAGCACCGGCAGGCGAGCAGCCGGCCGTCTTCACAGCGGAGGACGTGAATCGCATCGTCACGGAAAAGCTGACCAGCTTTCAGCAGCAACAGGAGCGCGGGCTTGAAGTGCGAATGCTGAGCACCGCCCATCCGGACTGGGAGCAGACTATTCGCACCCCGCAGTTTGCGCTGTGGCGCGATAATGTGATCCCGGACGGTAAGGAGTTGATGGAGTCGGAAAGCGCAGCCTTCATTTCCCTGCGCCTGACCCAGTTCAAGGATTGGGTTAAGCAGACCAGCATTGCCGCCCCGGCACCTGCACCCACCCCGGCGCCGAAAGCGAAGGTGGTTAATCCACGACTTGCTAATGCCGTGCTACCGAAGGGTGTGCAACAGAACGCACCGACCGAGCAAAGCGAAGAAGATGCTTTCATGGCAGGATTCAATGCCGAGCGAGCAAAATCAGGCTATTGACTTTTTTAACGTCAACCCCTAAAATGTAATCTCTTACTTAGGAGGATTCACCATGAAGCGCACTCTCATCGCCATTTTGGCTTTCAGTTTCACCCTGTTCGGCGGTTCGGCATTCGCTGTCGGCATCGGCAACGATAACCCGGGCGGCGGCACCAGCACCGTTCTGAACACCAACAGCAACGTCAATACCCCGACCGCAATCTCCGGTTCGTACTCCGGTGCCCATGCCGACGCCTATGCCCGAGCGCAGGCTCAGCAAGCGCAGATGCAACTGCAGGCGCAGCAACAGCGCCAGCAGCAGGCGCAGCAAGTGCAGCAGGGTAATGCCCAGTCCCTGAAGGTTGGTGACCAATCCACCACTACCATTGTTGGTGGTCAAACCGCGACCTATACCAGCCCGGGTGAAGTTCGCAACATTCAGGATGGCACTACCACCTTGCGTACCGTACCTTCGGTTAGCGCGCCGGCCGCCCTACCCACTGCGCCTTGCCGCATTTCGCTGAGTGCGGGTGTTGCGGTTATCGGTTTTGGTGGGACGTTCGGCGGCTCTGTCGAAGACGAGAAATGTACCATGCGCGAAAACGCCCGCTTACTGGATAGCCTCGGCGCTCGTGAAGCTGCGTTGCTGGTCATGTGCTACGACGAACACGTTGCTGCAGTTCTCGGCGTCTGCAAGCAAGCCAAGTAATCAACACCGTCACTTCGGCGATAGCCAGCCCACCCCACAAGGGTGGGTTTTTTAGGCTCTTCGGAACTTGGTGTGTTTCGCCGTGTTTTACACCGCCCGTGACTATACTCACAACATAGGATGACATTGTGTTTTTAGGTCGCCTGTGCTACAGTGGTCGCATTAGGATTTTATTGTGTTTATACGCAAATCAGAAAAGGGCAGAAATCATGGAGAAATGTTTTAGCACCAATGACGAGGACTTCAACCACACCGAGTTCAGCGAGCTTATGGAGGCGCTGAAGGACAACGGCGACGTAGCGGTTGGAACGGTCTATTACGAGGCTGACTTCCGCCATATCACCGGCAAGGATTTGGTTGATGCGTCGAGGCTCATCGAGGATATGGAAGAGCGCCTCTATGACGAGGTTGGCGAGTGCGCTGAAGGCGGGCTTGATGTCAGTAACGAGGCAGCGGAAGAGCTTGAAGAGTTTCTTGTTCAGTGGGCTGAAAAGCACACAGACCTCGGGCGTTTCTACAAGATTATCGGCAAGTCTCGGGAGATGAAAGTAACCGAGGCTGACTTGGCTGATAACGCTTGAGGCGCTGACTATATGCATCGAAACGCACCCCCAATGACCGCCGCAACGATGGTGGAAGCCACGCAGCGTGCGAAGGCCAAAATTCAAAGCGTTCTGGATTATGCTCACCAGCTTGAGACTGACCCGCAACAAGAAGAGCCGTTTTTTATTGCTTGTCCTATTGACAACATAAAAAACATTCTATAAGTTTCGCATATGGCGCCATTCAAACGACGCCGATCAACAGCCTGACCCTCACAGTGGCCGCGCGAAAAAGCAACAAAACCAACTCGTATCGCCAATTTTTTCTGTGAGGTAACCGAAATGCCCGGCCAATTATATTCAACCCAAACCCCCCGGATTGGTAAGGTCAAAGGCGAAATCCTTTCCCGTGCCATCCCCTGTGAAGTTCTGGGTCTTGCAGCTTCCAACAAGGAGCTGCCGCGCAACGCATCCAACACGATCATCTTCCGTCGTTGGGTTCCGTACAACGCAACCATCTCGAACCCGAACGTTCTGGTTCAAAACGTCAATCCGATCGCTACGGTCGAAACTGACGCTTCCAACCGTGTCTCCACGCTGCTGACCAACAACCTTGCGGCCGAAGGTGTCACCCCGACCCCGGACAGCATCGTTGCTCAGGACATCACCGCGGTCATGGTCCAGTACGCTTGCCTCTACTCGTTCTCGGATGTCGCAGCCGACATGTACGAAGACGACATCGAGGATGCGCTGAAGACCCAAGTGGCTGAACGGATGATGTTGGTTCGCGAACTGGAGCTGTACTCCAAGGTGCGCGCCTCGACCAACCGCTTCTACGGCGGCACCGGCACTACGCTAGCCACTGTCGATGGCAAGCTGACCGCGAAGATGCTGCGCAAGATCGCACGTTCGCAGATGCTGAACCACACGAAGAAGATCACGCAGATTTTGGCGCCGACTCCGAACATCGGCACCAAGCCGATTGAAGCGGCGTTTATCGTCTTCTGCTCGACCGACATCGACGCCGACCTGCGTGACACCACCGCGTTCCCGGGTTACACCCCGGTTGCGGCCTACGGTTCCCGCAAGCCGATGCACGAGAACGAGCTTGGCTCTTTCGAGAACTTCCGCTTCGTCGCTTCGCCCGAACTGGTTCCGTTCCAGAACGGTGGCGCGGCTGTCGGCTCGACTGGCTGTGTTTCGACCGGTGGCACCAACATCGACGTATATCCCCTGATCATCTGCGGTCAGGAAGCCTACGGCACTGTTGCTCTGCGCGGCGCCAAGTCGTTCGATCTGGGTATCATCCCGGTCGGCAACCGTGACTCGGCTGACCCGCTGGCACAGCGCGGCTACGTTGGTTCCAAGTGGTACGGCGTGTCCGTCCTGCTGAACCAGCAGTGGATGGCTTGTGCCCTCGTTGGCGCCGGCAACCTCGCCTAAGCGGCAAAGCTCCACAAGAAACCCCGCTTCGGCGGGGTTTTTCTTTGCCTGTACTATTTACTTTTGAAAAGTTCTGTGTTATAGTTCGGACCATCAACAGGAGAGTTCGATGGCCCACACCCTAGAAAGCTGCCGTGCTTCGGCGGCAAAGTATCAGAGCAAGCAAGCGTGGCGATCTGCCGAATATGGTGCGATGCAGGCGGCTGTGCGTAACGGCTGGTTCGCCGAATGCACCAACCACATGCTGCCGGCCAAGCGCGGCACCAAGCCGGGCACTACACACTTGACCACGGCCGAATGGGTTGCCAAGGCGCAGGCGCAACACGGCGACCAATACGACTACAGTGCCGCCGTGTTCAAAGGTGCGACGGAAAAGCTGACGATCATCTGTCCAGAACACGGGTCTTTTGAGCAAGTGGCATGGACCCACATCAACGGAACAGGGTGCCCGAAGTGCGGGAAGCTCAAGGCAAAGGCGAGCTTGTCTTTTTCACGGGAGGCTTTCGTCGCTGCGGCCCGGGAGATTCACGGTGACGCCTATGACTACGCCAAGGTGATCTACGATAACAACCAGATCGACGTGGAGATTGTTTGCCCGGAGCACGGCTCGTTTTGGCAGCGCCCGGGGAATCACATCAACAAGGGTTACGGGTGCCCGCGATGCAAGCTGGGTGGCCGTGTCTCGCTTGGTGAGCAGGAAGTATTCGAGTTCGTTCGGGCAATCTGCCCGGATGCTAGGCAGTCCGAACGCAAGGTTCTGGGTGGGAAAATGGAAATCGACATCTTCGTCCCGTCGTTGAATCTCGGCATCGAGTTCAATGGTCTGGTCTATCACTCAACCCGGTTCGGCAAGGACGTTCGCTATCACCAGCAAAAGACCGAGCTTGCTGCCGGTCTCGGTGTTCGCTTGGTGCATATCTGGGAAGACGAGTGGAGAGAAAAGCGCTCGGTTGTCGAGGGCTACCTTCGTCGCCTGCTCGGCGTTCCCGCTCGCAAGATTGGCGCTCGAAGCTGTGAGATTGTCCCGACCACCGGGGCTGATCAACGCGCCTTCCTTGAAGCCAATCATCTGCAAGGCTTCAGGTCTGGAAAGGGTTTTGCAATGCTGCATGCTGGCGAAGTCGTGGCGGTCGCGTTGGTATCGAAGAACTGGCACGGTGAGATGGAACTGACTCGTTGGTGTGTAAAGCAAGGGATTGACGTTGTGGGTGGCTTCAGTCGCATCATGTGTCGTTTTGACGTTGGTCCGATCATCAGTTTCTGCGATGTCGCCAAGCACGCCGGGATGGGGTATCTGGCTGCTGGGTGGGAACTTGTCGGTCGCTCACCGGTGATGACCTATTACACTGACGGCAAGGTTCGGCGGGGCAGGTATGGTTTCCAGAAGAAGCTGCTTTGTCGCAATCCGGCGGTGACTGGGAATACCGAAACCGAGATGGCTGCATCCATCGGGTTCCACGAGATAGGGGGTTGCGAGCAGTTGAAATTCTGCTACACTCCCTGAAAATGATTCACAAGGAGCAGAGCCATGATCGGCGCTGGTGAAGTTTTCCCCGTACTCGAAGCTCTCGAGGTCGCACGTTTTCAACTCAATCCCGATGGTGAAGTTCTCGGCTTTGCCGGTCTCGGCGCCGCCCTGCAGCCGACCATCGTGGTCAGCCCGAATGCTCCGGTCAATGATGACGGCCGACCTGACGGTACGATCTGGATTCAGGTGACACCGTAATGCCTGCCACCCTGTCCGTGAAGCAGGGCGGAACCTATAGCCCGGGTGCAAGTGCCGGGGCTTTGATCAAGGTTGCGGGTGCCTACGTTGATGCTGTCGGCCTCAAAGTGAAAGCCGGCGGTGTTTATCAGGGTGGCGCCTCCCCGGGCACAGTGCCAGAGAACACCGCCCCGCCGGTGATTGCCGGTACGCTGGCAACCGGAGAAGAACTCACCGTTACCCCGGGCACTTGGACCGGTACGCCTACACCCGCTTTGCTGCACCGCTGGGAAGCTGACGGCATCCCGATCCCGGGTGCCAACGGCTTGACCTATACCCTGAGCGTCAATGCGGCGGGCAAGGATGTGGTGTGCATCGAGACAGGGGCCAATTCCAACGGTGCCGTGTCGGTCGATTCCAACGCACTCAGCATCCCGATTGTGCTCGGTCCTGAGCTTTTGCTTGATCCGAGCTTCGACCAAGGCACCGATGAGTGGAACACAACCGGGTGGGCTGTTGGTGGCGGGGTTGCTGAGGTTCAATCACCACCGAGCCCGGGCGCCGAGGTCTATAGCATCTCGAATGCGGTTGTCGCCGGAAAGCGCTACCAGTTCAGCATGGTGGTGTCGGCGATCAATGGTGCGAACCTTCGCTTCAACTACGGACCGGGAGATGTCTTCTCCACGGTCGGCACTCACACCCAACTGATCGACGCGGATACCAACGGTCCCGGCGGCATTGTCTGCCTGAACAGCGGCGGCGTCACCGCCACGGTTACCTCGATGTCCGTGAAGGAAGTGCTGTAATGGCGGCCACCCTGTCCGTGAAGGTTGGCGGCGCCTACGGGCCTGCCTCCATTCTGGTCAAGCAGAACGGCAGCTATGAAGCTGTTCCGTCGCCCGCGGTCAAGGTGAAAGCCGATCGCGAATACGTGGTGCCCGGGGCACCGCCAGTTCAACCTACCGCTTTCTCGAGCGGCTTCTCGATAGGGTTCAAGTAGCCATGGCACGGAAATCTTTCGCTGAATTGCGCAATGAAATCGCGGCGCTGATCCAAGACAACACCACGAACTTGATCGAGCCCGCTGACGTGCGCGCGGTATTGCTCGACACCCTCGAAGCGATTCAGCCCGCTTACGGTGTGTTGAGTCGGCTTGTTTCATCCGGCGCTGTAGTGGCTGGCATCACGCCAGCCGTCAAGGCGACGTGGCAGGCCGCCAGCGATAGTGACCCGGGCCAGACCACCTCCGTGTTTGCCAGTGGCACCATTGCGCGTTCCGAGCGCGGCACGACCGAGATCACCTTCAACGCTGACATGGAGGCCCCAACAGGCCGCTACGTCACCTTCACGCTGTTCAAGAACGGGGTAGCTACCCCGTGGCGCGTGACCGGCAACGGCGGCGGCACCGGTAACCCGGTGGCCGTGTCCATGGTGACAATCGACTATGCTGACCCGGCGGCAACCTACGACATCCGAATCACCGCCGAAGTAGCGAACGTCACCGTGACGTTGAGCAACATGACGTTGATCGCCCGGGTGTTGCCCGTCAATACGTACTGAGTTACACTACCCCCTCATTTTTCCATAACAGGAGCAACATCATGGCACCGCCGAAAAAATCGATTGATTCCCCGGAAGTTGAAACCGTACAGCCGGCCGAACACACCTTCGACAGCATCTACTCGCCGCCCCCGATCGAAATCGAAACCGTTCGCCCGCTGAACTCCGGGGCCGGTGACAGCAAGCAGCTTGCCGAGCTGGCCTTCAACGAAGAGATCGTTGAGGTCATGCTCCATGAGAGCACCGATCCCAACGCCGAGAATCCGGTATTCACCGCCTGCAACGGCGTCACCCAGTATTTCTTCCGCGGCCAAGTGCAGGCGGTGAAGCGCAAATACGTGGCGATCCTCGCGGCGGCCAAGGAACATGCAATCCGCACCCCGGAATACACCGACAGCCAAGGCGCGCGAGCCACCAAGATCACGCGCACTTCGTCCCTGAAGTATCCGTTCTCGGTCATCTCCGATCCGAACCCGCGTGGCTCGGCATGGCTCAAGACCCTGCTCCACTCCCCAACGTAATAAAAGCTGGAGGGCAGCTTCCTCCTGTTGATGCTCACCGCTTTTCCCGGCCACCATGTTTGCATCGTGGCCGGTTTTTATTTTAGCTTGACAATACGGGGTTCTCACTACATAATTGGACGATGAAAACCACATCTGAAAACTTTGTAGCCAAAGCCCTCACCGTTCATGGTGACACCTACGATTACAGCCGCGCCAAATATGTTCGCTCACACGACAAGGTTGAAATCATTTGTCGAAAACATGGGGTGTTCATGCAAGACCCGATGAGTCATCTCAAGGGTGCTGGGTGTGCCAAGTGCAACTTTGAAGCGATGCAGGCTCGCAATCTTCAGAACCAAGCTGCTTGCGCCGAAGCTTTTATCCGGAAGGCTAGAGTGATTCACGGTAACACCTACGACTATGGTGCCAGCAACTATGTGTCCGCCACAACCAATATTGAAATCCTATGCGCGACCCACGGGCTGTTCGAGATTACGCCGGCCAACCACCTTTCCGGCAGAGGTTGCCCGTCGTGTGGAAAAAAGAAGGCTGACGAAGCAAAGAGAAAGAATGCGCCTTTTGTACCTTTGACGGACATTGAACGCAAGGCGATGCTGGATGCTCGTGCCAAAACACTTGTCAATAAAAAGGCTGGCGTGTTTGTTGATCGCGCAAGGGCGATTCATGGTGACGCATATGCTTACGACAAATCTGAGTACCAAGGTGCGCGTTCCCAGATTACAATAACTTGCCCCGAGCACGGTGACTTTACCCAGCAGCCAGCCAACCATCTTCATTCTGAATTTCCAACCGGATGCCCGAAGTGTGCCGCCGCATGGGGGCCGTCCAAGATGGAATGTGAGCTTTTTGATTACGTTACCTCGCTCTGCCCTGACGCCGAACAGTCGGTGCGAGGAAAGTTTGATGATGGGCGAGAGTTGGATATTTTCATTCCATCTTTGAGTATCGCAATTGAGTTCAACGGTTTGATCTGGCATAGCTCCAGATTCGGAAAAGCGATCGACTATCATCAGAGTAAGACGGATGATGCTGCCCGCAAGGGTATCCGTCTGATTCATATCTTTCAGGATGAGTGGCGCGACAAGCGTGCTTGGTGCGAGGCGTTTCTTCGCATGCAGCTTGTTGGTCCCGATCGTCGCATCATGGGTCGCAAGTGTTCCGTCACCCCCATTGATTCAACTGTGGCGATGGGATTCCACGACACCTATCATTTGCAGGGTCGCCGCGGAGGTCGGTCTTTTGCGCTGATGCATGGGGATGAAATGCTTGCGGTTGCCACGGTTTCAACCGGCGAGCTTGTTCGCTGGACAGTAAGGTTCGGGGTTGTCATTGCAGGCGGGTTATCCAAAGTGTTGCGGTACATCAACCTCCCCCTTTTCAGCTATTGCGACACAGCCAAGCATCAGGGTGTCGGCTATCGGTCTGCAGGATGGCAGCTTGAGTCTCGTGGTAGCGTTGCCTATCACTACACGGACGGGGTGCGAAGGATGAACCGCAAGGGGTATCAGAAGAAGAAGCTGCAACAAATCCAAGGGGTGACCGGATCAACCGAAAAGGAGCTTGCTGCAAGTCTTGGTCTTTACCAGATAGGTGGCTGTCGGCAGTTGAAATTTGTTTGGAACCCTGTTACCCTTCCTTGGAATTTCATCTGAGGTGACCCGTGCAAAACTTCCTTCAACTCGCTCAGGCTGTCTATCGCGAAGGCGGAATCTCCGGACAGATCACCTCCACCCAGAATCAAACAGGTGAAGCGCTTCGCGTGGTTAATTGGGTCAATGGTGCCTATCGGGAAATCCTGAACAGCGACCAGTTCAATATGAACTTCCTGCGCAAGCGCAGCAAGGTTCAGCTCACCGCTGGCAAGGCCGTCTATACCAAGGAGGATTTGAATCTTCCGACCCTTGGGCAGTGGGATACCCGAACCATGCGTGTGGCAGTCAATTCCGATCTGTCCGATGAAACCTTTTTGGCGAACATGCGATACCCTGAATTCCGGAACTACTGGGATTTCAGCACCCGGCGCTACACGATCTCACGCCCCCTGAACTGCACCGTCAATCCAGATACGAACCTTGAGATTGCCCCTGTCCCGGATGTTCCGTACTGGCTGAATCTCGAATGGATTGAAGCACCTCCCGATCTGATCGATGGCACCGATGTCCCGGTGATTCCGGATCGCTGGGTGAATTGCATCATGTGGCGCGCGCTGCGCCACTACGGGATGTACGAGGCGGCACCTGAAGTTGTGATGCGAGCGGATGCCAACTACAACGAGATCGTGCTGCGCATGACCCTCGATCAATCCCCTGAAGTTATCGTCGGGCCGCCGCTATGCTAAGGCCTGAAGCCCTCCCCCAGACGCAGTACGATGTGATCCCGCTGGCCGGCGGGTTCGATCAGGTAACCTCTGCCTACCAGCTTTCGCCGGGGGCGCTGCGTGACTGCATCAACTTCGCCTGCCGTTCCACCGGCGGCTACTACCGCATCCCGGGCTACGAGCGTTTCGATGGCCGGTTTCAGCCGCACAACGCCCAGTTCGTCGCGCTCGACATCACCCTGCTTCCCGGCAAATCCGTAGCGGTAGGTGACGTGGGTGCGTTCGGCAACATCAACGGTACGGTCAGCTTTGTCGATCCGTTCGGCCAATACGTTTCGCTGACCAAGACCACGACCGCTTTCGCAAGCACCTTTGTTCCCGGGCCGATTGTCATCGCTGCTGATACCAAAGGTACGGCCGACGCCTACCACACCCAGCTTACCCAGAAAGAACTGGCACAGAATCGCGCCGCCGCCGCCAACATTTACCGTGCCGACATCGGCGCAGTGCCGGGCTCCGGCCCGATCCGCGGTGTGGTTTTCTACAACGATGTGGCCTACGCATTCCGGGACAACGCCGCTGGCACGGCCGAAGACATCTACAAGAGCACGGCCGCCGGATGGGTTCAGGTTCCGCTCGGTAATACCGTTGCCTTCACCGATCTCAAGGCCAACATTTCCGAGGGTGACATCCTCACCCAAGGCACGGTCACGGCCGTGGTTGAGCGCTGGATTCTCACTTCGGGCGATATCACTTCCGGGACAAACACCGGGTATTTCGTTGTCAGTGCCATCGCTGGCGGGACATTCACGGCTGCCGCTGCAACAGTGGGTGCTGCGGCCGTCACGCTCGGCGGTGCCCAGCAGGCAATCACCCTGCTCCCCGGTGGCGACTACACTTTCAGCATCGGCAACTTCACCGCCTATGAGGCGACCCGGCGCATCTATGGTGCTGACGGGGTGAATGACGGCTTCGAGTTCGATGGTGAAGTCTATGTCCCGATTCCGGTTCCGGGTCTGACCTTCAAGCCCATCTTGACGCAGGTGCATGCCAGCCATCTTTTCTTCGGGGTCAGCAGTTCAATCATCCATTCGGCGCTGGGTAACCCATACAACTTCGAGGTGATCAACGGTGCTGGCGAGATTGGCACCGGCGGCAGGGTAACTGGCATGCTCATCATGCCGGGTAACCAAGGTACGCAGGCCCTGATGGTTTTCGCGCGCAACTCGACGTGGATTCTCTACGGCACATCTTCTCAGGATTGGAACTTCACGAACTACAACGTGGGGATCGGTGCATGGGAAGGCACGCCGCAGAACCTGTTCGACGCCTTCGCGCTGGATGACCGCGGGGTCACCATGATGAAGCAGACCTTGAACTACGGCAACTTCGACGCGGCAACCCTGACCTACAACATCCAACCCTTCATCAAGACCCAGCGCGGCTTGGCCGTATGTTCCGGTCTGAGCCGCGAGAACAGCCAATACCGGGTGTATTTCTCCACCGGCTACGGTCTCTACGTGACGACCAATCCACAGGGGTTTGTCGGGCACGGGCTCGTGCTCTTCCCGAACATCCCGACCTGCTACTGGGACGGGGAATACTTCAGCGGTGAAACCGTCGCCATGTTCGGCGACAAGGATGGTTTTGTCTATCGCAATGACGTTGGGACCAGTTTCGACGGCCGGGCGATCAACGCCTACCTGAACACCAACATCAATTCATCCAAGAGCCCCCGCTTGCGCAAGCGCTACCGCCGCTGTGTTCTCGAACTGCAGGGTGACAGCTACATCGAAATGCAGGTCGGCTACTCGTTCGAGTGGGCCAGCGAGCGTATTTTGCCGCACGCCTTCGAGGATGGCAGCATGCAGTTTGCCGGGCTGTCTTTCTGGGATGAGTTCATCTGGGATACCTTTTTCTGGGATGGTCGCTCGAACGATACGGTTTCCGTTGAGCTTGCAGGGACCGGTGAAAACATGCAGATGATGATCGTTCTGGATGCTGACTACATCGAGCAATTCACGATCCCGAGCGCCATCTTCCACTACACACCGCGCCGCGGCAATCGGTGATACAATGCGCGCACCCTCTGAGCGAGACTAGCAATGGCCAACGAATATTTCCAGCCCGGCTCCGTACCTGCACCCAACAGCCCCGGTTCGTCCGCTGTCATGCGGAACGAATTCGGTAGTGTCGGCGCAGCTTTCGACAAGCTCCCGGTCATGGCCGGACACCCGAACGAAATCGTCGTGGTCAATGCCAGCGGTACGGCACTGGTCACCACCGGGTCCGACATTACGGACTACGTGACCAAGGATGGGGTTTTCACCCTGACCAACAAGACGATCGCTTGGGCCGACAATACCTTCCCGGGTTTCGGCACTGCCGCTACAAAGAATGCGGGAAGCGCGGCCGGTGAGGTTCCTGTCTTGGCAGGGGCTTCGTTGCTTCCGGCGCTCAACGGCTCATTGCTGACCAACTTGAATCTGAATCAAGCTGGCACGATTGTTGATATTGCTCACGGTGGAACTGGTGCCAGCAACTATGCCGGGGCGCAGGCTGCGCTCGGCATCAATCTGAAGGCCGACGCTGACAACGCAGTTCTAACTGGTGCTCCAACAGCGCCGCACCCGCCGACAGGGAATGATTCAGCGCGTGTCGCGACGACTCATTTTGTGCAGGAAACTGTGACCGCAATCGGTGGATTTGGTCCCGGCAACGCTGTGCCGCAAATGAACGGGGCGGCTTCTCCCGGTGTATCCGCACTTGGGGCACGCGATGACCATGTTCATCCGACCGATACCAGCCGAGCACCGACCTCTGCGGGCACCGCCGTTGGCACCAGCTTCACACCCGCTGGCGGTATTGCTGCCATTGATGTGCAGGGCGCTTTGCAGGAACTGGACGCTGAAAAAGCGAACTTGGTATCGCCTGTTTTCAGCGGTGATCCACGGGCGCCGACCCCGACGGCAGGTGACAACGACACCTCCATTGCCACCACTGCATTTGTGCAAGGCGCTATCGCACCGTTCGCCCCGCTTGCATCACCCACATTCACAGGTGATCCACGGGCGCCGACCACCCCAACTAGCGACAACGACACGTCGATTGCTACCACTGCGTTTGTGCAGAGCTTGCTCGCTCAACAGCCACCCGGGGTGCAGGTTTCAAACAGCGCGCCGTTGATCAATGGTGTGGCGGCACCGGGTACGGGGGTTGAAGCGTCACGCTACGACCATGTGCATCCGGTCGATACCAGCCGGGCACCGGCTTCCGCGAGTACTGCCACCGGTACTAGCTTCACGCCGTCCGGCAACATTGCCGCGACGAACGTGCAGGCCGCCATTCAGGAACTGGACACCGAGACTCAAGCGGGCTTGGCAACGAAAGCTAGTATTGCGATGGTCAAAGGACCAGCCTTCACCGGCTATCAGGCAGGTCCGTCAGGCGCAGGCTTCTCGTTGACTGTGCTAACAGACATCATCGCCAGCTTCGATCCGACGAATGCTTGGGACGAAGAGGGGGCTCGTTTTCAGCCCACTGTGGCGGGGGTGTATCAAGTCAATATGCGTGTAACGGCAACCGCCAGCCAAGCCTTGACATATGCGGGTTGTCGGATTCGGCTCAATGCAGGTGGTGACGGTAATCAAGCGTTGAACTACGTCCAAGCCTATTTCGGCGGTCTTTATGCACAACCGAACGTGTCGTGGCTGGTACATATGAACGGTACGACCGACCAGCTGCAGTTCCTTGTCGATGCGTCTGGTTCTCCGGGCACACTTACTTGGTCCGACTGTATGGTGTCGGGTGCACTTGTGAGGCCGGACTGATGCGCTACCTCATCCTCCCGTTCCTACTCGCCGCATGCACGACGACCAACATCAATGCGCCGCAGCCGAACCTGCAGTCGATCAACCTTGGGCACCCGTCCTGCGTGATCGACTGCCAAACAACCCAGACCGCCACCCAGAGCATCGGTGATGGCGACGTTCAGGGGGCCACCGTGAGCAACCAGAAATCAACCAATCGAAACATCCCTCAAGGAGCTTCGCAATGACCACACTCAAACATCACGACCATCACATCAGCCTGACCCCTGCCGCGCGCAAGATTGTCTCGTTCATCATCGCGCTGGCGCTGACCATGATCATGTTCAACTTCATGGCCATCGGTCACGCCCGGGCTGAACCGACCGCTTGGGGGCAGCCGATGCCGCCGCAATGCACCAGCCACTTGGAATGGAAGTCACCGAACGTGCTGCCGGTGACGGTGTTCGAGGCGCCGGGATGCGGCCGACCTTGGCTCGAGAATCTGGTAGAATTCTGGAACTGGTTCAAAGCCAAACCGGCACAAAAGTAAGGAGCAGATCATGGCATTCGCCGTCCCA
>Ga0209507_1000942_pt1 | contig 25913 bp, 23 predicted proteins | sample AD_UKC028_MetaG_FD_184414 | JGI IMG/M metagenome (GOLD analysis project Ga0209507, IMG submission 184414) | Active sludge microbial communities of municipal wastewater-treating anaerobic digesters from USA - AD_UKC028_MetaG (SPAdes) (version 2) | ecosystem: Engineered > Bioreactor > Anaerobic >...
CGATACGAAAGCAAGCGTGAGCAAGGTCTTTTTCATGGTTGTATGGGTCGACTGGCGTGTTTGAAAAGATTGAAAAAATTGGCTGTCGTCGCTTCGGCAACCTGCTCGAGCGAAAGGCCACGCAAGTGCGCAAGTTCCTCTGCGACATGCCGGACAAATGCAGGTTCATTTGGCTTGCCGCGATGGGGTGCCGGGGCAAGATAGGGCGAATCCGTTTCGACAAGAATGCGCTCCAGCGGCGACTTTTGGGCTGCTTCCTTGATTGCGATGGCGTTTTTGAAGGTCAGGATGCCTGAGAACGAGATGTGGAACCCCAGATCCAGCGCCTGGCGGGCAACTTCCCAGGTCTCGGTGAAACAGTGCATCACACCGCCGACCACCCCAGCGCCCTCCTCTTTCAAGATTCTCAAGGTATCTTCGGCAGAATCGCGCATATGAACGACAAGGGGCTTGCCGGTCACAATCGCCGCGCGGATATGGCGCCGGAAGCGATCACGTTGCCACTCCGGCCTGTCCTTCTGCCAGTGGTAATCGAGGCCGGTTTCCCCGATGGCAATTACCTTAGGGTGCCGGGCAAGTTCGATCAGCCTCGCTTCGTCGGGTTCTTCGACATCGGCGTATTCGGGATGGACGCCCACGGTGGCGTAGAGGTTAGGATGGGCCTCGGCGAGCGCCAGAACGCCCGGGAAATCTTCCAGATTGACGCCGATGCAGACGGCGCAACCGACATCGTTCTGCCGCATGCGCTCGAAAATTTCCGTAAGACGCCTGGATAGATCCGGAAAATCAAGGTGGCAATGCGAATCGACCAGCATTTCCCGGATCAGAGCGTATGGGTCGGGCGGGTTGACTGCAGAACGCCGCCAAGCAGCCCTTCGATCTTGCGTCTTGCTTCCTGGCCGCTCTCGTCACTGTTGAAATGCACGCCGATGCCCTGGGCGCGTCCGTTCTGGGCACCGGCCGGCGTCACCCAGACAACGGTTCCAGCGATCGGCAACTTGGCAGGGTCATCCATCAGCGACAACAACATGAATACCTCATCGCCGATATTGTAGCTGCGCGTAGTCGGAATGAATATTCCGGCATTGCGCAGATGCGGCATGAACGCGGCGTAGAGCGCGGATTTCGAGTTGATGTTGAGCGAGAGAACGCTTGGGCGTTGGGCTTGTACAGGTTTGGCGTCACTCATTTTCGTTCGGTTCTCAACAGACTTCGATAGTCCATGAACAATCCCTCCAGGAACAGGCGGGAATTAAGTGGTTGCTCGGCCTCGCGACGACGCGTCACAAGCAGTCGGTAATCTCGCACGAGGCGGTCGGGAGGAATCATATCAGCCAGCCCCGATATTGTGGCCTGTTGCGGGAGAAAATATCGCGCCGGCAAGCCGTTGGCGGCCAGCGTCAGATCGACCAGCCATTTCTGCATGGCTTCGACCACCGATTTCAAGGCCAGCCTGCCTTTGCTTTCCCTGACCACCTTGTCCAGTTCCGCTGCCAGGCCCAGCGGTTCGAGATCCCCGGTCGCCGTCAGGCGTCGGATCATGAGTTCAAGCCAGCCGCCTTCGCCCGCGGCTGCCAGTTCGATTGCCACGCCGGGCGAACCACCAGCGAGCGCGAGCCATCGGCCAGCCTCGGCCAGCCCATCCGCGGACAGCGCGGCTTCGCAAACAGGTGCCGGCGGCACACCAAATGGCACTGTCTGGCAGCGGCTGCGAATCGTCGGCAACAAGCGTAATGGTTCATTTGAAACCAATAAAAACAACGTATCTGGGTTTGGCTCTTCAAGTGTTTTAAGAAGTGCATTCGCAGTATTGCGGTTCATCGCCTCGGCCGGATTGACCACGATGATCCGCAGCCCGGCCCGGTGCGTGCCGACATTGAAAAATTCGTCGAGTCCGCGAATCTGGTCGATCGTGATCTGCTGGCTGGCTTTCTTCTTGCCCTCTTCCGCCTCCGGATCTTCGAGCAGCGCCTGGGGTTGCAGGAGTCGATAGTCCGGATGATTACCCTGCTCGAACCAGTTGCAGGCGAGACACTTGTCGCAGGAAAGCGAGCCTTCCAGCGGTTCTTCGCACAGCAGGCTCTTGGCGAACGCCTGCGCCAGTGCAAATTTTCCCAGGCCGCGCTGCCCGATGATCAACAGCGCGTGCGGCAACCGGCTACGCTGCGACTGAAGATGATCCCAAGTACTCTTGTGAAGCGAAATAAAATTCATAAACAGATACTTGAAACGGTTATCTCAAGTAAATTACGAATATTTTCGATGCTTTGCTGGGCATCGATCACGCGAATCCGCATGGGGGAGGAATGCGCGCGTTCCAGATAGGCCTGGCGAACCCGCTCATGGAAATCCGCGCGTTCCTGCTCGAAGCGGTCGAGCACCCGGCTTGCCAGCGCGATGCGCTCGCGCGCGACATCCAGCGGCAGATCGAACAACAGGGTCAGATCGGGCTGCAGGTGTCCGTGCACCCAATGTTCGAGTTGCTGGAGCTTGGCGCGGTCCAGTCCGCGCCCTCCTCCCTGGTAGGCATAGGTCGCATCGCTGAAGCGGTCGCAGACCACCCACTCGCCGCTGGCCATGGCCGGTTCGATCACTTTCGCCAGATGTTCGCGGCGCGCCGCGAACATCAGCAAGGTTTCGGTTTCAAGATGCATCGTCTTGTGCAGCAGCAATTCCCGGAGATTTTCGCCGAGTTCGGTACCGCCCGGCTCACGCGTGACATGGACGATTTTTCCCTGGTCACGCAGAAATGAAGCAAGCCACTCGACATGGCTGCTTTTGCCGGCGCCGTCGATACCTTCGAAGGTAATGAACTTTCCTCTCACTTGTTGCCTTTCTGGTATTTGCTGACTGCCTTGTTGTGTTCGTCGAGGGTTCGCGAAAACTGGCTGCTGCCGTCGCCGCGGGCGACGAAATAGAGGGCGTCACTGGGGGCCGGATGGAGCGCCGCCAGAAGCGCGGCGCTTCCTGGCATCGCAATCGGCGACGGCGGCAATCCGGGACGGGTGTAAGTATTGTAGGGGGTGTCGGCCTGCAGATCGCGCTTGCGCAGATTACCGTCGAATTTGTCTTCCAGCCCGTAGATCACCGTCGGGTCGGTTTGCAGCAACATGCCCTTGCGCAGCCGGTTGACGAAAACCGCAGCAATCAGCGAGCGATCCTCGCTGCGTCCCGTTTCCTTTTCGACGATCGAGGCCATGATCAGCGCCTCGTAAGCGTTCCGGTAAGGCAGACCGGTGTCGCGCTCCGCCCAGGCGCTGTCGAGTTTCTTGCGCATCGTCCGGTGCGCACGGGCCAGCAATTCGAGATCGCTCGACTGCTTGTCGAAAAGATAGGTATCGGGGAACAGCCAACCCTCGATGCGGCCGCCTTCGATGCCAAGTCGCGTTGCGATCTCGGCTTCGCTCAGGCCTCGCGTTTCATGCTTGAGGTCGGGGTGTTGATCGAGGCGCGTTCGCCATTGGCGGAATGTCCAGCCATCGACCAGCGCCAGTTCGCCCTGCGTCACGTCGCCGCGCGCCAGCTTCGCCAGCAGTTGCTCGGGCGTCAGGCCTTGATTGATCGAATAGCTGCCGGCCTTGATACCGGTCGCCACGCCACGCCAGCGGGCCAGCAACGCCAGCAGATCGGGGTTGATGGCAATGCCCGCGTCCTGCATCTGGGCGACTGCGGCGCGCAGGCTGCTACCGGAAGCGATGCGAAAATCGACGGTCGGTTCGTGCATCCGGATCGGTGCGTTGGCCCACCAGACGGCAGCGCCGATCAGGGTCGCGAGCGCGACGCTGATGAGTAGAAAGAGCTTCAGGAATAAACGCAAGGGAACTCGCTGGCTGGCCCCGGGTCTTGCCCTTGGGAACGAGGGTCGTTGAACGACCGCTATAATATCGCAAACCATAAAGGAGCACTTCCGACATGAATTCCAACAGGCGAAGCTTTCTTGAATCCACCGGCGCCGTCTTCAAGGACGGCAGCGACGAGATTCTCAATTTCGGCGACGCAAGCGGCGAACTACAGGCGGCGCGCGATCAGACCGTTCTGGTTCCGTTGACCCATCTCGGCCTGATCGAGGCAATGGGCGACGATGCCAAGGCCTTCATGCACAGCCAGTTCACCAGCGACATCAACCACTTGGGGACCGACCAGGTCCAGCATTCCGCCTGGTGTACCGCCAAGGGGCGCATGCAGGCCAGTTTCCTCGTCTGGCGCGAGGGGAATCTCTTCCGGCTGGCCATCGCGGGTGACCTGGAGGCTGCCTCCTTGAAGCGCTTGCAGATGTTCGTGCTGCGCTCCAAGGTCAAGCTGGCGAGCTTGGCCGAGAGTCATCTGTTGCTCGGTCTGGCCGGCCCGCAGGCCGCCGCAACGCTTGGAGATGCGGGTCTGCCCTGCCCTGGCGCGCCGCTGACCAGCGCCATCAGCACCGAAGCCAGCGTGATCAGACTGGAAGCCAACCGCTATGTCGTTGCCATCAAGCAGGAAGCGATTGTGGAACTGTGGCGCAAGCTTGCGTTCAAGGCGCGTCCGGCCGGACTGCCCGCCTGGCGCTGGCTCGACGTCCAGGCCGGCTTCCCGCTGGTAACGGCGGCAACGAAGGAAGAGTTCGTCCCGCAGATGGCAGATTTCGAGAAGCTTGGCGGCATCAGTTTCCACAAGGGCTGTTATCCGGGTCAGGAAATCGTTGCCCGCACCCAGTATCTCGGCAAGGTCAAGCGTCATCTGTACCGCGTCCGGAGCGACCAACTGCTTGAGGCGGGCGCCAGCCTCCACTCGCCGGACAACCCGGATCAGGCCTGCGGCATGATCGTCAGCGGTGCCCCCTCGCCCGCCGGCGGCTACGAGGCGCTGGCCGTGGTTCAGTCAAATTTTGCCGGCAATCTGCATCTTGGCTCGCGCGAAGGTCCGAAAATCGAGGCTGTCGCGGTCAACCCCTGAAAATGGGCAAAAATGTGCCTGATCGTTGTCGGCTGGCGGGTTGATCCGGATTTCCCGCTGGTCGTCGCTGCCAACCGCGACGAATTCCATGCGCGCCCGACCGCCGTCGCGACCTTCTGGGCCGATGCTCCCGGGGTCATTGCCGGCCGCGACCTGGAAGCCGGCGGAACCTGGCTCGGCATTACCCGGGGCGGACGCTTCGCGGCCGTGACCAATGTGCGCGAACCCGGCGCAGCCAAAGGGCTTTATTCAAGAGGAAGGCTGACGCAAGCTTTTCTCGAAGGCCGGCAGAGTGCGGCCGACCATGTCGGCCGGATCGAAATGGGCGAATACTCCGGCTTCAACCTGCTGGTCGGCGATGGCCAGTCGCTCTGGTATTGCAGCAATCGCGGCACGAAGCCACTGGAGCTGGCGCCGGGCGTCTACGGCCTCTCGAATCACCTGCTGGACAGCCCCTGGCCGAAGCTGTTGACCGCGCGTCAGAGATTTTCGCAGGCGCTGACGCATTTGCCGGACCGCGAACCGCTGTTCGGCATTCTGGCCGACGACGAGATCGTTCCGGATAGCGAACTGCCCGATTCCGGCATTCCGCTCGATTGGGAGCGGCGCCTGTCGGCGATTTTCGTCCGCGCCGAGGGTTATGGAACCCGCGCCTCGACGGTGGTCGTGCAGGCCGCCGACGGCAGCATCAATTTCGAAGAGCGCAGCTTCGGGCCCGGCGGCGCAGCAACTCAATCTTCGCTGATATCGACCGGCGTATAGACCGGAACCAGATCGAAAAGCTCGACGATGTCGGCATTAAGCATGCGTATGCAGCCATGCGAGCCGGGCGTTCCCATCTCGACATGTTCCGGTGTCCCGTGGATATATATGAAGCGGCGCATGGTATCGACGCGGCCAAGCCGGTTCCGCCCGGGTTCGCAGCCGGATAGCCACAGGATGCGCGTCAGGATCCAGTCACGCCCGGGATGTTCCCGCTCGAACGCTGCGGACCACGCTTCCCCGGTAGGCCGGCGGCGCACGAAGATCGTGTTCTCGGCAGCGCCCGCCCCGATTTTTGCCCGGATCAGGTGTCGACCGCGCGGTGTCTGGAAACTGCCGAATACTTCGCCGACGCCGGCCCTGCCGGTCGAAACGCGGTATTGGCGCAGAACCCGTCCCGCGTCGTCGAACAATGTCAGCAGTTGGCGGGCAACCGAGATATGGATCTTCATGAAAACTTCCGCCGCCGTTCCGCAAAAAACGCGGAAAGGACGCCGCTGCATTCATCGGCTAGAACGCCGCCGACCACGGCGGTGTGGTGATTCAGGCGCTCGACGGCGAAGAGATCGACGACGCTGCCGTGAACCCCGGTCTTGGGGTCACGCGCGCCATAAACAACGCGCGCGATCCGCGCATGAAGGATGGCCCCGGCGCACATCGCACAGGGCTCCAGGGTCACGAACAGCTCGCAACCTGGCAGGCGATAGTTACCCAGGGTGCGCGCGGCATCGCGCAACGCGGCAATTTCGGCATGGGCAGTCGGATCGCTCTCGCCGATCGGACTGTTGAAACCCCGTCCGACAATTTGTCCGGCCCTGACCACGATCGCCCCGACCGGCACCTCGCCAAGGCATTCCGCCGCGCGCGCCAGGGAAATGGCCTCACGCATGAAGAATTCGTCGCCGAGACCGGCGCCGGCTTCCTCGCTTACTCCCACTCGATTATTCATTGAACCGCCACACGCTTGTGTTCCCGGGGTTGTAGCAATCCATGAAATCCTTCATACCGTCAGAGATACCGTCAAAACCAGTGGGCTAGAGTGACACGTCATGATACGAGCTGAAGGCGAAGACTTCAGCATCGGAGATGCACCACGTGTACTTACCCACGCCCAAGCATTAGATGATGCCATAGCCTTGCCCGATGTCTACCTCCTTCGCAGAGCCCAAACCAGTTCCGACAAGCAGCGCGCCCATGAGATTGCCGTAGCCAGGCCAGCACCGGCTAGAATGACCATTATTGCTATCGCAGCATTTTTCCTTTGAGGAAACTGCGAAGGACAGGGTTTAGGACCTCCTTTGCTTCTTCCATTCGAGCTTCAGCTTCTGCTGCCTGCTCGGCAGCACTCATTGCCACCCACTCATGTCCGCATGATCTGCAGCGCTGAATAAAATCACCGCTTTTGGGTTCGGTGCGGCCCATCGGCTTATCTATGGCCCCGCAGTCTGTACATGTCACTGGGTAAGCACACAGGTACTCGTTCGAACTATTCGACATTTGCCTTATCTCCAGAATTTGGTCTGATAATTCTTGCTATCAAGTCAACGGTGGTCGGCGGTGAATTCCTCAAAACTAGCAAATGATCGATATCCCTTGGCTGCATTTGACTTTGCAATGCGAGTCCGACTGATACGTTGTTGAAGATAGCTGCATAAAGCGTCGAAATCGTCCATCGACACGAGTTTCCAAGGCGCCCGAAAGTTGCTCTGGATATTCCTGGAAATAACTCCGTAGCTAAATTTCGTTGCCCTTGTTTTGTCGGCGCTCGCAAATTCGTTGTATCGGCTGATCAGATGCTGAATATATCTGCTCGCTTTCTGGTCGGCTCCTATCGTTCCCTGCGGCGCATTGATGGCTACAGCCTTCCGAGTTGTCTTTACATTAACTGTCTGTGCCTGGATCGCACCGGGACTGTCGATTGCGACATTCCCTGTGTTGTGGTTCACCACTATTCGCCGCATATCGTTGAGAAGTATCTTGGCGTAAAACCCATCAGTTGCTTGTTCTGAGCGCCCAACTGTAGTTTCGTGAATTGCTTTAATCTCTTGCAATGCCTCTACCGAATACACATCAGGTTGGGAATCTACGACCTTGTGATGACGCCGGCACAACAGAATGAGGTTATCGAAGCCATTCCGCTCCTCTTCACTCTGAGTCCCGTCAAATCGAGGGCCACCGAGACTACGTGCCTTGATGTGGCAAATTTCGCCCGTAATTGTCCCAGCGCTTTCAACGATAGGTAATGAGCAGCCCGGAAACCCACAGATATTTCCGGACATGGCAAAAAGCCTTTTTATTGTCTTGTCGGTTAATCCAGCCACATTACCTCTCCAATGGGGATGCCGCATCGGAGATCCCGAGCAATGCATATAAGACTGGCCGTGTGACAAGCGCAACCCCGGCCCCTCCAGCCAACAGAGACATCAGTTCCTCGTCGGAGAGCGTACCGCCCTCCAATTGCCTCAGGATTTCAGCCGCGAGGGTGACCTTGGCAATAGTAAGGGCCGCAATTGAGGTGAACGAAAGCCCTGTAGGCGTTGCGGGGTCAGCGGCAATTGCACTGCCGATCCCTTGGCGCACCTCCTGCGGAAGATCGTTGTTGCTCTCAATGAAGCCGTTCACCCCTTCAGAGAGGAGATTGAACACCCGTTGGCTCTGGTTATCTACGATAGACAAAATTGCAACCAGCCTTTCCCCCTGCGGGAGAGACGTTGCCGCCTGGAGTTCCGGTCGAAGGCGGCTGACCAAGGCATTCAGATGGCCCACTTGCATTTCTGCGAGTATCTCGCTCACCGGATTTGGCGAAGTCCCCCCCACCACCGCACGAAGATAGTCCCGCCCTTCTTCGGCGGTGCCGGCCACAATCTCGACATCGTGCTCGCGCCGCACCGTGATATCTACATCACGTCCAGCCCGTTCGGCCAGCGGATCGATATGGGTCGTCACACACTGTGTCTGTGCGACATCGATATTTCCAAGATCAACCGCCAGCAATAGCTTCCCCCAAAAAAAAACCAGGGCTGTCGCTTTGGTGCTGGCTTGCGAAACCGCCACCACAACGGTATGCATATTTCTGAAGCTGGGATCGGTTACAAAGGGAAATCTCGCCGGGGCCACCCACCAAACCCGATCCTCGCCATCCGTTGTACCCAGTACATAGGACTTGACGGCATCGAGTCCATTCTGACGTGCGATAGCAGGAAAGTAGTGGGCAAGATAGGTCAGACCCACATAGGCTACTGCCCGAAGGAACTCCTCGGAGCCGAATCTCGGACTTAGATGCAGCGGCTCGGTAAAGTACTGCGTCACTACTGGGCCTGATGCGTTGAACTTAACCTCAAATCCGAGTTTCCGCTGCTCACCCAGCCATCGATCGCGTTGTGCTTCGCTGGAAAACTTCAACTCCATCGGCTTGCCGAGCAGTTCGGGAGTCTGCGTGAGCGGCAAGGGCGGCGCGATCTCGATGTGGTCCTTCAAAATCTGGTAGCGCTCGCCGTCCTGCCCCACAACCTCATGGGGGTTTGGCGCATCGTGGTGATCCGAGCGCACACCAAGGCGCGCGTTAAAAAATGCCAGCGAATCCAGTAGTGCTATGACATGCACGCCTAGATCGTTGTTATGTTTTTCGCAATAGATACCCCTGTCTATCCGGCGGCCACCGAAAGCAGCTGGAAACACATGCTCTCTTGAGCCAGATCGCTGGTCACACATGATGCATTGGTCTGCCATAAAGCATCCTCGACAATCCAAGATGAACACAATCGTAGCCTTTTTCGTTCGAATATTCAGCATTCATACCGCATGAATTCCACGTCGGGCACCTTTACAGTATCCTGCCGTTTGGAGGAGATATGCAGGACAATCAGTTGGTGCAGAAGGATGAAGAAGGTCGTGCTTTCATAGAGCAGATTCGGCGCTCCGAATACATGATCGGGATGACGCTTGCACCCGATGCTGAGGCGGCAGCTGAAGGTATGCGCAGAAAACTTAGCAGCGCTCTGCGGCTTCTGTCCGACGATCTATACTCCACCAAGACCCATTTCGTTCTCGAACTGATCCAGAACGCCGATGACAACGCCTACGAAATCGGCGTTGCTCCAGAGATCCAGATAGGAATTTCGCCCTCGACGTTAAGGATCTGGAACAACGAACAGGGCTTCACCCACGAAAACGTTCGTGCTCTATGCAGCGTAGGTGAAAGTACCAAGTCGAAGAAGGTGGGTTTCATTGGAGAAAAGGGCATCGGTTTCAAATCCGTGTTCCAGGTCTCCGACACACCGGAAATTCACTCTAATGGCTTCCATTTTCGATTCGACATGTCGAATCCGGAGGAGCACCTAGGGTACGTAGTCCCTCACTGGATCGAACCTGAGGAATCCATCTCTGCTCGAGGCACGACGATCATTCTGCCGGCCAAAGCACGAGAAAGCTTCACACACTTGGTTCTAAGCGAACTCGATGCTCGACTCTTGCTCTTCCTGCGGAAGCTTCGGCGTATTGAACTGCGTACTCTAGGCGAAGAGGTTTCGATGCAACGCATCGACGCCGTCGGATTCGCTGTGCTGCAGACTGATCGGCACATTCACGGCAGTGAGGCGACAAGAACTCGCCAAAGCTATCTGCATGTCTCCACGAGCGTTTCCATGGTCGCCACCCCAGATGACAAACGACCGGAGGCTCTCGACAGCGAGATGATCCTCGCTTTCCCAGTCGACGAGGCGGGTAAGGCGCTCGCGACACCTGACTGTGCGACTTTTGCGTTCCTGCCAATCCGGACATTCGGTTTCCGGTTTTGTGTCCAAGCGGATTTCCTGCTCAGTTCGGCCCGTGAGGACATCCAGACAGCTCGCCCCTGGAACGTAGCCTTGCGCGACGCCATCGCGCCGGCATTCGTGGCCAGTCTCGAGCAATTCCGTAGCCACCCGGCGCTCGCTCGAACTTTCCTGAGATTTCTGCCCCAGGAACAGGAACTCGCCCATTCATTCTTCGCTCCTGTAGTACAGCAGACAGTAGCGGCGTTGGCACAAACCGAGTGCATTCTGTGTGCGACCGGCCAATGGCGCCGGCCGGCCGATGTTATGACGGCATCGGCACAGTTCCAACGTTTGGTGCCAGCAGTGGAAGCATGGAAACTCTTCGGCAAAGACTATCCAGCCCGTAATTTAGACGTTGAGCCGGGCACCTTGAAGGAGCTGGGCTGTGTTCCTCTCTACTTTGCCGACATCGTGAGTCTATTTACAAGGCACGGCGACTGGGTACGCCAGCAAGGTAGGCCATGGCTAGTACAGTTCTTTCTCTACCTCGCCACCTTCAATCGCCAACATCTGCGCGATGCCGGTATCTGCGAAGCGGCCTGTCTGCCAATCAGCGGCGGATCACTGCAATCACCGAGCGATGGGACGGTGTTTTTCCCCCTGGCTCGCAGCCTGAAATTCGGGTTTGAAGCTGAACTACGTATTCTTGACGAGGAATTCATCAATGCCATTGAGGAAAAAGATGAGACCGAAATTTACGGACTACTACGTGACCTTGGTGTATGCACGCCCGAGCCCTACACGCTAATTACGAACCACATTCTACCGGCGCACCAAAGTGACCGCTGGCGAGACTCAGACTTCTCCGCACTGACCGGCCACGTCCGCTATGTCAGGGCGAAGCTCGGCGAATATCTCGCCGCCGCTGCTCGAGAAGGCATCCCTGAGGCGTCCGCTATCGAGGCTTTGAGCAAGGGCTTGCGGCTCAAGACAAAGAAAAACGAAAACCAATCCTGGTACTTTCAGCGCACTGGCGACCTATATCTAGGCCATGAATATCAACCGGAATTTGATATTGATACCCTGCTGGGAGCGAGTCTTGACCCACTACGGCTGACCTCGCCGGACTACTTGCCATCCGGGCTGGCGGAACAGGCCCAGCCGGAGCGTGCAGCAATGCTGGCTGACTGGCGCGCTTTCTTCTTCCGCATAGGTGTTAATCCCTCGCCGCGCCTGACAGACGAGGTCAATGCCGCCTGCAGCCCCGAACTGAGCACGCTATTAACATCAGAGAATTCATCAACCCGACAGAAGACGCTGGAGTGCCTAAATCGCCATTGGGATCGCTACAGCCGCCAAGCCACTTACGTACCCTACGGAAGGTCAACATCCGCACGGTCCTACACTCAATTCGCACTGGCTTTACGAGCCACCATCGCCCCGACCAAACAGCGGCGTACGGTCACCCTTCAAGATACCTATTATCCTTCCGAAATCGTCAGGGATGTTTTCGGAAGCTCCCCCACCTACATTGATGCCGAACTGGAGAACGAAGAGTTTCTCGACACATGCGGCATTGTGCATCGTGTTGACGCCAATGCCTGCATCAAACGATTGAAGCAGATCAAGGTGGATGGGAAGGCATCGCCTACAGCGGTTCGCCCACTATACCGGCATCTAGACCAGATTTTCGACCGCTATTCATCAGGTGTGCGCGAGGCATTTCAGGATCATGCACTCGTCCTTACTCGAAGTACCGAAACACCGTGGCGTCGTCCTGACGAGGTTGTCTGGTCTTCACCTGGGGAATTCCTCAATATCCACTACCCTGCACTGAATAGTCAGTATGCAGATTCACACGGTTTCTTTGTTCGCAAGCTGGGGGTGCTGCAAGAAGTGTCCGTCGCTGCGGCCGTTCGCGCCCTGCCCTCTCTGGCGACATCTGGCCTGACTACCGATGCTCAAGCCAGCGAAGCGCTGCGTATCTATGTCCGGGCCAACCGCGAACTTGCCTCGCCGAATGCCAGCACCACGCCTGCATGGCTTATCAATTTCAAAACACGCTCGGTATACCTCAACCATCGGGGCGAGATGGTGGCACAGGACGGTACGCTCTACGCCGATGACCAACCTGCAACCAGTGCGCTCTTTGCTGAGCAGCCCGATATTTCCTTCCTCGCTGTACCACCGGCTCGACTTCCTCAAATCAAGGTTCTCCTCGAAGCTGCAGAAGTTCCCTTGCTATCGGAAAGCGTGAGCATCTCATTGCAAGCACCGGGGGACGGATGTCAGAACAGCACGCTTACCACGCGGATACGAGAGCGGTACCACTACATCGCCCGCTTGGTATACGCGCAGTCCCACACTGTCTTCGAACAAGCGAAGGAGGCTGGTCTCTGGCGCCGCCTTTCCGTGCTCCGCGTGATCGACGTAGACGCCCTGACCATCTGTACCACCCTTCAGGACATCACCGCAACCACCCAAGGTGACGTCTTAATATCCGGCGAAACTGCTTTCGTGAGAGTCGGTTCAAAGGGCGTCGCGGACAGGCTGGCCCGGGAAATCTGCATCATGCTCAATGTCCCCATGATGCTGGTGGATGGAATCAGCCGAATTCTGCGTGATGATGACGCCACCGAGGTAGAGGAGTACCTCGACGTCCGGGATATCCCCGCCTTGCCCGACGATGAAGCGTCCCAGTTGACGCTTGAGCGCTTACCGCCCGAGCACGATACATCCAGTGTTTCCGATTCTGCATATGACGAGAACGAGGTGGCGCCCGTACAGTCGGTTGCCCCACTCCCACAGGGGCCATCCTCGACACTAGCCTTTGTAGGGAATGCAGATACGCCACCGCAGCCGTCCACCAGTCCGACGCCACAACCATTGCCGGATTCTGGTGCGGCAATGCCCCCAACCCAAACACGCCGCACTTCTCCCGTCGGACCTGTATCAGCAGGATTCGATAACCGAATACAGCCCGCGGCTTCGTCAGTTCAGATGCAGGACTCTCCCATCACGCATCTTGAGTCGGGCTCCCTCCGCAACTATGGAATGACTGTTTCTGGGACAGTCGCGCCCAGCGGCACTCGTCGTTCCGGAAGCCGCAGTCGACGGAGACACGCACCCAATCACCGCGACGCTGGCCACCGCCTCTTGAGTTACGTCGAGCTCGCTCCAGCCGACCTCACGCAGGATACTTCCCACGACGCGGCTGCTCGCCAAAACAATCGAGATATCACGGCCCAGGCAGCGGTTCAGTATTTCCTACAGACGCAACAGGCCAAGTGGGCAAGCTTGGAGGAAATGCCGCCGTACAACAAGGGATTCGATATACGCGGGATCGCCCACGATGGCAGTGAGCATCTGATCGAAATTAAGGGGCAGTCAGCAGAATGGACAGCTGCGGGCATCGTCATGACGCCGTCGGAGCTGCTGTGTGCCGCCGACAAGCGGGAACACTACTGGCTTTGTATCGTCGAGCACGCCATCCAGTCGGGCCGGCAAATCCTTCATATGGTGAACGACCCCTTCGGCAGGGCCGACCAATTCCGTTTCGATTCTGGGTGGAAGGCTGCAGCAACAGTCGAAGCGAGCGCATCTTCGGTAGCCCCCGCACCGGGACTACACATCGAGATGCAGGGTATCGGAAGTGGCATCATTCTCAGCGTCAAGAAGACCGGTAGCATGTTCTACAAAATCCATGTCCATCTCGTCGACGGGCGGCAGGTGTTCAAGGTGTTCGATCCCGCCCGGATGCGACTTTCCAATGGAGTCTGAAGATGGCCATCATGCGCCCCATCCTCAGCGAAGAGCAACTGAGAGCCCTGCCCTCGCAAGCCGAAGCGCGGTTCTACCGCGCATGCCGCGACCAGCTTCCGAATGATGTGCTCGTCATCCATTCGGCCTCATGGGCCTATCGGGACAAACTGCATCAGCTGCGCGAGGGCGAAGCGGACTTCACACTGGCTTTTCCAAACGCAGGTCTTCTCACAGTGGAGGTCAAAGGCGGCGGTGTCTCAGTAGACGCGAAGACAGGAACTTGGTCCTCTATCGATCGCCATGGCGCCACGCATGAGATCAAAGACCCATTCCGGCAGGCGCAGTCGGAGAAGTATGCGATCCTGGATCAGGTGAAGGGCCACCCAAAATGGCGGTCCTGGCCAGGCAAACGCGTAGTCAGTGGACATGCGGTCTTTTTTCCGGATCTGCACGATGTGGCCCCTTTGATAAATGCAAATCGGGCCAAGCAGATTATCGGTGGTCAAAGCGATCTGACCCAACTAGTAGCCTGGACCACACAAGCCAACGCTTTCTGGCGTACTGGTCAAGAGCAGGATCTTGATAACAGAGGTGTTGCCTTGGTCGAGGAGATACTGTGCGGATCGGTGGAGGTTCGTGCGCTCCTGCGAGCCGAGCTGGCATATGCCGAGGCCGAACTCATCAAGCTGACAGAGCGACAGGCTCGCGTCCTGCGCATTATCGCCGGCCGCAAGCGAGCAGTCATCGCAGGCGGGGCTGGAACGGGCAAGACACTAATCGCCATCGAGAAGGCCCGACAACTAGCAGCTCAGGGCCAAAAAGTCCTCTTGCTCTGCTACAACCGACCGCTCGCCGACGTTCTAGCGCTTGGACTGGCCAACACATCTGGGCTGATGGTGATGAGCTACCACCAGCTATGTGAGCGACGTATCGCCCAAGTCAGAGAAGGCACTGGACGCGACATGCTGGCCGAGGCAGCTGAGTCCTATCCTGGACATAGCGATCGACACAAATTTGAGATCCAGATGCCTTTTGCGCTCGCCTTAGCCAATGAAATCCTCGCAGACGATCTGTTCGATAGTGTCATCGTCGATGAGGCGCAAGATTTCAGCGATGAGTATTGGTTTGGTGTCGAGACCCTTCTTAAGGATTCTGCCGAAGGTGCCTTCTATCTTTTCACAGATCGCAATCAAGCAATCTACAGACGGGACGCCAAGCTTCCCATCGAAGACGAGCCTTTCTTGCTGACAGCTAATTGCCGCAACACAGCACCAATCCACACACTGGCCTACGGCTTCTATGTTGGTGCACCGGTCGATCAATCGGAGTTAGCCGGGCCGTCTGTCGACTTTGTGCGGCACCAAACAGACATTCAACAGGCAGCCGAGATTGAGCAGCGAGTACGACAACTCCTGTTAGCGGAGAAGGTATCACCGGCGGACATAGTGGTTTTGTTGGCCAAGCGCCCCAAAGGGGCGCTCTACGAACTGCTGGCCCGACATCGCCTTCCTGGCAATGTCAACTGGTCTTTCGAACGTCGGATACCCGGAACAATCTTGGTCGATACTGTTGCTCGATTCAAGGGCCTAGAAGCGGCAATCGTGCTCCTGTGGCTTGGAGAAGAGATTGCGAATGCCGACGAGATCGAGACGGTATATGTGGGCACATCACGGGCCAAATACTTGCTGCACGTTGTTGGTAGCACGCAGGCATGCGCAGCCCTGCTACCAAAGACAATAGATGGTAGTACCTGAATCCTTTGCTGAGCAAAATCCTTGAATAGAGCCATGAAAAAATAGATTCTGGTTCTGTATATCCATGGCCTATACCCAAATGAGCCAATTGCCCCCCGAGAACAACGCTTCGGATAGCGAACAAACATTGCTCGATGAAAGCCTGCAATCTCTTGAGGATTTCGCCCGCTTTTTTCAGCACGCCTTTGGCACTCCAAAACTCTCATTCATCGCATCGGAGAATCCTGACCTATTTAAGGCATTCAAGAATTTTCATCCGGTCAAGATGGCCACGACCTTTGCGGGGCTACTCACACACCCTGCTCTGCAAAGCAATTGCCTTCGCCTCGAAACTCTGATCCACCTTGCACTTGTATGCTGTGCGGGGAATAAGACTCCGCCGGCCCAGTTTATTTGCCATGTTTTTAATGCCATGAGTAACGGTACTTGTGGTCGTTTGGAAGATCCTGCCGAAGATGTTTTTATTAGCTCGGTTTACTCGTCGCGCGGCAATTACCGAATTCTGGAGGGCATCTGGGAAAGCGCCGGATTCTATCTGCAACGCTTCGTCAACATCATCGAACAACTCCCTGACAGTGGGAATCTGGACCGCTTCAAAGAGAGCATTCATGCTCTGCTCAAACTATCCGACTTGCTTTGTGAGCGGCTAGGGTTAAATCGATATGACTTGGGCAATGCCCTCCCCGAGGCTCATCTGCCTCGAAAGCTCGCAAACGACCTAGCAACGGCAAGGCGAGTCGTTCGATTTACAAGAGAAGAACTGATCTTGGCAGGTATCGAAATCCGAGATCTCACACCTTTCATCTTCAGACCCCGCAACCGGGAAGCACTTCTCGATCAGACAATATCCCATACCGACTTGGAGCGTCGGCCTGTCAGCCTCGATGGCGATGACTTGGTTTTCCTACTGCCAACTGCCACCAGCATCGCAGTCCGCCGGTTTGTACTCGAAATACTCGGCGCCGGGCCGAATCGCCAACGACTATTGAGCATGCTGGCCAATGAGTACTCTGAAACTCTGTCGAATACCCCTTTGCTTGGCGACAGGCAAAGGGGCCCCATCTTGCTGACCCGTGAGGATTCAGGTTTTTTTTCGTCCGTGTTAAGGGAGGTCGATATTGGTCGCTACCTTTGTTTGGTGTTTTTTATGGATACCTTGGACGGTTTCGAAGACGATGGATTTTCGGGAACATTTCAGGGGCTGGCGGATATAGCCGATGCTATTGATGATCGCATCGACCACGCCGTTGAGATGGCGGGGCAGAATCCAGGATTCCGTAGCGGCGTCGTATTACTTGTTGGATGCGGTATTGGGCGTGGAGCCTCAATTCCTCTGAACAACAAGCTTCGCCCAGGATGGAGATTTGACTCGATCAGCGCACCTGATTTTTGCACTTTGAGCTGGACGCCCCAAATGAAGGCTCTCAGCCTGTGGCGAATCTATGCCGCCGAGGACAAGCTTAAAACTCGAGGAATCGAGCTTCAGAATGCCAACGGTCTACTGAATTTGGTCGCTTGGACTCGTTCGCTAGAAGGCCATCTCGTTCCCCATGCCGATATCCCTCACGAGATGGCCACCCGCAATGGGATGCTCATGGTCACACAAAATGCCCTGCTTGAACTTCGCCATGAGGTCGCCTCGTCCTGGGATCCGCACGCGGAGCAAGCTGTAGATCGGAACTGGTATTTTGTACGACAAGAAGGTCAATCCCATTTCGACGAAGACCGAAATTGCCCCATCTACGCCACGTTTGGTCGAGAACCCACTGGCCACCCCCGAGGCCTCTGTATTACCAAACAACGGACATGGTGGTTTGAACTCTCCCTAGCTGACGGAACACCTGCAGCAGTCTGCTACGAACGATGGCGGATGCTGGCAACGTGGCTGCGTCGCGCCGCCCCCACCCTCGATAGCGCCTTTCCGACGTTACCTTCTGGCCCAATTTTGTGGCGTAGTAGTTTCAGTGCGCCCCTTGAGTATCCAACCCTTCAAATGCAAGCGGGCACCGCAGACGATGCCCGCAAAGCCATAAAGTTACGAGTCATCAGAAACAGCCGGGTCGTTTCCGTTGAAGTCTCCGAAGGCTTCAACCAAGCACTGTTCAACAGTGAAAATGTGGCTGAGGCGGCGCTAATCGATACATTAATTCGAGGCATCGCTGAACTAGCAGATATCAATCCCGATTCATACGACCATGCGGCCTTGGCTGCGCGCATTGTCGGGAGCCCCGAAGCGCGGCAGAGCCACATATTTGTTGCTCGCGACTACCTTGACTTCATGGATTGCCTATCGGACACCGATCCGATCACGATCAATAGGTATGACGATGCGGAGCTCAAGCTCGGTTTGGGGTGGCGAGTTCGGGATATAGCTGCAGGATCAGAGATCAGTGGTAAAGACTCCTGCACTGCCTTCCTCAATGGCCTAGTCACTACTCTCGAGGATGAACTTTGTATCGAGATTCGGAAATACGGGCGGAAGGAACTGATTGAAGCGCTCCTGTTCAATTGCGAAGTTGCGAACTGGCATCGCCGCCATTGGAAAAAAACCGCTGCCGCAGTCCTGGCCCTTCACGACGACAAGCAGGCCACGTTAAGCACCATGGGGCAGCACGAATTCAAGCTGAATGGGGTATTGCAGGCATCGCGCATTCTGATCGAAATGGCTATCTGCGAGAGCCCGCAGCAAGGACAGTTCAGACCCGGCAAACTCGATCTCTCTCGCCTGATGGGACGGGCAGCATTGCTATTTCATCTTGGAGGGTGGTCCGACGCAATCCGGTGGGACGTGATGAAACCTGCCCTAACAATACGGCCTCTTGGCGACGTGCATGCAAACCTAGATTTCATTAACAATATCGCAGAAAAATTCGCAGGTGCGACCAGTGAAATCAGGTTTCGCCAGGCAGCGGAAAGCTACGCCAATAATCTCAAAGAACGCGCCATTGCTGCTGAAACCACGGATGACATGGAGGGGCGTTTCTTGGCCGCTTGGTCAGACGAGTTCGGTGCATCCCTTCACGACTTTCGACGCTTTGTCGATGAACTTGAGGAACTGGGACTGCAAGAACGCAAACCAGTCCTCTATATCCCACGCAGCCAGCTTGTTGAACTGCTACCGGACAGGAGTGCTAGCGATGCAATCGTACGTACTCTGACTTTGGAACCCAGAGCATCGTGGCGCAATATTCCCGATGGACATGAAGATAAAGACCGCCAACCCTGGCGTTTTCGCCGTAGGCTTAGCGTAGCCCGAAGGCCATTGCTGCAAACCAATTGCGAGCCAGATCCAATGCTCTTGATTGCCCCTGGCATGGTACGCGAATCATTCGGTTACTTAGTTAGCAACTACCATGAAGGCAATTTCCCTGATTGGCAACTGGGGTCAGCTATGCAGGCCTTTGTCGGCCACAGCCGACAAAGGCGTGGCACGGAGTTCAATGAAGCAGTCGCTGAACGTCTGAGGCAGCTAGGATGGCAAGTGGAATGCGAGATCAAATTAACAAAATTATTACGCAAAAATCTAGGCCGAGACTGGGGAGATGTCGACGTATTTGCTTGGAACACTTCCAGTCAGCGGATACTGATCATCGAGTGCAAGGACGTACATTTTAGGAAGACCTACGGGGAAATTGCCGAACAGCTTTCTGATTTCCGCGGAGAGATTAAATCAAATGGCAAACCCGATATGCTAAAAAAGCACCTTGATCGTGTTGACCGGATGCGGGAAAACGTTTCCGCCGTCCGAGACTTTGTCAATATGCCAGATGCCAACGAAATCGAAAGCCATTTGGTCTTCAGGAATCCCGTTCCTATGCAATATGCGGCTGAGAGTATCGGTAAACAGGTTCATGTTTCCATTTTCGATAGTCTTGGCAAAATTTAGCAGTCATCTTTAACAATTGCCCATACCTTGCAGGTAACCGATCGCATTGATTGCCTTGTGCTCGATCTCTGACAGCCAGAGTGTGCTTTGTAAAGAATCCTCCTTTTTTCAACGATCGGTGATGGGGTCACCGAACACATCCGACGCGATCGGGATGGGGATAGCAGTTCCGGCTGGTGGTTCGGCAGCGTAGCCATTAGTGGCCGAAACTTGATACAGACGCGGCAGTGCGCCCACCACGGCCAAACTCAATTGTCCGAGAACGCCTTCCCGAGCCAAGAGGCGCAACCGGTTGATCCGCTTTGTTCCCTTCTTGAAGCGGATCAGATCGTCGTACAGTTGCAAGTCGTCAGCCCGGTCCAACTCGAACAGTAAGCGGATCGTCTCGTGCTCTGGCGCCTTCTTCTCACTCATCACGCACCTCCCTGGGCTGCAGTAGCGGCGGTAGTGCTGAAGAGCTTGGCCACGTGATTCATGCCAGCGATCTGGAAGCCCCGCACGTTGGCATGCAGTGGATCCTTCACTTCCACGATTTTGTGCTTCGGAAAGGCTTCCTTCACCGCCTTCTTGAAGAGATACACGCCCCCTCCCACCAAGATGATGTTCTGGAAGCTGTAGCTCGCATCGACCCAGCGCATCATCGACGCCACAGCCTGCTGGGCGATGGAGTGCGCCATCGGCATGGCCCGCGAGATGTCGTAAGGCTTCTGGTAGATCATCGGGTTCTTGCCGGTCCGCAAGGCCAGGTCGATGGCCTCGATATCGTTGTAAGGCGTGCCGATGTCGTGGCCGATCTCCCCTGCAATCGCTTGCAGGATGTCGAACACCCCCCGGTTCACCGAATGGCTTTTGTTCTGCACCAGGCGCATGCCCCGCGCCACCAGCCAGTCGAAAGTCCGTGACCCCGGGTCGAGGATCAGGCTCTGCTCCAGCTCGATGCTGGCCGTCTTCCCGTGCTGCACGACGAAATCGACCAGGGCACCTTGAGGCTGCGCAATAGCCAACGCTTTACGGACTACCACGCTCTTGCCGTTGCCGATGTCGTGCGTTCCGGTCACCGCCTTCTCGAGGGCAGCTTTCTTGGTCGTGAGTGCCGCCACCGGCAGGCCGACCACTAGCAGATCGATGGCAGGCTGTTTCATCAACGCCAAAGCGCCGCGCAACAGCGCCATGTACTCCGGCGTCTCGGTGTAGCGATCGTGCATCTGGGTTGCACGAAAGGTATCTGCGGCCAGTTCGACCTCGGGACCGACCTCATAGAAGAGGCCATTGACCGGGATCGCTACCGTCTTGCGCCGCTCGTAGCCGGGCTGGCCCGAAGGTTCGCGCATGGTCGGATAGGCAACCGAAGGAAAACTGGCGCAGCGGATGTCACCGCCGACCACACTGCTGACGTACTTGGTGTTGCCGAATCCGACATCCACCGCTCTGACGACATAGTCCATGTGAGGCTCCAATCAAGTGTTTACGAGCGGCCAGCATCGGCACTGCGACCTGGCCCGTCCACGCGAAATTCGCTCTGCTTTGCCCGGCTATCGCAATCAACCTCGACCGCATTCGAAGTCCAGTCGACCTTGGTTGGGATAAAAGTTGAGTTCATGCTTTGGGTGCAAAAACGGCTTTCGCGTCGATGTACGGTCTCACTGGACCGGGGTGCGTCAAGGCCACATTTCCAGAAGCCGAACCACCCAAGACAGCAGTACAGAATCGAAACACTAACAGTGGAAACCAGAGGCCGAGTTGGCGCCCGTCAAGCCCTGATTCAGCCTCGGCTTGGTCATCGCCCGAAAAATAAACCCACCCTGAGTTTCAATTTCAAGTGCCATCCGCAAGCCCCGACATCCAGGGCCGGTCAGCGGGTCAGCCCATTGCCCCTCGCTCCTTCAAGGTGTGAACTACAGGCTCCCGAGGCCTCCTGGCCTGCTCCATCGCGGAGTAAAAGGCGTTGCGGTCGTTACCCGCCTCTTCAGCCCCGACCTCGAGTCGTGTTGGCATGGTCCCCGAGGCCATGCTTGAAGCCGCTCCACCCGTAGTGCAACGCCAGACCTTGCCGGCATTTCCTGTCGGATGCTCCTCGAGAGCGTGTCTTGCGTTCGGTTCAAATGGCCGGCACCCGATGCCGCACCACTGCTTCCCGTCATCGTTCGAGCACGCGCATTGCGCAGCACACGTCGTGCGGCCCCCATGGGCTCCGCGTGTGAAGCCGCTCGTACGCCTGTACTGCCCTGGACTTTCGGTCAGGGGCGGCCCCATGCAGGTGGATGACGCTACGAATCGAGGACTGATCCCCCTACAGCGCAAGGCGAGACCTTTGCGCCGATGTTGTCCCCACCTTCGAGGTGAGGCTGCATCACCCATCCCGTCGAACGCAGAAATGCGGAAGCGGACAGATCACCGTTTCATTTTTAAGACCGACCGAGCCGGGGATAACGCATGAGATGCGACACCGGCAAACCCTGGGTAGGCACGGTGTGCTCGTGGTCGCACACCTTGCCGAAAAACTCGACCACGCCTTACGGACGCGACGGAATCTGCGCCCGCATTGAACCGATAGATTCCACCCAACACATCTGCTGTGGGCTGACGGGACAGCACACGGTTCGCTTTCGGAGATTTGCGATGTCTGAATCCAATGTTCGTCATACCACCAGGCGGGTCCAGGGCACCATCGGTACCGGCCGTGCCACCAATCACCAACCACCGCGCCGTCAGGAATGGGCACTAATGACGCCTGCCGAAATCCTGGAACGCTACCGTCCGGGCAAAGCCGACCCGCTGCGGGTGCTCGACGTCCTGCTGGAGCTATTCAACGCCCAGCACACCGCGCTGGAAAAGACGGTCTCGCACAAAACACGGCAGGAACGGGCCGACTTCCTGCGCCGTTTCTTCCGCGACCTCAAGGTAAAAGCCCGATTTGCCACCGTGCCCGATCCGCGCAACCTGGGCGACCGCCACATCCGGGCCATGATCAAGGTCTGGCAGCAAGAGCGGCTCGCTCCCGCCACCATCCAGACTTACCTCAGTTTCCTGCGCGGACTGTCGCTGTGGTTGGGCAAGCCCGGTTTCATTCGCACGCCGGCCCATTACGGGTTGACCCCGGCCGAATACCAGCGCCACGAATATGCCCAACGCGACAAGAGCTGGACTGCGGCAGGCATCAACATCGATGCGCTGATCGAGCGGGTCAGTGCTTATGACCGCTACGTCGGCGCTTCGCTACGGATGATCCGCGCAATGGGGCTGCGACGCAAAGAGTCGGTAATGTTCCGGCCCCACCAATGCGTGCTCCCCTTTGAGGCAACGGGACTGCCGCTCGAACAGCGCCAAGCGGATCGCTACGTGCGAATCAAGGAAGGAGCGAAGGGAGGGAGACAGCGCTTCGTGCCGCTGGATTCGGCGCAACGCATCGAAGCTCTGGCGTTCGCCCAGGCAGTTGTTCAGGGTGATGACGCACACCTGGGCGATCCGCGCCACAGCCTGAAACACAATCTGCGACGTTTCGACTACGTGATGGCCCGCTTTGGCATCACGGCAGAGGGATTGGGTGCTACGGCGCATGGACTGCGCCATGAAGCGATGATCGACCACTATACCGACAAGGCCGGCGTCGCGCCGCCTGTGCGCGGCGGAAGCGATGTGCCTCCGGATGTGGATGCAGCAGCGCGGCTCTCGGCGGCGCATCTGGCCGGGCACAACAGGGTCAGGGCATCGGGTGCATATTTAGGTGGACTACTCACCCGGCAAGCAGCGCTAAAGGCACAGCAGCAAGACAATACGACGGGTGGATCCGGCGACGCGGGTTCGCTCGAGACGCCTTGAATTTGGAGCACGCTGCCCGCTGACAACAGAAACCGGGGCTTCGCGGCCCCGTTTCTTAACCTGCAGATCACGGTCGCATTCCCAAGCGGCGCCGCAGTCCTTCGCGATAGAGCACCGCTCCGATGTGGCAGAGTAGTGCTTCATCATCCTCGGAAAGATCGAGACCATCCATCCAGGCCGCCAACTGAACGATGGCATCGTCAATAGCTTCGACGCTGCCGCCGATGTCCAGCAATTCGGCATGTACTTCGAACTGCTTGATGATGGGGTGGTCGATCATGATGCACCTGCCGCTCTCGGAAAATGCGATGGAGATCATGGTAGTACGAAGCCACAGAAAGCGATAATCCGATTCGCCTATGTGCTTGCCCCCTTTTTCCTGCCGCCCATAGAGCGTTAACGGCTGCACCGTTCTGAACCGGTATGGCCTCGGGCAAGGTCTGCCGCTTTGCCCAACTCAGTCCCCACATTAAAATATCGACATGACCCGCTCCGAACTCATCATCCTGCTTGCCGAACGTTTTCCGAAACTCGTTCAAAAGGATGCCGAGATATCAGTTGCGGAAATTCTCAAGGCGATCCATGCTGCACTGGCCGACGGAAATCGCGTCGAAATTCGCGGATTCGGTACCTTCGGCCTGAACTACCGGCCGCCCCGCCAAGCACGCAATCCGAAAACCGGCGCGGCAGTGGCGATCCAGGGGAAATGGGTTCCCGCCTTCAAGGCCGGCAAGGAACTACGGGAACGCGTAAACGTTGCGGTAACCCCTACCCCTTAAAGTTCTCGGGAAACAAGTTCAAGCCACGGTTCTGCAGCCAAAACGCGCCCAGGTTTGCGAATCGACGTCGATGGGACCGGCCCGTTTCGACTCCAGATTGACGACGACACCATGCTGGCAAAGCCGCCCTTTGGAAAAGAGCTCATACAGCAACTGCGCCGCAAAGCGCACGGCCACGTCGTTGATGAAAAGCCCCTGGGAAGCGAGCGACACCCGGACCGAGCACGATGGCCGGTTGTCATCCGGGACGTTGGCGTCCAACAGTTCGGGAAACAGTTCGGTGACACAAGGCAGGCGCAGGCTTCCCTCTCCCTTCGCCTTGCCCGGCCCCTGCCCAAGTACCACTTGGGCACTCGCCTCGGTGTTGCCGAGGTACAGCCAATACCGATAGCGCCCGCCCCTATCGAACACAGCTTCATGCAGAGTCCGCCGAGCCGCCCGGCTATCCACGCAACTGATCAGAATATCGGTGTTTGGCGGTGAGTAGCGGTTGGTCTCGAAGGCCTCGAAGCGCACCGGATGCGCGATCCAGTCCAGTCCGTAGAACTGGTTGAGGCGGTGAATAGTCACGATGGCCTTGTGTCGACCGATGTCGGCAGGGCTGTAGAGTTGTCGGCCCACATTGGCTCCGCTCACCCGGTCGGCATCGAAAGCGGTGACGTGCAGGCCATGGGGATGGCCGAGCGCCTTCATGGCGATATCGAGCCGCGCAAGGTAGATCGCCATCTGCGCCCCATTGCCGCCGATGCCGACCAGATGAATGCCGACGCGACGGTCGAGCAATACGGGATCGATCAGGTGTTCCACGGTCCGAACCTCCTTCCTTGGTAGAAATTCAGTATCCGGCGCAACAGGCTGGGCTCAAGGTCGGGCACCGCGTCATACGCTGAGTCGGTATCGTCCTGTCAAGGATGGGGCAAAGGGCGGAACTTGCCGTTGACCACCAACCGGAACAGGGCTTGTGGTTTGGTCTGATGCAGGCAGCCGAACACGCCGGCCACCTTGATGCCCTGATCGTCGCCGTCGTCCTTGGCTGACCAGAACGCTCTGCCGTAGCCATGGGTGTGCAGGTCCACGGCCAGCGTTTCGTCGGCATCCATCGCCGGTACCCGGTAGTCCATCTGGTGGGGCGACACGACAATCGGTTCGCACAGCGCGAGCCGCAGGCTTCGGGTACCCCGGGAGTAGATCAGCGCCCCCGCCACTTCGTTGGGCATGCCCCGGCGACCAGCTTCGATGAATGCCTCGATCAACCGGATAGGCAACATACCGAAAGTGAAGGCCAGCCGCTCCTCGATGCCGCCATAGGGCAACGGGATCGGCAGCGTGGGTGAAAGCCGCTGGATGCAGTCCAGCCAGTCGAGCTTGAGGTGCACAAACACGCCATTGGCCGCAAGGATAATGCGCTGTCCGTTCGCCATGTCGGGCAAAGGACCGAAGCGCGGGGCGGCGATGACCGGGCAGGCCG
>Ga0209507_1000944_pt1 | contig 25851 bp, 13 predicted proteins | sample AD_UKC028_MetaG_FD_184414 | JGI IMG/M metagenome (GOLD analysis project Ga0209507, IMG submission 184414) | Active sludge microbial communities of municipal wastewater-treating anaerobic digesters from USA - AD_UKC028_MetaG (SPAdes) (version 2) | ecosystem: Engineered > Bioreactor > Anaerobic >...
ACAAGTACCTATAACCTCGATGGCGCACTTAATTTCCACTGCGGTGCACTTAGCGTTGTTGTAGAATCACCAAGTCATTCATTCTCCGGAATAAGGCTTACACAACAGAGAAAAATTGAGGAGCCTGCCAATCTCCTTGATGCACAGCTTACCTGCCACCAGCAGTCAATGAAATTTCTTGCAGAAACAGGCGGCAGATCAAAATGGCTCCCTGGACGAAAGAGGTGAAACAAGTGCTTAATAATCAGCAATAAACAAACTTCAATCAAAACATAAAAATAACTGGTATGAAAAGTGTTGTAACAAATGTAAAAACTGTAATTGTGATCTTCGCAATGCTTTTTTTGACAACAGGCATTTCGATATCGCAACCTCTTTGGACTCTTGCAAATAAGAACAAAGATGTTCTTAGGATCTCAACTTTATTCACTGCACAGGACTGCCGTGATATTTTAAATACCGATGCAGGTCTCGATGCTGCTGTTAAATGGTGTAAGGAAACCGGACTGACACGTGTATTTATTGAATCGTTCCGTGGTGGTTATTATGCAGAAAAAGAGACTCTTGTAAAAGCCAGAGACAGATTTAAGCAGGAAGGTTTTGATGTGGCTGGTTGCGTAACAACTGTGAATGTCGGAAAGAATGGCATTGGTGGCTGGGGCGCAACACCTTGCTATGTAAATGAGAAAACAATCACGGAGATGGAAAAGATCTTTAAATATACCGCCTCCGTTTTTGACCTTATAATGATAGATGATTTCCTGTTTACAGAATGTACCTGCGAGGATTGCATTGCCGCAAAAGGCGATCAGTCCTGGGCAAAATTCAGAAGTGACCTTCTTGTGAAATTCAGCAATGATCACATAATTAAACCGGCAAAGAGTGTTAACCCCAAAGCTGAGGTAATTATCAAATATCCGTTGTGGTATGATTTCTTCCAGGACAGGGGTTACGAGGTAGTGAGGGAAAGTAAAGACTATGACTACACCTGGGTGGGAACAGAGACACGTGATTATAATTTTGATGTCAAGCCAGGCGGAACAGTTCAGTATAATGCCTTCTTCATAATGAGATGGCTCGATGGTATAGGTGCAGGAAAAGCCGGTGGAGGATGGATAGATGCCCTCGGTACTTCTCCGAAATTCTATGTTGAACAGGCTCGTCAGACCGTTCTCGGAAACGGCAGGGAAATAATGCTTTTCCATTATGGCAGCCTTCTGACAACAACAAATAAATATGACGGCTGGGAAGGAACTCCGGTTCCAAATGTGGATGCATTCAAAAAAGAACTGCCTCTTCTTTTTGACCTTGCCCGGACTATTAAGGATAAACCACTAAAGGGGATTTATCTTCCAAAACTGCCAAACAGTGAGCCGGTTAATGAAAATTACATTTTCAGTTACCTCGGAATGACTGGCCTGCCTCTTATTCCCGGTCATGAACTTACAAGCAAGGACCCCTCTGTGATTTACACTACTCATGCACTTAAAGATCCTGCTTTCTCTTCAAAACTCTCAAACATTCTTCTAAGCGGAAAGCAGGTCGTTATAACTGAAGAACTGGCAAAGAGATTGTCGGATCAGACAATTCTTGAGAACAAAAATCTCATGGTTTTCAAGGCAGGTGTCGATCCCAAAAACCTTCTGAAACTTACAAAAGACGACCTCAAGCCACTCAGGGACAGGCTTCTTGCTCCCCTGGGAATGAAGTTTGATGCACCAAATAAAGTCAGCATTTACCTGGTTGGAGAAAATCTTCTCTTGCTTGAGAATTTCAATGACCAGCCAGTTGATGCGACTCTTGAACTGCCAAAGCTGACATCGGTTGCTTCAAAGCTTACAATTCCTTCTGACGGTTCCTCTGTCGTTACAAAAGCAGGTAACACAATAACTGTTAAAGGATTAACACCAAGAACGCTTGTTGTATATGAATATAAATAGTAAACAGAATATTAATAACTAAATATGGTTTTATGAGGAAGGGGAGTCTTTTTATCATCATTCTTGTTTTCTTGTCAGCGATCAGGCTGGAAGCACAACAGGAACTGAGTATCAATTATTATAAACCTTACATAATAAGTACAGGTGAGGGCGGAAAAATTGTCAAAGCCTGGATAGAAACAAACAGTAAGGATTTATCAATTACACTTGATGGTAAAAAGATCCCCCTTGTTTTAACAGGATCAGGGAAGGCTGACATCATGCTTCCTCTCACAGGCAGGGAAGCTGAGATGATAATATCTGACATGAAGGGCAAAAATACCTTCAGTCAGCTGTTCAGACCGCTTATTTCGTCCGACTGGGGTTATTTTGGCAAGGGAAGAATTCACATAATCTGCTCCTCCCACCAGGATATTGCCTGGATGAATACCCCCGATTCATGCAGGGAGGAAAGGATTCATGATATAATTATTCCTGCCCTGAACCAGATTGATAAAAATCCTGCTTTCAGGTTCGAAATGGAACAAACCCTGAACCTGATGGAACTCCTGGAAGCAGTACCCTCAGAAAAGCAGAGAGTAATTGATGCTTATAAAAAAGGCCAGTTTACCTGGGGAGCAACTTTTAACCAGCCTTATGAAGGCCTTGAATCAGCAGAACAGCTTATACGTCAGACTTATCTTGGCCGTAAATGGATAAAGGATAATCTGTCGGGAATGGACGCCCTGGCAGCTTATAATATTGATGTTCCCGGCCGTACTCCACAGATACCGCAGATTCTTTCAAAGGCAGGGATCAGGTATCTGGTAATCAGCCGTATGAAGGAAGGCTTCTACAACTGGTACAGTCCTGACGGATCAAAGATTCTGACATACAGCCCCGGCAATTATGGATGGGCCCTTCTTGTGTATCAGTATTTTGAGGGAGATGTTGTAAATGCATTCCAGAAGCTGAACGCAGTTCTGAAAAACTGGGATGATTATTACAGGGAAAGAAATCTTCCTCCGGATTATGCTGTTGTAATAAGCACTGATGCAGGCGGACCAAAGGATTATACTCCTGTAATAAATGAGTGGAATGAAATTGCCCTGTCATCCGGCTCGGATATTCCTGTACTGAAACATTCAACTGTTGAGGATTTTCTTCATGTGATTGATGTACCTCAGGCAAAATTTGATTCAATATCAGGTGAACGACCTGATCTCTGGCTATATATCCACGGACCAGCTCATTATCAGGCAATAAGTGCAAAAAAATCAGCGGCTGTCACTCTCCCTGCTGCTGAAATATTCAGCTCATTCAATTCAGCAGTAAACTCCGGAAATGCGGTATTACCTGTTTCTGACCTTAACAAAGGGTGGTATAATTCAATATATCCCGATCATGGCTGGGGAGGTAAGAATGGTGAGATAACTGACAGTATTTTCAGGGGATCGCTTGAAATGGCTGACAATACCGGCAGAAAGATTCTGGGAGAGTCTCTTAATTCTCTTGTAGCATCCGTTGAAACAAAGAAACCAGGTGCAATAGTGGTTTTCAATGACCTCTCCTGGACCCGTTCAGGTGTCGTTAGTGTCGATATTACATCAGTGAAAGGCTCAGCCTGGCGGGTTTCGGATCAGTCCGGCAAACTGCTTCCTTCCAGGTCAGAGACCAGGGGTGGCAAGGTAATACTTTCATTTACAGCTGATAACGTGCCGGCATTGGGATACAAGACCTGGTACCTCAAAAAAGATGGTGTAAGCTCTATAAATGCCGGAGTCATTAATGGATCCAATTTCTGCGAAAACAAATTTTACCGGGTTGAACTTGGCAATGGTGGAATTACCAGATTAACAGATAAGGAGACTGGTAAACAGGTCTTTAATACAAATAAGTATTCCGGAGGCGATATCCTTCATTTCGGATATAATGGCAACGGAGCAGGGGAGTTTGTAAGGATCACTCCTGTCAACTACGATGCTTACGAATCGTTGTCGATGAAACAACAGCTATGGAAGCTTGTATCAGCAAGTGAGGTTTCTTCTGTATTTGAAGCATCTGCTTCAATGAGTAATTTTACTGTAATTCAGCGTGTTATTGTATATCATCAGCTTAAGAAAATTGATGTCGAATATGATATTCCCGACTGGCCCGGTATTCATAACAGGCAGATACGTGCAGTTTTTCCGCTGGCTATGGATAATGCCCTGGTGACTTATGATGTGCCTGCCGGAATTGTTCAGGCAGGAAAGGACGAGCTTAATATGGCCCCCCGCGGATGGAGCTGGGAGGGTACTTACAGGCAGATGCCGCGTGAGATACATCCAAGGGAGATAGAGAATTATATATCAGCAGGCAATAAGGACTTTGGCTTCACAATGTCGACAAACCTTGCAGTGGCTGACTGGATCGATCCCGGCAGGGAGTCAGTGGACTATCCTGTATTACAGGGAATTATGCTTTCTTCCCATAAAAGCTGCCACTACCTTGGCAACTGGTACCATCAGAAGGGCAGTCACAGCTTCCGTTTTACAATCTCTTCGCATAAGAGCGGCTGGGAGAATGCCTTCCCCTTTGGTGTTGAGGGAAACCATCCTCTTATGGCAGTCGTTAAAGACCAGCCTGGTAAAGGAAGCCTTCCTTCTGAACTAAGCTTTGTGAGTATTTCATCACCACTTGTAAGAGTGACAACAATAAAAAAAGCTGACAATGGTAATGGATTTATTATGAGGCTTGTGAATATGGAAAATGTTGACAGGCAAGTAGACCTGACATTGTGGAAACCTGCAGGAAGCGTGATCAGAACCAATCTTATTGAGGAAGATTTGTCGGATACCGGGCAAAAAGGAACCGCGCTGAAAATTAACATCGGCAGGAACTCAATTGAAACATATAGATTAATTTTGAACAAATAGTTTTTATAGTTTAAATAGTAAGGATTATCACAGAAGAAATCCGGAGATTGACAGAGTAGCACAGAAAATAAATTCCAGAAATAACTCTGTGTCACTCAGTGTCTTCTCTGAGATCTCTGTGTAACATAAAATATAATATGATAAAGCCATTCTCTTTTAAAATATTGATTATTATTGTTTTAACTATTCTTCATATTCCCCTGAACGGGCAGAAGTCTAAAAATAAGCTATCCGGTTCTGACCTGTTTCCTGAATCAATAGAATGTATTGCTAAACCTCACTATCGTTACAGAGCTGACGGACAGGCAGGCAGGGAAGTAATGCTGTATTTTAAGGGGAATAAATTCTTCGGACAGGGAACAATAAGTGTGGAAGCTTCCGGAATAAAGGAAAACATCAGCCTTGATAAGCCGCAAGGTATTGACAGTATTTCAGTACTTCTTCCTGCAGGTATCGGAGTTGAAAGTGATGAAACCGTAAAAATCAGCCTTGTAAGTGGTAAAAAGCAAATTGTAACAAATGTTACAATTCCTGAGAAACGCCAGTGGACTGTTTATATCTATCCCCACTCACATGTTGACATCGGATATACCAATACTCATGAGAATGTAGAGCTTATTCACAGGAGAAACCTTATATACGGTATCGATCTGGCAAAAAAGACTCAGGATTATCCTGAAGGTTCAAGGTACCTCTGGAATCCTGAGGTGCTGTGGCCTGTGGAAAGATTCCTGAAAAGAGCCACATCAGAACAGAAGGCCGGTATTATTGAAGCTGTACAGAAAGGCTGGCTACATCTCGATGCAGGTTATGTTCATACAAATACCTCTGCTGCTGCCGATGAGGAGCTGTTCGAATTCTTCCGGCAATCATCAGAGATGCAAAAGCTTACCGGAAAAAATATCGAGACCCTTGTTCAGGTTGATATTCCCGGCATGTCATGGGGGGTAGTTCCTGTTGCAGCTGAGATGGGTATAAAGTATTGTCTTGCAATGAATAATGGGTCCGACAGGGTAGGTCTTTCTACCGATTTCAGCTTTAAACCTTTCTGGTGGAAAAGTCCTGACGGAAAATCTAAGCTGCTCTTCTTCCAGCCGGGCAGCTATAACCCTGGTGCAGTATATAAAGGTTTCCAGTACTGGCCTTTGATGGCAGGTCATACTGACAGTACCACCCTGCTTAAAATAGTAAAGAGTGACAATCCGAGAGCCTACTTTATTGATAAATACCTTGAGGATAAGCTCCCGATGCTCGAAAAATCTGACTATTACCCTTATGATATCTTCCTGATGACCTGGGCAATGGCCGACAACACGCCAATCGATGCCGATCTTCCCGATGCTGTCAGAAGCTGGAATGAGGAGTATGCATACCCGCATCTTGTAATTGCAAGTGCAACCCAGATGATGAAGGCCTTTGATGATAAGTATGGTCAAAACCTTCCTGTACTGTCGGGTGATTTTACTGAATACTGGACTGATGGCCTTGGCACAGCCGCGAAACAGACGGCGATGGCCCGTTCTTCAAAAGAGCGGCTTATCCAGACTGAGACACTCTGGTCTATGCTCAATCCCGGTATTGCTGCTCCCCGTGAAAAGATCAGCGAAGCCTGGAGAAACATCATAATGGGAACCGAGCACACCTGGTGCTACATGGATCCTAAACGCCAGCCAATTACAAATGACATACTGAAAGTAAAATTCGGATTTTTCGACACAGCAAGAGACATGAGCCTGTCACTTCTTGATGAATCTGTTTCAACTGTCAGGCAGGATGGAAGCAGATACATTGAGGTTTTTAATACACTATCATGGGACCGTGACGGGATAGTGACTCTTCCTGTTGATCAGAGCGGAAATTATAATTATGTAACTGACAAAAATGGGAAAGCTCTTGCCTGTCAGAAACTTACCACCGGAGAACTTGTATTCTCCACCGGTATAATTCCGGCCCTTGGTTCGGAAATTTTCATTCTGAAAGCAAAGAAGACAAAGAGCTCAGGGAACATTGCCTCAGGTAATGAGCTTGATAACGGAACGATTAAGGTTACGATCGATCCCCGTACAGGAGATATATCCCATCTTGTAAGTTCAGGCTACGATTATGCAGACAGTAATTCAGCTACACTTATAAACAGTTACAGGTATCTTCGTGGTGAAGATTCCCCGGAGAAGGCTTCTGTGGCAGGAAATATAAAGGTTTCAATAAAGGAAAATGGTCCCTTGTTTGCAACTATCCGGGTTGATTCGGAAGCAGAAGGCTGCAGGAGCCTTGTCCGTGAAATCACCCTGATTGCCGGTCGTAACTATGTGGAAATCACAAATATTGTTGATAAAGTGGCAGTCACAGAAAAGGAAGGCATGCATTTCGGATTTGGTTTCAACATACCGTCACCTGTTACAAGGTTCGATATACCCTGGGGAATAGCTGAACTTGAAAAAGACCAGCTTGCAGCGGCTAACAGAAACTGGATTGCCTTTCAGCGCTGGCTCGATATTTCAAACAGCGAACGAGGAGTGACTTTCTGTTCTCTTGATGCTCCCATGTTTGAGAGCGGAACCCTGACTGCAAATGTCCTCGGAGCTGCGACAAATTCTCCCCGGTGGATAAGAAATCTGGAACCATCTTCAACAATATACTCCTGGGCCCTGAATAACCACTGGCATACAAACTTCCCTTTAAGTCAGGAAGGACTTGTGAATTTCCGGTACAGAATTCTTCCACACAACACAGCTTATGATCCTGTAGCAGCAAACAGGTTTGGAATTGAACAGGCTCAGCCACTTATAGCTGTGCCTGTAAAAGAAGGTAGCAGTTCCGGACAGCCTTTCACATTGTCAGGGAGTGATAAAGTCTATGTAACTGTCATCAAAGCAGGCAGTAATGGAGAACCAACCGAGATCCGCTTGCGTTCTGTTTCCGGGATGGAAGAGACTGTTGTTCTCAACTGGAAGAAGATGAATCCAGTCTCGGTAACAGTAGACGGGCAGAAGATTATCAGTGAAGTCAGAGTGCCTGCGATGGGTTTTGTGACAGTGGAACTGGTCAAACAGTAAACATTATATTCAACCTGATTTGTGCATTTTTTGCCTTTGTGGCCTTTGTGCTCCCGCCAGGGACTTTGTGAACTTTGTGGTTAATAAAAATTTGTTTCATTGATACAGACTCGCCAAAAAAACCTATTTTAGGAATGACATCTTTCCATAAAAAAGAGGAGTATGAAAAGTCTTAATGTAAAATCTAAATTGATCCTGGCAGGTTTATTCTTGCTGGCTAATATAGTCCAGGGGCTTTCACAGACACCTGCTCAACAAGGCAAAAAAACAGGTGATTATTCCGCATTCAAAGGAGGCACCGTTTACGTGATACCATCGTCACACCAGGACATAGCCTGGATGGACAGCATTGGCGCCTGTATTGAATTCAGGGACAAGATGATGATCACACCTGTACTGAAACGCCTCAGGGAGAATCCCCAGTTCAGGTTTTCAGTTGAGGATGCTCTCAGCCTCAGGGAATACCTCCTGCGTCATCCGGATTCGTGGAGTGAAATACTTAAATATACAAGAGAGGGCCGCCTCGACTGGGGTGCTACTTACAAGCAACCTTATGAATCAATGTATGAGGGTGAATCGCTTATCCGCCAGGCATATCTGGGCAGAAAATGGCTTAAGAAAACACTTCCCGGCTGCGATTTTAAAACGTACTGGAACGAGGATGTTCCCGGAAGATCTCTTCAGATGGCACAGATTCTTTCAAAATCTGGAATACCCTATATGCAGTTCAGCAGGCACCAGCCGGGCATTTACAGATGGTATAGTCCTGATGGCAGTTTTGTAACATGCTATACGCCAGGGCAGTATGATGAGGTAGGTATCCCTGTCAGGCAGGCACATACAGATATTGGTCAGCTGACAAAAGCATTTACAGTAATGCTTGGCGACTGGAACAAGTATTATAAGGACCGTAAACTCAGTCCGGATTTTCCTTTTATTTATTCCCACGATTTTGCAACCCCTCCCGACTATGATGCTTTTTTCAGTGACTGGAATAAAAAGGCAGCCTCACTCGGAAAGCCACTTATAAAATATTCAACCGGAACTGAGTTCCTTGAAGCAACAGCAAAAGGAGATCAGGGTTATGACAGGATTGACGGTGAACGCCCGGATGTATGGCTTTATATTCATGGCCCCTCACATCAGAGAGCTCTGAAAGCATCACGTGAAGGTTCAAGACTGCTGACGGCAGCGGAGAAATTTGCCACATTCGACGCACTACAAAAAGGAAGTTTTGCAGACTACCCGCAGGAAAAGCTGACAAAAGCCTGGGAAAACGCAATTTATCCCGACCATGGCTGGGGCGGCAAACACGGTGACCTTACAGACAGGGCATTCAGGACTTCTTATGAAACAAGCCGTGACCTTGCCTCTGCTGTTCTGAATGAATCAGTTCAGAACATAGCATCAAGGATAAATTTCAGGCGCAGTGGAATTCCGGTTACAGTCTTTAATCCATTGTCGTGGAATCGTACTGATCTCGTGAAGTTTACTTTGAATGTTGAAGGTAATGACATGAATACATTTAAACTTCTTGATGAGAAAGGCAATGAGACTCCTTACGAGCTGATTACTGATCATAAAATAAAAGGCAAGGAAGACGAAGTGATAACCTTTCTTTTTGTTGCAAAGGAAGTTCCGTCTGTGGGATATAAGACTTTTTACCTTGTGAAAGAAAAACCATCATACACTTCAAATAAGACAGCAACTGATGTTCTTAGCTACGAAAACAGTTTCTTTAAGGCTGAATTTGCAAATGGTGGATTAAAAACTTTATACGACAAGGGGCTCTTATCCAGTCTGTTAAATACTGAGAAGTTTCTTGGCGGTGAATTGTTTACACTTCAGTCGGTCGGGAATGGTGCCGGTGAATTCACTGATCTTCAGCAGCCAACAATGGAAGGATTTGAGAAAATGAGTCAGTACCCGGCTGCCTGGAACCATATCTCTTCCGGACCTGTCAGGGATGTTTTTGAGCTGAGAAAATCAATCAGTCATGTTACAGTTGTCGAGAGAGTAATATTTTACCAGGCACTGAAACGAATTGACTTTGAGGTGGAGCTCCTTGGTTTCGATGGTGAGAGATACCGTGAGTTCAGGCTGGCATTTCCGCTTAATCAGATTACTTCAGATGTTGCCTATGAGGTTCCTATGGGCGTTGTAAGGGTAGGCAGGGATGAGATTGCAGGTGCAGCCGGTTTCTCAAAAGCATCGCAGATCTACAGCACCCCATGTGCACAGGTCCATCCGCGTGAGGTTCAGGACTGGTTCTCGGCTTTTGATGGGAAAAATGCTGTAACTATAAGCTCGGATGTGGCTGTATTTGACTGGATTGATCCTACAACAGATCCTGCAAGATATACAATTCTTCAGCCTCTGCTTCTTGCCAGCAGAAAGAGCTGCCACGGTGAAGGCAACTATTACCTGCAGCCTGGTGACCACTTCTACTCATTCTCGCTTTATTCAAATTCTTATGACTGGAGAAATGGTTTCAGGCAGGCGAAACAGTCAAATCAGCCTATGGTGGCAGTTGTGACTGATCCTTTAATAAAAAGTGGAATGCAGCCGGAGACAATGAGTTTTATTTCTGTTGAAAACAAAAATCTTTTGCTTAGTGCAGTTAAAAAATGTGATGACGATGATAATGTCATAGTAAGATGTTATGATATTGAAGGCATTGATTCAGAAGCTAATATCAATATTCCAATGAATTTCAGGAAAGCTGAGCTTACAAACATGATCGAAGAGGAGGGAAAGGAAATAAAGGGTTCAGGTGATAAGCTTAAACTTAAAGTTGGTCACTATTCAATTGAGACTGTAAAATTATATATTAGATAGAATAAGAAAACTTAACCACAGAGGTCACAAAGTATTGCACAAAGAGCACAGAGTCAATATTATTAATTCTTTGTGTTCTCAGTGCTCCCGATAATTATCGGGACTCTGTGTTCTCTGTGGTAAAAAATAAAAATTCCTATGGTAAAACGAATATTCGGATCAGTTCTTGCATTAATACTCACATTGTCAGCCTATTCTCAAAATGTCAGTCCTGTTTTTAAGTGTACAAATGACACTTATAAGCTGCTGAAACAGATCTCTTCATCTGTTGCATCAAAAGGGGAGATTCTCCTTTCAATTACCACCCATCAGGACCTGGGATGGGTTGACGAGGTTGAAAAGTGCGTTATAATGCGCGACACATTGTGGCTTACTCCTTATCTGAATAGACTTAAAGACGATCCATCATTTAAAATGGATATTGAGCAGACTTCAATAATTACAGAATACCTTAACCGTCATCCTGATAAGAAAGCAGAGATTCAGAAAGGTCTGGATGAAGGCCGCATTCTGATAGGGGCAACATATACTCAACCTTATGAGGAATTATTTACAGGCGAATCCCTTATCAGGGAGCTCTACCTGGGTAAAAAGTGGCTTTCTGATAATTTTAACGGTTATAAATCAGACACATACTATAATTCTGATGTGCCGGGACGTACTCTGCAAATGTCACAGATACTTGCAAAGTCAGGAGTCCGCAATATGTTTGTAAGTCGTCATGAGAAAGGGGTTTTTAACTGGTACAGTCCCGACAGCTCAAAGGTTACTATGTTCTCCTCTGGCCATTATATTGATTTTTATAATATCCTGGGAAAAGAGAATGAACCTGGTATTAAACAAATGGCTGAGGAAGTTCTGTTCTGGAGCAGCTATTATGACACAAAATCAAAAGCAGTCATTATACCTGCCCTGCTCAATTATGAATTCATCTGGGACCAGAAGCCTGTACGGAACTGCGATCCCTTCATGGCATTGTGGAACAGCATAAAAGTAATTGAAAATGAGAAGGGAGAGAGGTCAAAAGTAACACTGCCTCCGCTGAAATACGGTAATCTTAATACCTGCCTCAATGCTATCAGGGAAAATTCTTCAAAAATAAAATCAATTTCCGGAGAACGCCCTGCTGTATGGCTATATATACATGGACCTTCACATCATTTTGCCATTTCTGAAAGCAGGAAGGCTGATATCCTGCTTCCCGATGCTGAGAAGTTTTCAGCCATAAACAGTCTGATTGAAGGAAATTTCAGATCATATAACACTGAGCTATTAAATGAAGCATGGGAAGCAAAGATCTACCCCGATCATGGCTGGGGTGGAAAGGGAGGAGAGATAACTGACAGGCTGTTCCTGAGCAAGTTCGTTAAAGCAAGAGAAGATGGTGAATTTCTCCTGTCAGGAGCGCTGAACAGGATCTCTTCAAAAATTGATTTCAGAAGCAGCGCTGTTCCTCTTGTTGTTTTTAACGGACTCAACTGGAAACGAAGCGACCCTGTTAAATTTGATATGTCATTCAGTAAGGGAGAAGCTTTTGATGTTGTTGTTAATGATCATGAAAACAGGAAGATAGCATGCCAGCTTGAGGATGTTGTGAAATATGATGATGGATCAGTTAAAACTACTTCGGTAGTATTCATAGCGACTGATGTACCCTCAGCTGGCTACAAAACATTTTACATATCAGCTGTGAAAGAGAAGGCTGAAAAAGATAATCTGAACTTTATTCCTGATTTCGAAAACAGGTATTTCGCAATACGTTTCGGGAATGGCGGCATTGAAAAACTCTTTGATAAAACTCTTGGCAGGGAAATTATCGATCCTTCAAAGTTTAAGCTGGGAGAAGTGTTTACTATGCAGTCTGTGGGTAACGGGGCGGGTGAGTTCAGTGATATTCAGCAGCCAACAATGGAAGGTTTTGACAAAACAGGCTTTTATGAAACAAAATGGCAGAAGATTTGTGACGGCCCTGTCTTTACTTCTTATAAATACCGTCAGCCTGTGAAGTATGCTGTAGTTGAAGAGACAATAATAATCTATAACCAGGTTAAGAGAATTGATTTTGAGATAGATATAAAGAACTGGCAGGGAGTTCTTTACAGGGAGTTCAGGACTGCATTCCCTCTGAATATTACTTCTCCTGTTGTTACCTATGAGGTGCCTTCCGGTGTTGTGGAGGTGGGAAAAGATGAGTTGAAGGGAGCTGCCGGCCACATGTATACAAGCGAATGCAGGCTTGTGCATCCCAGAACTATGATCGACTGGGTAAATGCCTCAGGTAACGGATTTGGTGCTACAATAAGTTCAGGTGTTATAGCCTTTGATTATCTTGATCCTACACCTAACCCGGCTCCGACAACACTTATTACTCCGATTCTTTTTGCATCCAGAAAAAGTTGCCATTGGGAGGGAAATGACTATATCCAGCTGGGCGATCATCATTTTTCTTTTTCACTGTTTATTAATGAGCCAGGATGGAAAAATGGATTCAGGGAAGGCAAACAGGGTCAGAATACTCTTTACTCTGTTCTCGATCCGGTGAGGGGAGCAAAAACTCCTCTGCCTGAATCACTGAGCTTCTTTGAAACCAGGGGAGATCAGCTACATATCTCTGCCTTCAAGAAAAGTGAAAATGATAACAGCATTACAATGAGAATAACTGATTACTGCGGAAATACACAGGAAGCGCAGGTTGAAATGTTTATGCCTTTCAGTAAAATATACAGAACAAACCTGATTGAGGAGAATGATATCAATACCGGCCTTTCAGGGAAATCATTCCGGCTGAAAATCGGAAAGAACTCAATAGAGACATATAAATTGTTTTAATCTTTGTGCTCCTTTGTGCCTTTGTGCCTTTGTGCCTTTGTGCCTTGGTGGCAGAAAATATTTAGCTATGAACAAACTAACAAGAGAACTTAAAAAGTACCGGAGCTTCTTCCATAATGAGCTCCATAAGGATATCCTTCCTTACTGGATAAAGTACGGAGTGGAAAAGAAAGGTCATGGTTTCTATGGAGCTGTTGACCTGAACGGGAAACCGGTTCTGAGTGCAAACAAGACAAGCGTGCTGAATGCCAGGATTTTATGGACCTTTTCTGCTGCTGCCATGCTTGATGGAAACAGAAAATATGCAGAAATGGCCGACAGGGCTTACAAAGTAATTACTGAAGATTTTGAGGATAAGAAATATGGAGGCTACTACATGGAGCTTACATCCTCCGATAAGGTTGCAAACGATATCAAGCACACTTATGCTCAGGCCTTTGTACTTTATTCCCTGTGCAAATATTATGAATTCAGACGGAAAGAAGAGACTCTGCAGAAAATTAAAGACTTTTTTCTCCTGCTCGAGACAAAGACAAAGGACACTGAAAACGACGGTTACCTGGAGTCATTCACCCGGGACTGGAAAATTTATGATAAAAACAGGATGGCAGATAACAACGAGCCTAAGACAATGAACACTCACCTTCACGTTCTTGAAGCATGGTCAACGTTATATTCGGTTTGGAAGGATCCTCTTGTAAAGAAAAGACTTACCGAAATGATGAACCTGTTCCTTGATAAAATTATCAGGAAGGAAGGTCATTTCGGAATTTTCTTCGATGAGCGCTTCAATGAGGCTGAAGCATCAAAGGGAATATGCTCTTTTGGTCATGATATTGAAGGTTCATGGCTCCTTTGGGAAGCTGCGGAAATTCTTGGGAATAAGAATATTATGAAAAAGATGGAGCCTCTTGCCATAAAAATGGTTGATAATATTGAACGTGTGGCAGTTGATAAGGACGGAGGACTATTCCTTGAATCAACAAGGTTCGGAAGTCATGTAAAAACAAACAAACACTGGTGGCAGCAGTCTGAAACACTTGTTGGTTTCATGAATGCCTTTGAGCTTACACACAATGAAAAATACTGGGAGACAGTAAAACTCTCCTGGAACTTTATCGATACATATCTTATTGATCATGAGCGTGGTGAATGGTATACAAAGCTTAACAGGCTTGGTGTACCCTTCCTTGTTGAACCAAAGGATGATCCTTCACCGTATTACAGGAACGACTGGAAAATCGATCCGTGGAAATGCCCTTATCACAATGGCAGGTCAATGATGGAGATGATGAAGAGAATCGACAGGATGATTTTTGAAATGGAACTAAATGCATGATAATGAGTTAAGTAGATCCATTGGTCATTAACCTCAACCTCAACCTCAACCTCAACCTCAACCTCAACCTCAACCTCAACCTCAACCTCAACCTCAACCTCAATCTCAACCTCAACCTCAACCTCAATCTCAACCTCAACCTTTAACCATTGGCCAGTTCCAGCATTCTTTTTACAGAGGCATTGGGATTTGCAATTTCGTCGGCTAAGCTGATAGTCACAGTAGGTACTGCACCATGCTCAAGATGGAGTTGCATCCTGGTTTCAGTATCCTTGTTCCTGCCGCTCAGGTTTGAGTATCCGAATGTCTTCACGAGCCTGCCGAAAAGAACCTGGTTGAGGTTGCAGCCTCCTGATCTTTCAATTCCTTCTATCGAATCCTGGGAGCTCCTGAAAAGATGTACCTGTGCGAATGACTGCCTTTGAGCGGTGATCTCATTGAGACCCTCTCCTCCAACAACAAGTCCCGGACCGAGCTCCGAAACATGCTTAATCAGCTTGTTCATTCCCTCAGTGGGCGGCATTGACTCAACAAGGCAATTGTGTATATTCCAGATACACAGGGTAACATCAATAAATACAAGATCAAGGGAGAGTTCATTAACCGGTTTGAGCATATTCTGTCCAAGGATTGACCGCCAGATGCTCAATCCGGGATGTATTTTAACCATTACTTTCTTATCCTGGTTATTCAGCCTGTTTGTATTTGATTCGGGAACACCTATTACTCTTCTGTTATACCAGCTCCAGCCCTGAAGTTGTTTGTTCTCAACGGATCTGTATGGAAAATCCCTTACATAAGAATATACTGGATTTGACGGATCCATGTCGATTGAGTTGAAATGAGGCATTATATGGAAACCCATCTGCTGACCTTTTTTTATAAAAGTCTTTGCACTTTCGCTCGGGATGAAAGTGGGGTAGTTTTCGTCGTAATTGTCTGTTCTCCAGTTAGGAAAATGTATCAGAACCTTCTTTGGTGAGATCTTTTTTGAAAGAGCATCAAGTATTGCCGGATCACCAGGGCACCAGGATATTGCAAAGCTGATATCATTTATCCATTTCTGGCGAAGCTTTTCTTCAGCATCAAGATTGTACGCCTGCCAGTACCACTGGCGGTATCTTTCTGCCGGTACTTTCCAGTCTCCCCTGTAAGTGTTTATTCTCCAGCACAATCCGCCGGCACTTAAATTGTCATCAATAGGTCCGTAAGCCTCGCTGTCGAAGCCGATTGTGAACGGATCATCCTGTGTTCCTGTCTGAATTGCCTTGAACCTGTATTTGTTGTCCTGTGTATGTACCCAGAAGCCGCCTTTTTCCGACTGGAACATTGCAAGCCCTGCTTCCCACTGGAAGGGCCATCCCCACCGTATATTCTTTATCAGCGGATCATTGAGCTTCAGCTTAATACCCTGAAAGAACGGAGCAACAAGTTCAAGTGACTGCCTGAGCCCTGTAATATTCCACCTGCAGGCAAGCACCCCGGGTCTGGAAGTGCTTGCTGATGGTTCTATCATCAGGTCTCCTGTCTGATCATCGGCAGTTATTGTGAGTACTCCGTCTCCGTCCCAGCTATGGAAGACAATCTCTGCTCTTCTTTCTGAAATCTGATGTACTTCAGTGTTCCCGAATTTCTCCTCATTGATGTTTGAAAGCTCATTGTTCCTGTATAACAGCTGCAGAGCCCTGAAATTTGTTGTGTCAGGTTTTTCAATGAATTCCTCTCCCGAAGCTTTGTCTTTCAGTGATATTACAATACCCTTATCAATCACTGCCGACAGTGAAAAAGTTTCAATGTATACTATATTGTCCTTTACTTTTACCGAAGCAGGTGATATCTGATCCTTTGAATTTCCAGAATATGAATCTGAGGTTCCCGGCTCCAGTCCCGGAGTGACAAGAGCTGCAGCAGCTGAGATTCCTGCGGTTTTAATGAAGTTCCTGCGTTTCATTGTAGGGGCATTTAATTTTTTAGAGATAATGATCAATCAATATAAAGATAGGTAATAAAATCTGAGTTAAATAGCTATTTTTACTTTATGGGATAATGTCCTGAAATCAATAAAACACAATGAACAAAATACTAATTCGCTGTACTGTTGCCTCTGCTCTCGGGGGACTCCTTTTTGGATATGATACTGTAATAATAAATGGTGCAATGCTTGATCTGGTCAGGCATTTTGAGCTTACTCCTGCAATCCAGGGATGGACAGTCAGTTCTGCCCTTGTCGGCTGCCTGCTTGGTTCTCTTATAATTGGTCGGCCCGGAGATATTTTCGGAGCCCAGAGACTGCTTCAGATCCTTGCAGTGATGTTTTTTATCTCTGCAGCAGGTTGCGGCCTGGCACCAACTATCGGCATTTTTATTGCTTTCAGGTTCATTGGCGGACTTGCCATCGGAGGCGCATCAGTAATATGCCCGGTGTATATTTCCGAGATTTCACCACCTAAACACCGGGGGCTGCTTGCATCTACCTTCCAGCTTGCTATTGTTGTTGGGATACTCTTGTCACTCATTTCAAATTACCTCCTGCTTAACACAGGTGAAAATAACTGGCGCTGGATGCTCTTCAGCGGCGCTATACCGGCAGTTGCATTCTTCATTATGCTCTTTTTCATCAGGAAAAGTCCCAGGTGGCTTGTGAAGAAGGGAAGGATTGAGGAAGCAAAAAGAAATATTGAAGAGCTTTCTTCTCATGAAATTGACACTGATCAGACAATAAAGGAGATTGAGCAATCAATAAGTCTTGAAAATGCCGGCAGACAGATAAATATGTTTAAGAGACCTTACAGGAAGATTGTTTTTATCGGAATCTGGGTTGGGATCTTCAGTCAGCTTACCGGTATAGGTGTTGTTTTTTACTATTCAGCCCAGATATTCAGCATTGCAGGTTTCTCTCCCGATACTTCAATGCTGCAGAGCGTAATACTGGGTCTCACAAACCTTGTTTTTACACTGCTTGCCATGGCTTTGATTGATAAAGTAGGCAGAAAGAAACTTATACTAATAGGCCAGCTCGGAATGGTTTCTGTGCTGGGCTTGTTTGGCTATGGATTGCTATCAGGTAATATTACAGGCTATTGGCTTGTTGTTCTGCTTGTTGCTTATATCGCTTTCTTTGCTGCATCGATGGGAGTTGTGATCTGGGTCATCCTTTCAGAGATGTTTCCGAATATCATAAGGGCAAGAGGAGCATCCCTTGGTTCATTTGCAAACTGGGGAGTAAGTGCTTCTCTGAACTTCTTCTTTCCGATAGTTGTCGGCCTGTTTGGTACAACACTCGAACAGCAGCAGAAGGGAATGAGCTTCGCATTTATTTTCCTTGCTTTTGTTACACTGATCGGCTACTTCTATCTGAGGAGAAATATGATAGAGACTAAAGGGAAGTCGCTGGAACAGATAGAGAAAGAGGTACTGTATTAGGCGTAAGGCGCAAGACTCTAGACTCTAGACGCTGGACACCAGACTGCAAGAACGCAAGACAACTATGACACATCGAGAGAGATTACTGACAATACTGAGAGGAGGCCAACCCGACCAGGTACCCTGGTTCGGCGACCTTGACTACTGGGCTAATTCGCTTGTAAGGAGAGGACTGAAGCCGAAGGATTTTATACTTTCCGATGACTATATAAACTGGCACAGGGATCTTGGTGTAGGCTTCTATCTTCAGGGCTATTTTCCTTATAAACAGATTATTGAGAATTGCGATGTCAGTGACTGGTGGGAGGGGAACAAACATTTCAAAAAGATAAAAACGCCAGTCGGTTCTGTGCGTGAATGCTGGGAGTATGTCCCGAGATCATATTGCGATGCACCTGTTGAACACTTCATGAAATCTGAAGCCGAGATACCTGTCATGAAATATATTTATGATAACACCCGGTTTGAACCAGATTATGACCAGGCTTTTCTCCGTCGCAAACAGGTTGGTAGCCAGGGAGTTGTATTGTGCTATCTGCCTAAGAGTCCTTTCATGCACCTGCTGGCTCTTGAAGCCGGGGTGATGGCTGTGACAATGGCAGCCCTCACTGCACCTGATGAGTTCAGGGAACTACTTGATATAATGGAAAAGGCATTTGATAAGGCAGCACAAATTGCTGTGGATAGTCCGGCCGAGGTACTTATGATACCTGAGAACCTTTCGTCTGAAATGGTGGGTCCTGACCTGTTCAGCCTGTATATGTATGACTACCAGAAAGAATGGACAACAAAAATCAGGGAAGCCGGTAAGTATTCTTATATTCATATTGACGGTACCCTGGCCGGACTTCTGAAACAGGAAGCCGGAGTCGGTTTTACTGTGCTTGAAGCACTTACACCGCATCCGGTAGGTGATATGAAATGGGAAGAGCTTGAAGCTTTTACCGGAGATTCAAAAAGTATTTTATGGGGTGGCATTCCAGGGTCTTATTTTACTGAATGTGTTGATGATGAGGAGTTTGACAGGCATGTAAAATACCTTCTTGAAATTATGAAACAGAAGCCCCGCTTTGTGCTTGGCGTTGCCGACCAGGTGCCACCCGACGGACTCGAACGAAGAGTGAAAAGAGTTGCTGAACTGGTAAATGAATTTGGAAAATATTAATAAATAAAAAACATGAACGGACACGATCGAATTACAGCAGCACTAAAAGGCGAAAAACCTGACAAGGTACCGGTAATGCTGCATAACTTCCTGATGGCTGCCAGGGAGCATGGTGTTACAATGGAACAATACAGAAACAGCCCTAAGGCAATAGCAGAGACCTTCATCTCTGCTGTTGAGAAATACCGGTATGACGGTATCCTTGTTGATATTGACACTGTCACACTTGCCGGTGCAGTTGGTGTGCCTGTTGATTTTCCGGTTAATGATGCTGCCCGTTCACATGATGGAAACCTTAATGATCTGAATGATGTCTTCAGTCTCAAACCGCCAAGGGTTGGCGATTATAAGTATATTCAGATCTGGCTTGAAGCAGTAAGGATGCTTAAGGATCATTTTAAAGATGAGATTTATGTTCGTGGAAACTGCGACCAGGCTCCATTTTCTCTTGCAAGCATGATGCGCGGTGCCCAGACCTGGATGCTTGACCTTATGATGGGAACTGATGAACAGATTACGGCGCTTCTGGAATATTGTACTGAAGCTACTACTCAGTTTATTAAGCTTATGGCCCAGACTGGCTGTGATATGGTGTCAAACGGTGACAGTCCGGCAGGACCGGCAATGATTTCTGCTGAAATGTTTGAAAAATATGCCCTTCCTTACGAGCAAAGGATTGTGGCTGCAGCTCACAGTGCCGGCTTGCCTTATGCTCTTCATATCTGCGGTAATACTGATATTATTCTTGAGCTGATGAAGAAATCAGGTTCTGATGCTTTCGAACTTGATTATCAGACAGATATTCATAAAATATACAACTTGTTCCATGATTCGGCAACCTTCATAGGAAACATAGATCCCAGCGGAGTTCTTGCTCTGGGCAGCACTGATGATGTCAGAAAAAAGACCCTCGAGTTGCTTGAGATTTACAAAAACTCTAACCGTTTCATCCTGAATGCAGGATGTGCTATTCCTCCAACCACACCTTCTGCAAACCTGAAAGTATTGATTGAGACAGCGAGGAATTTCAGGTAATATTTTTACCACGGAGTTTAGCAGAGTTTTCGAAGAGTTACACTGTTTTATCCTCCGTGTTTTACACTGTGATACTCTGTGATACTCTGTGAAACTCAGTGGTTAACGAAAGAATATAACATGAAATCACTTAAATTTCTTCTACTACTATTCCTTCCTTTGACAGGTTTCTCTCAGGCAAATCAGAACCTAAGGTACCTCGTCCCTTCGACGCCCTGGCCGGAAGCCTTCGGTAATCACAGGGCTGTAATTGAAATTGCAAAACCTTCCGATGTAGTTACTCTCGATCTTTTCTGGCGTCGTCATGATCCTGATCCCCAGAAGAGAAGGTTTATAATTGTGAATGCAGCAACAGGAGATACTGTAAAAAATATTTACAGGTATTCAGTTACAAAGGAGCGTTGTTTCATAGCATTCGGTCCGGTAAAGACAAGTGGTACCTATTATTTCTACTATCTGCCTTATCATGTTCAGGAGGAGTGGGGATTTTATGGAACCGATTACCCGGGGCCGGAGAAGACTTTAACTGCTTCCTGGGTGAACAGTAACAAGGTCGGCGACATGACCAGGATAAAATCGTTTCAGAAAGCGAATGTAACTGAAATTCAGTCACGTTCTGCCTTTGACTCCTTCTGGCCGATGGAGATAATTCCGCTGGCATCAGAGAAAAAGGCGCTTCTGACTAAGTACAAATCGGAATATCTGATTTTTCCTGAAGACAGGTCTTTCCCGGTAAGGATGAAGGATGAGATCCCCCAAAAATGGGTTGATGCAGGTCCTGCTGATAAGTTTGCAGGTGAAGCATGCCGCAATGAGTATTATGCTCTTCAGCTGGCTGTATATGCTTCAAAATCAGATGTCAGCAATGTAAGGCTGGAGTTTACACCACTTTCAGGAACTGCTTATACAATTCCTCAGGCTGCCCTTACCTGTTTTAATACGGGAGGCACTGATCCTTATGGAGAACCGTTTACAAAACGTGTCGATGTACCTGCCGGAATGGTGCAGCCATTCTGGGTTGGCATAGACATTGGTGAAAATGTTCCTGCAGGAGTTTACAGCGGGGAGGTGACTTTCAAAGCAGAGAATATGCCTGACCGTAAGGTTCAATTGTCAATTACGGTAAATGATAAAGTGCTTTCAGACCGTGGTGACAGTGAGCCATGGAGACATTCACGACTGCGGTGGCTGAACTCTACCCTGGGCATCGATTATAATAATGTTAAGCCTTATGATGTAATACGTTTCGCGGGAAACAATGCTTACAAGCTTACAAATAAATTCTTTACTCGTGGTACAAATGGCTATCCTGAATCAATAAGTGTTGATGGCACAGAAATCCTGGCTGCTTCGTTCAACTTCATTGCTGAAACAGATGAGGGTGCTGAAGAATTTTCACTTCCGGAACAGGCAGTCCTGATAAAGAATGAACCCGGTGTTATAGGGGGTTCATGGAAATCCTATTCAGGTAACTTCGAAATGAGTGGAACAGGAATCATTGAGGCAGACGGGTATTTCAATTATAAGATAAACCTGAAGGCTAAAACTGATGTTGTTGTTAAGGATATAAGGCTGGAAATTCCCTTCAATCCTGCTGTGGCACAGTATATTATGGGCATGGGGCTTCCTGGTAAACTCCTCACTGAGAATTATCAGGGTGGATGGAATGGCCCATTTGACAGCTTCTGGCTTGGTAATACAATGGGAGGCTTATGGTGCGAGCTGAGAGGAGGAGAGTATCACGGCCCGCTTCTCAACCTTTACAAGCCGCCATATCCCGCATCATGGTATAATGAGGGCAAGGGAGGATTCAAGGTAAGTAAAGAGCCCAATGCAACCAGGGCTATCGCCTTCAGTGGCTCGCGCAGTTTCATTGCAGGTGATTCTATCAGCTTTGAATGGTCATTTCTGATCACTCCTGTTAAAAAACTCGATACCCAGAGCCAGTTCACGAACAGGTATTATCATAACGGGGGAAATCCAATGCCTTCAGATGAAGACCTTTCCTGTGGTGTTCGTGTGGTTAACCTGCATCATGCAAACAATTACAATCCTCACATCAATTATCCCTTTATTGCTGTAGATTCAATGAAATGGTTTGTAAATCAGCTTCATGCAAAAAGTCAGAAAGTTAAGATCTATTACACTATAAGAGAACTTACAAACTATGCCACAGAAATATGGGCACTGAGAAGCCTTGGTGATGAGATACTAGGCGATGGAAATGGTGGGGGATATATGTGGCTCAGGGAACATTTTATCACTGGCTACCACCCGCAGTGGTACCAGCATTTTCCCGACAAGAGTCCTGACGCGTCAGTTGTGAGCGCCCCGGGAGCCTCGCGCTGGTATAATTACTATATTGAGGGTCTGGCATGGCTTGTCAAAAATGTTGATATCGATGGTCTTTATCTCGATGATGTGACCTACGACAGACGCACAGTGAAGAGGATACGTAAAGTCCTTGACGGCCTGAAACCCGGCTGTATGCTTGATCTTCATTCAAATACAGGCTTCTCAAAAGGTCCTGCAAATCAGTATGCTGAATATTTTCCATATATCGACAAGCTCTGGTTTGGAGAAAGTTTTAAATACGATGAGATGCCTCCTGAAAACTGGCTTGTTGAGTCTTCAGGTATACCATTCGGACTGATGGGAGATATGCTCCAGGGGGGTGGTAACAGGTGGAGAGGGATGGTTTATGGAATGACACTTCGTCTTCCCTGGGTTACAGAAAGTATTCCGTGTGATCCGCGCCCTGTATGGAAGATATGGGATGAATTCGGAATTGAAAATTCTGAGATGAAAGGTTACTGGGATAAGGATTGTCCTGTCAGAACAGACCGGGAAGATGTTAAAGCAACTATCTATATAAAGGATAATTCTGCCCTTGTTGCAGCTGCAAGCTGGGCCGGGGAGGAGGTTAATTTCAGACTGCTTATCGACTGGAAACTTCTTGGCCTGGATAAGGCAAATACAATATTATATGCACCTTATATAAAAGATTTCCAGGAAGAAAGGACTTTTATGCCCGATGAAGCAATACCTGTTGAACCTAAGAAGGGTTGGCTGATATATGTGAAGAAGAAGTGATTCAGGCAATTGTAATACTTCTATATCCTCATCCCCCGGCCATCTGATTGAAGAGCCTCATCCCCCGGCCATCTGAAGGAAGAGCCTCATCCCCCGGCCCCTTCTCCCGGGGGAGAAGGGGAGCGTCTGAAGTACTGAGTTCCTGGATTTCATAAAGTCCCTCTCCCCCCGGGAGAGGGATTTAGGGTGAGGCCAATCATCAATAGAGGGATTTAGGGTGAGGTGAATCAAACGCAGAGGGATTTAGGGTGAGGCCAATCAACTCCGTGGTTTTATTTTTCTATATTTGATAAACCTATTTAAATCAACTTCAAAATGCAGTACATACGACGAACATTGTTTCTGTTTTTTGTAACATTTGTTACAATTCCATTTTCCTCAGCACAGGAGAAGATGATCTCATTCGGGAAATCGTTTTCCCTTGATAAGGCCTTATTCAAAACCAAAGAGAAGGAGCAGCCCCTTCTGTGGAAAAATGTAAATACTGATCCGGATACATGGCATGTGGAGAAAGATCTTCTTATATGTACAGGAAAACCTATCGGTGTCATGCGTTCTGAGAAGCAGTATGAAAACTTCATCCTGCATATTGAATGGATGCACATGGAAGCCGGCGGCAACTCCGGCACTTTTGTCTGGAGCAATGCTACTCCTCCGGAGGGAGCACGACTTCCAAATGGTGTTGAGGTGCAAATGCTTGAACTTGAATGGGTTAATATTAATAAGAAAGATGGTGTCACTCCTCCGATAGCTTATGTTCATGGTGAACTGTTCGGAGTCGGAGGTGTTACAACTGTGCCCGACAATCCCCGTGGTACAAGAAGTAAATCTGTTGAGAACCGCTGCAAGGGAAAAGGCGAATGGAACACTTATGATGTTGTGTGTGTTGATGGTGTGATAAAACTTTCTGTAAATGGAAAGGTTGTAAATGGTATTGCAGGTGCTACCCAGAAGAAGGGTTATATCTGCCTCGAGTCTGAGGGAGCGCCGATTCATTTCCGGAATATCAGAATTATTGAATTACCTTCAGGAGTTACTTCACCTGAACAAACAGCACCATTACTTAAATGAAAGAAAATATTAAACTTACACCTGCAGCTTCAAAAGGAAGACTGCTCTCCCTTGATGCACTCAGGGGCTTTGACATGCTTTGGATAATCGGTGGCGGAGGTTTTCTCACAACCCTGGCTCAGGTAACTGATGCTCCATGGATTGATGCCCTCGGTAAACAGATGGAACACGTTGTGTGGAATGGTTTCCATTTCTACGATCTGATCTTTCCTCTCTTCATGTTCATTTCCGGCGTTGCAATTCCATATTCGGTAAAATCAGCGCTGGCAAAGAATCCTTCAAAAGCAAAACTGGTACTGAAGGTCTTCAAAAGGATGGCAATTCTGATTATCCTGGGAATATTATATAATGGTGTATTCAGAGACGGATTTGAAAATGCACGCTATGCGAGTGTACTCGGACAGATTGGTGTAGCTTACTTTTTTGCCTCTGTCATATATATTTTCTCAGGATCAATAAGGGCAACAGTGATCTGGATTGCAGCTATACTGGCCGGGGTATCGGTCATGCAGCTTTTTGTGCCTGTACCTGGTGTCGGGGCCGGCGTTTTCACTCCCGAAGGCTGTATAAATGGCCATATCGACAGGTTATACCTTCCGGGCCGTCTGGCTTATGGCCCGCAGGGAATGGTGCAGGGAAACGGAATTTATGATGCACTTGGAATTTTATCAGTATTTTCTGCAATAGGTATCACACTTATGGGAATTATTGCAGGAAAGATTCTGCAGGATAAAAACCGTTCTGACTACAGGAAAACCCTCACTATGGTTATAATTGGTTTTTGCATGATCCCTGCAGGAATCCTTCTGTCACCTGTATATCCGGTAATAAAAGTCTGCTGGACAACTCCTTATAATTTTGTGGCCGGAGGCATCAGCTTCCTTCTGCTGGCACTGTTCTACTTTATTATTGATGTCAGGGGACTTGCTGGATGGTCTTTCTTCTTCAGAGTAATTGGCATGAATTCGATATTTATCTACCTTTTTGTAAGAGTGGTGCCGGTTGGAAATGTGGTCAGCTATTTTACAGGCTGGATTACAAAACCCATGGGTGATACCGGATCAGTGATTGCTGTACTGTTCTCAATAGCCGCTGAATGGCTGTTGCTGTGGTATATGTATAAAAAGGAGGTATTTGTAAAAGTTTGAGCGGATTTACCCCCAAA
>Ga0209507_1000951_pt1 | contig 25750 bp, 19 predicted proteins | sample AD_UKC028_MetaG_FD_184414 | JGI IMG/M metagenome (GOLD analysis project Ga0209507, IMG submission 184414) | Active sludge microbial communities of municipal wastewater-treating anaerobic digesters from USA - AD_UKC028_MetaG (SPAdes) (version 2) | ecosystem: Engineered > Bioreactor > Anaerobic >...
TTTTCTATTCAAGGAGGCTTGGAGCAAATGAACCGATAATTGCAGCAACAAAACTCTCAGGCCATACAGAAAAAGGAATGTCATTCGGACTGCTTGGAACAACAGCCGGCTCCGACTTCAGACCAACAAATAATTACGGAGTATTAAGGGCAAGCCAGACAATTGGCCATTATTCCTCAGCCGGAGGAATGTTTACATATTATTATAGCCCGGCGGAATCGGGAACGGGCTGGCAGAGCATGACAGGAGGCTTTGACTGGGATCTGAGGTTTAATAATAACAAATACAGCTTTGAAGGTATAGCAGCTTTTACTGACAGAAATCCTCTTACCGACGACAAGAAGAGAGAAGATGGATTTATGAGCGGGCTCGTTCTCAGAAAAAGGCAGGGTCTTGTTGATGGACATTTCACTTTGTTACTTTTTACTGATAAGTATAATCCGAACGATTTAGGCTGGATAAGCTATGAACAGAACTGGTACCAGATATGGTCGAATTTCAATTATAAACTTAAGCAGGGTAAACCATTCGGCACCTTTCAGCGAGGCGACCTGAGTGTTTATTTCACAAAAAGATACTCATATCTCGAACTCTACAATATGGGTGGAAATACAAACCTTACAGCAACCCTGACAAGCAGAAATTTCAGGACCTTTAAGATTGGCACGAAGATGAATGATCTTTTCGGTGGCTATGACCTCTGGGAAACAAGGGGACTTGGCATCTGGGCAAAACCTGTCGGAATTGAGTTTTCAGGAGAGTTCAATACTGATGAGAGGAAAAACTGGAAACTCACACCAAAGCTGACTGCAAAGGTATATGACAATAAAGGCAGTGAGTATGCTATTGATTTCCAGAGCATTGTAAATGCCGGCACAAGGCTCTCCTTCCAGGCAAACCTGAAAGGCAACCTGGAGTCAGACAAAACTGCCTGGGCTTCGAATGAAACCTTCATGCAGGAGGTAAGCACATGGAAAATAGGAAATTCGTCAGTTTCACCGTCAAAACTTGGAGCAAACGACTACACGGAATTTGAAGACGGGGGTACACTGGGCGGCATTCTTTCGGAGGTAAAGGAGACAGAAGCCGGAAAATATTATGTTCCGGTTTTCGGCACACGCGACACACGGTCAATTGACCTGACATTAAGAGGCTCTCTTACTTTCACCAATAAATTTTCAACCCAGCTATATACGCAATTCTTTGTTGCAAAGGGAAGATATGACAGTTTCAGCATACTTGCCAATCCTGATTACATGGCTGATTTTGAAGCATATCCGAAAAGAAGGGATTTCAACTATAAAAATCTTCAGTCGAACTTTGTAGCCCGATGGGAATACAGGCCGGGATCAGCTGTATATTTTGTCTGGAGCCATTCCCGGAACAGGAGGGATGAGATGAACCCGCTTGCTCCCTGGGGAGAAGAATTGTATGAACAGGGTGTGGGAGGCCAGCTTGCCGATATGTTCAGGATCTTTCCCCGGAACAGCTTCATGGTCAAGATCGACTATGCCTTTCATTGAAACATTTCCCGTCTCAATTCTTCAAAATACACTTCTGATCTGCTGTCTTTAGTCAGATCCCATACGGAAGTATTCAATTGCCTCAATGCCAGAACAGAAGTTATCCAGCTCTGAGTCCATCCTGACTCAACAGACCAGGCACCCCAGCCGGCATCTCCGTTTGAAGCCCAGTACTCCCACCGCTTGAAGTCAAAGGCCCGGAACCATGCACCATCGAGCTCCGGATGCTTCTCACTTTTTATCTGGATACGACACAGAAAAGATGCAAGCCTGTTTTCAGCATCTTTATAATATTCATCACCCGTGGCGGCAGCAGCTTCATGCAAGCCCAGAAATGCAAAATTCACTGTATAAAGCATGTCACTTACCTTGTCGTCATTTGTTTGTATAAGAGGCGTTTCACTGGTCCCATAAGCTTCATTTGAAGCAGGAGGCGGAAAACCTCCCTTCCCTGAACCTCCCAGCTCTTCAGGGATGGCACCACATTCCGATTGTTCTGCAAGCAGGTCTCCGGCTATTTTGCGAAGCCATTCACGATGCTCGCCGGTATCTTCCAGGCGGACAAGCCATGCAAGGGGAAGCAGCATCTTAGCCCTCTCCTGCTGAATCCCGTTTGTCCAGATCCACTTGTCAGGATATGCTGCCATAGTCATTGATATGGCTTTCCTGGCTCTGTCGAGGAAAAGCTTATCTCCTGTCTGATTATATGCCCACAGGTAGCAGGCCCAGATATTAGCCTGGTAATGAGGTGAAAATGATACAGATTCACTATTGAAGAAATATTTCCACCCGGCTTTATTAAGCGGATCATGGTCTATGCGGTTTGGCTGAAAACCGTTTTTCCCGCTTATTCTCAGATTACCGAGTATTATACTTAGCAGGCGTTTATCGTACCTGTCAGTATTCTGTGCCGCTGCGGCAAGCATCATTCCCAGAACAACACGGGCATTATCATCACCGTAATAGACACCATAACCATCCATGGAACCAGGACCACAGTATTCCGGAACATCATTCCATCCCGAAAGTCCGTAATCAGGTTTTTCAGGATCTGACCTGTCGCCCAGTGATATCATTGATTTGAAAAACAACCAATCTGCCACATTTGAGCCTGTCTTCAGAAAAGCTGTATCGTTGAGAGCCATCCCTGCAAGGCTTAGTGCTCCTGCTATCTCACCGTTGCAATCGCCTCTCCTCCACCAGCGTGCAGGCTGTTTGCCATTGAAGAATATTTTTGCATCAAATCCTTCCAGCACTCCGAGTGACCCATCTCCGGGTGCCTGTCCGGGGTCAGGAGGAAAGCCCACCCTGTGTCCGAATGGCCAGTCAGCAGTGGTATCAGGATCAGCTTTTGCAGGTTCAGGAAGATTTGAAGGCAGAGAATATTTCTTCTGCATTTCATCATTTACAATCATGCCTGAGCTGAGGTACCACTCAATACCTTTATAGAGTGCCTCCTTTTCAAACTCCGACGGAAGAGGTTCATTCATGCTGTAAGCCGGCCTTACAGGAGGTTCCCAAATTAGTTCCGGGAACTCAGCGCCCGGCTGAACCCACCTGAGTATGTGAATCCAGATTGTCTGCCAGGCATCCGAAGGAGCATATCTCCCTGTAATAAACTGGCTTAATTTGGTGGTTGACACCAGGAGAGGAAGCCCTTCAGCTGTATTAATCTCAGTCAGAACAGGATATACCTTTTCAGGAAGCCCGTAAACCGCACTGTCGAAACCGGCTACCCTGGCAATGACAATATCAGAACCGACTGCTTCAATCGGTATGAAGTGACAATCATTTATTGCAAGTATCCTGAATTTGCTGAGTGAGGGTTCAAAGACAGATGAAGAAACAACTGCCCGCTCCCACTGTGTCCTGTGCACCTGTCCCGTTTCAATACCCGGGATATATGAAGGATATTCAACAAATAACCTGAGATTCTTCTCCCTGGCATGAGAATATATTTCACTGCTTACCAGGGTCTGTTCTCCAGGATATCCATCAGCAAGGATCAGAACTCCTGAACCTTTTCCGGCATTTCTTATTGCTTCAGCAGGAGAGTCAAAACGATCACAGCTTATATTATTGTTTTTCAGCGTAATATACAGATCATTATCCTCTCTGCAACTTATAATTAGGTCAGGATTAGAACAGGAACAAAAAACTAAAGGAATCAACAAGAATATAAAAACTATATTCAGATTAAACACCCCAGTCCTATCCCGGCAGCTATAGAGAGCCAATTGGCTCCCCCGGGGGGGCTTTAAGAAATCCTGAGAGCTTTTTATAGTTGTTAAGCCAAGGGGCTTTTTATGGTGAAACAGCCGGGATAAATTTTCCCCTCCTTTTGAAGGAGGGGTGGCCGCATTACTTTGTTTATCAGAATATTGCAAAACTTCATTGCGGCCGGGGTGGTTGATTATTAAGTCAAATAAATTCATTTTTAATAATTAAAATGTCCCTATTGCTATTTGAAAGAAAATTATAAAACGCAAAGCTGATTTCAAAATTTATTACATTAAGCTCCATAGTCAAATGATATTATTCTCATCCACAAACCTTTGTATTTAATAATATACACTTAAGATATATTTGCAACAATCAGTTTAATCAACCACCCCGGCCGGGAAACAAATCCTGTAAATATCAGATAATCAAATGTCCCGGCCACCCCTCCTTCAAAAGGAGGGGAAACTTTTGTAAGGCTATCCTCTATAAATTACAATCTTTGGCTTGACTGCTATGCCCCACGATGGTTTTGGGGATTAGTTATTGAGGGAATGTTTTGCAAATTTCAGATAAATATCAATAGCAAGCTATACTTTTTAATTCTGGGGTACCAGATGATTTGAGAACTTCAAGTTTAACTGCAGAATATGACTCCTTTTTTATAACTTCTATTCGCTTGTGGCCTATGCAGGTACCTGCAGCTATTTGTTTCCATTTTCCATTCTGCAATCCTGAAAGCCTGTATTCCCTGATATTTTCTCCCCTTGAAATATCTTCCATAAGCACTATGTATGAAATCTCTGCACTGCCTTTCAGGTTAAGCAATATTTCCTTACCTGACCCTGAGGTTGAAGCTATTGCCGCTCCAAAATTTCTGCTTATAACATCGCCGAATTCTTTCATTCGTTTTACGTCAGCGTCAGGAACAAGTCCTCTGTCATCAATAACAACCCCAAGCAGCATATTTGTGTTTCTGCCAACGCTTTTGCAGTATTTATCAAGTAATTCGTCTGTTGACCTCATCATGTTATCCTGATCCTTGTGCCAGAACCAGCCACCCTGGAAAGAAGAATTAAGACGCAGGGGAAAATCAGATTCACCCGGGCACCAGAACAAACCATCAGGATTACCATTAAGTCCCTTTATTTCAATTACTCCGGAAGATGAAGTTGTTGAATCGGCCCTCGACCAGCAGGGATAAGGAGCCACACCTTCTTCATTCCCAACCCAGCGGATATTGTTTGCATATCCGAAGGGACCCTGGAAAGCTATTGCATCGGGCTGGTATTTTTTCAGAAGTCCAAGGATATCAAATCCACCTTTTTCAACCGGCAGCACACCTCCGTCGAACCATACCTCAAAAAGATCGCCGTACTGTGACCACAACTCTGTCAGCTGCATTTTAACTATTTCGTTGTACTTTTTCTGCTCTATGGGATCTCCTGACACAACTTTACCGGGATTGTCAACTTTCAGGTATCCGTTTGCAGTTGTGCTGGCATATATCCCCGGCTTCAGGCCATATTTTTTACATGAGGCAATAAAATCTTTCACTATGTCACCCTGGCCGTTTTTCCATGGAACATTCTTTACACTGTAAGGATGAGCTTTTGTAGGCCACAGGCTGAAACCGCTGCAGTGTTTGGCAACAAGAACAGCATAAGTGGCTCCTGCAGCTTTTGCCGACCTTATCCACTGATCGGTATCAAGCTCCTCAGGATTGAAAATGCTCAGATCGGGATGATAGTTCCAGTTCTTCCTGAAATCATAGGAAGGTTCAAAGACCGGCATATCAAAATGGATCAGTACCCCGATTTCCGAATCAGACCATTTTATCTGAGCTTTCGTGGGAAGCACCTCCTGAGCTTTTACAACAGACAGATTAAAGGCTGTTGAAAACAAAAATGTTAAAAAAATATACTTCTTCATAAGCAGAGTTGAGCTATTGTACAAGCGTAAATTCCTTTATTCAGGCAATACAAAATTATATTTTTATAAATCAGTTATTACATTTACTTCACGCGCTTAACATTAAGAGCTATAGCACCCTTCGCGCCTTTTCCGAGTTCGTATGTAACAACGTCATTCTCCGATATTGGTTCTGTAAGATTATTTGCGTGAACAAAAATATTCCGTGTAGAATCAGATTCCCTTATAAAACCAAAACCTTTTGATTTATTGAAAGAAATTACCACGCCTTGCTTTTCCCTGCTGCTGACAGACTCTGATCTGTTCCTGGGTATTTTAATTTCTATGCTTTCCGGAGCAACAATTATTCTTTTTTCAAGATCAGGCGGAGTGGAAGAAAGCTTACCAAACTCATCAACATAAGCGATCATATCGTTGAAATCGGTTATTTTACCTTCACTCTTTCTCTTTGCTTTTTTTTCAGCCTTTTCTTTTCGCTTTTTTTCTTTCTTATTACGGATTTCCTTTTTATTGGATGTTTCCTGAGATCTGCCCATAGTGTTTCTTATCAAATTAGTTAACTCATCAATATCAGCAGGGAGAATGATGTTTTGCAGCAATTAACTAATCATGGTAACGATTAGAAGAGGAATGCTCAGATTCACAAGCTGAAGTCCTGACAAAAGTACAATAATATTATGATACTGGCTTCAATATTAGTATCTTTACTCTATGAAAGACAAAATAAACATTCCTCTGCCCAGGAAAGAAGACAAGGCACATCTTATTAAGAGGCGTGAAGATTATGCTCTTACAAGGGATCAGCAGGCTATTGAATTTAACGAAGCAATCAATAAGAGGCTCCGGACAGAGGCAATGAATATAAGGAAGTGCACAGGCTGTGGTAAGGAATTTTCATCTGAATCATCAGCTCCTTCTCAGGACCTCTGCCCCGACTGCTCCGTAAAGGCTGAATAACAGCCCCTTACATCCTTTACTGATACAACCTCACCCAGTCAACAGTCATGCTGATTGGCAATTCATAAGGACGTGAAATAGGTCCCGGCCAGTCATGCTCCATCTGCTGATCGATAATGAGGTAGAAAGGCTGATCAAAGGGCCATTGATAGGTTCCGGCACCCGGAACCTTCGGATATTCATAGGATTTGACGCCATTTACTGCGTAGACCAGCTTATCGGGATACCAGCTGACACTGTAAACATTATATCCTGTTGTATCAATCTTTGCTGTTGTAGATTTTGGGGGTTCATCCTGTTTCAGTGTGATTGTATAATGGTTATGGGTTGTCTGATATCCAAAGTCATCATGATTCAGTTTCTCAAGGATATCCATTTCGCCGTTATGCTGATTGGGATAAATATCCTTCTCAGAAAGCATCCATATTGCAGGCCACATACCATAAGCCTGGTCAAGCTTTGCCCTGATCTCAATCCTGCCATACTGGAAGGCAAATTTGCCCCATGAATAAATTCCTCCAGTAAGATATGGCCTGGGGTCGCCGGTAAGTGAATCCGGATTTACTATTCCCATAAGCTTTATGTTGGTGTCATCAAAAAGAACAACCCCTGGATCAACAGCTGTAATATACCTGAAACAGTTCTTCACTTCGCGCCATTTTTCTGCAGGAACCTTCCATTTTGGAGTTTCAAAAAGACCTATCCTCGACCATACTGAAGTGTCAAGAGCACCCTTAGTGAAATCATCTTCCCACACAAGTTTCCATTCGGTATTTTCATTTCGGCGGTCTTCATTCTGAACGTACATATAGCCATCATTCAGTTTATATGGTTTACTGTTGCAGGCTATTGCCAGAATAGCCATTGATACAAATACCAACCTGATAATTGATCTTTTCATTTCCATAATCTTTTAGTATTTTTAAAGACGAAATCAGTTCAATTCAATCTTAAAAATAAGATATAATATCAATAAATTATAATAATACCAGGTTTTGAAAATTAAAATGTCACTAATATGAAAAAGATTCTTTCTTATATCACACTTTTTACTGCGGTATTACTTCTTGCAGTTTCATGCGAACCCACTGAAGAACAATCATTTGATCAATCATTACTGACCGGCAAATGGAAAACAGGCACCCTCTATTACAAATACCTGGCTGACGGCACCGGCGCTACCTGGGATACAGCTGATGATGTTACCGAAGCAGAAGCCCAGCCCTTTACATGGACTCTTGTAAAAGACCAGCTTACCCAGATACACATTATGCAGATTGGAGGATCTGTGCCCAAAGTATATACTGTTACAGAATTAACAGCAACATCGCTTAAATATCATGATGATTTTGATGTAAGTTATTCATTCACTAAAGTTTCCAAATAAACACAGGGAGATGAAAAAGGCCATAAAGATCACACTTGTTTCCGTACTGTCTCTTATCGGACTGGTTCTGATAATTGTCAGCATAGCCATCTGGCTTGTTTTCACTCCTGAACGCTTAACCCCGATTGTTAACAAACAGGCTGACAAACTCCTTGCCTGCCAGTCGGAACTGGGTGAGATAGAACTCACTTTCTTCAGCACTTTTCCTGACTTTGGTATAAAGATCAAAAATTTAATGCTCATTAATCCTGTAACCGGAGCACAATCAGATACACTTGTAAGTCTGAATGAGTTCACAGGCATTATTGATGTTAAAGCATGGTGGAAAAACAACGATATTGTGCTCGTGGGAATGGAACTGAACGGAGGCGCACTCAATCTGTGGGCAGACTCCCTGGGAAACACAAATTATGATATAGTTCCTGCTGATACAGTCGCTGAACCGGAGGTACCGGAAGAGGTATCTGCCACACCTGTGATAGATGTAAAAAACATATCCCTCAAGGATATTGATATCAGCTACACCGACCTCTCACTTAAAATGACTGCCGGAATTAAGAAACTTGATGCAACAATATCCGGCATATTACTTCCCGACAGCCTCAGCGGCAGGATAACAATGGAAACCCCATCCATCAGTTTTGATTATGACGGAGAAAAATATCTTCAGAATGCCGCTGTGAAACTGGATCTTCCGCTCGACTTCTCAATCTCAAAGGAACTTGCAAAGCTTAAGGATGCAGAGGCCACTGTAAATGAAATGAAGCTTGTAATTAACGGAACAGTTGAGAATGACACTCTTAACGGCGATATTGTGACCGACCTTGTATATAGTTTTGAAGCATGGCCTGTAAAGGGAATTACCGCACTTGTCCCGCCATCATATACCTCATACCTTGAAGGAATTGACATTGACGGGGAACTTTCCTCAAACGGAACTATTAAGGGAATCATGAACGATTCGCTTATGCCGCTTTTGGATATTAAACTTCTTCTGAAAAACGGAAATCTGAAATATTCTGATTTCCCGCTTCCGCTTCACGACATTGCCGGAAGTGTTGATATCTATACCGATCTTTCAGACGATAAGATCTCATTTTTGAAAATAAATGAATTCACCGCTAAAACACCACGGTCGTCATTTTCCGTTGAGGGTGTTGTAAAACAGTTGTTCTCTGATATTTACTGTGACCTCACAACAACAGCCGGAATAACTGTTGATGAGTTTGAATCAATGATTCCCGACAGTCTGGATATTGAAGTAAAAGGAAGGGTAAGCGGAAAGGTCAAATCTGTCTTTACACTGAGCCAGCTTGAAAAGATGCAGCTTGAAAAAATGAGGTTGTCAGGCAGCCTCAGGCTTTCAGATTTTTATGCAGACTATGACAGCATGATTGTCAGAACTGCCAGATCGGATGTTGACTTTTCAGTTCCCGCTTTAAAACCTTCATCAAAGGCTGTAAGGTTCGCTAAGGCAAAAATAAATATGAGTGACCTCACAGCTGAAGTCCCCGGAAGTTATAAGGCCTTTCTGAAAAATGCTGCACTGGCGCTTGAGACCTCTGATGCAAGGGACACAAGCAGAATTCCCGACCTGTTATGCGCCTTCAGTATGGATTCCCTGTCAGCCTCTATGGACACAATAAGCATTTCATTATCTGATCCTTCCGGAAAGCTTGAAGTTTCGCCGGGATCATTCGGACCTGACCAACCTCATGTAGTGCTTTCATATACCAGCAAAAACCTGGAAGCCACAGCAGGGAAAAATTCTGTTGCCACAGGAAGGATAAGGCTTGAGACAGACATCCTCAATGATAACGGTCAGAAGGATATTTTCCTGCAGTGGATGGCAAAAGGATCTTTCGAAATGGATGAAGGGAACATTAAAGTTGACGGTCTGGAATATCCTGTGGAGATCCCTGCAGTCAACATGAATTTTGATCCCCAGAACTTCAGGATACAGGAGAGCAGATTCAAAATCGACAAATCTGATTTCCAGCTAAGGGGAAACCTCAGCAATATCCTTTCTTATTACAGGGGAGATTCTATTCTGAGAGGTGATTTCAGCTTTCTTTCAAATATCACTGACGTAGGGCAGCTGATGGCCCTTACAAGCGGCATCGGGCAGACTGATTCCACTGCCTCAGAAAATGCTGCAAGCTCTGAATCTGACACTACATATACAGGCCCTTACATGGTTCCGAAAGGTATTGATCTGTTTCTCACTACTAATATCGGCAAGGCTATAATGGGGATCGACACAGCTACAAATATTATCGGCAACGTACAGGTTCACGACGGCACCCTGGTACTCGACGGTTTGCAGCTGAAAACACCGGCTGCAAAGATCCAGCTTACTGCAATGTATCAGACACCCCGCAGGAATCATCTTTACCTCGGCCTTGATTACCACATGCTTGACATTGAGATTGACAGGCTGCTTGCAATGATACCGGATATTGATACTATCATGCCCATGCTACGGTCATTTAAAGGAAAAGCGGAATTCCATATTGCCGTCGAGACTTATCTCGATTCCCTGTACAACCTAAAAAAATCAACTATCCGCGGAGCCTCATCAATCAAGGGCAATAACCTTGTGCTGATGGACGGTGAGACTTTCAGTGAAATAGCCAAAACCCTTAAATTCAGCAAACATGCCGAGAATAGAGTTGATTCGTTGTCTGCTGAATTCACAATATTCAGGAATGAAATTGACATATATCCTTTCCTGATAGTGATGGACAGGTATAAAGCTGTAATCTCAGGAAGGCATAATCTCGACATGAGCTTCGACTACCATATTTCGGTAGTTGACTGCCCGGTGCCGATAAAGCTGGGTGTTGATGTAAAAGGCACCGAGGAGGCAATGAAATACAACCTGGCAAAATGCAGGTATGCAGAGTTTTACAGGCCAAGTTCAAGAAGGTCAGTTGAAAACAAGCAGATTGAATTGAGGAAGCTTATACGCGATGCCCTGACCAGAAAAGTTTCAGGCTGATCGTTAAGACCAGTCTGAAAAAACATGTTATACAACAGGTTTCATCCAGACCAGTTGTTGTTCTATGTTTTCGTGGAGCTTGTATTTTCTTTTATGGTCGGCGATCCTTTCACCTACGATTTCTATCTTATTTAAATCTGCCTCACCCAGACCAGTCTGCGCACAATAATTCAGATAACCAACTAAACTGAAATCTATTCCCATAAGTTCAACTGCCACCCTGTCGGCTGCGAACCAGTCGGTACTTGCAACACAGATCCTGTGGTCAACAGGTGTTCCAAGACGCGGACCGTTACCTTCCATTCCCTGGAAACCGTCAATTACTGCCAGGTGTGGATGAAGCTGCGATGCAAGCGAATAAAGGTTAAAGTTAATTCCCCGTGCCCCGCTTCCGTGAATTGTAGACTTGTCACTCCTGGTTCCTGCTTTGGTGTTTTTGTCAAGCCTGAATCCCAGGTCCTTAACCGGAGCGCCAAACACTATATTTTTGAGAGAAAGGGTTGCCACTGCAAGATTGTGTGTTTTCATCCTTGCACAGGAGATAACGTAGGAATCAGGGCTGAGGATGATCTTTGAGAATCTCACCGGGTGTGGTCTGAAATCCTTTTCATCAAAAACATATAGTACTTCTGATCCTTCACTGTCAAGGTCAACAAATTTCACTGAAGGGTATTTCTTTTCAAGGCTGAAATAGCCGTAATTACTGAATCCCTCAAAGGTAGGCGCATTGGCTGCAGATTCGGCAATTATCACATTGTCAAGTTTCTTAATTGATTTAAGAAACTCAAGGATCCCTTCCATAGTTTCGGTATGGGTAGCACAGAGCGGAACTTCGGTGGATACATTGTTTGGCTTAAGGACAACCCTTTTTCTACCTATAGCTTCCTTAATCTCTTTTGAAAAAGGCTCAAGAGCCCTGAATGCAAGGTCTGCCCTGCTGTCACCGGTTGAAATAGCCACTTTCGGAGATGTGGGCATCACCTGGTATGAAGGAGAACTGATTATGTCAAAAGGACCTATGAAGGAGCTTGCAGCCCCGGCTATCACGGATGTCCTCAAGAAACTACGGCGGTCAATTGTTCGCATGGCGCTTATTTTTAAACAAACTTAAAAAAACAAGCGGATTGATCTGCACATTTAACCTTTTTTCACTCAAAATTCAGGAATCAGCAGTTGATCTGAAAATATGTTTACCTTTAATTATCTCTAATTAAATGCATTAAACCAATGGATCATTATGAATTTAATACAGCAGGTAAGCCTGAGACTTCACTTCCGGCAGATTTTGAAGAATTCAGCAAATCTGTATTTAAAATACTTTCAACTTATTCAAATGTTCATCGCGGAAGCGGATATTTTTCCCGCAAAACAACTGAATATTATGAAGAAGCCAGGGAAGCTCTTATTGAATATTCAGGTTTTGACAGCAAGAAATATACTATAGTATTCTGTACACCTGCAGGTGCCGGGAAACTTTCGAGCCTGATTGACTGTAAGGACTATACCTTGTTCTCAAGCAATGATTATGGCATACCACTGGGAATCAGGGCATTTGCAGTCAGAAAAAAAGTTCTGCCAAAGGGATGGCCTTTTTATTCAGGCGGAGGAACTGCAAGGCTTGTTTCAGCTGACTGGGTGATATGGGCTAAGGGAGCTGAGAAATTTGAAGCGGGGACTCCTCCGGTTGTCAATATTATTGCATTTGCATCCCTGTTAAAGCTCAGAGGTAAATTTGAAATCCGGAAAAACACTGGGCAGTCATCTGATAATTCTACAGGGAAATACCTTCTCCTTCACGATGATCTTGTTCATCTCAAAGGCCTTGATCTTTTGAATGAATTGCGGAGGAAAATGATTGGCAATCAGATGCATGTTAATACAAAAACCGGAGACAGAACTTTTATAAACTTTGATAATGCTGCCAGCACCCAGACATTCAGTCAGGTATGGGACACTGTTCTGAAGGTCTGGCAGCAAGCAAATGAAGTTCATAATGAAATAATAACTGAAACAAAGTCAGTATGCTCTGGTTTTTTCAATGCACCTCCGTCAGATTATGAAATAATTTTCACCTCAAATACTACAGAGGCCATTAATCTTGCAGCTGACTCAATTCATTCTGAAGCAACAGAGGACGTTGATAATATTGTACTTACAACATTACTTGAGCATACCTCAAATGATCTGCCATGGCGCAGGAAAAATAAGAATTCTGTTATCAGGCTTGATATCGACGACGAAGGATTTATTGACACTGTTGCTCTCGAAAGCATACTTGCAGACTATAATTTTAATAAGAGTCATGGCAATAAAAGAATCGGGCTCGTAGCAATTAGCGGGGGATCAAATGTTCTTGGCTGCTATAATGACCTTAAGAAGATCAGTGAAATTGCGCATAAATACAGCGCCAGAATTTTAGCAGATGCTGCGCAGCTGGCAGCCCACAGGAAAATTGACATGAAAGACTGGGATCTGGATTACCTGGCCTTTTCAGCACATAAGCTCTATGCACCTTTCGGAAGCGGAGCCCTTATTGTCAGGAAGGGCTTAATATCTTCCTCCTTCCCTGACAAGGAAAATGTCATAAGATCAGGAGAAGAGAATGTGACTGGCATTGCCGCTCTTGGCAAAGCTATCGTTCTTCTCAGCAGGATTGGCATGAACATTATAGAAGAAGAGGAAAAGAAACTTACTTCGAAGGCGCTTGACGGGCTTTCAGGAATTAAAGGTCTGGAAGTATACGGAGTAAAGGATTCCCGTTCTGAAAAATTTGAAAGAAAAGGAGGCGTTATTGTATTCAGCATGAAGAAGATATGGCCTGACAAACTTGCCTCAGCCCTGTCTGACAGGGGAATAGGAGTAAGATACGGGTGCCATTGCGCACATATCCTTGTTAAAAGACTGCTTAAGGTACCTCATGCCCTGGAACAATTCCAGGGGGTGATGCTCACCCTGCTTCCAAAAATCTCTCTGCCCGGAGTCGTCAGGATAAGTTTTGGGATCGGAAATACTGCTGAAGAGATTGACAGACTGATTGAAGCACTTAAGGATATTCAGGCCAAGCTGAAATAAACTGCTTATTAACCGGGATATCCGATTATTCAGCAAGAGAAATTAATGAATTGCTTTTCTCCTTCACCAGCTTCTCCATTGTCCGGTGATAATCCCTGACAAGCCGGCGGTGGAAATACGGATAAAGGAAGGTATCCCTCAGCCACGAATGACTTTTAAAGAAGCTTTTATGAACGACCATCGTTCTGCCATCGCCGTTATCAAAAAACTGAACCTGCTGCTTTCCCTGTGCTTTGTTACCTTCTATATAGCTAACTTCCAGAACCTTTTTCGTATCATCGATATTTATCACTTCAAAAGCCATCGGAACATTCACAAGTCCCTTCATGAGCCTGATATCGAAGAAGTAGAGCTGTCCGGTATCGATTACAGGAAGTGACATGGCATTTTTATAATATACGTCATTTGACTTTTTCATTATCATCATTTCAAGACGAAAGCTCCTGCTGTTGAATGCTTCTGCCGGATTGGCTTCCCTGTAGCCATTCCATACACTTGCCAGCCTCGACCTGAGATAAAAGATCTTTTCATTTACCTTAAGGCCTGTTTCCTTTTCATTTTTTTTGAAGCTCGGATGAATTGAAGAAAAATCCTGCATCTTATCAATATTCTTCCGCAGTATATATTTTCTCACTTTTTTCTGACTGATTTCTTTGAGATCTATGCTCTGATTACACTGTGCAGCTACTTCCGCAAGAAGTAAAGCGAACACGGCAGCACATACTATTCCTAACCGTAAAAAACTGCATGACAGTATTTTATGCAAAGTGTCCATATCTTAATATTATACTGAGGCCAGGTTTCCGGCTTAATCCCAAACTTATCCTAAAGATAATAACATTTGGTTCACTGCAGGTTGAAAAATGATAAATAAGAAATCCATCCACCACAATCTACTCAGAATATATGAACCAGCAAGTTAGCTGTTCGGGCAAATCTTTGATTGATCTGGATATATAGCATTTCAAACCACTTTAGATGTCATAGGTGGTTGAGCCTGGACAGGCAGTAATGCTCCTTACTCAAACCATTGCTGGTTTGTGAGCTTGTGCGGTTTGCGTAATGTGCCTTACAGCGAAGGGACGGTTTTACTTTTATTATCAGGAAATCACTCTTCAAAACTTAAGCGAAATGCCGTATCTAAGCTTAAAATTGTCGTTATTATAGAATTTACCATATGAGTACTCTGCATAAGCGCCAATATGCCTGAACAGATAAAAAGCTACACCTGTTCCTAAGGAGTACTCAGGATGATTCCCATGTCGTTTTATAGAAATGCCACCATATTTTCCTGATAAGTATAAATCAAACCTGAAATCATCTGCTTTTATTAAATGTGGAAGCAGGTGATAATTACAATTAATTCCATAAAAGGATGTATTACAAGTAGTGCCCACAAATGAACCTGGAGGCCCTGATATCCATGGATCATATATCATAAATCTTGAATAACCGGCATAAATACCTGTTTCAATTTTATTAAGAAGTCCATAATTTAATTCAAGCCTGTAATTATTGTTATCTACTGACTTACTACTGTACAAAAACTGAGTTTTGTAAACAGAGTACCCTGCTTTTATGTTCCATCTGCCTTTTATGTACGATTCCTGTCCATAAGAAGAGATAAATAGCATATTACTAATAATGAAAGCAGATAATAATCTTTTCATATATACTTAGTTATTCTGGTAGATCCAGTTACTGAACCTTTGTCTAAAAGGTATTTTGCTTTTATTCTTTGTTTTTATGTCAATGTTTTCATCAGGTTTGAAATCGAAAAAGACCTTATAGGAAATGGTCGGGACAATCGGAAACAGACTTAACTGATAAAGTGAAAGGGGCTTATATTCTCCTCCCCATTCAGGCATAAATATTTCACCGGTATTATTTGTATTGTAATAGTAGTATACAGGATTATGACGGTTGTAAACATTATATACAGAGAAATTCCAGATCGCTTTATTCTTCTTAACTTTTGTCAGTTTCGAGTAACTAATACCCATATCAAGCCTGTGATAATCTCTCATTTTTGAACTGTTCCTATCACCATAGATCAACGCTTCATAATAATAGCTGTTACCTCTATAATCGTTCTCCAACGAAGGCAGATAGTATCTGCCGATAGCCTGAGTGTAGGGTAAACCTGACTGGTAAACCCAAAGTAAGTTTAATGACAGTTTTTCACTGAATTTGTAACTGACATTCAAGGAGAGTGAATTCGGCCGGTTGTAATCAAAAAGAAATTCCCTTCCATTGTTAATATTCGGATACTGACGCGTTGTTCTGGTTCGCGCATAGCTGACAAAACCTGTCCATTTTCCTGTGTTCTTCCTAATGAGAAATTCAGCGCCTATTGATCTGCCTTTGCCTCCAGATTCAATTTTTGAAGTCCAATTCTCATCTCCCATTAAATTTGCATAACCTTCTCTGAATGCAGAGAGGTCATGCATATTCTTATAGTAAAGATTTATTTCTGAGCTAAACATGCTATTTCTGTATTCCCCGTTCCATCCTAAGGTATACTGATCAGACTGAGCCGGAGGAACTTTCCTTCCGGCAGGAATCCATACTTCATTATTCATAATGCTGCCTGTTGTAAAAGCAAGATGCGAGAACTGCGATATTCTCATGTAACTTGCATTCAGTATATGATCTTCAGAAACTCTGAGGTTCATATTCATTCTGGGCTCAAGCGAAAAACGGGCGTAATCAGTTGCAATATAGTTTACCAGTCTTAATCCCATAGTTGCCGTAATATTATTCAGAAATGTTATTTTATTATCGGCATACAAGGCAGTCTCGAGTGAATTTGTAATATCAGCTGATTTCTGATCCTTTTGTGAAGATATGTACGAATTATTTGGGACAAACTTAAACAGAGAAGTTTGTAGTCCGAAATCAATTATCCAGTTTTTAAATGCATTGTACTTCCAGTCAGAACTGTAAGAAAGATCCTGAACTGAAGATATATATCTGATTTTTAACTTCGATGTATCAGATGAACTCGTTAAGGAATACTTCATCAACTCCTTCAAACGGTAACGTGTAAAAGATATCCTGTTTGAAGCATATAGTTTTGAAGATATGAGTGAGTTTAGCCGGGCAGATACCAACCAGTTGCCCCATACATTATTAAGACGGTATTTTTCAGTGGAGTTAGCATTGTTGCGTGACCAGTAATTAAGGTAATCATCACCCTGGTATATGTTCACACTAAAAGTTTTCTTTTCATCAGGTTTCCATGTAAATTTCCCGTTGATGTCATGAAAACCGTATGAGAGAATATAGTTGCTTCCGTCCGACAGAGAACTTAACAAGGCCATTAACGGGTCAATCATTGTTTTTCGTCCTGTTAAGATGAAAGATGTGTTTTTCACCTTCAATGGACCCTCAAGAGTAAAAGAAGCATCCGTGATTCCTATTCCCAGTGAACCTTTCAGCCCAGAATTATCACCTTCTCTCTGAGTAATATCGACAACAGAAGAAAGTTTGCCTCCATACCTTGAAGGAAACCCTCCTTTGTAAACATCTATATTGTTAATAATATCCGGATTGAATACTGACAAAAATCCTCCGAGATGATTCACATAAATAAGAGGTACATTATCAAATAAATAAAGATTCTGGCCGGGATCGCCTCCGCGAACAAGCATCAGGCTTGATCCCTCATTCTGATTACTTATGCCTGGCATAAGCTGCAGGCTCTTAATTACGTCAGGCTTACCACCAATTGAGGGCATCTGGGTCATCTGCTGATAACTGATTGTCGCAATATTAAACCTGCGCGTGCGTGGAGCTGAAACTATAACCTCTTCCAGCTGTTCCGCTGCCGGATTAAGGAATATGTTAATAATTGTATCCTTTTTAATATCCAGTCCAACCAGGTCTTTTTTATAACCTAAATAAGAAATTTCCAGAGCTGAATTGCCTCTTACAACAATACTGAAATATCCATTGTAATCAGTAGTAATCCCATGTATTGTACCCTGTTCAACAATATTTGCACCGATCAGGATTTCCCCGTTATTTTTGTCTTTCACCGTCCCTGAGATCCTGACCTGCTGCTGTGCCATCACCTGAGGAGCCAGGATCAGGAAAACGAGTGACAATATTATTAATTGAGTACGCATGTGAACTTAATTACTACCAGGAAAAATAGTATCGGATTTAATTGAACTGTATCCTGCAAATATGCCGTAACCACCTTTAATATTTGAGTATAATGGAAAAGCAATTGTTGAAGCAGCCATAAATTCAGGATAGCGGCCTTTTTCGTAAAGATATTTTTGTTTTACAAACTGGTAATAACTGAAGCTGACAGAACGCAATTCAAGTATTACCGGAAACAGAGTAGTCCTCAAAGGTTCTCCATTAGAACTCCCTGCTGAACCGGTAAAGTAATTGATAGTCATGGTATAGCTTGAGCCTTTAATTGATTCATTGCTGAACAGTGCCAAAGGCAGTCCTTCATTCAACAGAACCGGATCAATAATTGTTTCAAGGGAAGCGACACTTTCGTATCTGTAACGAATAAGCCTGATTACTACTTCATAATATTGTTTTACAGTAGGATCATTTGAAAAAGTGAATTTAACTGCAGGATAAGTCATCGCCTCTTCATCCTTTCCAGCAATGTCAATATGAATTATTTCAGAAGGAACAACAGGTACAGGTATTGAATCGCTGCCTGAGGCCAATTCATAGCCTGGGATGTAAACTTCACATTTGTATGATTTAAGTGGTTCAACAACTACTGATGATGAATACAATCCTTTATCCAGGAGAGTCATAGTCTCCTTATATATTCCATCAACATAAAGTGAAACATCAGCGTTATCAATTAAAGCAAGCTTACTGGTATCAAGTTTCCCCGCAAGTGAAACCTGTACTTTTAAAGTACTGTCTTTAATCAGAATACTATTGATTGTTGGTTTTGCCGGGAATTCTGGAAATTTATCAGTAACAAGTTCCCTGCAGGAAGCCATAATTATCACAATCAGGTATAGAAATACAGAATGTTTCATTTTTCTGGTAGTTGAAATTTTAATGTCTGAAGAATCAGAAATTGAAATTGACTTTATATGAAAGAACTGATCTCTTGCCATTTAAAAACATGATGTTTGAGAATTTGTAGTACAGATCAAAACTAACTTTTTTACTCTTTGTGTAAAAGGTTAAACCTGGTGCAACATAGTAACCGAATTTGTCTTTCCGGTATGGAGTCATGCTTGATGTTGAAATTGTTTCCCTCCAGTAATGAGAGAAATAAGGAGAAGCTTCAGCAAATATCTGAAATCTGCTATGGGCCGGAAATAAATATCTGGAATACATTCCTGTTTTATATCCAAAATAATTGAAATAGCGAAAATCCTGACCTGAATTTGTACGAATGGGAAAATCACAGGAAATTTCAATCCCTGTGGTAATATTTTTAGTAATCCTGTACCCGTAGCGAAATGAAGAAACCATATTTATCACCCCAAGCCCTCTGGTCCTGAAGAAATGTTCATTTATGAATGGATTTAACTGAATACCAATCTGATTTCTCTTATAAGTCAAACTCTCTTTTTTTCCTATATCCTGTGATAAGAGTGGCTTTGGAAATAAAAAGATGATGATAATAATTAAACAGAATTGTGATTTGATGATATCATTCTTACATTCAGTAGCTGAAATTAATGTATGCAAGAGAAGTTTATATTTGAAGTATGTTTTCATCATAATATAATCTTGATTTTAATGGTATGATGGAACCCGCAAGTTATATTTATACGTGTTTGCGAATACAATACATGCGGGTTTCATCAGAAAGCAATTAGTAGCAGTATGTGATCTTTATTTAAGCTGTCTATCTATCCTGGTACGTTTTTCTGACATGGCTGAGGCTCTGAAAGTTTGAAGCAGCAGCTAGACATTGTGCACTTGCCTCAACTGTGCATTTACCAGGATGCACGGTATTAAAGTTAATGCTAAATAATTCTACATGCCGTAATTTGCAAGAGGCTTTGCAAATTAGGATTGCCTTACCTGACTAATTTTAAAAATGTAAATAGTATCACTTTTACTGACCTTTTGAAAACTATTTTATATACATGTCAAAAACGCCTCAAATGTGACACCATTATTATATATTTATTTCAATTACTCTGTAATTTATATTCATTCTAAATATAATATATTTATTGTCTGGAATTTACAACATTTAAACTTATTAACTTCTAAACATATTTAATTGATAAAATATCACTGGCTATCAAGGCAGAAGTGCGTAAACCCACACCCGACGAAACGCTCAAACGGGTATATGAGACTATAATGAGGTTCGGGGTGGTCTGAAGAAAAAGGCTCACAGGTCCAGTAGTCTTACTATTTGAAGTTCAGGGTATAAGTTATTGAAGGTATTATTGGTAATAAATTTGAATACACAAATCTTTCGCCATTATAATATACATTAACCGGATTCTTGCGGTTATATGCATTAAATACATCCAGACTTAAAGTCTGATCGCCTAAATTATTATTGATTTTATAGTGAATCCCCAAATCGAGACGGTGATATGCCGGTAACACGCAATTGTTAATTGAAGGATAGTTTTGAATATATCTTATATAAGCTATATAGATATCAGGAGCATATTTTTCATTCGCTAAAGTAACAGGATAACCTGTCCCATACATCCAGAATGCTGATACATCCCATTTTCCTGTAATCTGATAGTTTACTGAAATGTTAAGATCATGCAGCCGGTCGTATTTAAAAGGGAAAACAAGCCCGTTATTTAGATCTTCAAAAGTTCTGTCGGAACCTGACAATGTATAGTTAATACTTCCGGTCAGACGTCCTTCCTGTTTTTCAACGGATAATTCAATTCCTTTAGCATGTCCTCTTCCTTGGGTGGTTTTTTCGTACCACGGAGAAAGATCGGTGAGTAAAGAAGATCCGTTTTTGTAATCTGTCGTGTTATATAACAATTTTCTGTATGCTTCAACAGATATCAATATTTTGTCACTCCAGTTATATGAAAAACCAGCATTTATCTGGTCAGATTTAAGAGGGTCAATTCCTTTCAAAGCAGGGATCCAGATGTCAGTTGGCATGTTCAATCCCGATCTGCTTAAAAGATGCATATATTGTATCATTCGTGAATACCCTGCTTTAATAACGAGATGGGGTAATAAAATAAAATTAGCAGAAAATCTTGGTTCCGGGTTAATTATAGTCTTGCCTGCTGATAAGAAGGCACTCAGCCTGAAACCCGGATTAATTACCAGCTTATGACCGAGTTTGATTTCATCTCCAATATAAATGAATGCTTCATTGGCAAGAAGTCTGCTATTAATATAAGATGTGTCGATTTTTACTTCTAATTTTTGATCATTTGCATAATAATAATTACTCCCTGGATTAAATGTATGAAAGGTATTACCAAATCCAAATATTAACCGGTGGTTGTTGTTAATTGTCAAATCAAAATCTGTTTTAACAATATAATCTGAAATGTCTGATTTATAACTCGCATTATAGTCTTTTGTCAGTGAGTCTGAAGGAAAGCTGTGATATGTGTCCTGTGTAAAATAATTATAGCTGCTATATGCTAATGTGGTATTAGCGAACAATCTGCTTCCGAACATATGATTCCATCGTAGCGAGCCAATAAGGTTATCCCAGCCTGAGTTTTCATGGATATTTTCAGCCATAACATAACTATTTTCTTCAGAAGCATTATCGCTATTTAAAGAATTTATGTGGTCTTTACCGTTGTAAAAACTAAGGAAAATTTTATCTTTTTGGGAAAATGTATGTGTTAATCTGGCATTAAAATCATAAAAATTATATTTTGGGAAATCGTCCTTTAACAAATCTAAATTTTTAAGTACTCCGGAATATAAATTGAAATATGAAGTTCGTCCTGAAATCATAAATGTGCTTTTATCATTAATAACCGGTCCATCAAGAGAAACATTTGCAGAAATTATACCAATAGATATTTCACCTTGTAAAGATTTGTTGTTCCCGTCACGGCTTCGCACATCTATTACTGAAGAAGCACGTCCTCCATATTGTGCAGGGAAGCAGCCTTTCAATAATTTAATATCTTTTATAGCGTGACTATTAAATGCGCTGAAAAAACCATAAAGGTGACTAACATTATATACAGGCACATCATCCAGCATAAACAAATTTTCACCGCTACCTCCTCCTCGTACAAATATACCGGCTGAACCTTCAATGCCACCCTTTATTCCAGCTTGATTCTGAATAGACTTGATGAGGTCAGCTTCTCCCAAAGCAGGCATTTGAGTAAGTTGTTTTATCGGTATTGTTATCATTCCAAGATGTACATTTTCGTTATGAGTATAACGGGAATATGAAACAACCACTTCTTTTAGCTCTACCAGAGGTTCCATTTTAATATTCAGAATAGTATCGTTTACTGATGAAATATGGATTGTTGCCGATTTGAACCCGACATACGTTGCCTTTACAAACGCTTGCCTGTTAGAAGTTCTAAGATTGTAAAATCCGAAGTTATTTGTCTGGGCAACACTATTGCTTAAACTATCTATTACAAATGCACCTATTATTCTTTCACCCGTATTCGAGTCTTCAACATAACCCGAAATTGTATGACCTTGCGGAAATGCTATTTTGCACAATACAAGGAGAAACAAAAGAATTTTAAATTTTAACATTGGGCAATTTTAAATAGTTGGTCTTAATAAGTGAAAACCAGGGAATCACTTGAAACTGCTGCCCCGCCTAAAATACCATATCCTCCGTTAACATTAGAATTGACTAATACCGGATCAGATAATGGATTATTATAGTTCTTTTCGTATTTATTAAGAGTTTGTAAATATTTATAGTATTCTTCAGAAATTGAGTAAAGTCTGAAATAAACATTTTTTTTATGAGTGTCTGTTCCATCCGGGACAGGATAAAATGGAAATCCAAGATCTCTTAATTCAATGGTAACTGGAAAACTACATTTCTTTCCACTAATAATTTTGTCAGAGAACGCAACTGCTTGTAGTTCGTCATTTCCAAAAGTACCCCAACGAGCAAACTTTTCTTCAGGGATCGGATCATTACAAAAGAAGTTTAATATAAAGCAATGCCTATAGCCCCATGCTTCGTGAACATAATAAATGTTCAACATATAGTAATTAATTTCATTTCCAGGATCAGTAAAAATAACATTACATGTAAGTTGTACATTTGTAGTTATATAAGGATCTGGATACTGTAGTGGCACAATAGTCCTGAAAGTATCGACACGTTCAATTTTTACAAGGTTCGGTATTGTAACTGCTGCTGTTGCATCTGGCAGACCAGGAGCTTTCACTACAATTTTGTATTTATTACCTGGTATCGGAATCATGTTTCCGGATGAGTAATTCCCCATTCTAGATATATAAGGACCTTCAAATGGAGAACCAGATCCTAAAAAAATATACGAGAGAGAATCAACATAATTATCATTCATATAGACCAGGACTTTAGCATTATCAATACTATAAAGGGTATTATTAGTAGATTCACTTATATCATTCAATAGTGCACTTTTACTGATCTTTACACTAAAACAACTATCCGAGGTAATTAACCCATTAATTGTTATTCTTCTTCCTGAATCAGTAATGTTTAAAGTGTCCTTAACACATGCAGTAATGAGAAACAGAAAGGAGATAATAATTAAAGACTTTTTCATAAAATTAAAGGATATGCATCAAATTTAGCTAAAAATTCTACAGTTGCTTTGATCAATAATTTGTTGTTGTAAATGACTAAAGAGCTTTTTGTAATCTCATAGCATAAACATAATTATGAGCAGAGCTTGAATAAGTGTGATCCTTAGAATATTCTCTTACAGAAAGTGGTTCATTCTCCTTAGGGTAAATACTCATAATCATTCTCCCATAGCCAGACCAATTAAGCCATCCACCACAACATGTCACTGCCCATCCGCCAGGTACTTGACAGTAGCTTATTCTTTCGAGAGGTCCATAATTATTACCTTGAGAATAACTGACTTGAAGATATCCTACAGTAGGATATGATATATTTTGTATTCCAATAGCATAAGCATCTATAGTACTTCCACTTGTTTTTCTATGATCTTTCCCAGATACCATCCATGTATTACTTGAAGATGGATATGAAGCTGTCAACATATTACCCCATGCATTTGGAAAACTATTCCAATTGTCAATCCCTCCACCACCTATCATGAGGTACCCGCCAGTCACAGATGCAGTAGCTGTTGGATAACTTGTCTGACTTCCAGAAGTTCCAGGAAATACCTGCATATGTGATCTTAAGTAATCAGGCGATACTCCGTCAATTTTCATGCCTATCGCATACACATACAGGGTATGAGCATCTGGATCTATATGATCCTTAGATCTTGCGGACCATGTTGTCAATCCAAAATCGGGATAAGAAGCTGTTAAATAAGAACCCTCACCAGTTGCCCCCCCGTAGTTTTTGCACCTCCTCCAACTAAAACCCAATCAGGACCAACAGCTACTTGAATACTTGGTGTATGTCCATAAGCATAGTCAGACCAAACCTGAAAATGAATCTGACCTGACCAATCTGTATATTCATTTCCATAAAGGGCGGATTTTCTAGATGAACTCAATGGGAATTTCATAATACTCATTTCTTTCATGGAGTCTATGTCCCTTTGAGTCATAGGGCTTTCAAAAATAGTCCCAGCATTTTTCAATAAAATTGAATCCTCTGGAGACATTTTAGCTTCTAATACAGGAATTGTTTGAGTATTCTTGTCCATATCTTTGGTACAAGAAACTAAGCCAATGGCTAGCAATGCTGTAAACAGAAAAAGACTTTTTTTCATTTGTTGAAATTTAAGTTTGACATAATATTAAATAAATAGCAACTGTAGAATTTTCGGTTTCAACAGACTGTCATTCTAATGTTTAAATAAGACGAAGTTATTTACGCAATTAGCAAAAAGCATACATTTTGGATGTATATTGTTGAGGGATTGATGTTTTGCAGCGAAGGGACGGTTGCAGGAATAGGGATGGCATTCTCTTGCTCCGATAAGATGTTCATCATTTCCCAGATTATTTATTGTCCCAAAAATGGTGCGTTTCTGCGCTGACAGAGAGAAACAATAATTATACGTGCATAGAATTAATATACTAAAAGTTCTCATAATTTCGCGAATAATGAGAATAGCAATGAATCTTTACACATTGATATTACTACATGTATGGAGATGCCATTTTGTGACACGGAAAATTGATTTATTTTTGATTTTTAATGTAATTTATAATCATTCTAAATTATATTACCAGGGTCAACATTGAAAAATCTGTGAATAACAGCGAAAAGGAATAGTCCGGATTTGTTTTCAGATGTTTTCTTAAATCCTGTATGTTCCTATGCCTTACAGCTATCTGGAGCCTGACTGCAACAAAATAAGCCCGAAAAACTATTATATCTTGCAGCATTATTAATATGTATTTATCTTGGTGTTGATTATTCCGGCATTTATAATCTTATATGACTATCAGTAATCATGCATATAAACTCATTGATTTTCTTCGTTTACCCCGGCCCCAAGGGGAGCGAAGAAAATCAATTGACTCCCCTTGGGGATGGGGTAAAACAATTGATTTTCA
>Ga0209507_1000955_pt1 | contig 25707 bp, 28 predicted proteins | sample AD_UKC028_MetaG_FD_184414 | JGI IMG/M metagenome (GOLD analysis project Ga0209507, IMG submission 184414) | Active sludge microbial communities of municipal wastewater-treating anaerobic digesters from USA - AD_UKC028_MetaG (SPAdes) (version 2) | ecosystem: Engineered > Bioreactor > Anaerobic >...
CCTGAGCGGGGCTCTTTATCTGTTCGCCGCGGCTGCATCAAGGACATGCTTCCGAAATTCAAGTGACGACGCAACGCGTAAAATCGCCAGTCGCTCAATTCCTCGACGTTTTTACACAGTCTGGGCCACAAGCGGAAATTCAACACTTCCAATATGCAGTCGTTGGAACGTCTGCTTCACATCGCCAAGCAGGCGCTCGAAACTGACTACAGAAGCTGGGGCGATTCATGTGTTTGAGGTCGGGGAGGGGTAAACCATCCCTGAAACAGGCTCTGTTTTGAGTTTTTACACAACCTCGGTCGGCAGCTGCCAGCGGTCCTCAAGAATGCAGACATTGGTACTGTCTTTTCTGTTTGGCCGCCAGCAAATTCCGTCACCTGTATTTTAGTGCTCGATAGGCTTGAAGCCCGGATCATCAAAGTAGGCAGCGTACTTCTCCAGCGCACCAATCACCTGCACCGCTCCATTCTGCCGCTTGCCGCCCTTGAACTTGCCGGCCATGTGCTCGGTGCCACCGAGCAGTTCGACGATGACGATGTGCAACTGCTCGTCGGCCTGCGCGCCCAGCTTGCAGTTGGCGACGATGTTGCCGACCTCGGCTTCCACCTTTTGCGCCAGCTTGCCGTAGCCTCTGGCTGACAGGCGGTTCTCGTGAATTTCGTGCAATTCGCCAGCCATCGCCTGGCGGATGTTGCTCATGGCCTGGCGCAGCGCGGCATCGGTTTCCCATTTCTTGCCGGCGTTGAGTTGCAGGGTCTTCGCCGCGGTGCCCTGCTCGTTTTTGTGCTCATGCCCAGTGTGGGTCGTGGCGGCGAGCGAGGTGCCGGCAAAAGTCATGCAGAGGGCGCTCATCAACAGCAGCAGTCTGGTTTGCTTCATTCTTCCATCTCCTTGTGGTTTAACAACGCCGGCACCCAGCCGGCAAAAAATTGCTAGCGCATCTCGAAGGCTTCCTGATGGAAGCGTGGCCGGCCGCCCATGGCGTGCAACCCTTTACGCAGGGCTTCGGCCAGTCCGCTGGGGCCGCAGAACCAGATTTCTGCGCCCTTGGCTTCACCTAGCGCTGCCGCCTGCAAGGCTGCGCCCTGCCGTGCGCCGTGGATATGCAACTGAATGCGGGGCAGATTGGCGCACAGGCTTTCGAGTCGCGGCACGAAGGCATCGGCAACCTGGTCGCGGGTGCAATAGTGCAGCTCGGCGACAGGCGCCGTGTCCGGATCGGTCTGCAGCGACTCCAGCCAGGCGAGAAAAGGCGTGACACCGATGCCGCCGGCGACCCAGATCTGCCGGGCCTGCGGGTTGCAGCGGGCGAGGTCGAAGCGGCCATAAGGCCCTTCCACACGTACCTTCTGCCCCGGCTGCAGGCGCACAGCGAGGCGGCTGGTGTAATCACCGAGCGCCTTGATCTGGAAGCTGACGAGCCGGTCGCCACGGTCGGCACTGGCGATGGTGAAGGGGTGCGCACCTTCCTTATCGTCGAAGGTGACGAAGGCGAACTGGCCGGGGCGGTGCCCGTGCCAGCCGCGATCAAGGCGGCAGCGTACGCTGGTGATGTCGGGCGCCGGGTGTTCGACGGCAACGATCTCGCCGCTCGCCTCGCGGGCACGACCGATGCCGCCGAGCAGCGAACGGCTGGCGCCATAGGCGCCGGCGGCCAGCATCACGGCGAGCAGCCAGCCTGCCGGCTGCGCCCAGTAGTCTCTGGGCGCCAGCAGCACGGCGTGGTAGGCGAGCATCAGGTAGAGCACCGGCATGGCACGGTGCAGGAAGCGCCAGGCGCGGTAGGGGAATTTCTTCCACAGCGTGATCACCAGCATGGCCAGCACGGCGTAGATGGCCCACTCGCCCATGTCCTTGGCCAGATCGCGCAGGATCTCCAGCAGGCCGGTGTATTTCTCCTTGGGCAGGCGGCCTTCGCGGCCGATGGTCGATTTGAGGATGTCGCCGCCCATCTCGATCAGCCAGTGCAGCGCGGCGAAGGAGATGGCGAGGATGCCGGCCCACTTGTGCGTGCGGTAGACGCGGTCCATGCCGCCCAGCGGTGCTTCCAGCCACGCCGGGCGCGTGGCCAGCAGCATCACCAGCGACATCAGCGCGATCGACAACAGGCCGCTCAGGTAGAGGGCTTCCTGACGGGCGATCCATAGCGGATGCGCGCTGGCGGGGAAGTTGGTGTTGAATACATCCCAGCCCCAGACGGCGGCGACCAGGGCGAAGAGACCGGTAAGCAGGGTTTTCATGGCAGCACGTTCACAAAAGCTGAAGGCGACTTACTTCGTGGCCGTCTGTGCGGCAGCGGAGGTCTGCGGCATGTCGTCGCGGCAGCGGCGTTTGTTGCAGTCGGCCGAATTTGCGGCAGATGCACTGCCTTCGCGATAACGGCCTTCGCCGGAGGCGCCTTCCCGGTCGCGCTTGCGGTGTTCGTTCCGCTCGTTGCGTTCAGTCACCTCGCCGGTCTGCGGATTGATGTGCAGCTTGACCCGCGCACCGTTGCGATCGGTGGCCCGCGCTTCATACAGGCCGTGTTCGCGCTCGATCTTTTCAACGTTGCGGAATCCGGCGGCCTCCAGTTTCTGGTGCACCTGCCCGATCGACAACCACTGCCGTTCAGCCGCCGGGGCTGAGCCACTTTCCCCGGCGAGGGACGGCGCCAGCGCAAAACCGCCGGCCAGCAGGCCGGCACTCAGCACCAGTGAAAACACAACTTTCGAAACTGTTTGCTTGCGCATGATCGAATCCTCCGTTTGTCGCAGCCAGGCTGCGGACGATGTGTTGATGATGCAGGTCGCTCTCTGAATACGGCCTGAAGCACCTGTTCATCTGTCGTTCAGAAAGCAATACAACCTTCAGTCTTCGTAGTAGCCGCGCTCGGCATCACTGTGGCAGGCAGCGCAGTTGGCCTTGGTGCGCACATCCTTGTGCTTCCATTCCCAGTCTGGCACCTTGCGGTGTTCCTTCACCCATTTCGGCAATTCGGTGATGCGCAGCGGCGCATTGCTGGCCGACACGCCGCGCAGCAGCTTGTCGCTGTGGCGCCGGCCGCCGGTATCGGCGGCGTTGTTGACCAGGTACTCGGTGATCTTGGCGGCAACGGCGGGGTCGAGCGAGGCGTCGTCGCCGAAGTGGTTCTTCAGCTTGTCCATCATGCGTTGCCACGAACTAGCCGGCAGCATGGACGGGGCAAAGGCGAGGTGGCAGCTGCCACATTCCTCCTTGACTACCGGGTCGGCGACGGGCGGGAAATAATGGCTGCCGCCGGCCTGGGCGCGGCCAAGGACCAGGGCAAAAAAGGCAACGACAAGCAGGCCGATGGCCAGCGGGCGGGTAGGGGTTTTCATGTTCGGCTCCTTGAGTATTGGCGGCTTACTGGCTGGCCATGAAACTCAGCCAATCACCCTTTTCCAGCGGCGTGCATTCGCGCCCCAGCACTTCGTTGCAGTTGCGCTTGAACCACTTTTCGACTTTCGCCGGGTCGGTGTAGCGCGCTGGCGAAGCCGACAGCGCCATCGGCTCGATGGCCTTGCCAGCCGGATTGCGGCCGGCGCCGCGCGTATCGTTGCCGTGGCACGAGGTACAGGCCGGCGTATCAGCCTTGCCGCCGGCAAAGGTCTGGGTGTGCAGCGTCTTGCCGCGGGCAGCGGAAAATCCGGAAAATGCGGGGTTGGTTGCCTTGGTGGCGCTGGCATATTTGTCCAGCTGCTCCTCACGCGGGCCGGCGATACCGGCACCGGAAAAGCTCAACGCCAGCAGGGTGACAAGGGAGATGACGGTCAGTTTTCGGTACATGGCGTACTCCTCGTTGGGGTCGGTGTCAGGCGTACTATGCGGAATGGGAACTGAACGGAAGGTGAATCCCCTGTTCATCCTGCGTTCATGAAGTCAGGGCTATAAATTGGGCATGCTGAAACCGAGCCCCACCGCGAATCGAACTTCCAGCCGCCGCTGCCGCGTGGCCGGCGGAGCCTTGTGCTTACTGCTGCTGGCCTTCGGCAGCGGTATCGGCATGGCGGACAACGAGCGCGACCATGACCGCGCCCGGCAGGCGCTGGAAGCCGGCGAGGTGCTGCCGCTGCGTACCATCCTGGAACGGGTGGAACGCGAATATCCGGGCCAGGTGGTCGATGTCGAACTGGAACGCGAACACGAAAACGAACACAAGAGCGGTCCTGAGCGCTGGGTATACAAGATCAAGCTGCTGCGCAATGGCGGTGCGCTGGTCAGGCTCAAGGTCGATGCGCGCACTGGCGCCGTCATCGGCAAGAAGGAGCGCAGCGGGGCGGAACATGAACAACGTGAGCATCGCCGCAATGGCCGTGATGGTGGGGGTAGCTGATGCGCATCCTGATCGTTGAAGACGAACCGACGCTGCAGGCGCAACTGGCCGAAGGTCTAGGTGCCGCCGGCTACGCTGTGGATACCGCCGGCAACGGTGTGGATGGACATTCCCAGGGCGACACCGAACCCTACGACGCAGTGGTGCTCGACCTCGGCCTGCCGCAGATGGATGGCATCACCGTGCTGCGCAAATGGCGCACCGCTGGCCGCACGATGCCGGTGCTGATCCTCACCGCCCGCGACGGCTGGCACGAGAAGGTGGCCGGCATCGACGCCGGCGCCGACGACTACCTGACCAAGCCCTTCCACATGGAAGAACTGCTGGCCCGCCTGCGCGCTCTGATCCGCCGTGCCGGCGGCCATGCCAGCGCCGAGCTGTGTTGCGGGCCACTGACGCTGGACACCCGCAACCAGCGCGCCACGGTCGACGGCCAAGCACTGACGCTGACCAGCCACGAATACCGCGTGCTCGCCTACCTGATGCACCACCGCGACCAAGTCGTCTCGCGCAGCGATCTGGTCGAGCATATCTACGCGCAGGATTTCGACCGCGACTCGAACACCGTCGAGGTCTTCATCGCCCGGTTGCGCAAGAAGCTGCCGCCGGGGCTGATCGAGACGGTGCGCGGCCTCGGCTACCGGCTGACCGCACCGCAATGAAACACCTTGCGTCGCACGGATTACAAAAATCTCTACGCCTGCGCCTGCTCGCCGGCACCCTGTTCTGGATTGCCGCATCGATCATTGCCGCCGGCTGGGGCCTGGGCAATCTCTTCCAGCGGCACGTCGAAGCCCAGTTCCACGCCGAACTGAAAACGCATCTAGACCAGCTCACGGCGCAGCTGACGCTCGACGACAAGGGCCTGCCAACCCTGGCCCTGCCGCTCAGCGACCCGCGCCTGAGCCGGCCCTATTCCGGCTGCTACTGGCAGATCGACGAGATCAAGGCTGACGCATCGGCAGCCAGCGGGCTGCTGCGCTCGCGCTCGCTGTGGGATCACGTGCTCGCGGTACCGCCGGATACGCCGGCCAACGGCGAAATTCACCAGCACCGCATCGTCGGGCCGGAAGGCAAGGCGCTCGGCATGGTCGAACGCAGCGTGCGCATCGACGACACGCCGGACGGCAAACCGCGCAGCTACCGACTGATCGCGGCGGCCGACGAAAGCCTGATGACGGAACCGGTGGCCAGCTTCAGCGGCGCGCTGTGGCTGGCGCTGGTCGTGCTTGGCATCGGCCTGGTGCTTGCGGCACTGGTGCAGGTTTTCGTCGGGCTGGCACCCTTGCGCAAGCTGCATGCCGCGCTCGGCAAGGTGCGCAGCGGCGAAACACCGCAGCTTGATGGCGATTTCCCGGCCGAGATCATGCCGCTGGTCGATGAGTTCAACACCGTGCTAGCGCAGAACGCCGAGGTCGTCGAACGTGCGCGCACGCAGGCCGGCAACCTGGCGCATGCACTGAAGACGCCGCTCTCCGTGCTGGCCAATGCCGCCACCTCAGCCAACCCGCAGCAAAACGAACTGGCCCGGTTGGTGGTCGATCAGGTCGACACCGCGCGCAAGCAGGTCGACTACCACCTGACCCGTGCCCAGGCAGCCGCCACGACCCGCATGCCCGGCACGCGCACGCCCCTGCTGCCGATCATCGACGGACTGGTGCGGGCCATGCAGCGCATCCATGCCGAACGGGCGCTCGAGCTGAGGGTGCAGCCGATGCCGGAAACCCTGGCCTTTCGTGGCGATGCGCACGACCTGCAGGAGATGCTCGGCAACCTGCTCGATAACGCCTGCAAGTGGGCCAGCCATCGCGTTGAAATCAATGCGGCCAGCAATGGCGATCAACTCCTGATCACCTTCGACGACGACGGCCAAGGACTGGCCGCCGAACAGCGCGAATCCGTGATCCAGCGCGGCGTGCGCGCCGATGAAAAAGTGTCGGGCTCCGGTCTCGGGCTGGCCATCGTCGCCGATTTGACACAGATGTACGGCGGCGGGGTCGTGCTTCAGGATTCGCCCTTAGGCGGCTTGCGGGTGGTGCTGACGCTGCCGGGACTTACACGACCCGCCCCCGCCCGGCCTTGATCGCACCGCGCTTGGCCTTGCTGTCCAGCCGCCGCGTCACCGAGCCGCGTATCGGCCTGGTTGGCCGTCGCTTCTTCGCTAATACGGCGACGCTGTCGATTAACTCCTGCAAGCGCCGAATCGCTTCGGCCCGGTTTTTCTCCAGGCTGCGGAATTCCTGCACCTTGATGGTGACCACGCCTTCCTTGCTAATGCGCTGATCGCCCAGCTTCAGCAGGCGCTCGCGGATGACCTAGCGGCAGCAATCCCTCACCAAAGCCGACCTTCAGTCCGAATAATGCTACGACGGTAGTTCAGCCAAAGTTTGTCTTCAAAGACGCCTACAAAAGGTGGAGTAATTCATGTTGAAATATCGCGTGGAAAAATGTCGTCATAGCTGCGGGGGAGACTTGCAATGACAGCAGAGTTGGAAGTTATTGCCGTGCATCTTGTCGGCGCGGTCTTGGCCGGCGGCATCATTGGGATTGAGCGTAGTTTTCACGCCCGCCCAGCAGGTTTTCGGACCCACACCTTGGTTTGTCTTGCTTCCAGCCTGCTCATGCTGGTTACGCTCTATCAGTGGAAATGGTTGCCGGGTGTGCCCATGGACACGGTACGCACGGACCCGACCCGCATGGCGCAGGGCATCATGACTGGCATCGGTTTTCTCGGTGCTGGCGTTATCTTTAAAGAAGGGCTGAGCGTTCGCGGTCTGACTACGGCGGCCTCTATCTGGATCACTGCCGCAATCGGCATCCTGATTGGCGTAGGGTTCTATGAACCAGCAGTAATAGCCACCGCACTGACCCTGGGCGTTCTTTCTGCCTTTCGCTGGATTGAGGCCAAATTACCATCGCATTCCTATGCCCATCACTACATCCGCTTCGGTCGAGATGACGTGATGTCGGAGAGCGAAGTCCGTAGCTTTCTGGCTGAACATGGCTTCAGCATCGCAAATATGAGCTACCGAGTCACGGAAGACGGTTCGCTGTTCGAATACAAGATGGTCATCAAATGCACCTCGACGAATGACACCGCCAAGCTCGTTGAATCTCTCCGCAGTTTGCCTCGCGTTCGTTCTTTCCGAGTGTCGCCGACAGGGGACTAGCTTATTGGTCGTCGAATGTCTGCAATGCGACAGGTAGTGGAAATTCCCATTAGCCGAAGTTCATTGTCCGCAATGGGCACTTTCCAGCCCCTCGCCTGCCCAGATCAAAAAGTTACCCCCCAAAGCCGACATCTTCTGTACCTGCAGCCAGCCAACCGTGGTCAGGCAATTTGACTACAATCGCCACCACAATCGAACAACAGGAGACGAACTATGGCCAAGGCGCAATTCTGCTGGGAAGACCCGCTGCTGCTCGACGCCCAGCTGACCCAGGACGAACGCCTGATCCGCGATGCGGCGCGCGACTATTGCCAGGGCCGCCTGCTGCCGCGCGTTCAGGAGGCCTTCCGCCACGAGCGGACCGACCCGGCGATCTTCCGCGAAATGGGCGCCATGGGCCTGCTCGGCGCGACCATCCCGCCCGAATACGGCGGCGCTGGCCTCAACTACGTCAGCTACGGGCTGATCGCGCGCGAGGTCGAGCGCGTCGATTCCGGCTACCGCTCGATGATGAGCGTGCAGTCGTCGCTGGTCATGGTGCCGATCTTCGTCTTCGGCACTGAAGCGCAGAAACAGAAATATCTGCCGAAGCTGGCGAGCGGCGAGTGGATCGGCTGCTTCGGCCTGACCGAACCGAACCACGGCTCCGATCCCGGCAGCATGGAAACACGGGCGCGCAAGGTCGACGGCGGCTACCGGCTATCGGGCAGCAAGATGTGGATCACCAATTCGCCGATCGCCGACGTCTTCGTCATCTGGGCCAAGAACGACGCCGGGATGATCCGCGGCTTCGTGCTGGAGAAGGGCATGCCCGGACTGTCGGCGCCAGTCATCCACGGCAAGGTCGGGCTGCGCGCCTCGATCACCGGTGAGATCGTCATGGACGAGGTCTTCGTGCCGGCCGAGAATGAGTTCCCCGAGGTGCGCGGGCTGAAAGGCCCGTTCACCTGCCTCGACTCGGCGCGCTACGGCATCGCCTGGGGGGCGCTCGGCGCCGCCGAATTCTGCTGGCACACGGCGCGCCAATACACGCTCGACCGCCAGCAGTTCGGCCGCCCGCTGGCCGCCAACCAGCTGATCCAGAAGAAGCTGGCCGACATGCAGACCGAGATCACGCTCGGGCTGCAGGGCTGCCTGCGCCTCGGCCGCATGAAGGACGACGGCACGGCGTCGCCGGAGATCACCTCGATCATGAAGCGCAATTCCTGCGGCAAGTCGCTCGACATCGCCCGCACGGCGCGCGATATGCTGGGCGGCAACGGCATTTCGGACGAGTTCGGCGTAATCCGCCACGTCGTCAATCTGGAGGTGGTGAACACCTACGAGGGGACGCACGATGTGCATGCGCTGATCCTCGGGCGGGCGCAGACCGGCATCGCCGCTTTCTGAGGCATTGCCGGCGGGCGGTTGAAAATCGCCCCTTTTCGGGCGTCGACCGCAACAGGCGGCTAAATTTCGGCGCGGTCGCCGGCTTCGGCCCAGTCGATGATCGCCTGCCATTGTTCGAGATCACGTTCGGCGCGCGAGCGCGGCAGGTCGAAAATGGTCATACCGGCGCCGCTCGCCTGCACATAGACCTGCGTGTCGCGCAGGTAGGTCAGCACCGGCAGTTCGAAAGTGGCGAAGAAACGTTCCAGTTCGCCGGCGGCGCGCGTACGGGCGTCGACCCGCATGCCGATCACCGCGACGTCGGCCCGGCCCTTGCGCACGGCCTTTTCGGCAAGCAGTTCGCTGAGGAATTGGCGGGTCGCCAGCATGTCGAACAGCGACGGCTGCACCGGCACAATGACACGCGTGGACAGCTTCAGCACCCTGTCCAGCGCCTTGCCATGGAGGCCGGCCGGGGTGTCGAGCACGACGTGGCTGGTGCCCTTGGGCGGGCGGGCAATGTGGTCGGGGCCGATTTCCCAGGTGTCGATGGTCGGCAGCTCGAAGGGCCGGATGGCCAGCCATTCGCGGGCCGACTGCTGGCGGTCGATGTCGCCGAGCATCACCTCATGGCGCCGACTGGCGAAATAACCGGCGAGGTTGGTCGCCAGTGTGCTCTTGCCGGAGCCACCCTTGGGGTTGGCGACGAGAAATGCCTTCATGCCTGTGCCTCGTGTTTATCGAGAATGTGGCGAACCAGATTGACGTGCTCGCGCAGCGTATAGACAAGATCGGTGAAGCCGAGCGGAACGCGCAGCTGGCTGGCCTCCTCGTCGAGCGCATCGAGCCGGTTGCGATAGTCGGCGAGCTTGGCCGGGTCGAAACGGTGGCGCAGATCTTCCTCGAGGAATTTCAGCTCGCCGTAGCAGCGGAAAACCTTGGAGCGCACGCGCCAGGTGTAGATCGCCGGCGCCACCTTGAGCAGCGGGATCATCAGCGCGAAGATTGGAATCAGCAGCACGATCAGGCGATCGACGAGGACCGCCAGCCAGAACGGCAGGTAGCGCTGCAGGAAGGGTGGGCCGGACTTGAAATAGCGCGCAGCTTCCGGCGATAGCGGCACGAGGCGATCCTTGTAGGCGGGAAACTCGCCGGCGCGCTGGAAGAAGCCGGCGCGCCCGTGCACCTCGCTGGCCGCCTGCAGCAGCAGGCTTTGCAGGGCCGGATGGAGGTCGTCGCGGACGATCAGGTTGGCCGTCGGCGCCAGCAGGGTGATGTCCTGCGGCGGGTAGTCGCGGACCAGGTCGGCAACGCCCTGCGGCAAGGTCAGCTTGCTCAGGAAGGGAAAGCGGCGATGGTAGGCGTCGGCCTGCGCGAAGCTCATCACCTTGACGCCCGGCGAACGCAGCAGCACCTGCACCACTGGCGCGGTTTCGCCGGCAATGATGAAGGCGGCGTCGATGCGCCCCTGCTGCAACTCCTCGGCCGCCTTGAGACCGGAGAGCGAAACCAGGTGATCGCCCGCTTTGATCTCGTTGGCGCGCAGCAACTGCTGCGCCAGCTGGCGCACCCCGGAACCTTCCTGGCCGATGGCGATGCGCTTGCCGCGCAGGTCGGTCAGGCGGTCGAGCCGCCGTTCACCCCGATAGAAGACCCAGACCGGCTCGTAGAAGACGCTGCCCAGCGACAGCAGGCCGGAATCGTCGGCGGTGTCCGGGTCGTCCGGCAACTCGACGACGCCGCCCTGGACGAAGCCGACCTGCGCCTCGTCGTTCTTCAGGCGTTCGATGTTCTGCAGCGAGCCGGCCGAGGTCTTCACCTCCAGCGTGATGCCGTTGCGCGCCAGGATCGCCGCGTAGCGCTGGGCGAACTGGTAGTAGGCACCGGAATCGCTGCCGGTGGTGATGACGATCTTCGTCGGCGGCGCCGGCTCGACGAACTGGTAGGCGACGTAGAAACCGATGCCGACGATCAGGAAAATCCACCAGGCGGTGGCGAACAGGTCGCGCAGCGACAGCAGGCCGGCCTTGAAGCGCGCCATCATGGGACCAGGATGGTCGAGCCGGTGGTCTTGCGCGCTTCGAGATCGCGGTGGGCCTGCGCGGCGTCCTTGAGCGGATAGGTCTGGTTGACCTCGATACGCACCTTGCCAGAAGCGACGATCTCGAACAGTTCGGCCCCCAGCGCCTCCAGGTCGGCCCGCTTGGCGGTGTAGTGCACGATCGTCGGGCGGGTCACGAACAGTGAACCTTTCTGCGACAACTGCAGCAGATCGAACGGCGGCACCGGGCCGGACGCGTTGCCGTAGGTGACCAGCATGCCGAGCGGACGCAGGCTGTCGAGCGAGCCCATGAAGGTATCCTTGCCGACGCCGTCATAGACGACCGGCACCCCCTCGCCGCCGGTGATCTCACGCACGCGCTGGGTGAAATTTTCGGTCGAATAATTGATCACATGGTCGCAGCCGTGTGCCCGCGCCAGTTCCGCCTTGGCCGGCGAACCGACGGTACCGATCACCGTCGCCCCCAGCGCCTTGGCCCACTGGCAGGCGATCAGCCCGACGCCGCCGGCCGCCGCGTGGATCAGCACGGCATCGCCCGGCTGCACGCGATAGGTGCGGCGCAGCAGGTAGGCGGCGGTCAGTCCCTGCAGCATCATGGCGGCCGCTGTATTGAAAGCGATGGCGTCCGGCAGCTTGAGCAGGCGATGCGCCGGGATGTTGCGCACTTCGGCATAGGCGCCGACCGGCCCGCCGGCGTAGGCGATGCGGTCGCCGACCTTGACCTCGCTGACGTCGGGGCCCACCGCCTCGACCACGCCCGCGCCTTCGAGGCCGATGCCAGCCGGCAAGGGCAGCGGATAGAGACCGGTGCGATGGTAGGTATCGATGAAATTGAGGCCGACCGCGTGGTGGCGGACTGTCGCCTCGCCCGCTGCTGGCGCCGGGACGTCGACTTCCTCCCAACACAACACTTCGGGTCCACCGGTCTGATGAATGCGAATGGCGTGGGGCATGGGGGTCTCCTCGTTATCTTTTTGGCAAGATACCGAGGTTATCACTGCGCCGTTGTTCCTTCCACCGTCAACGCGAGCCAGGTGATCCCCAACCATTCGTGCAGCGCGAAGTACGAATTGCGCAGGGCATTGCTTTGGGGCAGCAGGTCGAGCGCCCCGAGCGGTGAGCGGCCGGCGGTCTTGAAGTGCGTGGGTGCGGGAACCACCTCGAGGCCGGCGGCGCGGAACAGTCGCACGGCGCGCGGCATGTGGAAGGCCTGCGTAACCAGCACGACGCGGCGAATGCCGGCAGCGCGGAGTATCGCCGCCGACTTGGAGGCATTTTCGGCGGTATTGCGCGACTCGCCCTCCTGCCAGCGGGCCTTGACGGCAAACTCGCGCTCCAGGATGTCGGCCATCACGGCGGCCTCCGTTTGTGTCGCATTTTCCGGACGACCACCGGCCACCAGCAGCGGCAGATCGAAGCGTTTTGCCAGCAGCGCGCCGTAGCGGAGCCTGAGCAGCGTCCGCTCGCCGGCGGTATCGCCACCATATTCCGGCGCCTTCAGATCCAGCCCACTACCGAGCACAACAATAGCCTGGGCGCCTTCCGTGTGCTGCAGCACCGGTCCGGCCCGTTCTTCCAGCGAGGCCATCAGCGCGCCGGACACCAGCGGCAACGACTGCATGACAAGCAACGCAGTGCCGAACGCAGCCAAACCGAAAGCCCAGCGCCGACGCCGGTAGAAGCCGGCGATGACCAGCAGCAGCAAGCCGTTGGCTGGCGGCAGCAGCAGAATAACCAGCAGATCCTTGAGGAACCAGGCAGCGGACACGGGCGATCAGACCGGCGTCAGTTTCGCGTATTCAAGCGCCAGCCACTTCATGCCGCTGCCGCCGAAATTGACCTGGACGCGGGCATCAGGGCCACGCCCTTCGGTCGCGACGATGACGCCGATGCCGAACTTGGCGTGCTCGACGGTCTGCCCGATGCGCAGGCCGCTGGTAGCCGGCTCGGCATAGCCGCCACCGAACGAGCCGAAGGCCGGTACGGCAGAAGCCGACTCGGCTCTCTTGTTCAGCTTGAGCAGGAACTGCTCCGGAATTTCCTCGAGGAAACTCGACGGCACACAGTCGCGTATCTGGCCGTGCAGCATCCGAGTCTGCGCGCAGGAAACGTAAAGCCGCTTGCGCGCACGCGTCACCGCCACATACATAAGGCGCCGCTCCTCCTCAAGCCCTTCACGGCCTTGGTTGACCGAATTGTCGTGCGGGAACAGCCCCTGTTCCAGCCCGGTGATGAACACAACATCGAATTCCAGCCCCTTGGCGGCGTGCACCGACATCAGTTGCACTGCTTCCTGGCCTTCGCCAGCCTGGTGTTCGCCGGCTTCCAACGATGCGTGGGCGAGGAAAGAAGCGAGCGCGCCGCCCTCGCCTTCGACGCTCATCACTACGCCATCGTCATCCACGAAGGTGGCAGCGGCGTTGATCAGTTCGTCGAGGTTTTCCAGCCGTTCCTGGCCTTCCTTTTCGGTGCGGTAATGCTGGGCGAGGCCGCTCTTTTCGATGACGTGCTCAATGATTTCCGGTAGCGGCAGCTTTTCCGTCTCCTGACGCAGGCTTTCGATCAGCCTGATGAAGGCGCCGACCGTCTGCCCGGCCTTGCCGGTCAGCGAGGCCGCCGCGTTGTAGAGACTGGAATTGATCTGGTGCGCCGTCGCCTGCAGGTTTTCCAGCGAACGGGCTCCGATGCCGCGCGTCGGGAAATTGACTATGCGCAGGAAAGCCGTGTCGTCGTCCGGGTTGCCCAACAGGCGCAGGTACGCCAACGCGTGCTTGATTTCCTGCCGATCGAAGAAGCGCGTGCCGCCATAGACCTTGTAGGGGACGCCTCTGGCAACCAACTCGTGTTCGAGGACGCGCGACTGGGCGTTGGAGCGGTAAAGCAGTGCAATCTGCGTCTGCGGGACGCCTTCGCGCACCAGTTCGCGAATTTCCTCGACGATGAAACGCGCCTCGTCGAGATCGGAATAAGCTTCGAAGGCGCGGATCGGCTCGCCGGCACCGGCGTCGGTCCACAGGTTCTTGCCGAGGCGTTCGCGGTTGTTCTTGATCAGCGCATTGGCGGCGGCCAGGATGTTGCCGTGGGAACGGTAGTTCTGTTCCAGCCGGATGACGTTGGCGCCGGCGTAGCCGCGCTCGAAGTCGCGCATGTTGCCGACTTCGGCGCCGCGGAAAGCGTAAATGCTCTGGTCGTCGTCACCGACCGCGAACACCCTGGCGCCGCCGCCGGCCAGCAACTGCAGCCAGGCGTACTGGAGCTTGTTGGTGTCCTGGAACTCGTCAACCAGAATGTAGCGAAAGCGTTCTTGGTAGTGGACACGCAAAGGTTCGTTGCGCTGCAGCAATTCGTAACAGCGCAGCAACAATTCGGCAAAATCGACGACGCCTTCGCGGTTACACTGGGTTTCGTATTCGGCATACAACTCGACACGCTTCTGCGTGTAGTTGTCGTAAGCCTCGGCCTGCGCGGCACGCACGCCCTGCTCTTTATGCGCATTGATGAAATGGCACAACTCGCGCGGCGGGTATTTCTCGTCGTCGATATTGAGGTTCTTCAGCAGGCGCTTGACCATTGCCAGCTGGTCCGCCGAATCGAGGATCTGGAAGGTCTGCGGCAGCCCGGCTTCGCGGTAGTGGGCACGCAACAGGCGGTTGCACAGGCCGTGGAAAGTGCCGATCCACATGCCGCGTGTATTGATCGGCACCAGCGCCGACAGGCGTGCCGTCATCTCCTTGGCCGCCTTGTTGGTGAAGGTTACCGCCAGCACGCCGTGCGGCCCGACCTGGCCGGTAGACATCAGCCAGGCGATGCGCGTGGTCAGCACACGGGTCTTACCACTGCCGGCCCCGGCGAGGATCAGCGCATGCACCGGCGGCAGCGTAACTGCCTGTAATTGCGGGGAGTTCAGGTTTGCCAGGAGGTCAGACATAAATCGGCTTTGGTCCGGAAATGACGGTATACGGTGCGCCGCAGGCAATCGCGGAACATTGGTAAGACCAATTTGTTGCAATTGTGCAACGCAACATCCCATCTAGAAGGGTTAACCTAATCAATCTGGAATCCCAAGCAGTATACTGACCAAAAATATGTTGCAGTGCACAAAACTTCTCGCCCACAAGGCAGTCGAAACAGCAAGTGGCCACCGCCACCAAGTAAAAGGAGTAACAGCATGAAAGCACCTAAAATCCTGCCCTGGATCGCCAGGAAAGCTGGAATCAGCGATGAACTCGCCCTCAAACTGTGGCGTCGCGCCGCCTCCGAAGCCGAATACCTGACCGGCAAGGCGGAAGGTTCCGAATACTGCGGCCTCGCCGTCGAGCGCTTCCTCAGCATTGTCGAGGACGAAGTCGGCCAGACGCCACAATATAGCCTGACGCCAGCCCCGAAAATTTCCTGGATGTGGCGCCACCAGTCCCGCATGTCGTTGCTGTCCCTGATGGCCGCCCAGAACGCCTATCGCTTCTGGCAGAACACTTGGGGCAACATCCAGCCGCAAAAAAAAGCGGCATGACCGGGCGTAGCTGAAGCCGATTCGGCGTGACGGGTGCGTGCAGGTACCCGCTACGACTTTCGGCCAGCACTTGCGCCTAACGTCCGGTCAGCAGACCGCCCAGGCGCCACAAGCTTCCCCAGCCGACACCGCTCGGCAAAACCGTCGTTCCCACCGGATATCCCGCGCAGGGGAGCGACCTGTTGCGGTCGACCCCGAAAAAATGCCCGAAACTGGCACCGCTCCAGGCGTCCCGACCTCGGTCGACGAGCGGGGCTGCTACACTGCCGGCCATGCACGACGACCTTAGCGACGAACGCCTGATGCTCGCCTATCGCGATGGTGATGCTGCAGCATTCGAGGCACTCTACGGCCGTTACCGCACCCGGCTCTATCGCCACCTGGCGCACCAGTGCAGCGATGCGCGGCTGGCCGAGGAACTCTATCAGGACATCTGGCTCAAGGTCGTCAACGCCCGCGCCGACTACGAGCCGCTGGCGAAGTTCTCGACCTGGCTCTATCGCATCGCTCACCACCGTCTGCTCGACCACTACCGGCAGCGCTCGCGCAACGTCGCCGAATTGTTCGACGCCAGCATCGACCCGGACGAACTGCCGGCTGCCGACTGCGCCGATCCGGCGCGCCAGTTCGAACGCAGCGACCTCGCCAGTCGCCTGACGCGGGCGCTGGAGGACTTGCCGGCACCACAGCGCGAAGCCTTCCTGCTGGCCGAGGAAGGCGGGTTGAGCCTGGAAGAAATTGCCGCCGCCACTGTCACCGGGCGCGAAACGGTCAAGAGCCGGCTGCGCTACGCCGTCGGCAAACTGCGACTATCCTTGCAGGATCTGCTATGACCGACGCCCACGACAAGCTCCGCGACCCGAAACTGTCCCGCCTCTACGGACAGGCCAGCCAGGCCGAACCGCCGCCGGCACTCGACGCTGCCATACTTGCCGCCGCGCGTGCTGCCGCCGCGCCGCAACGGCCGCCCCGCCCGTGGTGGCGCCGGCTGCAGGCGCCATTCGCGCTGGCGGCGACCGTCGTGCTCGCCGTCGTCCTGACATTGAGCATGGACCGCAACCCGCCACCCGATGGCGAAATCCCGGCAACCCCGTCGGGCAAGGAGCGCCCTCCCGCCCCCGAGCAGGTCGCGCCAGCGAGCCGGAACGCTGCGGAAGCGCAGGCCCCGGCGGCACCGGCCGCCGGCATACCGGCGCACAAGGAGGCGCAGCGCTCAAAAATAGCACCGGAAAAGCAGACGCCCGCCACAAGTTCACAGGATAGCCCTCACCCTGCAGCACCAACCGCCGTACAGGGCGCCCCCGGCGCCAGCACCGCGAAGGCGGCACCCGCCCCGGCTGCCGATGCCGAAAGCGCAGACATGCTCGCCAGCGAGCGCCGAAAGCCCCTCGCCGAACCGGCGCTGGAAGCGAAACGCGAGGCGGCCACACCGCTGCAGCAGAAATCCCCCGATGCGTGGCTCGAGGAAATCCGCAGCCTGCGCCGGCAGGGGCGCCCCGGAGAAGCCGAACGCAGCCTGCGCGAATTCCGCGCCGCCTATCCCGCTTACCAGCTACCGGAAGATTTGCGCTAGCCCTTAACCCCATTCCGGCGAACCCGACGTTTACATGGTCACCCTCAATCAGAAATTGGAGACCATGATGAAAACGCTGCTTGCCGCCCTTCTGCTCGTCGCCGGCTGCATTCCCTTTGCCGATGCCGCGCCCTTCGCCGATACCGCGCCCCTCGCCGAAGTCCAGGTCATCGACCGGACCACCGGCCAAACCCTCGAAACCTGGCGCCACCGCGGCCGCCTCTACGTTGCCGGGACACCGGGCAACCGCTACGCCGTCAGCCTGCGCAACCGGGGCGACGGGCGCGTCCTGGCCGTCATTTCGGTCGACGGCGTCAACGCCATCAGCGGCGAGACAGCCAACGCCAGCCAGTCCGGCTACGTGCTCGCGTCCGGCCAGGCGGCCGAAATCGCCGGCTGGCGCAAGAACATGGACGAAGTCGCAGCCTTCTACTTCACCCGCATCGCCGACAGCTACGCCGCCCGCACCGAGCGACCGCAGAACGTCGGGGTCATCGGCGTTGCGGTATTCAACGAGTATGTCCCGCCGCCTCCACCGCCAGCGCAGATTGGCGCCCAGGAAAAGGCGGAGGCCTCTGCCGACAACGCCGCCCGTTCCGCCGCCAAGGCCGCGCCGGCCCCCGCCGCCGAAGCGAAGCTGGGCACCGGCCATGGCGAACGCATTGCGGCCCGCGTCGGCCACACCGAGTTCCGCCGCCTGAGCGCGCAGCCGAACGAAGTCATCACCATTTACTACGACAGCCGCACTAACCTGATCGCCCGCGGCATCATTCCCGGCGCACCGCGCTACGGCAACCCGAACCCCTTCCCCGGCGGCTTCGTGCCGGACCCTAACGGCTGAGCGAAGCGCCCGGCGGCGCCCGGGGCGGGGGTGCAAACACGCGTATAATTTGCGGTTTTCCAGATTTCCGACGATTGCCGCTCATGCAGGACAAATACACCCCCGCCGATATCGAACGCGCCGCCCAGCAACACTGGGACCAGACCGGCGCCGCCCGCGCCGTCGAAGACACCAGCAAGCCCAAGTACTACTGCCTGTCGATGTTTCCCTACCCGTCGGGCAAGCTGCACATGGGCCATGTGCGCAACTACACCATCGGTGACGTGCTGTCGCGCTTCCACAAGATGCAGGGCTACAACGTTCTGCAGCCGATGGGCTGGGACGCCTTCGGCATGCCCGCCGAAAATGCTGCGCTGCAAAATAATGTGCCACCGGCTGGCTGGACCTACTCGAACATCGATTACATGCGGACGCAGCTCAAGTCGCTCGGCTTCGCCATCGACTGGGAGCGCGAGTTCGCCACCTGCACGCCCGAGTATTACCGCTGGGAACAGTGGCTGTTCACCCGCCTGTACGAAAAGGGCCTGGTTTACAAGAAGCTCGGCACCGTGAACTGGGACCCTGTTGACCATACCGTGCTCGCCAACGAACAGGTCATCGACGGCCGCGGCTGGCGTTCCGGCGCGCTGATCGAAAAGCGCGAGATCCCGATGTATTACATGAAGATCACCGCTTACGCCGAGGAACTGCTGAGCGAACTCGACAACCTGCCGGGCTGGCCCGAGCAGGTTCGCCTGATGCAAAAGAACTGGATCGGCAAGAGCACCGGCGTGCGCTTCGCCTTCCCGTATGAATTCGACGGTCAACCGGAAAAACTGTGGGTTTTCACAACCCGCGCCGACACCATCATGGGCGTCACCTTCGTCGCCGTCGCAGCCGAACATCCGCTGGCGACGCGCGCTGCTGCGAACAACCCCGAACTCGCCGCCTTCATCGAGGAATGCAAGAAGGGCGGCGTTGCCGAAGCCGACATCGCGACGATGGAAAAGAAAGGGATGCCGACCGGCATCACCGTCACCCATCCGCTGACCGGCCAGGAAGTCGAAGTCTGGGTCGGCAACTACGTGCTGATGAGTTATGGCGACGGCGCCGTGATGGCCGTGCCGGCGCACGACGAGCGCGATTTCGCCTTTGCCCTGAAATACAACCTGCCGATCAAGCAAGTCGTCGCTGTCGACGGCGAAACGGCGTTCAGCCTCGAAGCTTGGTCTGAGTGGTACGCCGACAAGCAACGCGGCAAGCTGGTCAATTCCGACAAATACGACGGCCTCGGCTACGAAGCCGCTGTCGACGCCATCGCCGCTGACCTCGCCGCCAAGGATCTGGGCGACAAGAAAGTCCAGTTCCGCCTGCGCGACTGGGGCATTTCCCGCCAGCGCTACTGGGGCTGCCCGATCCCGATCATCCACTGCCCGACCTGCGGCGACGTGCCGGTGCCCGATGACCAGTTGCCGGTCGTCCTGCCCGAGAACGTCGAGATCACCGGCGCCGGTTCGCCGCTTGTCCGCATGCCCGAGTTTTACGAAACCACCTGTCCGAAGTGCGGCGGCCACGCCAAGCGCGAAACGGACACCATGGACACCTTCTTCGAGTCGTCCTGGTACTTCCTGCGCTACGCCTGCCCGGACAACACCACGGCCATGGTCGACGAGCGCGTCGGCTACTGGTGCAAGGGCGGCATCGACCAGTACATCGGCGGCATCGAGCACGCCATCCTGCACCTCCTGTACTCGCGCTTCTTCACCAAACTGATGCGCGATGTCGGCCTGATCGGCGATCTCGGCGAGCCCTTCGCCAACCTGCTGACCCAGGGCATGGTCGTTGCCCCGACCTTCTACCGCGAACTTGATGGCGGCAAGAAGCAGTGGATCAACCCGGCCGATGTCGATGTCGTCACCGACGAACGCGGCCGCCCGACCGGCGCCACGCTGCGCGCCGACGGCCAGCCGGTGGTCATCGGCGGCACCGAGAAGATGTCGAAGTCGAAGAACAACGGCGTCGACCCGCAGGCGCTGATCGACCAGTACGGCGCCGACACCGCCCGCCTGTTCATCATGTTCGCCTCGCCGCCCGATCAGTCGCTGGAGTGGTCCGACGCCGGTGTCGAAGGTGCCTACCGCTTCCTGCGTCGTTTGTGGAAAACCACCTACGATCACGTTCAGGCCGGCCTCGTCGATGCCAAATTTGAGCAAAATTCCCTGTCGACCGCGCAAGCCGACCTCCGTCGCAAGCTGCACCAGACCATGGGCAAAGTGGCTGACGATTACGGCCGCCGCAAGCAGTTCAACACGGCCATCGCCGCTGTGATGGAACTACTCAACGCCTACGACAAGTGCGACCTCAGCGATGCCACCGGCCGCGCCCTGGCGCAGGAAACGCTGGAAAGCATCGCCCTGCTGCTCTTCCCCATCGTCCCGCACATCGGCCAGGCGCTCTACGCCGAACTGAAGCCGGGCCAGGATGCCGGCTCGGCCACTTTCCCCAAGGCCGACCCGGCTGCCCTCAAGCAGGACGAGATCGAGCTCATGGTGCAGGTCAACGGCAAGCTGCGCGGTTCCATCCGCGTCGCCGCCGAGGCCGACAAGGCGAGCATTGAAGCTGCCGCGCTGGCCTCCGAAGGCGCCGTCAAGTTCATGGAAGGCAAGCCGGCGAAGAAGGTTGTCGTCGTGCCGGGCCGTCTGGTCAATATCGTCGTCTGAGGAAAACCCATGCGCCTCCCGCTTCGCGTTGTGCTCGCCCTGCTTGCGGCCGCCATCCTCGCCGGCTGCGGCTTCCAGCTGCGCGGCGCAAGTAGCAGCCTGCCCTACAAGACGATGTACATCGCCCTGCCGGAAACGGCGGATGTGCGCATCTGGCTGCAGCGCTACATTCGCGCCGGTGGCCAGACGACCATCGTCGACAGCGCCAAGGATGCCGAAGCGGTTTTCCAGCAACTGCAGGACAGCCGGATCAAGACCATCCTCAGCGTCAACGCCCAGGGCCGCGTGACCGAATATCGCCTGCAGCTCAACTACCGCTTCCGGGTGGTCGACGCCAAGGGGCGCGAACTGGTCGGGCCCAACGAAATCAACTTGTCGCGCGACATCACCTACAGCGACAGCAACGTGCTGGCCAAGGATCTCGAAGAGGGCCTGCTCTGGCGCGACATGAACAGCGACCTGGTCAACCAGATCATGCGCCGCCTCTCCATCGTCAAACCGAAGAATCCCGACCTCGAAGAAGACGAGTAATGCTGCTCAAGGGCGACCAACTCGCCGCGCACCTCGAACGCGAGCTGCGCCCACTTTATGTACTCTACGGCGACGAGCCGCTGCTGGTCATCGAAGCGGCCGACAGCATCCGGGCAAAAGCCCGCCAGTTGGGCTACAGCGAGCGCGAGGTGCTCACCGTATTGCAGCACTTCGACTGGGGAATGCTGCTCGCTGCCGGCGGCAACATGTCCCTGTTCGGTGACAGGAAACTGATCGACCTGCGCATTCCGACCGGCAAGCCGGGGAAGGAAGGCGGCGCGGCGCTGCAGCAGTGGTGCCAGCACCTCTCGCCCGACAACCTGCTGCTGATCACCCTGCCCGAGCTCGACTGGCGCGAGGAAAAGGCCGTCTGGTTCACCGCACTGGTCAATGCCGGTATCGCGATCAAACTGATGGCGCCGCCACTGGCCGAGCTGCCGGGCTGGATCGCCGGGCGTCTACGCCGTCAGCAGCAGAGCGCCGACCTGGAGAGCCTGAAGTTCATCGCCGAGCGGGTCGAGGGCAACCTGCTCGCGGCGCATCAGGAAATCCAGAAACTCGGCCTGATCTACCCGACCGGCCAGCTGACCAGCGCGCAGATCCGCGATGCCGTCCTCAATGTCGCCCGCTACGACATCGATGGCCTGCGCGAAGCGCTGCTGGCCGGCGACGTCGCCCGCCTGACCCGGACGCTGGATGGCCTGATGCAGGAAGGCGAAGCGCCGCCGCTGCTCCTTTGGGCAATGAGCGAGGAAATCCGCGCGCTGGCCGTGATACGCAGCGGCATGGATGCCGGCCGGCCGGTCGATGCGCTGCTCAAGGAGGCAAAAGTCTGGGGGCCGCGGGTGGCACCGGTGAAACGCGCCCTGCAGCGGCTGTCGACCGCAACGCTCGAGTTGGCGTTGCAGCATGCGGGCAAGATTGACCGGCTGGTCAAGGGTATCGGCACCGGCAACATCCAGGAAGAGTTCCTGCGCCTGGGCCTGCGCCTCTGCGTTAAAACCTGATCAGCGCGTGACGCCGGCGTCAATCGGCGCATCCGGCGCCAGTTCTTCCCAAAGACAGGCTTCATCGCTGCTGGTGTGGTGCAAACCGGATTTCTGACTTTCGGTTACCAGGCATGTGCCCTGGCATTCTTCGGCAACCACCACCACGTCCACTTCGGGATCCACAACCCGCTCGCCATCCCAATAACTGCACGTGGCGCAGACCTTGAGTTCGGTCGGCAAAATCAATTTCTCAGCCATCTTGTCCCCGATGGAAACCCCATGTTGTCGTTGGGGGTAAGAGTTTACCCGCTTCCGGAAGTTCCCGGTTATTTGTCTGGCTATAATGCTCCTTTGCCCCGCACGAAGAACACCATGGACATCAAGGAATACATGCAGACCGTCGGCCGCCAGGCGCGTGCCGCCTCGCGCCGCCTGGCCGGGGCGACCACCGCCGAGAAGAACGCCGCGCTGCTCCACATCGCCGCCGCCATCCGCCGCGACAAGGCGGCGCTGGTCGCCGCCAACCAGGAAGACCTGGCTGCCGCCCGTGCCGCCGGCCTCGAAACCGCGATGATCGACCGCCTGACCCTGTCCGAAAAAGGTGTCGACAGCATGGCCGAAGGTGTCGAGCAGGTCGCCACGCTAGCCGACCCCATCGGCGAGATAACCGACATCAAGTACCGCCCGTCCGGCATCCAGGTCGGCAAGATGCGCGTGCCGCTCGGCGTCATCGGCATCATTTACGAAGCCCGCCCGAACGTCACCGCCGACGCTGCCGCACTGTGCCTGAAGTCCGGCAATGCCGCCATCCTGCGCGGCGGCTCGGAAGCGATCCGCTCCAACCGCGCCATCGCCGCGCTGGTCCAGGAAGGCCTGCAGGCTGCCGGGCTACCGGCCGATGCTGTGCAGGTCATCGCCACCACCGACCGCACTGCCGTCGGCGAGCTGATCACCATGCGCGAATTCGTCGACGTCATCGTGCCGCGCGGCGGCAAGGGCCTGATTGCCCGCCTGCTGGCCGAGTCGCGGGTGCCGATGATCCAGCACCTGGACGGCAACTGCCACGTCTATCTGGAAGAGGAAGCCGACCCGAACAAGGCACTGAAGATCGTCGAGAACGCCAAGACCCAGCGCTACGGCACCTGCAACACCGCCGAATCGCTGCTGGTCGACCGTTCGGTCGCCGCCATGCTGCTGCCGCCGATCGCCCACATGCTGACCGCCAAGGGTGTCGAGATCCGCGGCTGCGCCGAAACCCGCGCCATTGTGCCGAGCGCTGTCGCCGCCACGGAAGAGGACTACTACACCGAATACCTGGCGCCGATCATCTCGGTCAAGGTCGTTGCCGGCATCAACGAGGCGATCGCCCACATCAACCAGTATTCCTCACACCACACCGAGGCCATCGTCACCGACAACCACCCGAAAGCCATGCGCTTCCTGCGCGAGGTCGATTCGGCGTCGGTCATGATCAATGCCTCGACGCGTTTCGCCGATGGTTTCGAATATGGGCTGGGCGCCGAGATCGGCATCTCGACCGACAAGATCCACGCCCGCGGCCCGGTCGGCCTCGAAGGGCTGACCAGCCAGAAATGGGTGGTGCTCGGTGACGGCCATGTCCGCGCCTGACGCCTTCGCCGCGGTCGTCAGCGCTCCCGGCTTCGCGCTCGGGGTGCGCTGCAGCGAAGATGAGATCACCGGCATCGAATTCCTCGAACCCCGGCCCGAGCAAGCGCCGACCACACCGCTTGCCGCCGAGGCGGTGCGCCAGTTGCGCGCCTACCTTGCCGACCCGGCCTTCGAATTCGGCCTGCCCTTGCGCCCGGCCGGCACTGCTTTCCAGCGCCGGGTGTGGGGCGAAATCGCGGCCATTCCCGGCGGCGAAACACGCAGCTACGGTCAACTGGCAAAAAGACTCAAAAATGCCCCGCGCGCGGTCGGCCAGGCCTGCGGCGCCAATCCGTTTCCGCTGGTCGTCCCCTGCCATCGCGTCATCGCCACCGGCGGCGGACTGGGTGGCTTCAACCGGCAGGGCGGCGGCTTCCTGCTCGACGTCAAGCGCTGGCTGCTGAAACATGAAGGCAGCGAATTTGCCGGCACGCGCGACTGATCTCGCCGAGATCGATGCATTTTGCGATGCGCTGTGGCTGGAAGACGGCCTCGCCAAAGCCAGCCTCGACAGCTACCGTTCCGACCTCGGGCGTTTCGCCTTCTGGCTCGCGGAGAACGGCAGCGAGCCGCTCCTCGACGCCCGCGAAGCGACGCTGATCGGCTTCATTGCCCGACTGTCGCGGGAAATGCGGGCCAGTTCGCAATCGCGCTATCTCTCGACCTTGCGCCGCTTCTACCGCTGGCAACTGGCCCGTGGCCGCATCGTCGCCGATCCGACGCTGAAGCTGGCCAACCCGGCCCACCCCTCGCGATTGCCCAAGGTCATGTCGGAAAAACAGGTCGAAGCCCTGCTCGCCGCGCCCGACACCGACACCGCGCTCGGCCTGCGCGACCGCGCCATGCTCGAGACGCTCTACGCCAGCGGCCTGCGCGTCTCCGAACTGGTCAATCTGAAGATCCATGAAGTCGGCTTCACCGAAGGCGTCGTTCGTGTGCTCGGCAAGGGCAGCAAGGAGCGCCTGGTACCGCTTGGCGAACTCGCCATCGACTGGCTGGGGCGTTACCTCAAGCAAGCCCGCCCGGACATCCTCAAGGGCCGACAGAGCGATTCCCTGTTCGTCACCGGGCGCGGCAGCGCCATGACCCGCCAGGCCTTCTGGCAACTGATCAAGCGTTACGCACCGAGCGCCGGCATCGACCCAGCCAGGCTCTCGCCGCATGTGCTGCGCCACGCCTTTGCCACCCACCTGCTCAACCGCGGCGCCGACCTGCGCGTGGTGCAACTGCTGCTCGGCCACGCCGACATCTCGACGACGCAGATCTACACCCACGTGGCACGGGAGCGCTTAAAGAGCCTGCATGCGACGCACCATCCGCGGGGATGACCAAGCCGCTTTCCTGTGCCATCGCTCCCGCCTATCATGCAACAATGACTTCGCGTACCTGTCCATTTCCTGAAAGGGTTGCCTCATGAACAACCTGCTTCTCTGGCTCGGCCGCAGCGCCGGTGCCGCCGGCTTGATCCTTTGCCTGCTCAGTGGCGGGGCGCGCCTCGCCGGCCAGCGCTGGTTCGGCAGCTTCGAAGCGCTGACGTTGTTGCAGGCGGGCATCGGCGGCATGGTTCTCGGCTGCTTTTGCCTGCTTCTGGTCCTGACCAACAACGCCACAAGACATTGAAGGCCAGCCGCAGCAAACTTTTGTCCCTGTTGAAACGGGATATTCAAAGGCCATGAGCAAACCCGACCACGCCCCCGAAACCCAGGCCACTAAATTCCTGAAGGCGCACCGGATTGCCTTTTCCAGTCATCTCTACAACTACGAAGCGCATGGCGGAACGAAGGTTTCTGCCCGCGAACTGAATGTCGACGAGCACGCCGTGGTCAAGACGCTGGTCTTCGAGGACGAAAGCACCAAACCGCTGATCGTCCTGATGCACGGCGACTGCAAGGTGTCGACCAAGGAACTGGCGCGCCAGATCGGCTGCAAGAAGGTCGAACCGTGCAAGCCGGAAGTCGCCAAC
>Ga0209507_1000956_pt1 | contig 25680 bp, 24 predicted proteins | sample AD_UKC028_MetaG_FD_184414 | JGI IMG/M metagenome (GOLD analysis project Ga0209507, IMG submission 184414) | Active sludge microbial communities of municipal wastewater-treating anaerobic digesters from USA - AD_UKC028_MetaG (SPAdes) (version 2) | ecosystem: Engineered > Bioreactor > Anaerobic >...
GTGGTGCTGGTGATCGCCCTGGTGATCGGCGGGGTGTGGATGAACTCTGGAGCCGATGGGGTGGCCAGCCTCATCCTTTTGGGGGGCGTGTTCTGGGTTTCGCAGTGGCTGGGACCGGGGCGCGGTATGTGCCAACATTTGAGGACTGAAACACCCCATTTTGGACCAACAGACCATGAAAGATTTTATGATCCTGGTTACAGCGTTTATGCAGAAAACCTTTTCCATAAGACATCTCACTCTAAATAATTAAATGCTTATTCGCCTTCCTGACGCTCGCCGTTCAATTCTTCCATGTTGCCCAAGCACGAACCTTTGCGCTTGACACACCGCCACCCACTACTTGGGCCTGTTGGCGCGCAATGTTATTAACCCCTTGACTTACTAACCCTACCGATTGACTTGGTCCACCCGCCTCGGCAATCAGATACAGCATGAGCAGTGGCAACACCACATAGAACACCAGGGTGGTAAAGCCCAGCAGGATGCGCTCGATGGTGGAATGATCGGTCATGAGTTCTTTGGCGATCCCTACCCCGCTCAGGGCGGGCGCATTGGGATACAGCGCCATAAAGAGTTGATCGTCCACGTAATCGGCGAATCCCCACAGGCCGGGCAGGATACTCAGGACGAAGATCAGCATGAGGCCCTTGACCAGCATCATCCCCCGCATTTCGCCGAAGACCAGGAAGACGCCCCACAGCATGAACACGGTCATCAGCAGGAAGGGGTGCAGGAGGGCGGCGCCAACTTTCATGATGTACAGCAGCGCCCAATACCCCGCCGCTTGCTGGGCGATGCTTTCCGCCACGTCGCTAAACAAAAAGAGGCCGCCGGCGACGAGGCCGGTTCCCCAGCCGATGTCCGGTGTCTGGGCGCTCAGGTGGCGCTGGCCGGCCAATAACATCTGTTCCACCACCACGTCCTCGCCCTCCTCGATCGCGTTGACCAGGCTCCCCAGCCAGGTACAGAGCGCACTGGGGAGGAAGGCTTGACCGGGACAGGTGCTGAGGCTGAGGGCGGCGGCTTTATTCTTGAGGGCTTCGCCGCCGGCCTTGACTAATTGGGCGCGCAGGCCATGGGCGCCGTCATTCCACCATTCGTCGCAGGTGGGAAATCCTTCGCCGCGCGCCGCTTGAACGCGACTGGCATCGCTATCCCGCGCGGCGTCGTAAGGAAAGCCGGGCACCGGCTGGAGCGCGCGCAAGGGCCGCAGGGTGCAGAGCAGGCCCGCCGGCGTGGTTTGATCCCCCCCTTGACAGGGTTTGTAGAACACCTCGCGCAGGAAGGGCGATCCCACATAGACCAGTTGTTTTTTGCGCTCGTCGGGCGTCCTGGCGTATCGCTCCAGGAGGTCTTCCAGGTATTCGCGCCCCTGGCCGCCCAAATACTTGCCCTCCAAAAAACCCACGGCGATGGCGCGCGCGCGCCGTCCGCATTCCCGCTCGAAGCGATTCACGGCGGTGCGGAGCGCGTTGGGGTCCTCCGCGGCGCTGAAGTCCAGCACGTTGAGCGCCATGCTCAGATGGGTCAGATCGGCCAGGCAGGGCGTCGCGTTGTTGAGCACGGCGTTGAAGCCGGACGCCAGGAGCATGGCGAGAAAGGGCAGCAGCGGGACGTGGCTGTCGGTGATGGCCCCCAGGCGGCCTTCGCGGCGGTTCTGCAAGAAGGGGTAGTGTTGGCCCAGGCTGACCAGGGCCTCGCGCCCGCATTGGTTCTGGACGTTCACCGCGTTTACGGACAGCGGCACGAGCGGAATCACGCCCAAGACCAGGACCAGGAGGTAAATCGCCAAACGGACGATCAGCCCGCGCGCGCCGAGCGCCGGGCTCTGGCCTGATTCCGTGAACGCCAGCGTCGCATCGAAGATGAGGCGCGCCACCGGATACAGCACGGCCCCGACCGCGATCAGCAGCAGGAACAGCGAGCTGTAGACCTGCCAGCCATACACGGTGAGATACCCTTCCAGAATGCCACTGACGGACAGGCTCATCGTCGCTCTCGCGCAGGATCAGGGTTGGGTCAAGAAGTAGGGAAGCTGGGCGAGCACGACATCGCTGGCCACCAAGGCCAGAAAAACCCAACGCTTCCGCGGGCGCGCTCGGTCGAGGATGTGGAGGCGCGTTTCCAGCCGGGCGCGGCGGCTTGCGGTCTCCGGAGCCTGCTCCGCCGCCGGTAAGGCATCGCGCTCCCCGATCACCGCCGAACGCTGGCGGTCGATCCAGGCGGGATACACCCCCCAAGCCAGCAGGACAGCGATCCCCCACCGCAGGGCGGTGGCGGGCCACCAGAGCGTATCCGTCAACGTGTGCATCGCCTGCAGGTGCGTGACGCTGACGGACTGGAGCAGACGGGGCGCCCCGAAGGCGACCCCGGCCAACAGGAGCAACACACCCAGACCCATCCCGATTTTGCGTCCCATGGCCCTCGCCTCACCGCAGGAATTGCGCGGTATGGATGTGCTGGAGGTCGTCCAGCAGGGCGTAGCGCAGCTTGATCCCCTCGCGCAGCACCACGTCATAGGCTTCGCTTTGGGCCAGGTTGGGCTCCTGCAAGCCCGTCTGGAGGGCCTGCAAGGCGTAGTCGTACTTGAGCTTCAGTTGGTCCAGGGTAAAGGTGCGCGCCTGATCATCGATGGCGATGCTCTGTTCGTAGGGGGGCAGCGCGCGGATTTCCTCGATGGCGGCCGGCGGAATCAGCATGCGGGTTTTTTCTTCAAATGCCTTACGCTCGATCTGACGCCGGACGTATTTCTGGAGGTCCTCGATGGCGTTGTCGCGGGCCTCGATGTATTTCTTCAGATAGCCCGTACCGGGTTTCGAGTGCGTCGGGCCGGTCTTGGTCAGCGTAAAGGCTTGACTGCCGTAAATATCCGTAACAAACGTGACCAGTTCTTCGGGCGATTTGAAGAGGACGGTGATCGGATGCTGGGCATGGGCCTCCGGCCCCAGTCCCGCCGTGTCCCCCACGCGGCGATCCACCAGCAGGTTATAACCCGCGTGCAGCACGTTTTTGGTCGGTTCCACCGGCGGCTGCCCTTCGCCGCCATAGCGTTTGCCATCCGCCATCACCACGCCATTTTTGGCGCTTTCGGTGCGCACCGTGCGCATCCGGTCATCGATCGTGCCGGAACCGAAGCCGAGTTCGATCCGCATCCGGTCGCCGACCCCGGCTTGCACCAGGTTGTGATAGGGATTCTGGCCCAGGGCGATTTCGCGCTCGATCTGCTGGCAGTCCTTGAAATTGATGTCGAACAAGCGGAAGGCTTCATCCAACTGTTTGGTGACGACGTTGTACAGCGACGGATTGAGCTTATTGAGGATGTACGCGGGCATTCCGGCGACCGCCGCTTGCGCGGCCTGGACGAATTTCTGCGGCAATTGCTTGAACTTCTCAATGGCCGAATTGATCATCTGCTCGACGTTGTCGAACGGATCGAACGACCCGCAGGTGTAGCCGAAGCCGGCGCTGAAATTCGCGGAGAGGTCGAACTTCTGACTGTAGGTCGGCGGGATCAGGTGGTCGGTGTCCGCGCCGCTGCCCAGGCGAAACGCCCAGCCGCTCTCGCCGGTGGGGATGTCATCCGAACGCACGCCCGTTCCCTTCGCGCCTTTTAACTCGTCGATGCGACTTTGGGCCTGTGCCACCCCCAAGGGATCGAGCGCCGGGCGCCAGACGGGTCCCAGGGCCAAGGCCAGGGCCAGTAGCCACGGCAGCGCCGGTGAGGTCACGGCAGTGGTGGCTTGCTGAAACGCGCGCGCGTTCACGGGGCCTCCCGGGATTCCAACAACGCGTACCGGCGCCGGCGGGCGCCAATTTCATCCGCCACGACGAGGGCGGCCTCTAATTCGGTCAGATGGCGCTCCCGCATCACGTGCAGACGGTGGTTTTTCTCTTCCCCCTCGGTTTGCGCCAGCGCCAGCGCCAGCGGCGGCAGGACAAACCGCAACAAGGCGGGCGGGCCTTGTTCCGAGAGCAACACGCCTTCGACGTAGCGGCCCGGTTCCTTGAGGGCCAGGGTGAGCAGGCGGGCTTCCTCAGCGGAAAGATCGCGAAAATGAGCGATCTTGCGGCTTTCGTCCGCCCCCATGGAGAGCAGCACCCAGAACTCCGCTTGCGAGAGAATCTGCCGCGCCAGATCGCTGGTGTCGGAAAAGTCCTGGGTGACGAAGGTGAGCCAGGTGTGGAGCTTGCGCCAGACCTTGGTGCCGACGATGAAGCCCTGGACCGTGAGCTCGGTTTTGCTGATGTAGTGGGCTTCGTCGAACCACACCTCGGTGTGGCGACCCGACGCTTGATGGCGTTCGCTCCAGGCGGTGATCGTGGCGAGCAGCGACAGCACCGCCACCGCCAACATGTCCTCGTTACCGCTACCGGTGAGCATCCCTAAATCGATATGGATCACATCCTCGGCGGGATCGAAGCCCTGGCCGAACCGATTAAAGAAGTGGCCCCGGGGCCCTTGGGTCCACAACGCCAGGGCATCGGCCATGCGGCGCAGGGAAAGGCGAATTTCCGGGAGGGTTTCCTCGCGCGCCAGGGCCAACAGTGCCTGGCCAACCTCCTGGGGCCGCGCGTGGGGCTGGCCCGCGGCTTCGCTGGCTTCGAGCGCGCGGATCAGCGCTTTCTGGAGCGCGGCGCGATCCGAGACGGTCAGCGCCTCGATCGCCCGCGCCCGGCCGCCGGTGATCATCAATTCCGTCATGGACAGCATTTCGGCCAGGTACGACCGCCGGTCGTCCTCGTCCCCGCCGTCCGCGCCGGAGGCGTACTCTTGGCGGTGTTCCGCCAGCGCCTTTTGCGTTTCCACGTAAGGGGGGTAACAGACGTCGCCCCGACCCGGATGGAACAGAATCTCGCGCACCCGCACGCCGTGGGCTTGATAGTACGCACACAGCAAGCCGAAGGAATTCCCCTTTTCAATGATGATTTGCCGCGGGCGGTTGACCGCCATCGAGGAGAGCGCCATCGCGATGGCGGTGGCGGACTTGCCGGAACCGGTGGGGCCGAATAACACGGTGTGCGCGACCCGCCGCCGGTCGCGGGGATCGTAAAAATTGATGTGAAAGGTTTGCCCGTCGCGGCGGTGCCAGCCGACGAAACACGGATGCCCGGTGCCGGTCCCGCGGCCGAACAGCGGCAGGACGGCGGCGATATGCGCGGTGTAGGCCAGGCGCGAACGCAGTCCGTGGGTCCGGTCGAAACGGGCGTCGTACACGAAGGGCAGGTTGCGCACGAAACTGTCGTCCGCCACCAAATCGTAACGGGGCGGAATCGGCAGCAGGCCCGCCGGTCCCAGGACGTTTCCGGCCAGCTGGGTGCGGTCGTCCAGTTCCGCGAGGCTTGCCGCGCGCAAATACAACCCCATCTGCAGGTTGAAGATGCGTTGCTCCTGCCGTAAGGCGGCGCGGGCTTCCCGGAGTTGCTCGGCCGCCGCGCCGGCGCTGTCGGAGCGGGTGTTGTCTACTTTCGCCTGGAGCGCATCCAGGTCGCGTTCCACGACGACCGGGGCGCGCGGAATCAGGGTCCAGGTCAGGATGGCCTCGGCCGGGAGCCGATCCCAGGGACACGCCGTGACGGTGCGGTCCACCTGGCGGTCCAGGGTGAGCGCGCCATCGGGCGGCACCCACGTAAGGCCTTGAAAGGTGAGATAACGGGTATAGCACGGCCCAAACTTCCACACGCCGCGATCCCGCTCCTCGTCCCGCTGCGGGATGGGTTCCGGGGGAATCTGCACCAGATGCTGGGCCAGGTCCCAGCCCGGCCCGCGCTGGTCCGGGGGTGGCAGGGGCTGGTCTTGCAGGTACGCCTGAGGAGAAGGGTAACCCGCGACCTGCGGGGTCAGCCAGGGCAACAGCCAGTCCCGCACCCCCGCTTCATCGAGTCGCTTGACCCGGACCCCGAGGCTTTCCAGTCCGCCGAGCCAGGGCGCGAGGGCCTGGTTGAATTGGTGCGCCGGGGTATAGCGCCGGTGTTTCCACGCCCGGGCGGGCGCTTTGCGAAACACGCAGGCGTGGATGTGCGGGTCGATGGCGCGCCAGCCTTTCGGCGGCTCGCCCGCGGGGCTGATGCGCCCGTCCTCGAAAATGCCGCGTGGGGCGCCCATGAGCGCGAAGTGCGTGCGCGTTTCGTCCAGCCAGGCCTGTGAGAACGGCGTCTCGCGCACCGCCGGCGCCATGGCGGCGGCCAAAGCGTCCGCCAGGTTCGCCGGCGCGCGGTTTTCCAGATACAGTTGGACGATATAAGGAAACTCATCATCGTCCATGGGCAGCAGGCGCAGGACGTGATCGAGTTCCGCGCGGAAGGCGGCCTGGCGCTCGGGCGAACGGGCGTCCAAGTCCGCGGCGTGCACGCGAAACGCCGCCCCGACCGAAACCCCGTCCTCCAACAGAAAAACGCCTTCTTGCGCATCGAAACCGGCCAGCGGGAGAAAATCCGAAAACGCCGGATGGACCCGAAACAGATCACGAAAAGTTTCCTGGTCCAGCGGCACGGTCCGGCCGACCAGGGGCCAGTCGCCGATCAGGCGTTTGAACGCCTGCTGCCACCAGGGGACGGGGACCGACGGGGCGGCGGCGGGATTGACGTTCATGGTAAAGGACCTTCGTCGTATTGCCCCTCCCCCAATTCAGCGTAGTGATCGCGGGCGCGCAACCGAAAGACGGTGTAATAACCCGGTACCGGCAGGTCGCCGCTCAAATGCGGATAGACATAACCGAGAATTTCCGGGTTGGGGACCGGTTGAAAGTCCTGGAGGTCGGCCAGCGCCGCCGCGCTGCTGCGGGTGGCTGCATCCACCTGGGCCGCCACCCCGGGCGGTTCCCCCGTCGGCGGGGGTTCCGCCGCTGTGGGATGGGGTGCATGGGGTGGGGTTTGACAGGCGGTCAGGCCGATGGCCAGAACCAGGGCGACCGGTGGCAGGAAGGCGGATCGGCGGCCGATCATCACTGTAGCTCCCGAACGTTCAAGAGGGCGGGCGGGGTCGCGGGCGGAACCGGAACGCCAAACGGCGCGATCCAGCCGCTCAGGTGTCGGTCATACACCTCGCGCGTGGTGGGTCCGGTATCCGGCAAGAGGTCTTGTTCACCCGGCGTGGTGGAACACGCCACCAGGGCCGCGCCGAACAGGATCGCGACCGATTTAATCGAGCGGAACATGGGAATCTCCTTCGCCGCCGTAGGCGTACTGCAACTGGCGGCCCGCCGTGTCGTAGTCGATGGGAATTTCGGCCTCCACGAAAATCTGCACGCCCTGGCCGGGGGGGACATACACGACATCGAAGGCGTCGCTGGCGCGTTCGCGCACGTAGTCGGCGATCTCGCCGGCGGTCCCGCTCAGGCCCTGGGCGGCGGCGTATTCGTAGGTGTTGCCGGAGACATAGCTGTTGAGGCCATACGCCGAGCGATCCACGGTGACTTGGGAATTGGCGTAGGCGTTGGCCAATCCGTCGAGCAAGGCGGCGATCCCGCGATCTTTCAAGTAGCGGCCGGCGTTGTCGAAAAATTGGCCCCGGATGCAGGGTTTGCCCCAGGGGTCGGTGAGATAGCCCAGATGCTGGTTGACCGAGACGGCGCCGGCGCCGGCGCCGACGGCGCCCTGGCCTTTCCCCCGGTGGACGGTATGGATGCGCCCGTCTTGAAACACGAAGGTGACGGTGTCCAGATAGGCGCGCACGCAGGATTGCTCGCGCACCCCGACGGCATAGCCGGTCCAGACCGCATTGGCCACGCCGGGAATCCGCAACCCGTTGGCGGCGAGATTGTCGGCGCCGGTGATGAGCTTGAAGCGAAACGGATCGGTTAAGCGGCCCAGGAAGGGGACGCGGCCGACCAGCGGCGTCATCATCGAATTGTGGACCAGGGTCGCGGCATCCGGGATCGTGTAGACGGGGATCACGGCCGAGGCGCCATCCCGCTCCGCCTTGACCGTGAAGGGATAGCGCTTGGGTTGGTAGGAGACGCTCGTCACGGGCGCGCGGTGGGCGGACGCCAGGGCGCGCGCCGTCCCCCCGCCCGCGCTATAGGGCGTGACGGTGAGGTAATCGCCGCGCAGGCCCGGCATCCAGCGCCCTGACGACGCCGGTCGCGGCGGCGCGCGGTCGGCCTCGGCGCTGCCGACCAGCCGATCGGCCAGCCCTTCCCACCCGGCGACGCCGCGCCACGGATCCAGGATTCCGGGCGCGAGCGGCGGTGTACCCGGTGCGGGGCCATCGGTCCTGGGCCTCCCCGCCTCGCCCGACGGCGCGAGGACACGATTGGCTTCGGAATGCCCCGCGCCCGTCCGGTTTTCCGGGCCCGATGCGCCGTCCTTCCCCTCCGCGCGCGCGGGCGGGTGGGCGCGCAGCGCGTTCACCTCGTCCGTCAACCGGTCGATCTCCTGCTTCAGGCCGGGGTCCGGACGACGGGCGGCGAGTTCACTGATTTTTTGATCGGCGGCCTCGCGCGCTTCGCGCAGGGCTTGGTTGAGCCGATCCGCCTCCTGCCGGGATTGCTGGGCGGCTTCTTGCGTCGCTTCGCGCACGGCGCGTTCGGCGCGCTCCCGGTCCACGATCCGCTGGTTTTCCGTCTGCTCGAACCGATAGCGCATGTCCTGCAAGAGCGCGGTCATCGCGCGCAGTTCGTCGGCATAGGTGGGGTCGTCGCCCCGGCGCACGGACGGCGCTTCCGCCCGGGTCTTCGCCGTCGAAACCGGCGACGAGTCCAGGCGAAACAGGGCGTACAGGCCGCCGAGACTCGCTACGGCGAGGCCGATGACGGCCAGCCTACTGGCCGAGGACGAGAGGAGCGCCATGAGGGATGACCGCCTGGTTGAAGGGTTGCTCGGTCACGACCGCCCAAACCGTACCGTGATGGCCGCTCCCGGCGGGTTCGAGGGTGGGATGGAGCGCGGCGACAAACAACAGGCGGCCGCGCAGCGCCTTCGGTTCAAAGGGCACGGAACGGGACCCGGGGTTGTCAACGCCGAGCGCGGTCACATGCAACGTCCCCGCCTGCCATTGCCGCAAGGGGCGGATTTGCAAACTGGCCGCCGGCCACCGCACCCACGCGCGCACGGCGATGGGCCGCACCGCGACCGGCGTCGCGTCGAGTTTCGGAATCAGGCGGGCCGGGCCGCTGTAGTGGGCCAGCGCGAAGCGGGCCAGGGCGGCGTAGCGGGCGCGGGGGTTGCGCCCGCTCGCGCCAGGCAACCCCGGGCGGAGAAAATCGGGAATCAGGGCCGCCGCCGCTGCTTCCAGTCGCGCCGGGTCGGTCGGCGCGTTCGTCTGGGCCTGGATGGACGCTTCCAGCGCGGGGTCGCGCACGACGAGACGTTCCGGCGTCGCCCCCTCCGTCCGCGCGCGGACATCGAGTTGATAGAGCGCGCCACTGACGGCAGTCGCGAGGACGCGCGCGGACGGAAACGGGGCGTGCGCGAGCCAGTGCAATTGCCCGGTGGGGGAGAGCACCACGCGCGACATGGCGCTGACCGGTTGCGGAAGATCGAGATCCGCGATGGGTTCGGGAAAATCAATCCGTCGTTCCACACCCACTTTCAGGACGACCGGCAGCGGATCGCCCTGCCAAATCGTTTGGACCGCGGCGGCGCTTTCCGGGGACGCCGCGGGCGGGCCGGCGTCGGTTGGCGGGCCGGCGTCTGCCGTGGACGCGGGGGAGGCCGCGGGTGCGACATCCGCGGCGATCATGGCGGTATCCGCCCCGGGGTATGGGGGGATCACCGAGGTGCGGGTGGTTTCTCCCCCGCGTGGCGCGGTGGAGGCGGGCGGCGCCAGGGGCGGCTGCGCGTGCGCGGGCGCCAGCGCCAGCACCAGCCCCAGCGCGTATCCTCTCCACCCGAACGGCAGGTCACAGCCAGTCATCGGGTTGCCTCCTGGGGTTGGCCGCTTTCTTCCACGGGTTGTGGCCCGGGCGGCAGATAACAATCAAAGGCCAGTTGATAGGGATTTTTTTCGAGTGGGACGGCGTAATGCACGATGCGCAAGGGATAGGCATAGCGCCGGTGGCGCGTCTCGATGCCCTTGACGTGTTCTTCCAGCACAAACTCCAAATGCACTTCCCAAGCGCCTTGGCCCAGGCGAGTCACCTGGCGGGGGTCGAACAGCGTGTCGGTCGCCGGCAAGAGCCGCCGGGTGCGGCTGGTGTACAGGCTCTGGTTACGTTGCTGGTGCAATTTGAGATCGGCGTAACACCGTTCCGTGATGAAATCTCGCCCCTCCGCCAGATTGCGCGGGTAGTCCTGGGCGCAATCCTCGCGGCAGTAGTTGAGTTGGGTGATGAGGTGTTCCGCGAACGCATACACGTTCGCGGGCCAGATTTCGTTGGGCTTGATGATTTGCGGACGGCTCAAGTCCGGCGGCACGTGCACGTTCAGGAGCGTCGGCATCCGGATCCAGCCGATGGCGAACAGCGCCAGCAGCGCGAGCTGCAGGCCGACGATGCGGTTGCGATACCGCAGTTGTTGCTGGAGCTGGCTCACCGGGGTGTGGGCGTCCGTCATGGCGGTAGGCTCGGCGTTAGCGCGGCGCCCGGACAACGGGCGGGTTGGACCGGGGGAGACGGCGTCCGTATTGATAGCGACGGCCGGGCTTGATCAAGGCGGGTCCTTGGGCGATCTTGCGGTGCCGCTCGAAATACAAGGGCTTGCCGGCCCGGAACCGATGAATGCGATGCAACAGGCCATACGCCAGAGCCAGCCACCCTACGAGCACGAGACCGAGAACCCCCGGCGAGCGCAACAGCAGGACGAGTCCCACCAGGGTGAGCAACGCGACCGCGCCGGATTGATACAAAGCGGCTTTGATTTCGGTCCAGGTGCAGCCGAAGTACACCAAGGGTTCGCGATCCAATTGATGGAGGGTCTGCTCTGGCTTCATCGGACGCCCTCAGCCGATCGTGACGTTGGGGTTGATGGTCAGGTTGTTCATCCAGTCGATGACCAGGGCGATCAGCACGGCGGCCACCACCAGCACGGCGATGATGAACGCCACGTTTTTGATGAAGACGCCCCATTCGCCGTGGCGCCGGGCGTCGCTGACGGCGGTAAAGACATCGCCGACTCCGCCCATCACGCCGAAGCCGATCATGACGACACCGCCGGCGATGGCCATCATGATCAGCACCGTGACGACCTTGACCAGGAACGGTTTGTCGATCAGCGAGCTCGGCAGGATTTTGTCGAGCGCGAAGTTGCCGGTGGATTGGGCCTGGGCCCACTCCGGCGCCGCCAGCACACCGATCAGGACGATGAGGCACAGACCGGTTGCGGGACTGATCGCCGGCCACGCGCGGCGGAGGGTTGCACGCCACCCGCCCGGCGCCAGGAACGAGGTCGGCGGGGTCGCGCCCACGCCCGCGTATGGAGACAGAGACATCATTGGTAGAAGACTCCTAAAACAGCAACCAAAGCAACGAACGCCGCCACGACCAGCAGCAGCACCTGCGGCGCGCGGGCCGAATCGCCCCCGCGCGCCACCTCCGAACCGACGTGGAGCAGCCAGCCCAGAACCAGGACCGTCCCCACCGCCACGCACACCGCGATCAAGCTGCCCGCGAGGGTCGGCGCGCGCAGGTGGGTGGCGGCGGCAAAGACGCGCAACACCTCGCTCATGGCAGGGGCCTGGGTCGCCAGGCCGGCCGCCCACCCTGCACTGAAATCCATGGCCCGCCCGCCAGGGTCAACGCCGCCGCGTCAGGGACGCGCCCGCCGGCGCGGGCGGCGCGGCGTGGACGACGCGATGGCGCTCGTTGAGATAGTCCGCGCTGCGCGCCCGCGTTACCCGTAACTGCTCCAGCAAGGCGGCATAGTTGAAGGTGACGGGCGCGCGATCCGCCCGGTAGCGGTCGGCCAACCGCTCGGTCTGATCGATCAGGTAATCCAGTTCCTGGATCAGGGCGGCGATGTCCGCCTGCTGGCGCGCGGCGTCCACGGAGGCCGCGTGGCTCAGGCCCGCCGCGCCGAGACCTCCGGTCAAGACCATCCCACCGATGAACGCCCATGCAGAATGACGAGAGATACGGATCATGAGGCCGGTCCTCCGGCTGAGCGCGCGAGGTGATGGATGACCCGGCGCACGTACTGTTGGGTTTCCCGGTAGGGCGGCACCTGGTTACCGTACTTTTGCACCGCCCCTTCGCCGGCGTTGTAGCCCGCCAGGGCCAGTTCCAGGTCGCCGTGGAAGGTGTTCAGCAGCCAGCCGAGGTAGCGCGCGCCGGCCCGCAGATTGCGGGCCGGGTCGGTGCGCGCCGCGCGCGGCACGCCAAAGCGTTCCGCCGTGGCCGGCATCAGCTGCATCAGGCCGACGGCGCCTTTGGGCGAAACCGCCTGGGGGTCGTAGCCGGACTCGGTGGCGACCACGGCATGCACCAGCGCCGCGGGGAGGTTTTCCTCCGCCGCTACCTGGGCGATCAACGCCCCCCAGGGGGCACGGGCGCTCGCCCCCGGCCGCCGGGCCGCCGCGATGGCGGGGGTGGGGGAACCGCGGGGCGGGGCCCGGAGCGCCCCGGCGAGTTGACGCGCGGCTTCCTGGAGGGTGACGCGCGGTTGCGTTGCCGTGTGCAGGGGCAGCCGGTCCGGGTCCCAGCGCAACGCCAGGGGGCCGACATACAGGGTCAGCCCCGCGCGCTGCCCGGCGGCCAGGACCGTGGCCATGGCTTCGCGGGTTTCGGGATAGACGCGCTCACAGCGCGCGCCCGCACAGGCGCGCACGGTCCAGGGCCAGGGCGTCGGGACGGGCGCGTAGGGCGATTGCCGGCCCGAGGCGCGCAGCGCCAGGGCGTACAAGCCGTCGGCCGACAGCCCGTGCCGGGCGGCGACGAGCCGGTACACCGGCGGCACTTCAGCGCCAACCGGCCCGGCGGCCAGTCCGGTGCTGGCGAGTACCATCGCGAGAAGCGCAGGGTGCGGGCGCGGGCTCACTGGACCCCCCAATCGGAAAAATCGCGCCGGCGATCGCGCGGCTCGGCCGCCGGATGGCCGCGGGCGCGTTCGAGGCGATACGCGTTCGCGCGCGGTTCCAGCGCGAGCGCCTGCCGACGCCGCCGGTAGCCCGCGTAGTTCGCCAGGACGAGGCGCACGTACTGTTGGGTTTCCCGATAGGGCGGCACCTGGTGGCCGTACTTTTGCACCGCCCCTTCGCCGGCGTTGTAGCCCGCCAGGGCGAGCGGCAGCGCCCCATGGAAGCGCCGGATCAGCCATTTCAGATACCGGACGCCGGCGCGAACGTTCTGGGCCGGGTCGGCACGCGCCGCGCGGGCGACGCCAAACCGCACCCCCGTGGCCGGCATCAACTGCATCAGGCCCACCGCGCCGGCGGGCGAGCGGGCGTGGGGGTGATAGCCGGATTCCTGGGTAATCACCGCATGGACCAGCGCCGGATCCACGCCCTCGCTCAGGGCGATGGCGTCGATGAGGGGCGTAAGCGCGCTTCGACGCGCCGCGAGCGTCCGATTCAACCCGGGGCCGGCGCCAGGGTGGGCGGCCGCGCGCGGGTCGCCGGGCGGCCGTGGGATCGCCGGCGTCCGGGGAACGCGGCCCGTGATCGCCCTGCCTTCGTCCGTCAGCGGCGAGGCGGAGCGGGGATGAAACCATTCGCGCAACGCCCGCTCGTCGGCGTCCGGCGCGGTCTGCCCGGACGGCGGCGCGGGCTTGCCGGAGCACGCGGCGATCAGCACGACGCACAGGCCCACGAGCGCGCGACCCATCTTAAAGCGGGGAGAGCAAGGCGCCTTGGCGGCGCCAGAGCGCCACGGGGGCCTTCAGGGTGCTGACGCCGCGAAACAGCAGCGGATCAAAGCGGCGCGGCTCCAGGCGCTTCGCGTCCGCCGCGCGCGTGGCGGCCGCGCCGGGCCGCTGTTCCAACCAGGCGATAAAAGCCGGCGTATCCTTGAAATGGCGCCCGTACACCCGGATGCGGACCTCCGGGATTTTCAGCAGCTCCGCCAGCTTCTGATAACACGCCACCCCGCAGTCCGGTTCCACCAGCACATCGACGGTGTCGCCCGCGTGCGGTTGGACCGGCGCGCGGGGCGGCGATGCGGCGCGGGCGCCCGGGGCGGTCGGACGGGCCGCGAGGAGGCGGGTTACGTCCGGCGCCGGCGCGACCGGCGAAAAGGCGTTGTTCCCTCCCGCGTCGGGCCGTGCGCGGGTAGCGAGATCGCCGGAACGGGCCCGAGCGCCGCGCAGGGTGGCGAAATCCACCCACTTTTCCAACCCGAAGCGCTGGAATTGCACGGTGGCCGCCAGGGTGGCGAAACTGACCTGGGCCTCGATCCGGCGGCGCTCCGTGGCTAAATATTTTTCAGCGTAGCGGGTGCGTTGCGCCGGATCGGTTTCAATCAGGCCAAGCACCAGCACCGGATCGAGGTGCCGGTAGAAATACTGGCCCTCGACGGCCATATAGTCGTGGTAGCGCTTGACCTCCTCGGGCGTAAGACCCCAGTGCGCGGCGAACGCCGCATCCGGCGCCGGCCCCCACGTCGAGTAATGCACGGGGGTGTCGGTCAACGTGGTCTGCGCGTGGCCTACGCCCAGTCCACACGCCAGGAGCCCCGCCAGCCAACCGCCATGGGCGCGCATGTTCAGCACCCTCGCGGCGCGCAGGCCGTGCGCGAAGCCGGCCTCAGCCGCGCCCGCGGCGCGGGTTGGAGGGGCTGGGCGGCGGGTTGGACGTCCGGCGGCGCTGGGGCGGGGAGAGCGTCCGGCGCCCGCCCGGCATTCTCCGCCGCCGCCGTGGGCGGGGCGGGGAAACTGCTGGGCGGGACCGGCCAATAGTGGCGCTCTGGCCAGGGTGCGGTCAAATCGCGCTGCGGATACCGCGCGCCCGCCGCCTGCGGCGCCGGCCCCTGACAGCCGGCCAGCGCGACCGCACCCGCGATCAGAAGAATCGGAAGAAGTCGCTGGTTCATCGATCCCTCCGGTCCCCGTCTGCCGTCAGCGCCAGCGGTTGACGGGCGGCGGGCGGTGAACGGTAGGCCGCTTTCACTTCAAAACTCACCCGCCGGTTCACCGGGTCCTCGACCACCTGCCAGGCCGGACCGGCCAGCCGTTCCAGCGCCGCGCCCAACGCCCGTGGCCCGATCTCCCGCTGACCGTCCGGATAGGGCTGGTCGTACAGCCGCCCGATCGCGGGATCGGCCGCCGCCGGCTCCGCCAGCCGGTAGCCGGTGCCGTGGAGGATTTCCCGCAGGCCCTCCAGCACGCTCCGGCCCCGGACCCGCCGATAGACCGTCTGGTCGAGGTCGGGAGCGATGGAGGGCTCGGTGAGGACAGCGTAGCCGCCATACAGCGGCTCCGCGGCGTGGCTGGCGGGCAGCACCAGCCCGGCGGCGAGCGGCAGGAAGGAAACTTTGAGCATCGAAAAACCTCCCACGCGGACGTAGGGTTTTAAGAATTTCATGTTTACTAACTCAACCACCACCAGCTGGAAGCTGGTGGGTTGCTTATCGGCGGACTAAACCGCCGACTGGAAGAGAAAGCGGCTGGAAGCCGGTGGTTTGCACCACGGGCCAAGCGCCCTTCGGGCGGGCTGAATCCGCCCACGTACAATCAATATTGAATATTATTTAATGATATTTTTTTTATTTATTCAAGTTTTTAATATAAAAATTTTTATTTTTATATAACCGATTGAAAGATATAAATAAATAAAGAATATCCGCCAAACTAGGCCCGAGAGTCGGCAGCCGAGGCCAAGAGAGCGCGGCGGGCACCGCTGGTGTTCAGCTTGTTCCTGGCACGCGATTGGCGTTTCGCGCCGTTGCCGCAGGGGCAGCGACGCGGTTCAGGCGACTGGAGGGCTGGAGGGCGACCTGCGCACGCTGAAACCCGCGCCTCGTCGCACGCGCCATGAACCGGCGACCCCACGTAACCGCCCCGGCCGGAACTTCGGGGCTGGCGTGTGCGCATTTGAATTCTGCTCAATAAATGCCCTACAAAACTATGCAAAAATGTGTTTTAATTTATTCATGAAATCACGAAGAATTAAAAAAGACTCGAACGTGCGGGTGACCGGCGCCGGTCCGATCACGGGTGAACAGTATTTGAACCTCCAGCAGAAACTCGGGCTCGACTTGGGCGATTACCAGGCGCTGTTGGGCGTCAGCATGAAGGAGCATTATCTGATCACCCTGAATCCCGCTGCACCCCTGACTGATCCGGGACTGTGCCTGCACGTGCGTCTGCTTGATGAGTACCCCGAGCTGGTCGTTCCCGAACCGGCGGTGATCGACCTGGTGCAGGTCGTCAAGCAAATCAAGCGCGACTATCCCGACACCCCCTTGCCGATGCCGGCGACCGCCAACCTGGTGGCCCTGATGCTGGGCCGCAAAGGCTCGACCGCCTCCACCTGGAACACCGGTCGCGCCAGCCCCACCCGTAAAATCATGGCCCTGGTTCGCCACCTGCTGACGTTGCTCGCCGAACGCGACGACCCCGACCGCGTGCTCGTGCGCTATTGCGAGTTGATCGAACGGGAAGGGAGCGCGCGGGGGGTCGCCGACATCTTTAAGGAGCGGCGCTGGCCCTGAGCGCAGGGTGAAGCAGGGCGGGCGCGGGCGGGCTACCCCGCGGGCGCGGGCGCGGTGGATCGGTACGGTGAAATGCCACCCTATCGGGAGATGCGGAGTATCCGTAAAACGCAGGTCAAGCGTATCGCCCGCCGCCGCGTCCTCCGGCAGGATCGCCTGCCCGGTCGGTCGTGGAAGGGGTTCGCTGTTGGGTTATGGTCTTTTTCCCACGCTGGCCCCGGGAACCCCGTGCGGTTATCCCCGGGTGTCCTGGAGGTCGCGTTATGTCGAACGCCAATTTGTATGCCCTGTTTCGCAGCCGTTTCCCGCAGGATCCCACCGACCGGTTGATCGAAACGCCCGACGGCGAGTGCTGGTCCTACGCGGAGCTGGAGCGGGAAACCGCGCGGCTGGCCCGTTGTCTGGACGTTGCGGGCGTCCGGAAAGGCGATCGCGTCATAGCGCAGGTCGATAAATCGCCGCACGCGCTGTTCCTCTATCTGGCCTGCGTGCGCGGTGGCTTCGTCTATGTACCGCTGAACACCGATTACACCCAACGGGAGGTGGCGTATTTCATCGCCAACGCGGAACCGCGCGTTGTCGTCGGTCGCCCGGAGGCCGCGGCGATGCTGCAAGCCCTGGTGGCCGACCGGGCGGGCGTGGTCCACACCCTGGACGATCGGGGTGGAGGAACCCTGCTGGAAGCCAGCGGCGCGGTGGCTCCCGAGTTCCCGATCGCGCCCTGCCAGCCCGACGACCTGGCCGCCATTCTCTATACCTCGGGGACGACGGGTCGCCCCAAGGGTGCCATGATCACTCACGGCAATCTGGCCGCCAACGGCCTGACCCTGCACCAAGCCTGGGGCTGGCAACCGGGCGACGTCTTGCTGCACGCCCTGCCGATCTACCACGCTCACGGGCTGTTCGTCGCCTGTCACTGCGCGCTGTTGAACGGCAGCAAGATACTTTTTCTGCCCGGGTTCGACGCGGCGACCGTGCTCGCGGGGCTGCCCCGCGCGACGGTGTTCATGGGCGTGCCGACTTACTACACCCGGCTGCTGGCACACCCCGGCTTCACCCGGGAGATCTGCCGGGGGATGCGCCTGTTCATCTCAGGCTCGGCCCCGCTGTTGGCCAGTACCTTCGAGGCCTTTCAGGTCCGCACCGGCCAGGCGATCCTCGAGCGGTACGGCATGACCGAAACCGAGATGAACACCTCCAATCCCCTGCGGGGCGACCGCATCGCCGGTACGGTGGGGTTACCCCTGCCCGGCGTGACGGTGCGCCTCGTGGACGACCAGGAACGGGACGTGCCGGTCGGCGCGGTGGGCCAACTGCTGGTGCGTGGCCGCAACGTCTTTCCAGGGTACTGGCGGCTGCCAGAGCAAACCGCCCAGGAATTCACGGCCGACGGCTGGTTCAAGACCGGCGACCTCGGCCGCCAGGACGCCCGGGGGTATATCACTCTGGTCGGCCGCGCCAAGGATTTGATCATCACCGGTGGCCTGAACGTCTACCCCAAGGAGGTCGAGGCGTGCCTGGACGCACTGGAGGGAGTGCTCGAATCCGCCGTGATCGGCTTGCCGCACCCCGATTTCGGCGAGGCCGTCGCCGCCGTGGTGGTCCGCGCGCCGGGACGCGCGGCGGTGACGGAAGCCGCACTGATCGACCGGATCAAGGGAGAACTCGCCGGGTTCAAAATACCCAAGCGCATTTTTTTCACCGACCACCTGCCGCGCAATGCCATGGGCAAGGTGCAAAAAAACGTGCTGCGTGCGCACTATGCCCCGGCGACCGCCGGTTGACTGACCCGGGGGAGTCCCACCATGTCCACCTCGCGTCGGTTTTGTGTGCGCATCTTTCCCCGGTTGCTGCTGGCGATGCTGTTCGTCGCCGGCATCCCCTTCTGCGGGTTGTGGGTAATCGGCGTCCAGCGGGTACAAGAGGAGCAACAGCTTGCGGTAACCCAAACGCTGCAACAGGCAGCAGCGGTATTGGCGGCCAAAGTCGATGCCTGGATCGAGATGAACTATCGGATCGTCCAGGGTGCCGCCGTGCTGCCCGACATCGTCGGCATGGAGCCGGCGCGGCAGAACTCCGTCTTGCGGGCTTTGGGCCAGACCTATCCCTGGGCGTATCTGCTGTTAACCATCGCCCCCGACGGCCGCAACATCGGCCGTAGTGACGGGCAACTGCCCAAGGATTACCGCGACCGGCGCTACGTACAGCAGATTCTCCAGGGTCATGCCACCGGGCACGAGGTGCTGATCAGCCGCACCACCGGCCAGCCGGCGCTGGCGTTGTCCGTGCCCGTGCGCGACGCCCGGGGGCACCTGGCGGGCATCATGGCCATCTCCTCGTCCCTGACCGAAGTGTCGAAAGCGACGACCGACCTGCCCCTGGGGCGCACCGGGTTCGCCCTCCTGCTGGACGACACCGGCCAGCTCGTCGCCCAGGGCCGGGATGCCCTCGCCCTAGCGACGCTGCAGGACTTGCGCGGTCACCCGTTGCTGCAGGGCGCCGAAGCGACACAGGTCGATTTCGTCGCTGACGGGGTGCGCCGGGTCGGCTATCGGAAAACCCTCCCGCGCGGCTGGTCGATCTTGCTGCAACAAGACTACAGCGAAGCCTTTGGCGTGGTGTATCAGACCCAGGGACAGACCTTGATCCTGCTCGCCGTCACCCTCGCGCTCGTGCTGGGCAGCGCCCTGCTGTTGACCCAGCGGCTGGTCGCACCGATCCGGCACCTGACCGTCGTCGCCGACCGGATCAGCCGCGGTCAGAACCGGTTGGACCTGCCGCTGCCCGAAGCCGAACGGGACGATGAAATCGGCGTGCTGGCGCGGGCGATCGAGCGCTTGAACGTCAGTCTCCACCTGACCTTCGCGCCCGGCCCCAGGGGGTGACGGATGGCGACGAACGGAACGGATCTCGCCGATTCCCGCCGTGGGTTCGATGCCGATGCGGGCCAGGCAATGGCTCGCCTGGGCGTTGCCGGTCTGGGGTTGGGCGATCTCCTGGCGTTAGCTTTTAGCGGTTACGCCCCGGCGCCGGCGTACCTCCTGCCCCTGGCCCTCTGGCTGGGGTACGCGCTGTTCGCCACCCTGTGGCTCGTCGTCGTGCTGGTGGCACCTGGCGCTTTTCCGAGCCGGCGTCTGATCGGCCTGAGCGTCGACCTAGCGGTGCCCTCCGCCTTGCTTCACTTGGCGCCCGCGCTGATGGCCCCTCTGTATCTCGTCTACCTGTGGGTAGCGCTGGACTACGGTTGGCGCTACGGCACCCCCTATTTCCTCGTGTCCCTGACCGGGGCCACCGGCGCGTTCGGGGCGGTGATCGTCACCACCCCGTTCTGGGACAGCCCCCCGGGGTTCGCCTGGGGCTGGCTCCTCGGTCTGATGGCGTTCCCCAGTTACGTCGCCAGTTGGCTGGGGTCGCTACGCGCCAGCCAGCGACGGGCGGAACGCGCCACGGCGCGGAAAAGCGAGTTCCTGGCCCACCTGAGCCACGAATTGCGCACGCCGTTGCACACCATCCTCGGCGTCTGTCACCTGCTGCCCGACCCCGGCCCGGACGCGGTGCAGCGGCGCTACCTACATCTGCTCCGAAAAACCGGCGAAGAGTTGGAGAAGGAAGTGACCCAGGCCCTGCACTGGTTCCGCCTGGAAGCCGGCGGCGTGGTCCGGGTCGACGAACCGTTCGATTTGTATCGCGCGGTGACCGACAGCGTCCATCAACTGCTGCCCCAGGCTGAGGCTCAACGACTCGAATTGCGGCTGGTGATCGATCCGGCGGTCCCCTGCTGGGTCGAGGGGGACGCGCATCGGCTCCATCAGGTGCTCACCAATTTGCTCGCCAATGCCGTGAAGTTTACCGCTGCTGGCGGGGTTCAGGTCGGGGTACGTCTGCTGCGCCGGCATGGTGCCACGGCGACCGTCGGGATCGGAGTCCGGGACACCGGCAGCGGCATTGCCGACGCCGCCCGCGCCTCGCTCCTGGAACCCTATCGGCAAGCCAATCCCGACGTCGAGCGCCGGTACGGTGGCGCGGGTCTGGGCACCGCCATCGTCCGCAAAACTGTCGAATTGCTGGGCGGCGAGGTCTGGTTTCAGAGCGTCCCGCCGCAGGGCACCGCCTTTTGGCTCCGCCTGCCGCTGGGCGTGCAGGCGCCCGCCGAAGGAGCCCATCGACCGCGCCCGCCCGCCGCCGTTCTGGGGCGGGTCGCCGTGTGGGCGGTCATGCGTGATCCGGCGGCGCCGTGGCTCGCCCGGTTACGGCAACGGGTGGGCGACCGCTTGACGGTAGTGGCCTTCGATGCCGACGGCGACGCTGGGGCCGCGGCGGACGCCAGTCCCGCGCCCCTGCCGGCCACTGGGCTGGTAATCGTCCAAGCGGTTCCGGGGTGCGCCGCGCGACTCGCTCGCCTGCGAGCCCGCGCGCCTGGCCACCCGCTCGGCTGGCTGGTTGTCGCCGAGGAGGCGCCGCCGCCCGAACCCCTCGGCGTGCCGGTGGTGGCAAGCCACGATGCCGACGCCCTCGAGCGCGCCCTGTACGCCCAGGCGTTGTGGGAAGACTCGGACGGAAGCCTGGCCGCCGCCGTGCCGGCACCGCACCGGTCCGGCCGCCTCCTGGTCGCCGAGGATAACTTGCCCCATCAGTGGATTCTGCGCACGCTCCTAGAGCAGGCCGGCTACCAGGTCGATCTCTGCAGCGACGGGCACGTGGCCCTAGAGCGGCTGCAGACCACCCCCTACGATGGGATCATCCTCGATGCGCAGATGCCGCGCCTGGACGGACTCGAAACCCTGCGGCGGTACCGCGCCACCTGCGCCCACCCAGCCCCGGTGGTGATGGTGTCCGCCGACGCAGCGGCGGACACCGTCCGGCGCAGTCACGCGGCGGGTGCCCGCTATTACCTGACCAAGCCGATCCTGCCGGATGTCCTGTTGCGCACCCTCGCCCTGGCCTTGGGCCATCCCTCGGCGGCCCAAACCCACTGGATGGACAGCTCCGAACCGAACCGCCCCGTCATCCCCCATCCGCCAGGGCTTTTCGACGCCTTGGCCGACAGCTTCATCCGCAGCAGCATCTACGATCTCGAAGACCTGCGCCATGCCGTAGCGACCCACGACGCGGACGCCTATCGCCGCGCCGTGCACGGCCTCCTCAACTCGGCCCTGGCCGTGCATGCCGACGACTTGGCCCACCTGTGCGTTCGGGCGCAAGCCGCCGTCGCGCAGGATTTCTCGACCCAAGCGCCAGCCTGGGCGAGCACCCTCCGCGACGCGTGCGAAACCACCCAGGAAGCCCTGAGAACCGCGCGGCGGTCCCCCGCCGGCGCCGGGTGAGCGATTCGATCCCACACGGCAGTTATTCCAGATCGAAACGGAACCGATGGAGGCAATCGAAGGCCGCCACCTCCACCGGCGTCAGGGTAACGCCCTGGCCCTGGCTGCGGCGAAACCGACCGATGCAGGCGCCGGCGGCGATCAGTTCGGTCGCCACCTCGACCGCCCGGCGCCGTTCGACTGAGGCTTGCCGCACCAACGCGCGGTGGGCGACATCTTCGGGCAGATTGCCATACATCATCAAGACGCCGATGGCTTTCGCCACCTGTTGGGTTTCCTGGATCGCCTGCCGCAGTTGACGATGCTCTTCGCCACGGGCGAGCGCGGTGCGCACTTGCAGCAGGAATCCCGCCGGGTCCGGCGGCTTGACGGCGTAACCCAGTGCGCCCCGCTCCAGACAAGTCTGGACGCTCGCATCCTGCCGGTCGACGGTCAGCACCAGAAATGGCATCCAGCCCTGAAATCGCTCTGCCAATTCGATGCCCGACAGCCCGGGCAAGTACAAATCCAACACCACCAGCGCCGGCAACCGCTCCTCCGCTAACAGCAGGGCGCTCATCCCGTCGGCCGCCTCAAGCAACCGGTACCCTGCCGGGCGCAACAACTCCCGCAGCACCAGCCGCATCGGTTCGTTGTCTTCTGCGACCAGAATCGTGGGTGATTCCGCTGATTTGCGCATCGCATCTCCCGAAAAATGCAAAATGGGGGCTTGACAGCAGCAATTCTCATTTTGATGCAATCGTCTTCCAGAATATGGAAATTATTTCTATACCCAACCACCGCCCGGTTTGGCCGACCGCTTTGCTATAGAAAAAATTCCTCCTGTAAATTTTCCTGTGATGGCGAGGGGTAGCAGCGTGGAGCCAGGGCGTCGACTCCATCCAACCCATTGATCTTGTTAAGTGATGTTGGTTTGGCTTACCCGCGCCGCCATTTCGATCACAGGAAAATTTACAGGAGGAATTCTTCGGGGCCATTTGATGGCTGTTGTCACTTCATCTGGAATGTTCAGGGTCATAGCCATGTATGGTTCTCGCGATCAGATCAGGCGAAAGGCGAAAGGTGGTAATTCCGCTCTTTTTCCGAGAACTGTCGTAACGTGTCCCGAAGTCGTGGACTTCGAGGAGGCACGGCAACGGCGCGCAAGCCGTTGATTTGGCGGAGAGGGTGGGATTCGAACCCACGTGGGGCGGTAAAGCCCCCATCCGATTTCGAGTCGGCGCCGTTGTGACCGCTTCGGTACCTCTCCGTAAGGCTTTAGGGTGACAAAGCCGAAGGGAAGCGCATTATAGCGCACCGTGACGTTTTGCCAACCGCTCTATGCAGCCCCGCGCAGGATGCGCCGCTCGGTCAGATAGGCCAGCAGTCGCTCCACGTTGGCCTCAATCGCGTCGTGCTCGGTATCAAGCACCAGTTCCGGCCGTTCCGGCGCTTCATAGGGCGAATCAATGCCGGTGAATTCCCGGATCACCCCGGCGCGCGCCCGGGCGTACAGTCCTTTGGGATCACGCCGCTCGCAGGTCTCCAGCCCGGCGCGCACGTACACCTCGATGAATTCGCCTTCCGGCGCCAGCGCCCGCGCCAGCGCCCGGTCGGCGCGGAACGGCGAGATGAACGCGGTGATCACGATCAGGCCGGCGTCTACGAACAGCGCCGCCACCTCGCCCACCCGGCGGATATGCTCGACCCGCTCCGCCTGGGAAAAACCCAGGTCCTGGCTCAGCCCGTGACGGACATTGTCGCCATCCAGCAAATAGCTGTGATAGCCGCGTTGCCACAACCGCTGCTCCAGCGCGTTGGCCAGGGTGGATTTGCCCGCGCCCGACAATCCGGTCAGCCAGATCACGCACGGCCGCTGCCCCTTCTGATTGGCGCGCTGCGTCCGACTGACCTTGTGCTCATGCCAGACCACGTTGCGCGCTTTGTCCACCAACGGCTGGGTCATGGGCCGCACGATCATCCCCGCTCCGACCGTGACGTTGCTGAGGCGGTCAATGAAAATGAATGCGCCAGTTCCCGGACAAATCTCATAGGGGTCGAAAGGGGCCGGCTGGTTCAGGGCGATCCGGCAATAGCCGATCTCGTTCAATCCCAGTTCCTCGGCGCGCTGGTGCTCCAGGGTATTCACATCAATCCGGTGATGCAGCGCCATCGGGGTCGCCGGCATCAGGCGGGTTCCCAGCTTGATATCGTATTGCCGACCCGGCAATAACGGCGCATCCGCCATCCATACCACACGGGCGTCGAAGGCATCCGCCACCGCCGGCAAGCGGTCGGGATGCACCAGCAGGTCGCCACGACTGACATCAATTTCATCGCGCAGGGTCAGCGTCACCGCCTGGCCGGCCTGGGCCTCGGTCAGCTCGCCCTCGGTGGTCACGATGGCGGCGATGTGCGAGCGCCGGCCCGAAGGCAACGCCACCACTTCGTCGCCCGGTCGGACCACCCCGGCGGCGATGGTGCCGCAGAACCCGCGAAAATCCAGGTGGGGCCGATTGACGTACTGCACCGGAAAGCGGAAATCGCGCAGGTTGCGGTCGGCGGTTACATCCACCTGCTCCAGCAGGTGGAGCAGGGTCGGCCCGTCATACCAGGGCATGGCGGTGGAAGGCTGGACGACGTTATCGCCGCGCAACGCCGACACCGGGATGCAATGGACTTCCCCCACCCCCAACTGGGCCGCGAATTCCTGATAGTCGGCGCAAATGCGTGCGAACGCCGCCGGATCGAACCCGACCAAGTCCATCTTGTTGATCGCCAGCACCAGATGGCGGATGCCGAGCAACGACACGATGAAGCTGTGGCGGCGGGTTTGCACCTGAACCCCCTTGCGCGCATCCACCAGCAGGATGGCCAGTTGCGCGGTCGAGGCGCCGGTCGCCATATTGCGGGTGTATTGCTCATGGCCGGGGGTGTCGGCGATGATGAACTTGCGCTTTTCGGTGGAGAAGTAACGATAGGCGACGTCAATGGTGATGCCCTGTTCCCGCTCCGCCTGCAAGCCATCCACCAGCAGCGCCAGGTCCAGTTCTTCGCCGGTGGTGCCGTATTTGGTGGTGTCGCGGCGCACGGCGGCGAGTTGATCCTCATAGATCAACTGGGTGTCGTACAACAGTCGGCCGATCAGGGTGCTCTTGCCGTCATCCACGCTGCCGCAGGTGATGAAGCGCAGCAGGTCCTTGCGTTCGTGGCCCGCCAGATACGCCTGGATATCGGTTTCGATCAGGGGAGAGGCGTGGGACATGAGTTAGAAATATCCTTGACGTTTCTTTTCTTCCATCGAGCCGGCGGCGTCGTGGTCAATCAACCGGCCCTGGCGTTCGGAATGGCGGGCCAGCAGCATTTCCTGAATGATTTCCGGCAGTGTAGTCGCCCGCGAGCGGATTGCGCCCGTCAGCGGGTAACAACCCAGAGTACGGAACCGAACCCATTCCAGATGCGGCGTTTCGCCCGGCTCCAGCGGCATCCGCGCGTCGTCCACCATGATCAGCGTCCCGTCCCGTTCCACCACCGGTCGCTCGGCAGCGAGATAAAGCGGCACGATGGGAATATTCTCCAGGTAGATGTACTGCCAGACATCCAGTTCGGTCCAGTTGGATAGCGGAAACACCCGGATGCTTTCACCCTTGTGAACCCGGCCGTTATACAGATTCCACAGTTCAGGGCGCTGATTCTTGGGGTCCCAGCGATGATGACGGTCGCGGAAGGAATAGACCCGTTCCTTGGCCCGCGACCGCTCCTCGTCGCGGCGGGCGCCGCCAAATGCAGCGTCGAAGCCGTGGCGGTCCAGCGCCTGCTTGAGCGCCTGGGTCTTCATCACGTCGGTGTGGACCCGC